>Ga0316201_10000236_pt1 | contig 28164 bp, 26 predicted proteins | sample CS6wburrow_MG_FD_204516 | JGI IMG/M metagenome (GOLD analysis project Ga0316201, IMG submission 204516) | Coastal sediment microbial communities from Delaware Bay, Delaware, United States - CS-6 worm burrow | ecosystem: Environmental > Aquatic > Marine > Coastal > Sediment | place: USA...
AGCCCTGGCATCTTCGCGAGCAGCAAGGGCAGTCGCTTGGCGGTCCCCGGGCCGAGGCCGAGGAGCAGGAGCCGTGACTGAGATGAATCTCGTTCAGGCGATCAACAGTGCGCTTCGGGGTGCGCTGCAAGAGGACGAGAACGTTCTGCTCATCGGCGAGGACATTGGATCTCTCGGGGGAGTCTTTCGGGTCACTCAAGGTTTGCGAGAAGAGTTTGGTGCCGATCGGGTGCTCGACACGCCGCTTTCGGAAACCGGGATCCTCGGAACGGCCATTGGGATGGCGCTTCACGGCCTGCGCCCGGTGTCGGAAATCCAGTTCGCGGACTTCATCTATCCGGGCTTCGACCAGCTAGTGAGCGAAGCTGCCAAATATCGCTATCGAACGGCCGGAGAGTTCCAGGTGCCGATGGTGGTTCGGACGCCATACGGCGGCGGGATTCGCGGCGGCCAGTATCATTCGCAATCGCCCGAAGCATTGTTCATCCATACCCCGGGACTGAAGGTCGTATGCCCCTCGAATCCCTACGATGCGAAGGGACTCCTGCTCGAGGCGATTCGCGACGAGGATCCCGTTATCTTTTTCGAGCCAAAGCGGGTGTACCGGGCGGTGAAGATGGAAGTTCCGGACGCGCCGTACACGCTGCCTCTCAGCGAGGCAAAGGTCGTTCGGATCGGAGAGCAGGTGACCTGCCTGGCCTGGGGAGCGATGCTGTTCGAAGCCTTCAGCGCAGCCGAAGAGGCCGCCAAAGAGGGGGTCGAGGTCGAAGTGATCGATCTCAGAACCCTCTGGCCGCTCGACATCGAAACGATCGTGTCGAGCGTGAAGAAGACGGGCCGCCTGGTGATCGTCCACGAGGCGCCTCGGACCTGCGGCTTTGGAAGTGAGCTCGTGGCCTTGATCACCGAGCGTGCGTTCTTGCACCTCGAAGCCCCGCCTATTCGGGTGACCGGTTGGGACACACCCTTCCCCTTGACGCACGAGCGCGAATACCTTCCGCTGGCGCACCGGATCGTTCCTGCGCTACTCGAAACGGCGAGATACTGAGCGATGGCACGACTGGACTTCAAGCTTCCGGACATCGGGGAGGGCGTCACCGAAGGCGAGATCGTCCAATGGTTCGTGACTGCGGGCGACGCTGTCGTGGAGGACGAGCCGATGGTGGAGGTCATGACCGACAAGGCGACGGTCACGATAGGCGCGCCCTGCGACGCGCGCGTCGAGCGGCTCTGCTTCGATGTCGGCGCCGTCGCCCTGGTGGGGCAGGTTCTCCTCACGCTGGAGTCCGCAGACGCGTCCAGCGAGGAGGGCGCGCGGCGATCTTCGAGACCCGCGGCTAGCGCCGTGGGGAAGATTCGGGATCGGGTGCCGGGCGCGAGGCTTTTTGGGACCGGCGCCGGTTCCGAGACCGGAGCGAGGGAATCGAGGCCGGGGCCGGGGTCCCGGGAAGGGGGTACCGGGACCGCGTATTTTCAGGCCAAGCCCTTGGCCACCCCCGCGACGCGGCGTCTCGCCAAAGAGCTGGGGGTCGATCTTCGACGGGTTCGTCCTGTTGCTGCGGACAAGCGAGTGAGCGAGGCGGACGTTGTTGCGGCGGCGACTGGGGACCGGGCGCTTGGCACGCTCGAAGAGCGAGAACCGATCGTTGGGATGAGACGGACGATCGCAGAGCGGATGCACCGCTCCAAAATGACAGCGGCGCACTTCACCTTTGTAGAGGAGTGCGATGCGTCGCGCCTCGTCGAGCTCCGGGAGCGGCTCTTGCCGGATGCCGAGCGCCAAGGGATCCCACTCACCATCCTGCCATTCATCGTCAAAGCAGTCGCCGACACGCTGCCCAGGCATCCCATCTTGAACGCCGCAGTCGATGAGCAGAGCAAGGAGCTGGTCTACAAGAAGTACTACAACATTGGCATTGCGACCGCGACGGAGGCCGGACTCATGGTCCCGGTGGTCAAGAACGCAGACCGGCTTTCGCTCTCAGAGCTCGCAAGTCGGATCGAGAGCCTTGCGCGTTCGGCAAGAGACGGAACGATCGCAGCTGGGGATCTACGAGGCTCGACCTTCACGGTGACCTCCCTTGGAAAGCAAGGAGGCCTGCTTGCGACGCCCATCCTCAACCATCCTGAGCTCGGTATTCTCGGGGTGCACCGAATCAAGGAAAAGCCCATCGTTCGCGATGGAGAAATCGTGATTGGCAAGGTCATGCTGCTTTCACTTTCGCTCGATCACCGCATCGTCGACGGACACGTCGGCGCCGCCTTTGCGTACGATCTAATCGAGACGCTGGAGAACCCAGAGCGCTTGCTCCACGAGCACATTCGATGACTGCGATTCGGCAAAAGCTGCTCGGCTGGTACGATCAAGCGGCCCGCGACCTTCCCTGGCGCCACACACGCGACCCGTACGCGATCTGGGTGTCCGAGGTCATGCTGCAACAGACGCGCGTCGAGACGGTCATCCCATACTACGAGCGCTTCCTGGACAGATTTCCGAGCCCAAGGGCCTTGGCAGAGGCCGATGAAGACACGGTGCTCTCGCATTGGAGCGGCCTGGGCTACTACCGGCGTGCGCGTTTGCTCCAGGCGGGGGTCCGCGAACTGGTCGCGCAGTATGGAGGAGAGGTTCCCGAAGACGCTGAGGCGCGCCGCTCGCTCCCAGGCGTGGGTCGCTACACAGCGGGTGCCATCGGCAGCATTGCCTTCGAGAAGGAAGAGCCGATCGTCGATGGAAACGTGACCCGTGTTCTAGCGCGCCTGTTTCGAATCGACACGCCGGTCGGCTCGTCGGTGACGAGCAAGCGCCTCTGGGAGCAAGCCGCGCGTCTGGTTACCGGCGCGCGCCCTGGCGCCTTCAATCAGGCACTGATGGAGCTCGGCGCGACGGTCTGCACGCCCAAGCAACCGCGCTGCGAGTCTTGCCCCGTTGCCGCGGACTGCCAAGCCTATGCCAATGACGAGGTCGACAGGCTCCCCGTTCCACGCCCGCGCAAGGCACCGACGGAAGTCGAGCTCACCGCCGTGCTGGCCACGCGCGGCCGCGGGCCAGGGCGGCTCGTTTGGCTGCTGCGTGGTGAACAAAACCTATTCGCTGGATTGTGGGGCTTGCCGATGGTCCTTCGAAACGCCTCCCATGGGAGCGATGCGCGCGCGGCGCTTCGGGACGCCGGTATTTCGGCGAGATTGGAACCGGAGCCGGCCGCACGGCTCGAGCACGTTCTCACGCACCGGCGAATGCGGATCGAGCTGTTCAGGGCCAAGGGCGCCAGCGCCGAGGAGTCGGAAAACCGAAGGCTCTTCAGCACGGATCAGCTCGCGAAGGTTGGGATCTCGACCCTCACGAAGAAGCTCTTGACCGCGGCACTTGCGAGGTAAGGCGGCGGTGGCCCACTGACACGGCCCCCCAAGAGAGCAGCGCGAGCCCGAGGGGCGAAGCCTGGCGCGAAGCGACCGCCGGAGGCGTCCGGGCGGTCGGTGTAACCAGACCTGGCAACCGTCACGGATTGGCCCACCCGGCCTCCCAGCCGATACACTGTCCCCGTGGGGGTTCTTGCTTATCGCGGCGTGTCGAAGCGATTTGGGCAGCACAGTGCGCTCGACGGGGTCTCGCTCGAGGTCGTGCAAGGGGAGGTGTTTGGCCTTCTCGGTCCGAACGGTGCCGGCAAGACGACGCTCATCCGTATTGGGCTCGACATTCTTCGCCCCGACGAAGGTGAAGTGTCGCTCTTCGGTGCTGCGCCGACCCCGCAGATGCTCGACCGCACAGCCTATCTGCCCGAGGAGCGCGGGGTGTATCGTCGCGCGAAAGTGCGGGAGCTTCTTGCGTACCTGGGGCGGCTCAAGGGCATGAAGCGGGCTGCGGCCGCCGCCGCGGCGGACCATTGGCTCGAGCGGGTGAGCCTGAGTCGGGTCGCGGACCAGCGGGTCGAAAGCCTTTCGAAAGGAATGACGCAGAAGGTTCAGATCGCTGCCTGCCTGATGAGCGACCCGGAGCTCTGTGTTCTGGACGAACCGTTTTCGGGCTTGGACCCGGTCAACGTCGCGCTTGTCACCGAACTGATCGAAGAGCGTCGGCGCAGTGGAAGAACCACCGTCTTGTCCACCCACATGATGCACCAAGTCGAAGCCCTCTGCGATCGGGTTGCGCTCATTCATCGTGGCAAGTTGATAGTGTACGGCCGCCTCGATGAGATTCGCAGACGCTATTCGCCGCACGAGGTGATCGTCTGGACTGAGATGGACCTGCTTGCACTCGGCGTAGTGGCCACGCAGCACAAGGCCGGTGGCTGGCGTGTCGAGCTGCCTCCGAGCGCCACAGCCTCGGGATATCTGCACGAGCTCGTCCAAAACGGCGTCCTGGTCGAGCGCTACGAGCCGCTGGTCGCGCGCATGGACGAGATCTTCGTCCATCTAGTGAGCGGGGCGCACTGAGCCATGCGCATCAGACGGATTGCAGCAGTGGCGCGCTTCGAGCTTCTATCGGTCGTCAAACGTTGGTCGTACTTGTTGGCGACCTTCGGCTTGCCGCTCTTCCTAGCCGCTATTTCCGGAATCGTCATCGGCCTGCAAACGTACTTCTTCTCTCAGCGCGCTGAAGAGAGCTCGCAATTCGGTCTCATAGACGAGGCGAAGGTCCTCGATCGTTCGCTGTTCGAAACCCAGGACGGCGAGCTGCGGTGGAAGGCGAACGAAGGCGCCAATGAAGTGCTGCTCTACGAAAGTCGCGAGGAGGCGAGCAAAGACCTCGAATCAGGACGCCTTCGCGCCATGTACGTCATCGAGCAGGACTATCTCGCAAACGGCCAGGTGCGCGCCGTCGAGTCCGAGAAGACACCGCTTCTGAGCATGCGCGGCACCTCGATCGAGCCATTGCTACGCAAACTATTGCGAAAGTCCCTCGTCCAAGGGCGTCTCGACGGTGAAGTGAAGGAGCGTGTGCTTTCACCGGCATTCTTCGTGCGTAGCCGGCTCGGCCCAGACGGCGATGAAGTGGTCGACGTGGATGAGGCCCTCGACCTCCTCGTGCGCACGAGCATTCCGCTCTTCCTGGGAATACTGCTGCTGACGGCCCTGCTCAGCGCTTCGGGCTACCTCGTGCAAACGGTGTCGACCGACAAGGAGAGCAAGATTGTCGAGGTCCTACTGTCCTCGGTGACGCCCGAAGAGATTCTCGCCGGCAAGCTCTTCGGCCTGGGCGCTGCAGGACTCGTGCAGTTCGCGGCCTGGTCGTCGATGGTCGTTTTCGTTGCGGTTTCGGCTTCGGCCGCGCTTGCTGGCGTCGTGTCGATCCCCTGGGGAGCCCTGGCCCTGGCGCCGGTCTTCTTCGTACTCGGCTACTTGTTCCTCGGAAGCCTGATGCTCGCTACGGCCGCGCTCGGCGCCAACGCTGCCGAAAGCCAGAAGCTCACCATGGGCTGGGCCATGCTCGCGATCCTGCCCTTGATGGTTCCGGTGATCTTACTCGAGGAGCCCAACGGTATTCTCGGCCAGGTGATGACTTGGATTCCGTTCACGTCGCCGCTGACCGTCATCGTCCGGCTCGCCGTGGACCCCTCGGGCATCGCCTTCTGGGAGGTCGGCGGCTCGATGCTCGTCCTGCTGATCTCGACCTGGCTGTCGATTCGGATCGGCGCGCGTCTGTTTCGCGTGGGGTTCCTGCTGACCGGCACGATGCCGTCGCTGGCGGAGCTCTGGCGGCAAGCGCGTTAGGAACAACCGGGGCACGAGGGCACGCGACACGGCCCCGGTTACGTCAGTCTACTCGACCGCTCCTGGCATCGGTAGCTCGACTTCTTCGACTAGCTCGCCCGCGGTCTCCTTGGCGGCTGAGTAGGCCGAGACCCGCATGGCTTCGAAGTCCACGATCGTGAACGACTGCTCGTTCTTTCGGTGAATCGTGCCGGCGTTGATGACCGTGAGCCCTGGGAACACGCGTACCATTCGTTCGTGCGTGTGACCGCCGATCATGAACTGGATCTCTTCGTCGAGCATCAGCTCGCGCAGGGCGGGGATATCTTGCAGGGCATAGCCTCGGGTGTCCGGGAGGAGCCAGGCTTCGTCGTCTTCACCGACTCCGTGGCAAAGCAGGGCGTTGCCATTCGGCGTAGCGTAGCTTCGAGTTCGAGGAAGCGCCTCGATGAACCTGCGAGACGCGTCGCTGATCTCATGCGTAGCGTCCTCCAGCGACCGCTGCTCTGCGGCGAGGAACCATCGTTCGTGGTTGCCGGCGACACATTGCACGGCGCGCGCTTCGAGAATACCGAGAGCCGCGTCCGCGTCGCCGGGCCCGTCGACCAAGTCACCGACACAGAGAACCGCCTCGACGTCCATCCGGTCCAAGGCATCGAGCGCAAGCTCGAGCGTTTCGGACTCGCAGTGAATGTCGCCGATCACCCCCAACCGGCGGAGCATGCCCGTCTCGCTCACCGTCTCAATCTAGGAGGTTTTGCACGCGGCGCAAAGAAGTACGCGACTGGTGCTCCTGGGCCTCCTGTTGTAGACCCGCTCCCATGCTGGACCTGCGCCATGTGAGCGAGAATTTGCCTGAAGTGAAGGCGGGCCTGACTCGACGCGGTTTTGCGGATGCCGAGCTGCTCGATCGGCTCGGCTCCCTGGCCGAAGAGCGGCGCTCTGTCATCACGGGGGTCGAAGCCCTGCGGCAGGAGCGGAACGAAGCCAGCCAGGCGATGGCAAAGGTGGCCGACAAGCAGTCCGATGAGTTTCAGGCCAAGCGCGAGCAGCTCCGAAGCCTGGGCGACCAGATCAAATCGGGCGAGTCCCGGCAAGCCGAGGTAGAGACCGAGCTCGAAGTCATTTTGTTGAACCTTCCGAACGTTCCTCACACGAGCACGCCGGACGGACTGAGCGAAGACGACAACGTGGAGGTCCGCGTCTGGGGGGATAGGCCCGCTTTCGACTTCGACGTCGCCGACCACGTCGAGGTCGGCACCAAGCTCGACATCCTGGACTTCGAACGCGCCGCCAAGATCAGCGGCTCGCGTTTCGTCGTGCTCAAAGGCCTCGGTTCGCGCCTGAACCGCGCGCTCATGCAGTTCATGCTCGATGTCCACGGCGCCGAGCACGGTTACGAGGAAATCTGGCCGCCGGTGCTCGTCAAAGACAGCGCCATGCTCGGCACGGGCCAGCTGCCGAAGTTCGCGAAGGACGCGTTTCGCATGGCAAAAGACGAAGATTGGGAAGAGCAGGCCCAGGCACAGGGGCACGACCTTTATCTCGTGCCGACTGCGGAAGTTCCTCTCACCAATCTTCACGCGAACGAGATCCTCGCCGGGGCCGACTTGCCCATTGCGTACACCGGATACACCGCCTGCTTCCGAAGCGAGGCGGGAAGTTACGGCAAAGACACGCGCGGCATGATTCGCGTTCATCAGTTCGACAAGGTCGAGCTGGTCCGGTTCTGCCATCCCGAGCAGGGCGAAGACCAACTCGAACTGCTCACCCATCACGCAGAGGTCATCTTGCAGAAGCTCGGCCTGCACCACCGCGTCGTCCAGCTCTGCGCGGGAGACATGGGGTTTGCCGCGCAGAAGTCATACGACCTAGAGGTCTGGCTGCCCGCGCAGAACGCGTTTCGAGAGATTTCGAGCTGTTCCTGGTTTGGTGACTTCCAAGCACGACGCATGAAGGCTCGCTTCAGGCCCGACGAAAAAGCCAAGCTGCGCTTCCTTCACACCCTGAACGGCTCCGGTCTTGCGATCGGCCGCACCTTGGTCGCGATTCTGGAGCAGAATCAGCAGGCCGATGGAACTGTGGTCATCCCCGAAGCGTTGCGTCCTTACATGGGCGGCCTCGGAAGAATCCCAGCGCCCTAGATGACCAGCGAATGACTTAGGGATGACGACCCTCGAGATTCAGCGCAACGTTCCGCTCGCTCCGCTCACCAGCTTGGAGCTGGGCGGGCCCGCGAAGCATTTCGTGCGCGCGACCGACGAGGCCGTCCTGGTCGACGCGCTTCGTTGGGCCGCCGACGAAGGCTTGCCGTCGGCGATTCTCGGTGGAGGTTCGAACCTCATCGTGCCCGACGCTGGTTACCAGGGGCTGGTCATTCAAATCGCGATCGGCGAGCTCGATTTCCGTGGCGGAGGAGCGGTGATTGCCGGCGCCGGCGTCCCCTGGGAGAGCGTCGTGGATGGCGCGGTCGCCCGCGATTGGGCAGGGCTCGAATGCCTCACGGGCATTCCTGGCTCCACAGGTGCAACGCCCATCCAGAACGTCGGCGCCTACGGTGCGGAAGTCTCCGAGGTGATCGCACAGGTCCGTGTTCTTCGTCGCGACACCCTTGTCTTCGAAGAGCTCGCCCCCGAGGACTGCGGCTTTGCGTATCGCGATAGCCTCTTCAAACGCGAGCCCGATCGCTTCGTCGTCTCCGAGGTCCGGTTCGCGTTGCGCCCGGGCGGAGCTGGAACAATTCGCTACGCCGAGCTCGAGAAGAGCGTCAGGCGCGACGCGACCCTCGACGAGATCCGGCGCAGCGTACGGGCCCTTCGGCGCCGCAAGTCCATGCTGATCGATCCACGCGATCCCAATCGCCGTAGCGCGGGCTCCTTCTTCCTCAACCCTGTCATTTCGCAGGAGGACGCCGAGCGTCTGGTCGAGCAGGCCCTCCGGGAGAACCTAGTCGCCGCGGCCGACGAGGTTCCACGCTACCGAGTCCCCGGCGCCAAGGTGAAGCTTGCGGCCGGCTGGCTCATCGAAAAGGCCGGCATCGCGAAAGGCAGCCGGCGCGGCGCGATCGGCGTCTCTAGCAAGCACGCTCTGGCGCTGGTCCACCATGGCGGCGGCACGACCGCCGAGCTTTTCACCTTTGCCGACGAGATCTGTGCACGTGTAAGCGACCGCTTCGGCGTAACGCTCGAACGAGAGCCGCGACTGCTGGCCTGAGTCACTCCGCGAACGGGTCGCTGTACGCCGGATTGCTGAGGAGATCCTCGTCGGTTAGCGCGCGCAGAAACGCGAGCAGATCTTCGCGCTCCTGGTCGTTGATCCCAAATCCGTTCAAGAAGCTGCTCTTGTTGGGGTTGTCGAAGCCGTCCCCCGCGTTGGGCCCGCTTTCGATCAAGCGACCACCGCGCTCGTAGTGTCGAACCACCTCTTCGAGGGTCGCGATCGAGCCGTCATGCATGTAGGGCGCCGTGACGGCTACGTTCCGAAGGCTCGGCGGTTTGAACCTGCCCTTGTCGATTGGATCAAAGGAAAGGTCGTAGATGCCCTGGTTGCCGGCCGGATAGCTGCCGTCTTGATCGAGGTTGTAGAGACCGTTGTTCATGAATGCCTTCTGATCGAAGACGTTTTGCTCGTGGTCCGAGGACTGCGAAAACAAGAAGCCGCCGTGGCAATGAAAGCATTCGAGCGCGTCGGTATCGCCCTGTGCCGTGGTGCCGCCGAAGAACAGGGCCATCCCGCGTTGCTCGGATTCGTCGAGCGCGGTCTTGTCGCCTCGATTCCACTTGTCGACTTTGGAGTTGAAGCTCGTTACCTGCCTTTGGAACGAGCCGATCGCTTTGGTGATGTTGCCGAGCGTAATGGGATCCACCTCACCGGGGAACGCGCTGGCGAACATCTCCGGGTAGCGCTGGTCATCGCGCATGCGCTGAAGCAGCTCGTCTTCCATACCGGCCATCCCCAGCTCTACCGGCGCCTCCCCAAACATCGGGACGAGCGCTTGCTCCTCCAGCGTGTCGAGCACGTCGTTGGCCCAGGTCAGCGAGGCGGCGTAGCCCGAGTTGGCGATCATCATCGAGTTGCGAGGGTGAATCTCGCCGGTGGATCCTTCTGCCAAGGCGAGCCCGTCGGTGAATGCGAGCTCTTGCTTGTGGCAGCTGCCGCAGCTCTGCGTCTGGTTGCCCGATAGACGCGTGTCGTAAAACAAGAAGCGTCCGAGCTCGACCTTGGGCACCGACATTGGATTGTCCTCCGGCACCCTCGGCGGGAGGATGTTGTCCGGGAGGTCCCAAGCCCATTGCTCGGGCACGGATGCGGTGTCGCTGTCACCGCATCCGGCCCCAAAGAGCAATGGCAACAAGATAAGAGTGTGTGAGAGGTGTTTCATTTGGAGTGGTGATTATGTCTAGCCGTTCCTTCGAGCGATCGTTTCACTCGACGGAAAAGAACTGCTGCGTGCCGTCGGCGGCGCCAGGAAACGCGAGGCCTAGGTTCTCGAAGATAGGGGCGCAATCGGGATCGTCGAGCCCAGACATGCAACCAATCGGGGTGCCGTCCTCATTGCTGCCGATCGCCGCGCCATCGACCAAGGCTGCGAAGTCCGCAAGGACCCGGTTGGTCCCGGGATCGAATGCATCGAATTCTACGGCCACACGATTGGGATTCGTGCACGGCTGCTCTGGCGGCGTGGTCGGATCGCCCACGCCGCAGCCCGTGCTGCCTAGGTGCATGCGCCAGTCTTCCATGCTGAACGAGCCCGAGTCGACGCGCAGGAACTTGTAGCCGCCGCGCCAGGTCCAGAACATGGCAACCACGCCCAGCGGCCCCGGCGCGGTCGACGCATCGGCGTGGTTCAATTCTACCGGAACGCCCATCGCGAAGCGGAGCCCGTTGTACTCGCCTTCCGGGACGGTCCCGACGACCATGTCGTTGAGCTCGGGGTTCCCAGCCTCGTTGCCAGCGCAGCGATCTTCGAAATCGAGGAGGACTACCTGGTCGAGTTGGAACTTGTTCTCCGCGGACGTGGCAAGCGTGACGGGAACCCAGTCGTCGTTGGCGTCCTTGAGCTCGACGTCCTGGACGTAGAAGCGAAAGTCGCTGAGCGTGAGAGTGCTGTTATCCGAGCCGAGGCCCTCATAGGTGCCGCCGCACACGAACTCGGCGTCGCCAACCATGGCGGCGAAGCTGATGGTCACATCCTGGGTGCCCGTGCCGCCGCTGCCACCAGCGCCATCGGTGCTGGCGCTGTCACAGCCGAAGCCCAACAAGGCAAGGCCCAACAAGAGAACTGTCACTTTCTTCATCTAACTCATACTCCGCGGCCTCAGCGCTCGCCTTCCGCGAACGGAAGAACGGCGCGCAACGACGACCTTATGTTTTCGTTTATTTGTTGCTGCACCGAGGGTGAGTCCTGCAGTGCAAAATCGATGCCATCGAACCAGGTCGTGTGGTCGATTTGGATGGAGATGCTTTCGAGGACGGGTCTGTCAAAAATCAGCGGCCGGTCGAACTTCATCTCGCAAGGTAGGATCTCCCATATGCGGGCGAGCAGGGCAGATTGATCCACGCCCTCGGCGTCCTCGACGCGGCCCGCGATCAGGACGCTGTGCTCCATCATGTCGAGGTTTTCGCCTGTTAAGCCCTCGGCGTCCTGGTCAGCTGGCATCCCGATCACCCGAATGCCGCAGTACCGGCCTGGAGGCGGCCGTAGGGTTCCGGCGAAGAGCGGGACTCCCGCGCTCTCCATCAGATCGATCACCAGCGGCACACCCAAGCTCGTTGGGGATGAGAACTCGTGAGCCTTCGCTCTCGGAGCTCTGACGAGTTTCCACAGATCCAGGACAAAATTGTCACAGCGGATCAGCTCGACTCTGCCTACCGCGATCATCGCTCGCTCGAGACGAACTCGGTAGCCCATGTCGGTGCGGACCGCTGCCGGCGTCGCCGCGGGCTGGTAGGCAACGTCGACCTCGATGCCATCGGTCACTCGCATGCAGCTTGGAAGCGACGCCAGGCTGAGCAGCACCGTTACGATGACCAGACTAAATCTCATAGACCAGCCCTGCCGTGATCGCCAGACCTTCCACGTGGCTACCGTCGAGCCGCTGAATCATCGGCACCGCCGTGGTCAGGTGAAGCAACAACTTCTGGTGTGGCAATCCGATCAAGCCCAACGTTCCGTAGGTGATGTGGCCGCCGGTGTTTGGGTCACGAACGCCAGCGACGTAGCCCGGCTGGTCGAATCTGAGCTCAGCTCCAAGCTGAAAGGCGAGGAAGTGCCAGGGCTGAATTTGCACGAGCGCTGTTTGTCGAAAGCTGATCCCGACTTTCGTATCCGCAGTGCCCTGCGTAGGGAAGATCCCAACCGAGGAAATGTAGAGCGACCATGGGTCTGAGAACATCGTATACGAAGCGCCAGCGATTGGATCCCATGAGCCGGTGCCAGCCTGAAACTCGAGGGGAAGGGGCACGCCCTGCGCATCGCGCTCGATCGAGCTGGTCGGGAACTCGAGACCGCCGATCAGGCTCAGCAAGTGGCGCGGCGCAAACTTACGATCGCGCCAGACGACGGCGCGCGCGCGAAACTCCAAGTCACCCGGGGCCCAAATGTCCGCCTCGGCGAGATTGACCGCGCTCACCAGGCGATGAACCAGAGGCATCATCAAGGACAGCGTCCATCGGTCCGTCGGTGAGTACGCGCCCGCGAGCTCCATGCGCTGCTCGGAGAGCCGGAGCTCGTCCACCTGCGCTTCTCCGATTCGATCATTGCGATGCCGGATGGTTCCCGAAGTGCGCACCCGCTGGCTCTTCGGTTGCTCGAAACCCACGATGGTCAGGGTCGGATCGCCGACGGCGCAGGTTCCGCACGCAGAAGCCTCCGCTGCAATCCACAACGGCGCGAGCAACGCCGCGATCACCCAACAACCCTTCACCGGCCAGAGCTTAGGGACGCAAGGCCCGTGCTTGTACGTGGCAAATCGTCGCAGCAGCTCAGCGCGGCATTGGAAACTTCGACAGCTTCCGCTGGAGCGATCGCCGGTGAATCCCTAGTCTTTCCGCTGCCTTGGTGATGTTTCCACCGCAATCGGTAAGCACCCGCTGTATGTGCTCCCACTCGACCCGGGCCAGGGACGGCGTCTCGGGAGCCTCGCTTTGTGTCGGCGCGGCTTCCGCATCGGCCGGGGCATCCCCGCGCTCGAACGAGGCGATGACCTCATCGACGTCCGCCGGTTTGGTCAGGTAATGCGTCGCGCCGAGCCGTACCGCCTCGAGCGCCGTCGCGATGCTTCCATAGCCGGTGAGCACGACGATTCGGGTCGCTGGGTCGATTCGGTGCAGCTCGCGCACCAGCTCCAAGCCGGACTTGCCAGGCATGCGGAGATCGACGACCGCATACTCGGCGCTTTCCAGTTCGGCGACTTGGACCGCGGCATCGTAGCCATCGGCCTGCTGCGCTTCGTAGCCGCGCTCCTCGAATGCACGAGCCATGCGTGAACGAAGCCGCTCATCGTCATCGACCAGCAAGATCGATGGCTTGGGGCTGCTGCGGTCTTGTGCGTCGGTCATGGGCCTCGTGGAAGCACGACGCGGATGGTCGTGCCCTGGTCGCTTGCCGACTCGATCCCGAGTCGCCCGCCCAGCGAGTCTACGAGTGTCCGCGCCAAGAATAAACCCAGGCCCATTCGGTCACCGGTGTTCTTCGTCGTGAAGAAGGGTTCGGTGGCGCGTTTCGCCGTCTGCTCGTCCATCCCGTGACCTTGGTCGACGAAGCAAAGCTCGATGCCCTCCTCGATTCGGCTCACCTGCAGCGAAACAGTCCCTGCGTCGCAAGCGTCGAAGCCATTGCGCGCGATGTTCTCGACCATCTGCACCAGGGCGTCCTTCGGCGCTTCGATCCTGGCGACCGCAGTCTCGGTGACCCAGCGTTCGGCTTGCTCGGGGCCCAGCCGCGTGCGCACCTCTTCGAAAAGCGCCTCGACCGACACGGAGCTGAGCGCTTCACCGACGTGCTCGCCTCCGGCAGCCGCCATTCGATCGAGCACGACGCGACATCGCTCGAGCTCTTCGCGGATCAGCTCCGCGTCTTCAACGAGTCCTTCGCCGCCCGGGACCTTCCTCGCCTGACGCTCCATCTCTTTGGCCGCGACCGCGATCGTGCCCAGTGGGGTCCCGAGCTCATGTGCGGCGCCGGCCGCCAAGGTTGCGATCGAGGCCAGCTTTCCCCAGCGGTGCGTCCGTTCTTCGGCCTCTGCAAGCGCGCGCTCGCGTCTCCGAAGCTCCAACGACAATTGGCTCACGAAATAGGTAATGAGCGCGACTGCTAGAACCAAGGCGATGAACATCCCGTACAAATGGGTTTGAAACCCCTCGCCATGCCCGGAGTGGCCGAGATGCTCGCTGGGGACGCGAACCAAGAACAGCGTGGCGAACGACACGATGGAGAGCGCAGCGATCGTCCAGGTCCACTTCGGCTCGAGCATCACCGCAGACATCGCGATGTAGACCACGTAGATGATGCTGAACGGATTGGTCGGCCCGCCGGAGAGGTAGAGCAGTCCAGAAAGCAGCGCGACATCCAGAACGAGGAACGCCCCGAGGTGACCGGCGTCAGCCTTGCGGGATGCCAGCCAGAAGTTGGAAAGCGCCCCTGCGGCTACCAGGGACCAGATGGGAACCAGGGGAAGAGCCACGTCGAGGCCCTGGGTTGCGATCAGAATCGCCGCCGCCTGGATGGCCAGGGCGCCCCAGCGCATGCGCGCCAACCATTCCGCGCCCGTCGCCGAGGCTCGTTCCTCAGCGCTCACGGCTCCGACTGAGCGTCTCCGGTCGATTCCAGGTCGACCGTGCCGTACATCGCTTCGGCGATCTTGTAGGCGCTCAGCTCTAGTGTCTCGAGCCCGTCCTTGATTGCAATCGCGTCGCCCTCGTTCACGGAGAAGTGCAGGGCCTCGATGTCGGCTTCCACCTGAGCCACGACTTCTTCAGGGACGAGCTCACGGCATTCAGCGACCGCCCGCTCGCTCGTGTAGAGAAGTGCTTCGGCCGCATTGCGCAGCTCGGCGAGCTCACGGCGCTTCTGGTCGCTCGTCTTGTAAGCGTCGGCCTCTCCGATGATGCGTTCGATGTCTCCCTCGGTGAGACCGCTCGAGGCGACGACGCGAATGTTCTGCTCTCGGTTCGTTCCGAGGTCCTTGGCGCTCACGTTGACCACGCCGTCCGCATCGATGTCGAAGGTGACCTCGATCTCAGGAACCCCTCGCGGCGCTGGAACGATCGGCGCAAGCTCGAACTTCGCCAAAGACTTGTTGTCCGCGGACATCTCACGTTCGCCCTGCAAGACGTGAATCGGCACGAAGGATTGGTTGTCGACGCTGGTCGTGAAGACCTCTTTGGAGCGCGTGGGCACTGTCGTGTTGCGCGGGATCAGCTTGTGAAACACGCCGCCGCCCGTTTCGACCCCCAGGCTCAATGGCGTGACGTCGAGAAGAAGCACTTCTTGGACCTCACCAACCAGCGCAGCGCCTTGAAGCGCAGCGCCCATCGCCACCACTTCGTCTGGATTCACACCTTTGTAGGGAGCCTTTCCAAAGAAATCCCGGACCTTCGACTGGACCATCGGCATGCGTGTTTGGCCGCCCACCAGCAGGATTTCGTCTATGTCTTCCTTCTTGAGGTTGGCGTCGTCCAAGGCCTGTTTACAAGGTCCGAGCGTCCGGTCGATGATCTCGGAGACCAGGATTTCGAGCTCGCTCCGCTTGAGCTTGGTTTCAAGATGCTTGGGGCCCGATGCATCGGATGCGATGAATGGAAGGTTGATCTCCGTCTCGAACGAAGAGGAAAGCTCGTGCTTGGCCTTCTCGGCCTGTTCCTTGAGGCGTTGGAGCGCAACACGGTCTTCGTGCAGATCGATCCCGCTGTTTTCCTTGAAGCGCCGAGCAAGCTCCTCGACCAAGGCGTTGTCCAAGTCTTCGCCGCCGAGGTGGGTGTCGCCAGCGGTCGACTTCACGCTGAAGACGCCATCGGCAATTTCGAGGATCGAGATATCGAACGTGCCGCCACCCAAGTCGTAGACGGCGATGCGCTTGCCTTCTTTCTCTTCGAAGCCGTATGCAAGCGCCGCCGCCGTCGGCTCGTTGATGATCCGTCTCACTTCGAGGCCGGCGATCTTGCCTGCCGCGATCGTGGCAGACCGTTGCGCGTCGTTGAAATACGCAGGGACGGTCACGATCGCCTCTTCGACGTCTTCACCGAGGAACGACTCAGCGACCTCTCTCATCTTTTCGAGGATCATGGCCGAGATTTCGGGCGGCGAGTATCGATGCCCCTGCGCCTGAATCCAGGCGTCACCGAGCTCGTTTTCGACGACCTCGTATGGCACCGCGCGCTTGTGCCTCTGCGCCGGCTCAGCGTCGAACGGCAGTCCCATCAAACGCTTGATCGCGAAGACCGTGCTCTCGGGGTTGGTCACACCTTGGCGTTTGGCGACGCTGCCCACGCGGCGCTCTCCGTCTTTGGCAAAGGAGACGACCGAGGGCGTGGTACGGCTGCCTTCCGCATTTGGAATGACCTGTGGCTCCCCGTTGTCGACAAATGCGACACAGGAGTTGGTCGTCCCCAGATCGATCCCGATGATCTTCCCCATTGCCCTCTTAGTCCCCTTATACTCCCAGCTGGAGTCTTGTCGCAGCAAAGGTGTGATTAGTCATCGCTGCCCGGATCATCCGTGGGGGTTACGGGTTTAGCGACGACCACCATTGCCGGCCGTAGTAGCCGATCCCCGAGGAAGTAGCCCGGAACGACCTCTCCGACGATGGTGCCCGGCGCATGCTCGTTGGTCTCCGCTTGCTGCATGGCGTCGTGGCAGCTTGGATCGAACAGATTTCCGACGGTCGGAACGCGCCTGAGGTCGAGGCGATTCGCGATGTCGTCGAAACCTCGCAGCACCATGTGCACGCCGTCAGCGACAGCCGAAACGTCAGTCGCACCCTCCATCGCGCCGGCTGCCCGCTCGAGATTGTCGACGATCGGCAGAACCTCCCGAAGCGTGTCCTCGATCGCTCGTCGGCGAACTTCGTCGATTTCCTTGCGTGATCGCTTCCGAAAGTTGTCGAAATCGGCCGCAATGCGAAGGAGCTGATCGCGCATGCGGTCGCGCTCCGCACGGGCCTTTTCGAGATCGCTCGGCTCGGCTTCCGCCTCTTCCTCCGGAAAGATGACGTCTTCCTCTTCAGCCGCGCCGTCGGCTTCTTCGACGTCCGGCTTGTCCCCCGCGTGTTCGCTCATTCTCCGTAACCGTCTTTCTTTAGGATCTCTTCGATCTGCCCGGCAGCCGCCCGTCGAGTACGTCGCTTAGCACATCGGCGGCAAATCCTACCAAAGGCACGTAATTCTTGTAGTCCATCCGCGTTGGGCCGACGATTCCAAAGGAGCCGACCCGAGCGCCATCCCGGCGATATGGACTCGAAATGACGCTGATGTCGTTCACGTCGTCGATCTCCGCCTCGGAGCCGATGAAAACCTGAACGCCGTCGGCGAGTAAGGTCTGCTCGAGCAGCTCGAGAAGCTTCTGCTTTTCCTCGAAGGCGTTGAGGTATCGGCGGATCTTCTCCGCATCGCCGAACTCGGGCCGATCGAATAGAGCGCCCTGCCCTTCGATGACGACTCGCGCCCGTTCCATCCGGCCCTCGACCGTGGCTTCCACCATCTGCTGTGCCTGCTTTCGCAGGAGCTGATACTGGCCTTGTTCGGTCGCGATGCGCATCGCGAGCAGATCTCGGACCGATTCGAGCGTCCGGCCCCCGACCAACTCGGCCAGGTAGTTGTTGACTCGCTCCAGACTGTGATCGTCCACCTCGACTTCGGCGACGACCACCCGGTTTTCGACAGCCCCGCTGCGCGTGACCAGCACCGCTAGTGTCCGGCCCTCGGAAAGACGCATGAACCGCAACTGATCGAGTCTCGCTTCCGACACCGTCGGCTCTGCGATGATTGTCGCCGTCCCCGTGAGGCGGCTCAGGAACTGGCCCGTCGCCCGTACTGCGTCGGCGCCCGGCTCCAAGTCTTGAAGGCGCCGGATCAGCGCGGTTCGGTGGGCGTCGGAGATGTCACCGGCCGTCGCCATCGCGTCGACGAAGCAACGAAAGCCGGCGTCGGTCGGGACGCGGCCTGCGCTCGTGTGTGGCTGGTGGAGCAACTCGGCCTCCTCCAGATCAGCGAGAACGTTTCGAATCGTCGCCGGCGACAATTTGATCCCGTAGCGCTTTGCGATGCGCCGCGAGCTCACAGCCTTTCCCGAGGCGATGTACTCGGTCACGACCGCAAACAGGATTCGGCGATGCCGTTCGTCCAATGTCACTGTCACGCTATAAAGAAAGTAGAAGTTGAGGGGGTTCTGTCAAGCCCGCGAAACTGGGCAGAAAATTGCGCCTGGGCCCCTCATTGCGGCAGGCTCGACCTGTGAGACCCAGCGCAGCGCTTCTTCCGTTCGCCCTGATGGTGATGGCGGTCATGACGGTCCCCACCCTGGTCCTCGACGAGCAGGGCCTGCCCCGCTACCGGCACCTGCGCGAGGAGCTGCAGGAGCTTCGCGCCTCCAACGAGGAGTTGGTTCGCGAGATCGCCACGCTCAAGAGCGAGATCGACGCCCTCCGGAGCGACCCCAACTATGTCGAGCGGATCGCCCGGGACGAGCTCGGAATGGTTCGCGCGGAGGAGTTCGTGTTCCAGTTCCCGCCTCCCTAGGTGGGCGGGTTGCACACACGCGGGCCGATTTCTTGCTGAACAGATGGTTCGGGGCGTAACACCTCACGGGTATGACGGCCCTCGTCCAGGCAGCGCTTCGCATGAGGCGCACGGCGCGGTCGATGTGGGGATCGGCGGCCGCGTTCCTGCTCGCGGCGTTTCTACTCGCCGGTTTCTTTCTTCCGGGAAGCGGCGGATTGGGATGGGGTCATCTGGCCTGGCTCCTGGGCTGGTCGGCGCTCTTCGGCTATCGCGCCTGGAACGCCTATCGAGACGGCGCTGACCCGGCGTCCGCATTCGAGCTTGGCGTCCTGCTGCTCGTCGGCGTGCACGCCTTGATTCAATTCCGCGGCGGGGTGGGCAGCGAGCTCTACCCCGTCAGCTACATCGCTGTTGCGCTGGTCGCCTCGTTCGCCGTGGGGAGCGCAGGCATTGGCGTCGTCGTTTTCGCGCTCGCGCTGGGATTCGCCATCGCCTTGCTCGGGGAGCAAATTCGCGATCCGCTGCTCCTGGGCTCCAACGCGCTGTTCACAGTCGGGTTTGGGGCGCTCAGCTACGTGTTCACGCGCGCCGAGATCCTCCGGGTACGCCGCAAGTCGGTGCTCGAGCTCGAAGCGCAGAAGGAAAGGGTGCGTGACGATACGCGTCTCTTTCGTTTGGTCGCGCCCTCATCGGGCGGAGCGAGGGACGAGGAGCGCCTCTACGAGACCAGCGTTCAGGAGGTTCGCCAGGCGCTCTACCACGCGCTGCAGCTGCTTCATCAGACTTTGGACCTTCACACCTGCGCGCTCCTAATGCCAACAGCCCAAGCCGAGCAGCTACGGATCGTCGAGTTGGTTTCCAAAAGCGACGACCTGGCCGATGGCCCGTTCTCCCTTGGAGCGGGCGCCGTCGGGGCCGCGGTCCGCCGACAACTGACGACGAATCTCCAGCAAATTCGGCCCGGATATAGGGGCATTTGCTACTATCGTGGACCCGCGAGCGTGAGCTCGTTCATCGCGGTTCCAGTTCTCGAGCGAGGTCATCTCCGTGCTGTCCTCTGCGCCGATCGCCTGCATGGTGACGCCTTCAGCCCCGAGGAGGAGGAGCTTCTTCGTGACAGTACCTCGCACATCCTCCGCGCCTTCGAGAACGAACGGGTCTTCATGCAGCTCGAGCGCAGCAAGCTCGAGCAGGAGATACTCTACCAGGTGTCTCAGGATCTCAGCACGGCGCGGACCCAAGACGCCGTCATGGAGGTGGGCTTGAACGCGGCGAAGGAAATCGCTCCGCACGACTTCGCCGCGATCACCGAGTATCAGCCGGAGGGTCGGCGCCACACGGTTCGGCGTGCTTCAGGCGAGCGCGCGCTCGACTTCCAAGGCCTGCGCTTCCGCGACAACACCTCGCTCACCGCCATGGTCGTCAAGAACCGACACTACTTGCCGTACCGCGGCGAGTTCGATTCGCAACAGCAGGTGCTGTTCACCAAGAAGGCCAAGCTCAAGGGGATGGAGTCGCTTCTGGTCTTGCCCTTGGTGGTTCGCGAAGAACCGATCGGAACCTTGATCGTCGCTGCGAAGGCGTCCGGAGCTTTCGGAACGCCGGTGCGCGCGACGCTCCAGGCGCTTTCGAACCATCTCGCGGTCGCGATGGCGAACGCGCGCTTGGTTCGTCAACTCGAAGAGCTCGCCACGACCGATGGGCTGACCGGCTGCTTGAACAAGCGCGCATTTCTGGACCAGATGGAGCAGAAGCTTCTCGCAGCGCAGCGATTCGGCCGAAAGCTCTCCGTCATCGTCACCGACCTCGACCACTTCAAGGCCGTCAACGACACCTATGGGCATGCAGCGGGCGATCGGGTTCTGCGAGAGCTCGGACAGGTGCTCAGGCGTGTGAAGCGGGAAACCGACCTCGTAGCTCGATTTGGCGGCGAAGAGTTCTGTGTTCTTTGTGAGGAAACCGACTCGCATGGTGCACAGCTGCTCGCGGAGCGTGTACGAGAGGAGCTCGAGAGCACCGAGCTCCAGACCGAGCTCGGGCCTCTGAGGGTGACGGCTTCCCTCGGGGTTGCGACCTTCCCAGACCACGCGTCGAGCGCGCCGGATCTGTTCGTCCAGGGGGACAAGGCGCTGTACGAAGCGAAGAGCCGGGGCCGAAATCAGGTCTGCACCGTCTAGCTGACCCCCAAGCGGCGCTTCAAGCTCGCTTGCGCTCGAGCGTATGGGGGTCGAGCATCCATTGGAAACAGCCCTGTCCGCTTTCGAGGCTGAGCAAGCAGGCCGAGGCGGGCTGAAAGGAGGGAGCCGTAGCGAGCTGGCCGAGATGCGCCGCGAGGACGCCGACCTTGGGCATGTGGGTCACCATGACGATGAGCTCGTCATCGCTTGCGTGCTCCAGCGGTTCGAGGGCCTGCGCGGTGCTCCCTTCTTCGGTCGAGAGCGTGCTCAGCACTTCGACGGGACCCTTAAAATCCGGCTGGCTGGCCGCCAGAATTTCCGCCGTCTGGACGGCGCGGACCAGCGGGCTCGTGTAGATGCGCGAGTATCGCAGCTCCCATTTCACGAGTGCCTTGCCCACCAGAAACATCGTTTGCCGACCCTCGCTGGTCAGCCAGCGATCGTAGTCAGACCGCGCGGAGCGGGTGTCGACCGCCTCTGCATGCCGTACGAGCAGAACCTGCATGGCCTGAGCTTGGCACGTTGGCTAAGGCGCGTCCCGCGAATCGTGCGCAGCGAGCGCGAAAGACTCCTCGGGCGCCCGTACGAGGCGGCGTCGCGCGTACACCCCGAACCAAAGAAGCCCCAGGCCGTACCAAACCGCGGCGCCGATGACGACCTTTTGATAGATCGGGTCAGTTACGAAGAGGGCGACGAGGGTCACCAGTGCGATGAGCAGCGCCAGCACGGCGCCCGGGACACCGAGCGGGCTGCGGTAGGGGCGCGCGATGTCGGGCAGGCGAAGGCGTAGAAGAATGAACGACAGCATCTGCAGCGCATAGGCGATGACCGCGCCGAAGACCGCCATGTTGAGAAGCACGGCGCCGACTGGATGCCCGGGGCCGAGCGTGTGGATGCCGTAGGCGACCAGGTAGCCGAGCACTGCGCCAGCGAAGAGCGCGATGTGCGGGGTCTTGCGGCGGCGGTGTGTGCGCGAGAGCCAGCGCGGGAAGTAGCCCGCACGCGAGAGGGAGAAAATCTGCCGGCCGTATGCGAAAATGATGCTGTGGAAGCTTGCGATGAGACCGGTCACTGCGACTAGGGCCAGAAGCTTTGCGCCAAGACCGGCGCCGAAGATCGTCTTGAAGCCCTCGAAGAGCGGCTCGGCCGACGAGCTCAGCGCCGCCGAGCCGGGTGCGATCCCGGCGTTCAAGAAGAGCGTGAGAAAGGCGGCCACGATCAAGGTGAGCAAGCCGTAGAGCAAACCACGGGGCAAATCGCGGGCCGGCGCGTGCGCTTCTTCTGCGGCAAGCGGGAGCTGCTCGATCGCCAGGAAGAACCAGATCGCAAAAGGCAGCGCCGAAAAGACGCCGGCGCCTCCATGGGGGAGCCAGCGGCTATGACCAGGTTCGGGCTCGATGTTGAGCGCCCAGTCGAGATCGAAGTGGGGAATCGCCGCAACCCAGAACACGACGAGCACCCCTAGGGCCAGGGCGGTGATCACGACGGTGAATCGGAAGGTCGTCTCGACGCCGGCGATGTTGAGGCCGACGAAGCAGGCGTAGGCGGCGAGCCACCAGAGGGGTTCCATGCTCGATGGCGTCCCAAAGATCGCGCCGAGGTAGCCGCCGATACCGACCACGATGACGGCAGGGGTCAGGATGTACTCCATGTTCTCGGCGAGCCCGGTGATATACGCGCCCCAGGGGCCCATGGCGGAGCGGGCAAACGAGTACGCGCCTCCGGTGTGCGGGAGCGCTGCTGCCATCTCGGCGATGCTGAAGCAGAGGCCGGCGTACATGACCGTGATGATCAGGGTGGCGATGAGAAGACCGCCGAAGCCCCCGGAGGCCAGGCCGAAGTTCCAGCCGAAGAAGTCCCCGGAAATCACCGCTCCGACGCCCAGCGCCCATAGCGACCAGACGCCGGCATAGCGTCGCAACCCACGGTCCGCGAAGTACTCGTCGGCGACGCGATCGTACCCGACCCCCTGGCCCTTTTCATCCATGGCGCGGAGTGTAGCGGTTTGTCGGGACTGGCGATAAGGTTCCGCCAATGTTGCCGATCGATCTTTCGGGGAAGCGAGCGTTCGTTGCGGGCGTGGCGGACGATGCTGGCTTTGGCTTTGCGATCGCCAAGGCGCTTGCTGTGGCGGGGGCCTCGGTTTGCGTGGGCACCTGGCCGCCTGCGCTCGGGATCTTCGAGACGCTGCTTCGTCGAGGGAAGCTCGATGCGTCTTTGCAGATGCCCGACGGTACTAAGCTCGAGCTCGAGAAGATCTACGCGCTCGACGCCGAGTACGATTCACTGGAGGACGCCCCGGAGGAGCTTCGCGCCCAGAAGCGCTACCGAGACCGGGGCGACTTCAGCGTCGACGGAGTGGCGGCCAAGCTTCGAGACGACTTCGGCGACTCCTGCCTCGATATCGTGATTCACAGCCTGGCCAACGGACCGGAGGTGGACAAGCCCTTGATGCAGACCAGTCGCAAAGGGTATCTCGCAGCGCACGGGGCCAGCGCGTATTCGTTTGTCTCGCTGGCGCAGCGCTTGGAGCCCTTGATGCGCGAGCAGGGCGTTTTTCTGGGGCTCTCGTATCTGGCGAGCCAGGGTGTAGTCGCGGACTACGGCGGCGGGATGGCGTCCGCCAAAGCTGCGCTCGAAGCCGATGCGCGAATGCTGGCACTCGAGCTAGGGCGTAACGGGGGGCACCGGGTCAACTTGATTTCAGCGGGCCCCTATGCCTCGCGCGCCGCGTCGGCGATCGGTTTCATACACAAGATGATCAAGTACTACGAGATGAACGCGCCCCTACCACAGGCGCTTCGCGCCGAAGAGGTCGGAAACGCGGCGGCGTTCCTCTGCAGCCCGCTTGCCAGCGGCATCACCGGTACGGTCTTGTACGTCGACAAGGGCTACCATGCGATGGCGGCGCCTGCGGATGTCGGCGGTTTGATCGACGCACTCGGCGCAAGCGGCGGGGCCGACTAGGCGGCGACCATCTCGTGTCGCGCGGTCGGTCGGATGCTGCTGGTGTCCACGGCGACGTGCAGGGTCGCTGCAAGGGCGCGCTCGGTCTGGATGCGGTCCACGAGCCATGGCTCGAGCGCTCGCATCAGGGCACGCGCAGAAGGGTAGCGAGTCGCTGGTGTCCGGCTCAGGAGCTTCGCGACCAGACCATCCATCTGTTCGTCGACGTAGGGTGACAGGCACCGAGCGCGTGGCGCGTCTTCACGAATGATACGTCGGAGCACCGCCGTCACATCGGCCCCGGTGAACGGGAGCTTGCCGGTGAGCGCCTCGAACATCGTGATGCCGACACCAAAAAGGTCGGCTCGCGCGTCGACGTACGGGTTGCCGGCTGCCTGCTCGGGTGACGAATAGCTCGGGGTGCCATAGACACGGCCGCGCTCCCTGGCGCGCTCGTCGGAGGGCGCGGATTCCGCCGCGCAGACTCCAAAGTCGAGCAGGTGCACGTCGAGCTCGCCGTATCCAGCACGATTGAGCAGGATGTGCTCGGGCTTGATGTCCCGGTGCACGTAGCCGTGCCGGTGCACGCTGTGCAGGATCGACGCGAGCCGCGCGATGATCACTGAAATCTGGGGGCCGTTGAGCGGACCGCAACGCCGCAAGTAGGAAGAGAGGCTTTCGGAGCGCATGTGCTTCATCACCAAGTACGGCGACTCGTCATGGAGCGTGCCGTGGTCGATGACCGGAACGATGCCGGGGTGAAACACCCGCCGAGCGACCTCAATCTCACGCCGCACCCGGCTCATCAGGTCCGGATTCCCCGAATGCGTCGGCCGGAGCATCTTGATGACCACCCGCTCGAGGGTCGCCAAGCGCTCTGCTTCGAAGACGATTCCGGTGCCACCCAAGCCAATCGCATTTCCGATTCGATAGCGGCCATCGAGAATCTGCCCCCGAAGCTCGCTGCGCTCAGCCGATACCGACATTCCGTGGACGATCGGATAGCGGGGTCGCTTGCGTCAAGAAAGGTGCGATTTTGGCGGGGATGGGCTGCTTGGCTTGGGCGCCAGCGCCGGTGCCAGCGCCAGCGTGCGTTCGCGTCCGCGATCCCGTTCACCGCGCCGTGCGGAAGCTGTTGATCGTCTCTCGCTCGTCGTACTGATACGTGAACCGCGTCGCGCGTCGAAACGGGTCGCTGTCTACGACGATGGGGTACTTCAAATGATCGATCGCGCCGGAGGGAAGATGTGGGAGTCCCAGGCGGCCTAGGCCGAGCTTGAATACCATCTCGGGGACCGGAAGCGGGCGGCGGCCGGCAGCGCGGACGATGGTCGCGAGCGGCACCGGGGTTGGGCCGGAGACGTTGTAGATACCGTGGAGCTTGTGGGCGAGCGCGCAGACGATAGCCTCGGCGGCGTCTTCCTCGTGGATGAACTGGAACAGAGGGTCGAAGCCCATGATAAGGGGCACGTTTGGGCCATGCATGAACGAGGCGAGAGTTCCGTGTTTGCTCGGGCCGAGCGTGTAGACGATTCGCAGGACCGAAGTTGCGATCTCCGGATAGCGCCACAGGGACGAGGCCGCGTACAAGTCCGCCGCGACCAGATCGGCGAGCTCGGGGAAGGAGTGCGTCGACATCGGGGGCTCGTCTTCGGTGTGGTAAAGCGGAGAGTCGGCCGCGGCGCCGTAGAAGGTGTGGCGTCCGGCAAAAACCGCCTGTTTCACGCCGTAGCTCTGGCAGTGATGGATGAAGGCGCGTGTGCCGTACAGGTTCACACGCATCCGATCGGGGCTCTGCTTCACGAGGTGCGTGACAGTGGCCATGTGGATCGCGCCGTCCGGCCGGTGAGTGCGGAACACGTCCTCGGCGGGCCGCTTTCGGATGTCCGCTTGGAAGAGCTCGATCTCTTCGGGGGCGTCGGGCCAGGGGCGGCGGTCAATCCCGATCACCTCGTATCCATGTCGGAGAAGCTTCAGCGCGGTGAGGCGCCCGAGCGTTCCCGCGATCCCTGTCACCAAGACCTTCATCACAGCACCAGCTCGTCTTCCGAGATCTCCTTTTCGCGGAGCAGGCGTCCTTGTCGAATCAAATCGGCAATTCGTTCTTTCACCTGCTCGACCTTCTCGCCGACCACTTCGTCACGTTCGTGGCCGGTGCCTTCGAAGAACATCGGCTTGCCGTAGAGCAACTGGAAGCGCGTGGGCTTTGGGATGAGCAGGCCCCACTTGGTTACGGGCACGTACGGAACGCCGAAGAGCCGACCGAGGCGCTTGAGGTTGGCAATCGTGGGCAGCGCCTCTCCGCCTCCGACGAAGCCGAAGGGCACGATGGGGCTCTTGGTTTCGAGGGCGAGTCGCATGAAACCGGTGCCGAAACCCACCAGTGAATCCGCATCTTTTGCGAGCTTTGCGGTTCCGCGCGCCCCTTCGGGGAAGGCCAGGATGAGCCGCCCGGCGTTCAGAAGGCGTTTGGCTTGATCAGGGTTGCCCGTGAACTGCCCCGTGCGGCTCATGAACTGCGACGCCCCGGGGAACTGGTGGATGAACTTGTCGAGCATTGCATGGGGAAGCCGCGGCGGCTCTGCGTCGAGCAGCATCGAGCCCATGACCATCGCCCCATCGATCGCAACGCCACCCGAGTGGTTTCCAACGAGCACGGCTCTTCCTTTTGGCGGCACGTTGTCGAGCCCGAATACGTCTACCTTGAAGTAGAAACGATAGATCCAGGAAAAGGCCGAGACGAATCGGATCAAGTCGTTCTTGTCGATTCCGTACGGGTCGATCCCGAACTTGTTGAATTGGAGATCGAGCGCCTCGATTCGGGCGGCGACTTCGGGATCGATGGGAAGTAGGTTATCGAGCAACTTGGCCTCGGCTGGTCCCTCGATCTGTATGCGGCCGGAGCGGGGAACGCAATCTCACTCTGATCCGGGCTTGCGGATTCCGAGGGCGCGCATCTTCTTATAGAGGTGGCTGCGCTCCAGGCCGAGGTCGGCGGCGGTCTTGGTCACGTGACCGTCTCGGAGCTCGAGGGCCCGCAGGATCAGGTCTCGCTCGGCCGTCTCGAGCATCTCGCGAAGCGGTGTTTCCGGTCGGAAATAGCTGCCAGGAGCCGCAGCCGAGCCAATTGGAAGCAATGCCCGAGCCTCAGCCTCCGTCACCGTTTCCCCCGGTGTCAGGATCACCAGACGCTCCACCAGGTTCCGTAGCTCCCGGACGTTTCCGGGATACGCATACGCTTTGAGCATCTGCATGGCCCCGGCCGTGATCTGCTTTCCCGGACGGTCATGGGCTTCACAAGCCAAGGCGAGGAAGTGCTCCGCTAGCAATGGAATGTCGTCGACTCGCTCGACGAGCGCCGGCACCCTCAGAGGCACGACGTTGAGCCGGTCGAAGAGGTCTGCGCGGAATCTTCCCGCTGCGATCTCGGTTTCGAGTGACTTGTTTGTCGCCGCGACGACTCGTACATCGACCTCGACGATCGATGAGGCGCCAACGCGTTCGACCTCGCCTTCTTGCAGCACCCGCAAGAGCTTTGCCTGCATTTGCGGCGGCATGTCGCCAACCTCGTCGAGAAAGAGCGTGCCCCCGTCCGCCCGTTCGAACTTGCCGCGCCGTTGCTTGGTGGCGCCGGTGAATGCGCCCGCTTCGTGTCCGAAGAGCTCGCTTTCGATGAGGCCTTCGGGGACCGCGGCGCAGTTGAGCTTCTCAAAGGGCCCGTCAGCTCGGGCGGAGCCGCCATGAATCGCTGCGGCCACCAGCTCCTTGCCCGTTCCCCGTTCTCCGAAAACCAGCACCGGCGCCGTCGAACGTGCGGCCAGCTCGATCTGCTTCCGAAGCCTGGCCATCGATGCGCTCTGCCCGAGCAAGGATTCCCCGGGGCCATACCGCCGCCGGAGCTCCCGGTTCTCGTGCTGAAGCTCGCGCAGCTCCAGGCTTCGTTTGACCGACAGCATCAGGCGGTCGCTACCGATCGGTTTCTCGATGAAGTCATCGGCTCCCCGCCGGGTCGCTTCCAAGGCGACCTCGATAGTCGCGTGCCCGCTCATCATGATCACGGGAGTTGTGATTTCCCGTTCGTGCAGCTCGTCGAGCATCGCGAGCCCGTCGATCCCCGGAAGCTGTACATCCAGCAAAATCGCGTCGAAGCTCTGCGTGGCGAGCTTCTCGAGAGCGATTTCAGCGCTGCCGGCGACCTCGACCCGGTAGCCCTCGAGCCCGAGCGCGCGCGAAACCGTGGTCAGGATGTTTCGCTCGTCGTCGACGACGAGAATCGTCGCGGCCACCATGACGCTACGCTAGCACACCGAGCGCGGCGCTCAGCTGCCGGCCCCGTCGCCCATCTTCTTGGTGGGAATCGACCGCATGTAGGTCCCCGATGAGCGCCGATTGGCTTGGAGCCAAGGCGTTAGATCCGCTGGCGCTTCCGGTCGCGCGTACAGGTAACCCTGCGCGATGTCGCAGCCATGCTCTTGCATGTACTGGAGCTGCCCTTCGGTCTCGACGCCTTCGGCGATCACCTCGAGGCCGAGGTTCTGTCCCAGGCCGATGATCATGTTCGAGATCGGCCCGCCACGGTCGTTCGACTCGACGCTTTGCACGAAGCTCTTGTCGATCTTCAGCGCATTGAGCGGGA
>Ga0316201_10000237_pt1 | contig 28149 bp, 27 predicted proteins | sample CS6wburrow_MG_FD_204516 | JGI IMG/M metagenome (GOLD analysis project Ga0316201, IMG submission 204516) | Coastal sediment microbial communities from Delaware Bay, Delaware, United States - CS-6 worm burrow | ecosystem: Environmental > Aquatic > Marine > Coastal > Sediment | place: USA...
CAGAAAGCCTGAAGAATTGTCGGCGCGCAATCCTGCTGGTTGAGGAACGATCAGCTTGGCAGCCTGATAGTGGAAGAATACTCAACAATTGCCGTTACTGGAGTAGCCCATACCTTCAATTCGCGGCCTACGATTCTCTCAAAGCTCGTGGCACGGACTTGTTAGCCAACCGGTCAGTGAGATCGAGCATAGTGGCACTCTATGAGGAAACGTATGCGAACCTTGTTGGAGATATTGACAGAGAACAGTGGGGCTTTCAGGACGGAGTGTTTTATCCTGTTTGGAATCGCCATATCCGAACATTGCCGGACGGTACTGCTGAGCCTAGCAGCTATGATGCGTTGTTGGCGTCCGAAGAATTCCTAAATCTTCTCTATAATCGCAGCAGCTTCTTAAGTAGATCGATCGCTAAGCAAAAACGAACTCTCGAAAGCACCGAGCAAGTGCTTGCTACGATCGAGGACGAACTAATGCGCCAAAGTTCCAACTAACTAATACCAAGCAACTGGTCAGTAGCGGCCGCTTGTGGCCGTAAGCAGACGGTCGACTTAGCGATTTTCTGGTCAGTTGAATGACCGCTATTGGTGAGAGCGGACTTTCATATCGCATGTGCCGGGATATTGACCCGTGAGCGACCGGGGCCATTCAATCTGGGTGCGAGTGACCAAAAGCTGAAGACGTGAATAGTTTTGGCAGGGGATTGACTCGTGATATCAATGTTGGCTCCAATGTTCTCATCAGCTGTTTATCGAGCCAATCGATAATTAGATCCATCTGCTCAAGTTCTTGTCTCACCCTGAAGTGCGGCATTTCATATATGCCCAAGCCGTGATCGGCGGCGTGCACATAATTTTGGCTGTCGCTCAGTACCGCTATGGTTGGAGTTTCCAGGCTTGCCAGAATTCGCATTAGCATCTCGAGGCTCTTGGTGTTTTGGCGCGTTCGATTGGCGACAACAGCTACCGGTAGGTCAAAGTCGGTGAGGAGCAAGAGCTCGGCAATGAATTTGGTTGTAACCTGGACATCAAAAGTCGAAGGCAAGACGGGCACCAGAACGCAGTCAGCGCCATAGGTCAACTCAGAAATCTCGCGTCGACCAAGGGCGGCCGGCGTGTCGATGATGACCGCTCCCGCTTCCTTCGGCGTTCGAAACGGCCAATTTCGATTGCCGTGCATTACAAACTCGTTGCTGGCGATACCCTTAATGCTACGGCTACCCGGCGGTCGCTTCTCCAACCATCGTTCAGTGTAACCACTGGGATCGCAATCGATTAGCGTGGGCGTAGGGCCGCGAAGCGCAAAGTAGCTAGCCAGATTGGTCGCCAGCGTGGTCTTGCCGCAACCGCCCTTGGGATTCAGAATGACGATCTTGTTCAGGTCGTCTAGATATGGCGCATTGGTCATCTATGCGTCGAAGCGTGCTCTTCTTTGTGGCGACATGTTGTTTGGGTGGTCGGCGGTTATTGTTAAATTGCTGCTCAAAAGATCAAATTCCTTTCAGCTGCTAGTGCTTAGTCTAGACTATTAGCGATAACAATGCGGCTGCCATAATCTCGATTGAGCTAACCATGGGATTTTTTGGAAAAAAAACAAAGAAAAAGGCGGTGGTGACTGCCCTGATCGGAAGCTCAACGCACATTGATAGTAACTTTTTGAGCTTTACCGGTGGCATTCATATTCACGGGCATGTTGGGCTTGATGTGGTCGGCGGCGAAGACTCTGGTACCGCGATTAGCGTAATGGCAAACGGAGAGGTTGACGGCGATGTTCGAGCTGTCGACGTTTTCATTGCCGGCGTTGTTCACGGCAATGTTTACGCTACTGGTCATCTCCAACTAATGCCTACAGCCCGGGTCCATGGAGATGTCGAATACGCACAGTGGGATATTGCCGACGGAGCGGTTATTCAGGGCACGGCACGCAAGTTATGAGACATGATGCCGTTGTTGGTAAACCGGCAACCAGGTGTAAATGTGGCGAGGGCGGTTCGGTGATTCCCCCGGGGGATTGAGTCGAGCCTTCGGCTCTCCTCGCCAACTGGCTACTGCGCAGCGGCGTTGGTCGAACAGGATGCAAATCCTCCGCAGGAAGAGCCAGACAAATAAAAAGACCCGCACAAGGCGGGTCTTTTTATTTGTCTGGCACTCCCTACCGGATTCGAACCGGTGTTACCGCCGTGAGAGGGCGGCGTCCTAAACCACTAGACGAAGGGAGCGGAGTTCAGGTTTTATCCTGCCCCGGTCGTGCGGGGGCTGCTATTATACGGCCGCATAGCCAATGCTCAAGCGGAATTTCGATTGAAAAATAGCGGAACCACGAAGTCCGCAGCTCCAAAGATCATTCCCCGTGCTGCTCATAATGTCTCCAGGGACGAGTTTTCCAAAAGCGCGTTGAAAGTCCTTTACAGGCTGCACAAGTCCGGATACCAGGCGTTCCTGGTGGGCGGTTGTGTGCGCGATGCGATGCTGGTTCTGCATCCCAAGGATTTCGACGTCGCAACCGATGCAACACCGGACGAGGTTCGGGCACTGTTTTCCAACTGTCGCCTGATCGGCAGGCGATTCCGGCTCGCCCACGTTCGTTTTGGTCGGGAGATTATCGAAGTTGCGACATTTCGATCAGCGGCCAATCATTCGGATGACGATCACGCTCATGATGACGAGGGCCGTATTGTTCGGGATAACGTCTACGGAAGTATCGACGAGGACGTATGGCGCCGTGACTTCACCTGCAACTCGCTTTACTACAACATCGCGGATTTCAGCATTTGGGATTACACGGGTGGCGTTGAAGATATCGAGAAGCGGCATATCGTCCTGATCGGCGATCCGGACAAACGACTCCGCGAAGATCCGGTGCGAATGCTCCGGGCCGTGCGATTTGCCGCCAAGCTCAACTTCACAATTGACGAAACGGTCGTCAAGGCTATTGCCCAGGATCGTCCGTTGCTCGCCAATGTGCCTGCCGCCCGCTTGTTTGACGAATTTCTGAAGCTATTTCAGTCAGGATTCGCTGAAAAAACATTCGATCTTCTCCGCGAGCACGATTTGTTCGGCATGTTGTTTCCTGCGACGGATGAAGAACTCAACAAGGACGAGTCGTTTGTCGAGTTTGTTCGGGCGGCGCTCCGGAATACTGACCGACGAGTAAAAAGCGATCATTCGGTGACGCCCATGTTCCTGATTGGCGTCTTTCTTTGGAGTCCTGCCAAGAAACTCGCGGCAGATCTTCGCTCGAAGGAGAAGATATCCGAGTCTCAGTCTCTCAGCTTAGCGTCCTATGACCTGAGCGGGCAGCAGCAGCGGCGTATAGCGATTCCGCGCCGATTCACGGCACCTATGAGAGAAATGCTCGCGTTACAGCCGCGGTTCACACAGATGCGTGGCAAGAAGGCAATGAAGCTGCTGGAGCACCGGCGTTTTCGTGCGGCCTACGATTTCATGATGCTGCTCGCCGAGGTGGGGCAGTTCGACAGCGAAACCGCCAAGTTCTGGACCGAGGTCCAGGAGCAGTCAGCCGAAGAGCGGGCTACCAGTTTTCAAATCAATGCGCAGCCGAGTAGTAAGCGCCGGCGGAGGCGCAGACGGCGTCCAAAGCCCGCGAATTCATCATGAGTCCAGGTGAGGGTGCGCCTGCGCCGGCTTACATCGGCGTTGGCAGTAATCTCAATGGCCCCGAGGGGCAGGTCGAGCGTGCCATCGACGCTGTCGCGAGAATTCCCGGGTCTGAACTGGATGCGCGCTCATCGTTGTACCAGTCAGCGCCATTCGGACCGGTCGAGCAGCCCGATTTCGTAAACGCCGTAATCAGGTTGATAACGACACTCGACGCCCTGTCTCTGTTTCACCATCTGCAGCAAATAGAGCATTCACAGGGTCGCGTACGCGGAGAACACTGGGGTCCACGGGTTATAGACCTTGATTTGCTCGTGTTTGGGGACATGATCGTTGATCTGGACGACCTCAATGTGCCGCATCCGGGCATTGCCGAGCGAAATTTTGTATTGTTGCCCTTGCAGGAGATTGCGAACGATCTGGTGATCCCCGGCCTCGGTAAAGTTGCCGAGATCGCGGTCAATTACGATGAGCCGCGTATCACGCTAATCCGTTAACCAGGAACCGATGTGACCGTTAGCCCGCTAAACCGGAATGCCGATTCCTCACGGTACATCGTGATCGAAGGCCCCATTGGGGTTGGCAAGACGAGTCTGGCTAAAAAACTGGCGGCTAGTTTGTCTGCGGACGTTCTCCTGGAGGAAGTCTACGAGAACCCGTTTCTCGAGCGCTTTTACCGCGATGGACAGTCGGCGGCATTGCCGGCCCAGATGTTTTTCCTGTTTGCGCGGGCACGGCAAATCGAGGATCTGCGCCAGGCCGATATGTTCGCTAACGTGCGTGTGTCTGACTACCTGTTTTCAAAAGACCAGCTGTTCGCTGAATTGAATCTGAGTGCGGACGAGCTGAACCTGTACAACCAGGTTACGTCGTCGCTTGATATAGAGGCACCCGTTCCGGACCTTGTCATCTACCTGCAATCATCAGTTGATGCCTTGCTCGAACGCATTGCACGGCGCGGGATCCTGTTTGAACGCGCGATCGACAGGCGTTACCTCGAGAGAGTTACGGAGGCCTACGCGAGATTCTTTCATGCTTACAACGACGGACCTTTGCTGATCGTAAATGCATCTCAGATCGATCCGATTAATAACGAAGCGGACTACGCACAGTTGTTCCAGCAAATTGAACGTACGACTGGCGGACGTCACTTCTTCAACCCGGTAGCAGCAGCACTCGCCTGAGAGTCTCCTTAATGTATACACAACTCGAACAACGAGGCATGGCCGAGCCACCGGTCAATGTTTCAACGCTTCGGCAAATGAAACAGGACGGTGAGCCGATAGCCTGTTTGACAGCTTACGATGCCAGCTTCGCGGCCCTGGTCGATGCGGCCGGTACCGACGTTGTACTCGTTGGCGATTCTCTCGGCATGGTCGTGCAGGGACACGATACGACAGTGCCGGTAACCGTTGACAACATTGTGTACCACACGCAAGCGGTCGCGCGAGGCCTGCGCCATGCATTTCTCGTCGCTGACATGCCGTTCATGAGTTATACAAACCCGACGCAGGCGCTCGACAACTCTGTGCGACTGATGCAGGAGGGTGGTGCGATGATGATCAAGCTCGAGAGCGGCGGTGGCCAACTTGAAATCGTCGAACATCTTGCGGATCACGACATTCCGGTTTGTGCTCACCTGGGCCTGAAGCCCCAGTCCGTTCATAAGCTCGGTGGATTCAAGGTGCAGGGTCGCGAGCCCGATCGCGCGCGCGAAATGGTCGAGTCGGCAAAGCGATTGCAGGATGCCGGAGCAGACATTGTTCTGCTCGAATGCGTTCCCAACGAAGTCGGGCAGGTCATGAAGGATGCCCTGGACGTGCCAGTCATCGGCATCGGTGCGGGGCCTCACGTCGATGGCCAGATCCTTGTGCTGTACGACATCCTTGGTATAACCCAGGGCAGGACGCCGAGATTTGTCAGGAATTTTCAACAAGGGCATGACTCGCCACTTGCTGCTCTGCAGGCCTACGTCAAGGCGGTTAAAGACAGAAGTTACCCGGCTCCCGAGCACTGTTTTTCCTGACGCAGATGCGATGAAAGTCATAGAAGACAAGCACGAGCTGCGGGAAGAGCTCGCCGAATGGCGTCATGCCCGGGAGCATGTTGCGATTGTTCCGACGATGGGCAATCTCCATGCCGGCCATGTCAGTCTCGTCAATGTCGCGAAAGAACTTGCCGAGCGTGTAGTCGTCACGGTCTTCGTCAACCCGACACAGTTTGGTGAAGGCGAAGATTTTGAGACCTATCCACGGACCTTCGACAAAGATACGCGACGGCTTAAGACTGTTGCGGCAGATGTGTTGTTCGCACCGTCTGTGGAGACCGTTTATCCGTTCGGAATCGAGAGCGCCACTGCCATTACGGTCCCAGGTCTTACCGAGAATTTCTGTGGGTCGTTTCGTCCCGGGCATTTTGATGGCGTGACTACGGTTGTCGCGCGGCTCTTTGCCCTGGTGCGGCCTGACGTTGCCGTATTCGGACAAAAGGACTATCAGCAGCAGCTTGTGATAAGGCGAATGGTCGAAGATCTGAACCTGCCAGTGACGATTCATACAGCAGCAACGATTCGCGAGGACGATGGCCTCGCGATGAGTTCACGAAATACCTATCTTAGCGATGACGAGCGAGAGAAGGCGCCGGCTCTGTACCAGGCTTTGGCCGATGTTGAGCGCCAGTTGCGCGATGGCGTTCGTGATTTGGATGCGCTCGAGCAACAGGCCAGGAATAAACTTGAGCGCGCCGGGTTCCTGCCGGAATACGTTGCTGTGCGGCGGGCCGCAGACCTGGGTCCAGCAGAGGAAGATTGTCGTGAACTGGTCGTGCTGGCTGCAGCGAATCTGGGTAAGGCCAGGCTAATCGATAACGTGCTGGTGTCGCTCTAGTTCGAAACGGCGTTACGTCCGGCATGCTTGGCGCGATACAGTGCTGCGTCAGCTGCACGAATGAGCGATGACAGACTGTCACCTTTTTTGTGCTCGGCAACACCCATTGAAATCTTGATTGGGATCTGAATTAAAGAATCACTGCCGTCGCCGGTGTCGCCGCAAACCGTCTGTCTTACGCGATCGGCAATCGTGACTCCAAGTTCCTCTGCAACCTCGGGCAGAAGAATGGCGAACTCATCGCCACCGAATCGAACCAGCACATCCCTGGGGCGAAATTGATGCTTGAGAATGGCGGCAACTGCCGATAGCGCACGATCGCCGGCCACATGTCCAAAATGATCATTGAAGACTTTGAAGTTGTCGATATCAATCATGATGAGTGATATCGGATGGTCATCTTTCTCGCAACGTTTGATTTCGCGCTCGAACAGTTCCTCCATCGTATGGCGGTTGCTGAGACCCGTGAGAGCGTCTGTTGTGGCGTGGCGCTCAAACTTGCGCAGCTCACCGTAGCTGTCCGCGATGACGTGGTTGTGGCTGCGCACGCGTTCGGACAAAACTATGAGCAGATTCTTGGCAAATTCATGGGACGCGTTGACCATGTCCCAGAGTACAGATTGGTGGATCAACAACAGATGCGTCGGCTCGGCGCCAATAACAAATGCGGACGGATCCCTGTCTTCGATAATCGACATTTCGCCAACGCACGCGCCGGCATCCATGGTGGCAAGTACCGGCGCATCCGGTGAGCCAACGTGCACGTTGAGACTTCCGGACAGAACAACAAAAACATGTTCATTTTTTTCGCCCGGTGATAGCAGCAACTCGCCTTGTCCGAGGTCGCAGCGATCGCATTTCTGCAGCAGGTCCTGCACATCATCCGGGCTTACACCTCGAAACAGCTCGAGTCCCTCGAGCAGCGAGCGCTTGTAGTCCGAATTTATGGCGAGCGACTGCGACAATGTTTTGCCTCCTGTGAACGCCCAATTCTCACGTTATTAGCCCGCGAAGAATATCGACTGGGCCACAGTATTAAGGCAAATCGCGGGTTTGTTGTGCGGCTACGACAGTTCTTTACGGGCCTCGGCAAACTTGGCACGGTCTTCATCGGAGGGTTCCGGGTACCTGAGGCCTATGTTCTGCAACGCCTCAATGATGATTTCGGCCACCCGGGCCTGCATATAGGCCTTGTCATCAGCCGGTATCGAGAACCACGGTGCCCACGGGCGCGACGTGGCATTGAGCGCATCCTCGTATGCCTGCATGTAGTCATCCCAGTGCCGTCTTTCAACAACGTCACCAGGTTCAAATTTCCAGTTCTTGCTCGGTTCGTCCAGCCGTGAGAGGAATCGCCTTTTCTGCTCATCTTTCGACACATTGAGCCAGAACTTCAGGATGACGGTCCCATTGCGAGCCAGGTGTTCTTCCTGTTCCCGAATTGAGCGCAGGCGATCGTCCCAGACAGTGTCGTAGTTGATCGGATCCGGCAGTTTTTGATAGTCGAGGATCTTGGGGTGCACGCGCACTACGAGAACTTCCTCGTACTGGCTGCGATTGAAGATGCCAATGCGGCCACGTTCCGGCAGGCGGCAGGTGGTGCGCCATAGAAAGTCGTGATCAAGCTCGAGGTTCGACGGCTTCTTGAAACTGAAAACCTGGCAGCCGGACGGATCGACGCCCTGCATGACGGCCCGTATCGTACTGTCTTTGCCCGCTGCATCCATCGCCTGGAATAAGAGCAACACGGCATGCTTGTCACCAGCAGCCAGCACACGCTGCAACCGGTTCAGGTTGCGTGTGTTGCGCTTGCGGTTTTTGCCCGTGTGGCGCGGCCCATCCGTCGCAGGGGTTGTTGGCGCCTCACTGACGCGGAATGTTCCGTCAAAGGGAACGAGGTAGGGCGAAGTCGGTGCTTCAAACATGCTGTGTCTCCTTGTGCCGTTCGAGCGACCATTCAATGTGTTCAATGACCATATCTGAATCGTGATCGAGTCGCGATTTCAGTGCTTTAACAACCTCGGCCGTGGTTTTGGCATTACCCAGAGCAACGGCGATGTTGCGCAGCCAGCAATCATAGCCAATGCGTCGTATCGCGCTGCCGGCCGTGCGTTCGAGCCACTTTGCCTCGCTCCACGAAAACAGCTCCGTGAGGTCGACGTCATCGAGGCCATGTCGCGGCGCAAAGTCAACTTCAGCGCTGGGTTGGGCAAACTTGTTCCATGGGCAACACAACTGGCAATCGTCACAGCCATAAATACGATTCCCGATGGCCTCCCGGAACTCAAGCGGGATGGAATCCCTGAGCTCAATGGTCAGGTACGAAATACAACGCCGGGCATCGAGCTTGAACGGCGCGACGATAGCCTGGGTTGGGCAAATGTCGATACAGGCGCGGCACGTGCCGCAATGCGCGCTGGCTTTCTTGTCAACGGGAAGCGGCAGGTCTGTATACAACTCGCCCAGAAAGAACCACGAGCCGGCTTCTGAGTTAATGATATTTGTGTGCTTACCTATCCAGCCGAGCCCCGCGTTTTCGGCGAGGGGTTTCTCGAGCACCGGTGCGCTATCAACAAACGCGCGATAACCGAAACTGCCAACGTGTTGCTCGATGCGCGATGCGAGTTTCTGCAGGCGTTGCCTGATGACCTTGTGATAATCCCGCCCAAGGGCATAGCGCGATACATAGGCTTTCGACTCATGGTCCAACAGGTCTGCTGACTGATCCTGTCCGGGGGGCAGGTAGTTCATGCGCACAGATATCACGCGCAGTGTTCCCGGAACAAGCTCGGCTGGACGGCTGCGCTTGCTGCCGTGTTTGCCCATGTAGTCCATTTCGCCATGAAAATTATCCGCGAGCCACTCCCCGAGACGCAACTCTGCTGCGCTCAGATCGACATCGCTGACACCCAACTGCTGAAATCCCAGCTCCTCGCTCCAGCGGGCGATATCGGTTTTCAGTGCGGCCAGGTCCTGCGCCGAATGATTAAGTGGTTGTGGCAATACATGTTCCTCGTCGCGGCACAGTATAATCGTCGTCATGTCTACGTTGCCTGTTGATGTTTACTCGGTAGCAACTGTCCGTGAAATCGATCGCGCGGCGATCGAGGATGAGGGGATTCCTGGCTATACGCTCATGTCACGTGCCGGTGCTGCCGCGGTTAGCGAGGCCCGTGAGCGCTTCCCCGATGCCAGGCGCTGGCAAATCGTCTGCGGCGCCGGCAATAATGCCGGCGATGGCTATGTGGTGGCGCGGCTCGCGGCCAGTGAGGGCATCGCCGTTTCAGTCGTCGCGGTGGTCGACCCGGAATCCCTGAAAGGCGATGCGGCGACCGCCTATGGTGATTTTGCCGCGGAGGGAGGTGTTGTTACGGCCTGGTCCGGGCACCTTGATCCGGACGCCGACCTCATCGTTGACGGTCTGCTGGGCAGTGGCCTCGAGCGCAATGTCGAGGGAGACTTCGCACTCGCCGTGGCGGCGGTCAACTCCCACACAGCAGCCGTTATTGCGCTCGATATACCGACGGGCATACACGGCGATACCGGCAGCGTGATGGGATTCGCGGTTCGCGCAGACTGCACTGTTACGTTTGTGGGGCTCAAGGCAGGCCTTTATCTCTCAGATGGTGCGGATTATTGCGGTGACATCATATTCGCGGACCTGGGTGTGCCACCCAAGTGCCGTCAGGGATGCCAGCCGCAATTCAGACGCATAGACGATGATCATTTAAGCAAAAACCTGTTGCCACGCCGTCGAACGGCGCACAAGGGGGATTTCGGTCATGTCCTGGTTGTCGGCGGCGGGCCAGGCATGCCGGGCGCGGTGCGACTATGCGGTGAGGCAGCATTGCGCGCGGGCGCGGGGCTGGTATCGATTGCGACGCATCCGGATCATGCGGCGCTGATCGTCGCATCGCGGCCAGAACTGATGTCTCATGGCATCACGGAGCCGGGTGAGCTTGAAATATTGCTCGATAAGGCCGATGTCATTGCCTTCGGGCCTGGCCTTGGTCGGTCTGATTGGGCAGCCGGTCTTGTGGCTTTGCTCAGGCAGGGCGAGCGGCTCGCTGTATGGGATGCGGATGCCCTCAACTGGCTCGCCGAATCACCCGAATTCAATGACCAACGCGTCATTACGCCACATCCTGGGGAGGCCGCAGGCTTGCTCGGCTGCACGGCAGCAGATGTGCAGGCCGATCGTCGCAAGGCACTCCTCGATTTACGCGGACGCTACGGCGGTGTGGCGGTCCTGAAGGGCTCAGGTACGCTGGTGTCGGCTTCATCCGGGGTTCCGTGGCTTTGCAGTGCGGGCAATCCTGGCATGGCTGCGCCCGGCATGGGGGATGTGCTCACGGGCATCGTAGCGGCCTTGCTGGCACAGGGCCTGACGCTTGAGGATGCCGCGACGGTAGGGGTTGCGGTTCATGCACGGGCAGGGGACCTGGCCGCGGCAGGCGGTGAGCGCGGGTTGATGGCCTCTGATCTGCTGCGCGAACTCCGATGCGCGATCAACCCATGACCCTGCATCTGGATGATGCCGAGGCGACCGCTGCGCTCGCCGGGCAAGTACACGCGGTATTGCCGCCCGATACGGCGGGCTGGACGGTGTTGCTCGAAGGCGAACTTGGTGCCGGCAAGTCCACTTTTGCCCGCGCTTTGATCAAAGCCATGGGACACAATGGAGCTGTACCGAGCCCGACTTACACGCTCGTGGAGCCCTACCAACTCCCCGGTAGAATTGTCTATCATATTGATCTATATAGAATTGTAGACGAGGAGGAGCTACGTTACCTGGGTTGGACCGAGCTCGAGGATGGCTTTCGTCTCGTCGAATGGCCGGACCGGGCGCCGGGGTTGATGGCGGCAGCGGACCTGCGGCTGGAACTCCGTTATGCCGAGTCGGGACGCGACGCACGTCTCGAGGGTTTGAGCGCACGCGGCGAGGCGCTCATTCGCCAGATCGAGGATCTGGCCTGTTCTAATTCACAAGATTAACTAAGACCCATATCCTCATAATTTTGAACAAAAAATTCTTGGATTTCCTGCATCCAACGGTATACTCACCCGACATAATCTCGACTTTGAGCCTGATTTTTCGCGATGCACCGTCAACGCCTCCTATTGATGACACTTTTTGCGCTGTTAGCATCAGCTGCGCAGGCTGCGCCGACGGTCGAAAATATCCGTATCTGGGCTGAAGGCGGCAAGACCAGGGTCGTCCTGGACCTGAGCCAGCCGACAGAACACGCTATTTTCACGCTGCGAGGACCGGATCGCCTCGTTGTCGATCTCAAAGCAGGCCGCCTCTCGCCGTCACTGATGTCCGATATGCCGGGTTCCACAGGCGCAGTGAAACGGATTCGCAGCGGCCTTAAAGCTGATGGTCAGTTACGCGTCGTTCTCGATTTGAGCGAGAACGTCCGCTCGCGGAGTTTCACGGCGGGGCCTAACAACAGCTACGGTGACCGCCTGGTTATCGATTTGCAGCGCTCCAGCAGTCCGCAGACCGTCAAGCGGGCGTCCGAATCCTACAAGCCCGGCCGCGATATCGTCGTCGCCATTGACGCAGGCCACGGCGGTCATGATCCTGGCGCTATCGGCAAGGCGCGCACACGGGAAAAAGATATTGCCCTGGCGGTATCGCGCAGACTGGCGGACAAAATCAATGCCGAGCACGGCATGCGTGCAGTGCTGATTCGCGATGGTGATTACTATGTCGACCATCGCCGGCGTATGGAGATTGCCCACCAGCGGAATGCAGACTTGTTTGTGTCGATTCACTCCGACGCAGTCGATGATCGTCGTGCCAACGGTGCAACGGTCTACGCGTTGTCGCTAAAGGGCGCAAGTGACGAGGAAGCGCGTCTGCTGGCCGAGCGGGAGAATGCGGCAGTCAGTGTTGGCGGTGTCTCACTGGGTGACAAAGACGAGGTTCTTGCCGAAGTGTTGCTTGACCTGTCCCAGAATGCCGCGCTTAGCGCGAGCCTCGATGTAGGCAGCAATGTGATTGCCGCACTCGAGAGCGTAGTGCGTGTCCGGCGCAATACCGTGCAACAGGCCGGCCTGCTCGTGCTGAAATCCCCGGACATGCCGTCGATCCTTGTCGAGACGGCCTATATATCGAATCCGGCTGAAGAAAAGAAACTCAGGGATCCGAATCACCAGGCCAAGCTGGCAACCGCCATCCTTGCCGGTGTGCGCAACTATTTTTATACGAATCCACCGCCCGATACGCAGATCGCGATGGATGTTCGTCGCAGCCCGACACGTCAGGTCAATCACGTCATCAGTCGTGGCGACACGCTGTCCGAGATTGCAAATCGCTACAACGTAAGTACCGCGGCGATTCGGGCCGCGAATCGACTGAATAACGACACGATAAGAGTCGGACAAACACTGTCAATTCCGATCTTCTCCGGAAGCTAATTCTGCTCTAACAAGACTTTTGCCCGCCGTTTTGAAAAAATGGCCGGCCGTCCCCGTGTGCGCGACATTCGATGCCAATCCAGCAGCTCCCCAATCACCTGATCAACCAGATTGCCGCCGGCGAAGTGGTCGAGCGTCCGGCATCGGTCGTAAAGGAATTGGTCGAGAACAGCCTTGATGCGGGCGCGAACAGCGTGGACATCGATATCCAGGCGGGCGGCCAGAAGCTAATCCGGATTCGCGACAATGGCGGCGGCATTGGTCGGGAGGAGCTGACCCTGGCGTTGTCACGACATGCGACGAGCAAAATTTCGAGCCTTGATGATCTCGAGGCCGTGGCGTCTTTGGGCTTTCGCGGAGAGGCGTTGCCCAGTATTGCGTCTGTCGCACGTCTGACGTTGTGCTCCGCGACGCCCGACTCAGATTCAGCCTGGCAGGTTGAAGCTGACAATGGTGCGATCACAGAACCTCGGCCGGCTGCGCACCCTCAAGGGACCAGCGTCGAAGTGCATGACCTTTTTTACAACACACCGGCACGGCGACGCTTCCTGCGTACAGAGCGGACCGAATTCGGCCACATTGAGAAGTGGATCCGGCGACTGGCGCTATCACGGCCGGATGTTGCCTTCACACTGACCCACAATCGGCGCTCTGTGATGCAGTTACCTGCGGCGCGAACCGATGAAGAGCGTCTGCAGCGGATCGCAAGAATCTGCGGCGAGGCATTCGCTGATCAGGCCGTTTCTCTGTCGCACGAAACCGAAGGCGTTGCATTGACGGGCTGGATCGGTTTGCCTGCTTACAACCGCAGCCAGCCGGATATGCAGTACTGGTTCGTCAACGGCCGCAGTATCTGGGACAAGACGCTGTCGCACGCCGCGCGCCATGCGTATCGCGATGTGCTCTTTCACGGCCGTTTCCCGGCCTACGTGCTGTCGATAACGATGGATCCGGCCACGGTTGACGTGAACGCGCATCCGGCCAAGCACGAAGTCCGTTTCCGCGATGGCAGGCGCATTCACGGCGTCGTGTCCCAGTCGGTTGAAGCAGCGCTGAGGGAGACACGACCTGGCGGTCACACCGCAGTTCCTGCGCCATCACCGCATTCGCAGCCCCACATGCAAAGGTCTATGCCTTTACCTGGCGCTGTTCGCGATACGTTGGCCGTCTACCAGGCCTTTTCAGCGCAGGGTTCCGCGGCAAACGTCGACATCAACCGTGAGCGGTCGGAGATTCCACCGCTGGGCTACGCGGTCGCTCAGATCGGTGGCGTCTATGTGCTTGCTGAGAACGCGAACGGCCTGGTCATCGTCGATATGCATGCTGCGCATGAGCGCATCCTTTACGAAAAACTCAAAGCAGGTTTCGACGACAAGGCCGTTGTTCGCCAGCCCCTGTTGGTACCGACGAGCGTCGCGGTCGCGCAGAGTGAGGCCGACATGGTCGAGCAATCCGCCGATGTATTCGCGAATCTTGGTCTGATCATTGATCGCACGGGCCCCACCAGTCTCGTCATTCGCGAAGTGCCTGCGCTGCTGCGCAATGCCGATGCCGAATCACTGCTGCGCGATGTGTTGGCTGATCTGTCGCAGGCAGGGCAGAGCAACCGCGTCGAAGATATGTGCCACGACTTCCTCGCGACAATGGCATGTCATCACTCGGTGCGCGCCAATCGCATGTTGAGTGTCGAGGAAATGAATGCATTGTTGCGCGAAATGGAGATCACGGATCGCGCTGATCAATGCAACCACGGTCGCCCGACCTGGACAGCTATCACAATGACCGAACTCGACAAGCTGTTCCTGCGCGGCCAGTAGCCACAGTCCGCCATGAAAAATGTAGTGTGTCTGATGGGGCCAACGGCGTCGGGAAAAACGGACGTCGCGATCAGCCTGTGTAAACGTTTTCCGTTCGATATTGTCAGCGTGGATTCCGCCCTCGTGTATCGCGGCATGGATATCGGTACGGCGAAGCCTGATGCCGAAACATTGCAACGCGCCCCGCATCGACTGATTGACATCCGGGACCCGGAAGAGAGTTACTCCGCCGGTGATTTCGTCCGAGACGCACGGCGCGAAATCGACAGCATCCAGGCTTCTGGCCGGGTGCCGTTACTGGTTGGCGGCACGATGATGTACTTCCGGGCATTGATCGGCGGCATCGCCGAGCTACCCTCAGCGGATGCCGAAATTCGCGCATCCATCGACTCAGATGCGGAAAAAGCGGGCTGGCCGGCGATTCATGCCCGGTTACAGGAAATAGATCCTGCGGCGGCAGACCGGATCAAGCCGAATGACCGACAACGGATTCAGCGTGCACTTGAGGTCTATCTCGCCAGCGGAACGCCGCTCAGTGATTGGCAGTCACGGGCCAGAATTGCGCACGATCATGATCTTTGCTTTGTGAAAATTGCGCTGCAGCCGGCCACTCGGCAGGTCCTGCACAAGCGCATAGAAAAACGATTAAATATGATGTTAAACAATAACTTTCTCGATGAAGTGAAAGTGCTTCATCAACGCCCCGGACTGACCGCTGAACACCCATCCATGCGCTCGGTAGGTTACCGGCAGCTGTGGGCGTACCTCGATGGCGAGGGCAGCATGGAGGAGGCCGGCAAGCGGGCCCTGTACGCAACCCGCCAGCTCGCCAAGCGGCAGATTACCTGGCTGAGGAATGAGTCCGACCTAAGGTCGTTCGATCCCCTTGAAGGCACGGCGATCGACGCCATATCAGCGTCTCTGATAGAATTTTTCAACGCTTAGGCTGAACTCGCGTGGGCAACCGGCGCCACCGGTATGCGGTGTTCAAAATAATCATAAAAATAAGGAGACCCAATCATGGCTAAAGGGCAAACGCTGCAAGACCCTTTCCTGAACATTTTGCGCAAGGAAAAGGTCCCAGTATCGATATACCTCGTAAATGGCATCAAGTTACAGGGCCAGGTGGATTCATTTGACCAATTTGTTGTACTGCTCAAGAACAGCGTTAACCAGATGGTTTACAAGCATGCGATCTCGACGGTCGTGCCGTCACGCAATGTTCGCCTGCCGCTGCCGGACGACGAGGCAGGAGACGAATAGCTTGATATCTACATCGCCGCGGGAGTTCATTTTTGTTTGAACGACCGCAAAGCGGCGAACGTGCAATTCTTGTCCATGCCGGTCCCGATGGCGCGCCGGACGAATCCGAACGCGAAGAGTTTCAAGAACTGGCCGTCTCGGCAGGGGCGCTTATTGTCGATCAGATCGTCAGCAAGCGCCGACGGCCGGATCCGCGTTACTTTATTGGCAAAGGCAAGCTTGAAGAGGTTGCCGAAAGTATTGATGCAAATGCGGCAGAACTCGTCATTTCATCGACGGCACTGTCGCCGAGCCAGGAACGCAACCTTGAACGGCAACTGAAGTGCCGGGTGCTCGACAGGGCGGGCCTGATTCTCGATATATTTGCGCAAAGAGCGCGCAGCTTCGAGGGCAAGTTGCAGGTCGAGTTGGCGCAGTTGGGCCACCTTTCCACGCGGCTGGTGCGCGGCTGGACCCACCTCGAACGGCAGAAGGGTGGTATCGGTCTTCGTGGTCCGGGTGAAACCCAGCTTGAAACTGACCGGCGCCTGATTGGCGCGCGCATCAAGCAGCTGCGAGCGCGCCTTGAGCATGTCGACGCGCGGCGCACGATGAATCGCCAAAATCGGGTGCGGGCAGAGGTTCCCACTGTGGCGCTCGTCGGCTACACCAACGCAGGCAAGTCCACGTTATTTAATGCATTGACCGACGCCAGTGTGTACGTCAAAGACCAGCTGTTCGCGACCCTGGATCCAACCGTCAGGCGCCTGGAACTGCCAGATGGCCGCGAGGTCGTGCTGGCGGATACGGTGGGTTTTATCCGGGATTTGCCACACGAATTGATTGCCGCATTCAGGTCGACACTGCAGGAGGCGCGCGAGGCTGACCTGATACTTCACCTGATCGACGCGAGCGACGAAAACCGTTGGCAGCGCGTAAGGCAGGTCAATGCCGTATTGAAGCAGCTTGATGCGGACGGCGTACCGCAGATCCGGGTGTACAATAAGATCGACAAGCTGGATCGCAAACCGCGTGTTACCAATAATCGTGCTGGAGAGGGTCGGGCGGTCTGGCTGTCGGCGATCAGCGGTGACGGCATTCCGATGTTGCTCGACGCCATCGGAGAGCGCCTGCGACGCAAGACACTTCACGGTGTCATGCACCTGTTACCGACTCAAGGCCGCCAACGTGCAAAACTTTTTGAAATCGGTGCTGTCCTCAAAGAAGAGGCGTGCGATGATGGCGGTTGGACCCTGGAATTGAAGATGGCCGAAACAGATTTGCAGCGTTTTTTGAAGCGTGAGAATCTTTCGGCCGATTTGTTGGAGCCTCTGCCGGTGCAAGAAACGGCCTAGGCAGTAACCTGGAAGAAAATAGACTATGTCCTGGAATGAATCGGGGAACGGCAAAGATCCCTGGAAAAGAAATGATGATGAACCGAATGATCTGGATCAGATCGTTCAGAATTGGCAGAAGCGCCTGAGCGCCATCCTGGGTGGCGGTGGTGGTGGCGGAGGAGGCCGGGGCGGAACCGGTTCTGGTGGTGGTTACTTCCTCTTGATTTTGCTGGTCGGCGCGTGGCTCGTCACGGGCTTCTACCGGGTGGATGAGGCCGAACGTGGTGTCGTGCAGCGCTTTGGCGCTTACACGGAGACCACGATGCCGGGACTTCACTGGCACATCCCGTATCCAATCGAAGTCGTCGACAGGATCAATGCCAACGAGGTCGCCAACTACAAGTACAACACCGAGATGCTGACAGCCGATCAGCAATATGTGTTTATCGACATGACGGTTCAATACCGGCGCACAGATCCGGTGAAGTACAGCTTTGAAGTTGAGCTTCCCGAGGAGACGCTCCAGGACGTAACGGAGAGCGCGCTCCGCGAGGTGGTCGGTACCAGCGAACTTGAGGTTTTAATTGCCGCAAGGCGCGACGAAATCGCTACGCGCACAAAAGGTGTATTGCAAAGTACGCTTGATAGCTACGGTGCCGGACTGACAATCACATCGATCTCCCTGGAGACGGTCAACTATCCGCAGGCAGTTCAATCTGCTGTTGATGACGCACAGAAGGCGCGTAACGACAGTGAGCGCTATGTGCTTGAAGCAGATGCGTACGCAAGAGACATCATCCCGAAAGCTCGGGGCGACGCCGCCCGGGTTCTGGAGGATGCACGCGCCTACAGGGATCGCGTTATCGCGGACGCCGAGGGTGAGGCCGGGCGGTTCGAGGCTCTGTTGATTGAATATCAGAAAGCGCCAGAGGTAACCCGCGAGCGCCTCTATATCGATGCGATCGAAGAAGTCTATGGCCGCTCCAACAAGGTATTTATTGATTCGGAAGGCAGCGGCAATCTGTTGTACCTGCCTATTGACCAGTTGATGAAAAAGGGCAACCGGCCTTTGACGACCGAGGGCAATCGCGCGTCAGACTCGCCGTCGCCACAACAACAGCGGAATGATGCTTTAAGCGATTCGATGGATCCGCGCGAACGGAGGACTCGAGATGACGGGTAATAAATTCACATTCGTTGTTATCGCGGGCCTGATACTGGTTGGCATAGGGCTGTCAGCATTTACGGTCAATGAACGCGAACTTGCGATCAAATTGCGATTAGGCGAGGTCGTCAAAGCGGATTACGAACCTGGCCTGAACTGGAAAGTGCCCGTCTTTCACACGGTGCGGAAGTTCCCGAAGCGTATCCTCACCATTTCCGACCGGCCGGAGCGCGTGTTTACCGCGGAGAACGAGGCACTCGAAGTCGACTTTTTCGTCAAGTGGCGCATCGTCGATCCGGTTCGCTTCTACACATCCACAGGCGGTGTTTTGCAGGTTGGTGATGCTCGTCTTTCCGAGATCATCAAAAACGCCGTGGTCACCGAGTTTGGCAAGCGTACCGTCAACGAAGCCATTTCAGTCGGCCGCGAGCAACTGATGCGAGACATGTTGCAGACGGCAGCCGGTACTGCGAAAGACCTGGGTGTTGAACTCATCGATTTCCGCATCAAGCAGGTCGAGTTCATGGAGGACGTACGTAACTCTGTGTACCAACAAATGGCTGCGGAGCGTGCTCGAATTGCAACGGAACGTCGCGCCGAAGGTCGAGAGACCGAGCAGGAGAAAAGAGCGTCGGCCGATCGCGAGCGCACGGTTCTCCTGGCTAATGCGTACCGGGACGGGCAACTGATTCGCGGTGAGGGCGATGCTCGCGCGGCTGAGATCTACGCGAATGCCTACAACAGGGACCGCGAGTTCTATTCGTTCTATCGAAGCATCGATGCGTATCGGAAGTCGATGGGTAAGGATGGGGACGTTCTGGTACTGGATCCCAATAACGACTTTTTCCGCTATCTAAACCAGTCGGATGGCGGCCGCTAAGCAAACGAATCATGCACTGGCAGGAAATTCTGACGGCCGTTGCTTTGCTTCTTGTTATCGAGGGCATGTTGCCGTTCATCGGGCCGCAGACATACAAGCAACTGGTAGCGCAGATTGCCAGACTGGGTGACAATCAGTTACGCGCGTTTGGTTTAACGTCGATGATTGCGGGACTAGTGCTCCTTTTTTTTGTACGCAGCTAGAGATCGGATAGGTCATGGGTAAAAATGTCGTTGTCATCGGCACCCAGTGGGGCGATGAAGGCAAAGGAAAGATCGTGGATTTGCTCACGGACCGTGCGGCTGCTGTCGCACGTTTCCAGGGCGGTCACAATGCCGGTCACACGCTGGTCATCGACGGCGAGAAGACTGTACTTCACCTCATACCTTCGGGGATCCTGCGCGACGGTGTAAGTTGCCTGATCGGAAACGGTGTGGTGTTGTCGCTCGAGGCGCTTGTGACTGAGGCAAATGCGCTAATCGCAACCGGCGTGCCGGTCTTCGAGAGGCTTAAGATCAGTCCAAATTGTCCGCTGATCCTGCCGTCACATGCCGCATTGGATCTGGCGCGTGAAAAAGCCAAGGGCTCGGCGGCGATCGGTACCACCGGAAGGGGTATCGGACCGGCGTACGAAGACAAAGTCGCTCGGCGCGCACTGAAGGTCTCGGACCTCTTTGTACGGGAGAAGTTTGCCGCGAAACTCGGCGAGGTTCTCGACTACCATAATTTCCTGCTCAAGAATTATTTCGGCGCGGACCCGGTCGATTTCACAAGAACACTCGAAGAATCCCTCGAGGCAGCCGAGGTGGTCGCACCGATCACGGCCGATGTAACGCAAATCCTGCAGGATCTGACCGATGACGGGAAGAGCATTCTATTCGAAGGCGCGCAGGGCACATTCCTCGACATCGATCACGGTACGTATCCATACGTGACGTCATCGAATACTGTTGCCGCGGCAGCGAGTACCGGTACAGGTATTGGTCCGCGCAATCTTGACTATATACTCGGTATCGTTAAGGCATACACGACACGTGTTGGTGCTGGCCCGTTTCCAACGGAGTTGTTCGACGATGCCGGTGCTCACCTGGCGAGCGTCGGTGCCGAGTTCGGAGCAACGACCGGCAGACCCCGCAGATGCGGTTGGTTTGATGCGGTCGCATTGCGACGCTCGATTATCAATAGCAGTGTCTCCGGATTGTGCGTAACGAAGCTGGATGTGCTCGATGAGCTCGAGACGATCCAGATTTGCGTAGGCTACGAGATTGACGGTGAGCCTATCTCGGGCGTTCCGGTTGTCGTTGATCGCTTTGCAGAGTGTAAGCCGGTCTATGAGGAACATGCCGGCTGGCAGGAGTCGACCGTTGGGGTTACACGCTTCGACGATTTGCCCGCCAAAGCCAGGGATTACCTTGCTCGAATGGAGGAGCTAGCCGGCGTGCCGGTGGACATTGTCTCGACGGGTCCGGACCGCGAGCAGACGATCATCAAACAGCATCCGTTTGAGTAGCGTCGCCGCAAGCAGCGCGAGCACGAGCCAGCTCAAAGAACCGCCACCCGATTTGCCGGGTTTGCGTACCGTGACCGACGTAGTCGACACATTCGTGAGTCCACGAGTGTCCGAAACGGTTAGCTGAAATCGTAGCAGCGTGTCCGATGCCACGTCAGGCGCTGCGAAACTCGCGGTCGCGGTGTTGGCATTATTCAGCGTGACAGTCGTGCCGGAAGTCTGCAACCACTGGTAGGTAATGGCGTCACCGTCCGGGTCGTTCGATTGGGCGCCGTCCAAAGTTACGACAACACCGGATTTGACGGTTTGGCTCGCGCCGGCCACTGCATTGGGTGAGTTGTTGATGCCGGTGCCATCGGCGATGTTGATGCGCAGGGTTGCCTGTCCCACGTTGGTACCGACGGCATTGCCAAGGGTCAGTTCGACATACTCATCTGCCTCCCCACTGCCGTCGTCGTTGATAACAAACTCAAGCCACTTCGGGTTAGCATCGCCGTCTGCCCAGTTCAACGTGCCACTGGTGGCTCCCTGGAAGTCGACCCCCGCATCGGCATTACCGCCGCTCATCGAATAATCGACGCTGATGGCGCCCGCAGCGCTGCCAGTTCGAGTAAGCACAGCAACGGCAGTCGCAAACCCTCGCTCCGCGATGTTTATGGTTGTGCGGTCGAAACCGACCGTTGAAGCCGCACCAGCGTCAGCAATGTACACGTTGGCCACGTTACCCGGTGCAAGTGTCGCGCCACCCGTCGGTGCCACCAATCGGATCAGGAGACGCTCGAGGTCTTCGACTGTCGCATCACCAAGAAGATCGAGCGTGATGAATTTGTCGCTCGCATCGCCGGCATTCCAGCTGAGCGCTGCGCTGCTCGCCAGCAGATCCGAGCTGTCGCCTGTGGCGGATACGATTTCGTAGTCGACGCCTACTACCCCGGTAGCACCACCGACTCGCTTGACAGCGACCTGAAGTTGCGAGCCTTCCACTCCGCCATAGGAAGCAGTTGAAAACGACAAAGAGCCCTGGGGGACATGCAGCGTTTCGTCACGCGCCATGTACAGGCCACTGCCAATATCACTAATGGCAATGCTGCCGCTGTGGAAAAAGGGGTACGCTCCCCAGGCGCCAATAAAGCTGTTGTTGTCTGATGCAGGGTAGGTATCAAGACGTCCGACGGCAACAGGGACCGCCGGATTACTGATGTCGAGCACGGTCAGCCCGCGGCTGTAGTTCGACATGTAATAGCGATTGCCGCGCACGAAACCGTTGTGGTCTATCGCCGCGGTTGGCCCCGTCCATGGGGTTTCGGGCACGGGTGAGCGCAGGTTTGCCAGCGAGTAGACACGCAGTGTGGTATTCAGCCCGCGATTGCGTTCGTCGAGTTCGTCGTGCACGTAAAGGTATTGCTTGTCCTCGGACATCCAGCCCGAGTGTACGTATTCTACGTTGGCGTAATTCGTGCGACTGAGCCGCACCGGATTGCCAGTATCAGTGATGTCCCAGATATCAAACGTGGATTCGTTAAAGTCGAACAGAACTTCGCAGTAGGTCGTGGCATTGACACACTGTGTATCTTTGCGGCTGTCGGTGATCACCATCGACGCGGCGTCGTGCATGTAATCACTGCGGCCGGAACCTGGCATGACTTCAAATGCCGGCGAATCGGGATTACCGAGCGAGTACGCGCGATAAGGGCCGGAATTCCGATTTGACCCGGCGATGATCAATGTTGGCAGAGCGCCATTCATCGACAAGCCAGTACCAAAGTCAGTATTGGTGGCATACACGTTGTGTGCTGCGCTGAAGTCGCCGTCATATGTGAGCTGTCGAACGCTGTGTGGCAGGCCGCTCATATCGATAACGAACAACCCGTCGCTGGAGCCATCGGTAGTGATGTATGCATGAGCATTCCAGCGTCCTGTGGTCACATTCCAGAACTGGTAGACCTTGATATCGCGCCAGGACGTGCGTTGGCCGTCAATGAAGCCGACCTCACGGGGATTCTCTGCATCGGTGACATCGAAGACGCCGGTGCCAATGTCGAAACCGACAATGGCGTACTCGCGATTGCTGTTCAGGTCGACAAAGCCCCAGACATCGGCTGCGTTCCCGGGTCTCGCGCTAATGTCGTTAAATCCAAGATGCGAAAGAAGGTCCACTTCATTGCACGGCAGACCCGCGGCATCGCCGCCCACGCAAGCAGTGGCGGGCAGGCTGGATTTAAGACTCTCGTGAATCGCGAGCAGCTTTTCGGTCTGTTCGATAGCCGCTATATCAATGCCTTTCCGGTCAACGACGACATGAAAGCCGCGCTCACTCAGAACACCGGCGTATCGGGCCGGAACACCGGCAATCGTCGATGCAGCAGCCGACGGCATGGCAAATCCTGTTTTGCGTTCATAGCCGCCTTGTACATCAACGTCACCGCTGATCAGCTGGAACAGATCTTCGGCGTCATCAACACTGTAAGCCCCATCAGCGACCCTTATTTGTCCATTCTTGCCGACGCGGCCCAATGCATAGCCGATCGTCGCGCACGGTGCGGTGATGTCCTGGCAATCACCCGCGTCGACGCCACCCTGGGCGACGAACAGCGGCTGCACGCCATCTGAGTGCGCATACGCATTGCCAGCCGCGGTCAAAACCGCGACTATTGCTGCGCACAAAAACAGTCGGTTAGGCATAGTCATTCCATGGGATTTTACATCGAGATTAGTTTGCAAACTGTGAGCGCCGCCCTGTGACAGCGCAAAACCTTGTTTTCAGGGCCGGACCTGGTGCCTTTGACTCGATTCGACGTCACGGGTTCGCACTGGATCGGATTGGTACGATCGCCGGCGCATCGGGCGGCGCGAAATGGCTGGTATTGAGCCAGCTCGACCGGGTCATACTCAAGGCCGTCGTGCCACACCTCCAGGGGCCAGTACACCTGATTGGCACGTCAATTGGTGCATGGCGTTTCGCGTGCTACGCCCAGCCGGACCCGGTCGCCGCGATCGAGCGTTTCGAGGACGCCTATATTCATCAGTTCTACAGCGATGCGCCCGACATCCACGAGATTACGGCAAAGAGTCGGGAAATTCTCGGCGCTGTGCTCGGTGACGGCGGGGTCGAGAATATCCTCAGTCACCCGCTGTTTCGTACGCATGTGATGACCGTACGCGCACGTAATATTGCAGCATCAGAGCAACGCCATGTTCTCGCAGCTGCCCTGATACTTGCCGCCAGCATGAATGCCATTAGCCGGCAAACGCTCGGTTGGTTTTTCGAGCGAGCTCTGTTCTTCGATGCCCGTGATCTGCCGCCGTTTTTCGACGTTGAGGGATTTCCGCTGCAACGCGTGATGATGCGCAAGGACAACCTGGAAGACGCCATTGTTGCTACGGGTTCAATTCCACTTGTCTTGTCAGGAGTAACAAATATCTCGGGCGCGATGCCGGGTGTCTATCGTGATGGTGGTGTGATCGATTATCACCTTGACATCCCTCACAGCGACCCCGACCGTTTGACGCTATACCCCCACTTTTTTGACCGCATCGTTCCGGGATGGTTTGACAAGCGATTAACGTGGCGGCGACCGAATCCCGCGAATGTCGATAGAACCATCATGATCAGTCCATCGGCGGAGTTCGTTGCAAAGCTGCCGAATGGAAAGATCCCGGATCGAACCGATTTCAATACGTTTTCGCCGCAGGATCGAATGCGGCTGTGGTGCAGCGTTGTTGCGGAGTGTGAGCGGCTGGGTGACGAACTCAACGAGGTTGTCGAAAAGGGTGAACTCGAGTCCAGGCTTACGCCTTTGTAATGGCTGTCAGCATCTGGTGCAGTGCATCGACGTCTTCGTTCATCAGGTAGTCCGCCTGGTCTTTCCAGCCTCGCAACATCGGTAGGTTGCGATCGTTAACGAGTAGATGCTCTTCGCTGGACTGCTGCTGAACCTCCCATCCTGGAACGGCAATGACAGACCGCACACGTACCCGATGATCCAGCAAGCGGCGGAAGTCTCTTTCAAGAGCGGCCGTACGTTTGGCTATACCCACGCTGCTCTGCTCCTTGCCAGATGGCTGATAAATGAGTGTGTTGTTGTCGAGCTCGACATGGCCATTCTTCGCTGGCCGGCGTGCAAAGACACTGACGGCATAGGCGCCGTTCTGACCGACGATAACGTGATCAATGATTCCGGCGCTTGTCTCAACGTCGTGGTAAACGCGCCCAAATCCGGTGGCTACTCGCTGCAGTTGATGGCCGACTGCGATGTTTGCATCACGCAGGAGCCTGACCTGGTGTCGCTCTATAATTGTCTGGACCAGCTTTATGAGCGCCAGCACAGCGCCGAAGGATAAAACACCAAGAAACAGGTACAACTGCCAGTCCGGGTAGCCCGCGTACAGCCTCTCTGCCTGCAGAATGTGCGCAGCGATAAAAAGTACGATAAATACGAGTCCGGCGCTGAGATAGGTCGCTTGCGTCACGCTAAGGCGGTCGAACTTATCGCGAAAGCGCTGTGCTGCTTCGCGCATAGTACTGTCTGCAAACGTTGGGCCTGAATTCACGTTGCGGGCGATGATTTGCCAGGATTTCGTGACCAGCACGAACACAATGGTGCTGGCTGCCGCGACCGTGGCCGCGCCGCTGAAACTCTCGATATCCATCTCGAAAATACCCGTTGTTGGCCGTGGCACTCAGAGTATCGGGCGTCCACCTGCGTCACTGTGACGCAGGTCACATTGGTTGTCTCCTGAATGGGGAATATGCCCCAGTTTTCAGGCGCAATTCAGGTTGGCTGCGTTATTAATGGTGCAAACTCAGAGCAGGAATTTTGGAGGGATAGCGATGAAGAGTAAGTGGTTGAACATACTGGTGCCGGTTGCGATTCTCGGCCTGAGCGGTTGCGCCACGATGAGTGCCGACGAATGTGCAACCAGCGATTGGACTGCTATTGGATTTGAAGACGGTTCACGCGGTTACACGGCCGATCACCTGGGCAACCATCGTAAAGCTTGTGCCAAGCATGGTGTTACTCCCGATTTCGCGGCGTACCAACGGGGCCACGCACAAGGCATCGAAACATTCTGCGAGCCCGGGCGCGCATTTAATCATGGCGCCAACGGTGGCAAATACAGCGGTGTTTGTCCGGCGGATATGGAGCCCGAATTTCTGCAGGCTTACAACTCTGGTCACAAATTGTATTCGCTGCGCTCAAGCGTCAGCGCGGCAAGTTCGCTGATCTACTCCAAGGAGCAAGAGCTCGAGCGCACCGAGAAACGCATCGTTGCTGCCGAAGCCGCCCTGATTAGCGATCAGGCGACGTCCGAAGAGCGGGTGTTGCTACTCGATGAGCTTAAGGACTTATCTGAGCGCACAGGCCAATTGGAGGCGGAAATCAAGCAGTTGATTGCCGACCGGGCGCGTATCGAGCAGGAATTGCAGTACTACGAAGAGACGATCACGGCTTACCGCTACTAGCCCAATTGTCGAACCAGCGACGGCGACTCTAGAAGAAATCCTCGTCGTCGCTCTGGCGCCGGTCTTTGCCTTGACGTTGCTCTTGCGCGTATTTGCCGGTGCTACCACCGAGGCCACCCGGGCCGAACGGACTGCGTCGATCCTGCTTGGCGCGACGATCCGGGTGATGTGCAAACCGGCAACCACAGTCAATCGCATCGCAGTCGGGCAGGGGCAGACGCGGTGCTGCCGATGACAGGATACGTTGGCCCTCCATTTCACGTGCTGCTTTGCACGCATTGCCAGTGAACTTGATGGAGACAGCGTGGTAGGCGGTATTCTTGTTGCTTGTTCGAGCGGCAGGTTGAGACTTGTCGTTACTGGTCGCTTGCCGCCGTCGAACAAAAAACCAGGCGAGAAGCAGCAGTACAAGAATAAGTGCCATCGTCTGCATATTCATGCTGTCCTCTCCCGGAAATATTAGTCCCAAGCAACAATTCAACTGTAGCTGGCTTTACTCAACTTCGCACGCATTCAGCCGAAATCAATACGAAATTGTCTCTATAATCCAGTACAGGGCTGTTACGGGAGAGACAGATGAGCAGCGATGGCAAGCTCATGGAGATGCTGACCGGCTATGCTGCGTCACACCAGCATCCGTTCAACATTTTTGTACACATGATCGGCATACCCACGATCATGCTCGGCGTTCTGATTCCGCTGACCTGGGCAGGAGTCGAGATCGGTGGCATCAGCATCAATCTTGCACATGTCGCTATGGTTGGGTTCTTTCTTTTTTATCTGACACTCGACAGAGTATTTGCGGTCGTATTCCTGATTTTCGCGATGCTGGTCGCACAACTTGCGGGCTACATCGGCGCATTGCCGCTGGCGACATCGGGCACGATTGCGGCAGTCGCGTTTTTTGGTGGCTACGCTGCGCAGTTCATCGGCCATGCGGTTGAGAAATCGATGCCGGTTCTGATCAAGCATCCTATCCAGGCCAATCTTGCCGCGCCGTTTTTCACCGTGGTCGAGATGTTCAAGATCCTCGGTCTGCGGGACAGTCTGTTCCACGAAGTTCAGGCACAGATAGAGCAGCGCCAGGCCCAGGAAGCTTAGTGCCAGGTCAGTCGCTGCAGCGCCTGCTCGGCAGGGGCTTCTCGATCGCGGCATGCGTCGGCCTCGTCATTGGACTTGGCATCCTGCGAACACCCGGGGAGATAGCGACCACCGTCAATGATCCGGTGCCGTACATGGCGCTTTGGATCTGCTGTGGTGTGTTCGTGATTCTCAGCCTGTTGGTTGTTGCAGAGCTGATTGCCATGACGCCACGCTCCGGTGGTACTTACGCCCTTGTGGCGCACGCGTTTGGCCCGTATCCGGGCTTTCTGATCGGTTGGACCGACTGGGTCGCATCGTGTGCTGCGATGGCGCTCAAGGCCGTCGTTCTGCTTGAGTACGTCGTGCTGTTGCGGCCGGAACTGGCCCCTTACCAGACGTATGTTGCCGTTTTCGTATCCACCTGTTTCGGGTTCCTGCAACTTCGCGGGGTCAGGGTCGGCGCGAATATTCAGCAATTCGCGTCAACGGTCATGGGTTTGATCATGATCGGCCTGGCGATCAGTCTGTTTTATGCTTTTTTTGCCCACGGCGGCACCGTCGAGGTGATTGGTGCGAAGGCCCCAGCGGGTTCACCGGGCATCGCCGCATTTGGAATTGTCATCGCATCGGTCGTGTTTACCTATGACGGCTGGTACGCGGCCAGTTACTTTAGCGAGGAGGTCAAGTCGGGCGGACGCGGCGTCGCGATTGGCAGTTTGCAGGCTG
>Ga0316201_10000238_pt1 | contig 28139 bp, 21 predicted proteins | sample CS6wburrow_MG_FD_204516 | JGI IMG/M metagenome (GOLD analysis project Ga0316201, IMG submission 204516) | Coastal sediment microbial communities from Delaware Bay, Delaware, United States - CS-6 worm burrow | ecosystem: Environmental > Aquatic > Marine > Coastal > Sediment | place: USA...
AGAATATAGCCTGAGGAATCCTGAAGTTCTTGTGTTTTCTTTTCTGCAGAAATGGTAAGGATGTCATCATCGACGAGGACGTGGATTTCTTCTTTCAAAAAACCAGGTAACGCAACTTGCATTTCAAAAATCCTCCCATTCCTTCTGATATTTACAGCTGGCTTTTTCTTCGGCCATAGAAATTCACGGGAATTTTTTCCAAGGAAATATGAGCGATCGCTCAAAGGAGTAATGATTGGCTCTCTCCGATCTTCATGATATGACTTGATACTTGGACGAATCATAGCTAAATGGTTTCGTTAGGAAATATGTCCACGATCGTTACATCGATGAACGCTGACATGATAAAGATGTATGGATAAAAAAGAGAAACGCCATGATGGCTGTCAAAATGAACTATGACTGTCATCAGGCAAGATATTATTGGGTGCTTGTCAGTCTTCTTCCAAAAAGGGCTTTAATTGATTGGGGAGTGTTGAAATCAAGTTGAGTAACTTTGGAAAATTCACCGCTCAATAGGTTTTTCGTATAATTCCGAAATTTGTTTTTCAAACAGTTTTAATATTTCCTTTCTTTTCAATTTCATGGTAATGGATAGGAGGCCATCGTCCATCGTCCAGGGTGTTTTACCTAAGATGAACCGCTCAATTCTCTCATGTGACTTCAAGGACCGGTTCTTTTCTTTTAAAATTTGATGAAAGAATGCAATCACTTTTGGATTGTGGATCATGTAAGCCTGATCTGTCCAATGGATTTGATTGAGCTCAGCCCATGTTTGCACCCACTCAAAATCAGGAATAATCAAGGCAATATTATACGGTTTGTTAAATCCATAGACAAGTGTTTGTTGTATAGCCGAGTGAGCAGCAAGCAGTCGTTCGATAGGCGATGGAGCGACAAACCGCCCACTTGCATTTTTATAAATATTAGATGCTCTGTCCGTGATTTTCAGAAATTTTCCTTCTACCCAGTGTCCAATATCACCAGTTCGAAACCAGTTATCAGAAGTTATCTTCAGTTGTGTTGCTTCATCATTTTTGAAGTACCCAATCATTACATTTGGGCCCTTTACTTCTATCTCGCCTTCTCCAAAATCATCAGGGTTTTGAATGCGCACTTCAACATTGTGGATGGGAATACCGACCGTTCCAAAACGATTTAACCTTCTTCGATACCTGTTAAAAGTAATTGCAGGAGAAGTTTCCGTCAGCCCATATCCTTCTCTCACCCGGATGCCTGATGAACTAAAAAATCTTGCAATTTCCGGCGACAAAGCTGCCCCCCCGACAATCACACCCTTTAATCCTGGCCCATATTTTCTTTTCCAGGCATTCACGATCAACAACCGTGCAATAAGTCGTGGGAGTCCTGACTTTATTGACCATTTAAAAAGCAACCGCTCGTACCATTTTCCTTTTTCTACCTCACTAAAAATATGCGCATGCAATCGTTCAAGCACAAGGGGAACTGCAGTCATCCATTTTGGTCGGAGCATATGAATCGCTTGTTGCAAATGGATGGTTGATGGTACAAAATATAGAGTAGCTCCCATAAACAGATAGATGTAAGTTGCCGTTCGCTCCATCACATGGCTTCTGGGCAAGTAGCTGATCACTCGATCACCACTCTTAATTGGCATACAGTCTAAGAGCCCTGCTACATTGCTGAGAATATTTTTATGTGAAAGCATAACACCTTTGGGCCTGCCGCTCGATCCGGATGTATACATGATCAATGCACATGCGTCCGGAGATACTTTTGGGTATTCAATATCTTCCGAAGTAGTCTCTTTATTTAACAGGTCATCGTATAAATGGACATTATGTTTCGGAAAAGGAAAAGGCAACCGGTGCACAATCGATTGTATCTTTTTCCTGTTATCCCGGGTCTGACAAAAGATCATTGAAGGTTTGAGTTCAATAATGATCTCTTCGAGTTCTTTCAATTGATGATAGGTATGGAGCGGACAAACGATTGCTCCAAGTTTCAGTATAGCCATTTCTAATGCCAATTCCGTCATCGAACTATGCCGTGACATCATAACCACAATATCCCCGTTCTTTAATCCCTGTTCAATCAGAACGATCGAAAGATTATGAATTTCATTTTGTAGATCTTCAGTAGACAAGGAAGACAATGATTTTGGTTCCCAATCCGCGACTGCTATTTGCCCGGAGCGATCTGTACTCTGCACATCAATTAAATCAAATATACACTGTGGAGTCATCTATGTAAAGTAAGAAAAAATGCATTTCCTTTGGAATTCTGATTATCCAATATCTCGATAGATCGCAGTTATAAATGACAATTTAGTGCCGAGAAAAGCATATTTTGCGACCCTATTACTCATCAACATACCTTTCAAATGAAATACTTTTTTGGTGGAATTTTGTGGTGTTTACCATTGTTTATATATGCTCAGGTAACGTACGAGGCCAACGATTTTATCGGGATCAATGAATCCATCCAGGTAAGTAACGCGCCACTGAACTTTGATTCGGCACAGGTCATCGGAACAGGGCCGGGACATGTCTGGGACTATAGCCAACTCCCCGTTTCCACGCAAAGTTTTGTTGAATACGTTGATCCAAATGAAGCGGGGTATAAAATATCATGGTGCTTTTTGAATGGTGCCATATTCAATTGTGACCAGGCTTTTAATGAATATGTCAATCGGGCAAGTCCCTTGCTCGATTTTAATTTAAATGGATTTGTACTTGAAGATGCGATTACGCATTATAACCTTACACAAAATACATTTGAAGAAAAATTTATTGGTGCAACAGTCAGCTTTGGAGAATCGCCCATTCCCGCTACGATCAACCTGGAAGATGTGGATACTATCTATCAATTTCCATTGACATATCAAAATTCTGATAGCTCAAATAGGCGATTTGTAGCTGATCTTGCATCTTTTGGTATTAACATCAGGTATGCAAGTACTTCGAAAAGAGTAAACACTGTTACCGGATGGGGAGAACTTTATACACCTTTCGGCTCATTTGATGAAACACTGCATATGAGAACAACCATTTCAGGAACGGATTCAATTTCTCTTGATACAACAACATTCTTGTTCGATTATCAACGAGTCATACACAAATGGTTTGATCCAAATTACTCGATTCCTGTCCTTGAGATTTCAGGTATCATAACGGATATGGGAGAAATCCTAAACCAGGTGTCTTTTATCGATTCTGCCCGATGTTTATCGCCAAATGCACAATTCGCATCATTACCTCTTTCGCCGGAATTGGATTCGCTGACTGAATCGGTAACGATCAACTTTACAAATTTGAGCACCGGTTATGATTCGCTTTATTGGGATTTTGGTGATGGTGCCTTTTCAACAGAGCTAAATCCATCACACACCTATACCTGCCGTGGACTTCGGGAGATCACCTTAATTGCCTCCAATCGAGTGTGTAACCCAATCCAGACTGATACTTTCTCCGTAGTTATTTTGCCAGGTAATAATGGCGCTATTTCAGCACAGAACATGGTCACAGAGGAAAATCATGTACTTTATGCAAGCCTTGATAATGTTGACTATCAATGGTTGAGTTGCGAAAATGGATTCGAAGCGATCCCTGAAGCCACCGGTTCATCTTATGAATTGCCTACAACAGGGGGACTCTACGCATTGGCGATCCTAACTCCGAATGGTTGTGTGGATACCACAGGTTGTACTTCATATGATTCTTTTGTAGGAACAAAAAACCTGGTCAAAAGCCCATTTCAAGTTTTCCCTAATCCAGTTGAGCATACTCTAAACATCAAAAATGATCAGTCTGTACCAGTTAAATTTGCAGAACTATTTACCATTTCCGGCGAAAGAATTCGTCAATTTGTTGTTTCTGAAAATGAATCATTTCAGGTTCAAATGGATGTAGCGGCAGGTCTTTATGTATTGAAGATCATTACAAGAGACAATACCTTTGGGCATTTAGTGACAAAGATTGAATAGGTACTTTTAGCAGATCGTGATATGTTAACGGACGAGAATAATTCTAAAACGAATGAGTACAAAAAAGATACAAGTCTCTATTGGGGCAGATATTGGTGGCAGCCATATTAGCTGCGTTGGTGTCAACTTGATTGATCAATCAATTATTGAAGCCTCTCAATCACGAGTGAAAATAGATCACCGGGAAACGCCGGAAACCATTCTTTCTGCATGGGCAACCGCCATCAATGGAACAATTGACTCGATCAATGACCTCTCATTGTCAGGGATTGGGTTTTCAATACCAGGCCCGTTTGATTATCATGCCGGAATATCAAAAATGGAACATAAGTTTCCGCAATTAAAAGACATTCATATTCCATCAAGATTAGGTCCATTACTTACAACCGCGCCATCTGTTCAGATGCGATTTCTCAATGATGCTGTTGCATTTGCTGTTGGAGAAGCCTGGATCGGGGCAGGAAAAAATGCGAAGAAGGTAGTTGTTATTACGCTCGGGACTGGATTTGGTTCGGCCTATGTAGATGCAGGAATACCAGTCGTGGGTCGAGAGGATGTAGCGCCCCAGGGCTGTTTTTGGCACCTTCCCTGTCGTGATGGGATCGCTGATGACTACTTTAGTACAAGATGGTTTGTCAATACCTACAAAGAGAAAACAGGCAAGTCAGTAACCGGGGTCAAGGAAATTGCAGAGGTCGTACAATCAGACGCTATTGCAAAAGAACTATTTCTTTCATTTGGTGAGAATATGGCCTCCTTCATTGGGCCATGGTTGAAAAAGTTTAATGCTGAAACATTAATCATGGGCGGTAATATCGCTTTGTCCTATGAGCTTTTTAAAGAATCAATGCATCGTTCATTTGAGAAAAATGATGTTCACGTGCATGTGCAACTATCGCAACTTTTGGAAAATGCAGCTATGGTGGGAGCAGCCAGGTTGTTTGATCCAGAATTCTGGGAACAACATAAAAACACTAAACAACCTCTATAATCAATTAAATGTGCATCAATGAGGAATAACCTTCTCTTTATCTTTCTAATCGCCCTGACCTTCCTAAGTTGTGAAAACCAATCAGAATCAACTCCTGATTTTGACCCACTCCCCTATGTCAATCCAAATATAGGTGCCGTGCATGCCAGGTGGTTTTTTTACACACCAGCTGCAAATCCATTTGGGATGGCGAAACCAGCACCACACACCAATGCTTACAATTCGATTGGAAGTTGGCTGCCCGGCGGATATGACAACCGGCACAATTCGATTGAAGGCTTCGGCCCTTTTCATGAGTTTCAAATTGGAGGGGTCGTTGTCATGCCAACCACCGGAAAGATCCAAACTGTTCCAGGAACCCTTGAAGACCCCGACGCAGGTTATCGCTCCCGGTTTGATAAAAAAGATGAAATCGCAGAGCCGGGATATTATTCAGTTTTCCTCAAAGATTACCAGGTTAAAACGGAACTCACCTCTACCACAAGAGTAGCATACTATCGTTTTACTTTCCCTGCATCAGGCGCATCCAATCTCGTATTTGATATTGGGCATAAGCAAGGTGAAAGCAGCGACGTCATTCACGCAGAAATGAAAATGTTGACAGATCAAACATTTGAAGGATCAGTTGAGACTTATCCTGAATATGCGAAGTTTTGCGATGAAGGAAATCACGTCAAAATGTATTTTTATGGCCAGCTAAATATGACGCCCACTGCTACTGGATCATTTGTAAACGAAAAGTCAACTCCGGGTCCCCGGGAGTCAGCCGGAGTTGAAAATGGCATGTACCTCACCTTCGAAACTGGTGAAAATCAAGTGCTGGAAATGCAAATGGGGCTTTCTTATACTTCTACCGAAAATGCCAAACTAAATCTCGAAACAGAATCCAGTGAGGTATCATTTAACGAGGCGAAAGAATCTGCCCAGGATGCATGGCGTGAAAAGCTCGGACGCATTCAGGCTGAAAGCAAAGATTCGTTGAAGATGGTCAAATTTTATACTGGCCTCTACCACGCTACACTTGGAAGAGGAATTGCATCCGACGTTAACGGCAATTATCCAAAAAATGATGGGACGATTGGCCAAATTCCATTAGATCAAAATGGCAATCCTAAATACCATCATTTCAACACAGATGGTATGTGGGGTGGATTTTGGAATTTGAGTCAGCTATGGGGAATGGCTTACCCTGAATATTTTAAAGAGTATTTACAAGCGAATGTTGATTTAACAAAAGAAACCGGTTGGCTGCACGATGGGCTCGCAGCTGGTGTTTATACGAATGGCGTGCAGACAAATTTCTTCGGCTTACTCCTTGCCTCATCACATCATCTTGGGATCGACCTGTTCGACGACGAAGAAATCATTTACCAGGTAGCATATAAAAATGAAACCAGCTATATGAATCGTCCTTTTGGCTCAGGGAAATATGATCTCGGATACTTTATGAAGCAAGGTTATATTCATTCCTACGATACAACCCTTTCCAATGGATGGGTCTTCAACTTTGGCGCATCCCATACACTCGAATTTTCATTTAGCTCTTACGCTGTTGCACAATTTGCCAAGTCGCTTGGGAAAATGGATGACTATCAAAAACTGATGAAACAGGCAAATGGATGGAAAAACTTATTCGACTCAGAAACTCAATACTTGAGACCTAAATATGCAGACGGAACTTTTGTTGAAAACTTCGACCCGATGGAACCATGGAGAGGTTTCCAGGAAGGAAACGCCGTTCAATATACCTGGTACGTTCCGCATGATCCTGCCTCTCTTATCGATACTTTAGGCATTGAATTGTTCAATAATCGGCTTGAGAAATCATTTAATGAAAGTCGAAAATCGCTTTTTGGTGGAGGGAAGGAACTTGATAGTTTTTCCGGACTGGAAACGCTATATAATCACGGAAATCAGCCATGTCTTTTCCAGCCATATTTATTCAATTATTCAGGCAAGCCGTGGCTCACTCAGAAGTGGACAAGAACAATTTGCAATGAATTTTATGGCACGGATGCAATACATGGCTATGGATACGGGCAGGATGAGGATCAGGGGCAATTAGGTGCATGGTTTGTTATGTCGTCCATTGGATTATTGGATGTGCAGGGACATACATCAGCCAATCCTACTTTCCAGTTTGGAAGCCCGGCTTTTGATCGGGTGACAGTTCAACTCAATGGTGGAAAATCATTGGTGATCAAAACAGAAAACAATAGTGATGCAAACATGTACATTCAGTCCGCTTCATTTAATGAAAAACCTGTGCACAATAGCTGGATCTACAGGAAAGAATTAATGGAAGGAGGTACGCTTCGTTTTATGATGGGACCAGAACCCAATAAAGAGTGGGGTGTCGGCACACCTCCACCAAGTATGAGTACTGAAGAACAGATATAGCAAATGAAAATGTATTGTATTGGTATCTAAGATAGTTGGGTTATTCCCTTTTATCTCCCCCTTGAGGGGGTTGGGGGGTGGACCTGTTCCTCTTGCCGGTAGGAAGTGCTTACGCATTCGAACGAATCCATTCTCCAATCGTAATCCCAACATCGGTGATCTCATTCAATACTTCCCAGCTACTAAATCTAAGAACCGTAAAACCCACTTCATTGAGCTTTTGATCCCTTTGCAGGTCATTCATTCTTGCTACCTCATCATCGTGGGTCATGCCATCTACTTCAATGATTAACATCAACTCCAGGCACACAAAATCGACGATGTAGTTTAAAATTGGGCGTTCTCTTCTAAATTGATATCCGTTCATTTGCTTTTTACTCAAAACATACTTCCACATACAGGCGGCAGATTTTGTCATATTCTTTCGATTCGCTCTGGCAAGCGGAAGCAATGTCTGGTTGTAGTGGAAGTTGTTTGATTTCTTTGCCTTGTCCAAGGGTGTGTGATTTTCGGTTTCTTAGCAATTCAAATAAACTAAAAAATTATGTTTTCCACCCCCTGCCCCTCAAGGGGGAAATCAGAATCCTCTCCCCCTTGAGGGGGTTGGGGGGTGGACCTGTTTCTCTTGCCAGCAGGAAGTGCATTTGCATTCGAGCGAATCCATTCTCCAAAATAACCTACAACCAATCTTTTGCTGTTTGCCAACCCACCTTAGCCAATTGAGTTTTATCACGCAAATAGGTTAAAATCTCCTTTTTGCTTTCTAATCCCGGATCATCCAATCCATGAGCAAGGGCTTCCCTGAACATTTTGACTGCCTTTCCGCTTTTCCCAGCCAAAGCATATACCTTCGCCAGGTATAATGCCATACTTTCACTCTCGGGGTGAGACGCTTGCCAGACTTCCATATATGGAACGGCTTTTGGATATTCCTCTTGAAAAACAAGTGGATTTCCATTGGTGAAAGTGAACAAGGCTACATGACCCAATAACCTGTTATATACATTTTGCACATTCGGTTGATCATATAATTTCTCTGCATAAATGAAATCACGAATCTTTTCTTTGGATTCCAAAACAGAAATGTAGGGGTCTACATCAGAGAGCTTTGTCAGATGCTCGTTGACTTCGGATTGCAGGTGAAGTTCCAATGTTTGGAGGGAGTCTGACATCCTGAGTTGGGCCTGGGTTTCAGGGTGGCTCATATATTCATCGAGCATTGCCTTGGCCAATTCAATCCTACCAGATTTAGGTATATATTGACTTATCGACCTTAATGCATAAATGGATTGCTTTACCCGGCCAGAAGAATGATTCTTTTCAGCTTTATGGATGAGCGTATCCAGGAATGCAGTTAAAGGTTTTTCGTGTGCTTGTTCTTCCAGCGTTGAAGTCAACAATTTCATCCACCCGCAAGCATCAGCGATCAAATTATCCGGAGGCCAGCCATGTCGCCCAGCATAGGTGATCATCATATTCCGAATGCCAAAATTTTCTAACTTTTTTTGAACTGTAACCATCTCGGCATAATTCATATCCTGGTTTCCGGCAACTCCTACCCAGGCGAATTTTGAATCCCGTTTGATCGGAAAATTCGGATGCATCCCGGCAGCAAAAGCAATGACGCCTGCAATTCTGTCCGCCAATACAGCTGTTGCAGCCGCCATCCTGGCACCCCCTGAAAGACCGGCAGTATATATTTTCTGTGGATCAATCGAAAATCGAGTTGGTACATCCTCAAATAATATATCAATTGCTGTTGCACCAATATCAAATGGACCATTCCGAAAATTATGTGACCCGACAATGATATACCCATGAGTTTCTCCCGCGAGTCGAAATATCTCAGCTGAGTTTTTTCCTCTGCCTGCCGCATCATAAATGAATATTACGGGCCAACTCCGTGAAGGATGATAAGATGAAGGAAGGTATATACTGTAGGAATGCTCCGGATGGTTCTGGCATCGGATTGTATCGACTACTTCTCCAGCAGGAAAGTGTTCCTGGCCGTTGATGGTGTTTACACCACATAAAACAAAGTATATCAGAATGACTATGCGCATAACATCAAAAGCTATTGACTATAGAACGTATTGAAGAGTGAAAATATAGATTGTTCAATCGAAATTGTTAGATATGCTTAATAATCTCTCATGTGCTTTCATGTTCCTCGTATGTTTGATCTGGTTTTGGAGTTGAACCACATAAAGATCATAAGAGCACATAAGGCATAACTATGTTTATGTGCACTGATGTGTCTTATGTGGTTCAAATCTGTCGCACTTATTGATCCACATTAGTTGCAGAAGGCCGACATCAAAAGCACCAGAAAAAAAAATCAAAAGTCGTACATTCGCTGCCTGTACATAAAGATGAGACTATGTTAATATTCAAATCATTTACATTCGATTCTGCACATGCATTACCTAACGTTCCGGAAGGACACAAATGCCGTAATGTGCATGGTCATACTTATCATCTGACTGCATATATCGAGGGTGGCCTCGAACCTCATCTTGAATGGGTAATCGATTTTGCAGACATTAAAAAAATCATTGTTCCAATCGTCAAAGAGCTGGACCATAAGTACCTCAACGATTTACCGGGATTGGAAAATCCGACGTGTGAACGTATTGCCATTTGGATCTGGGACCGAATTAAAAAAGATATTCCCAACTTAAAGCGGGTTCAATTAAATGAAACCCCTACATCCGGTGTAATCTACGAAGGCCAATAGAGCCGAACATGCGCGAATGTCTGCGTAGTCATGTTTATTCCGGCGCCGACATTCACAATCCTTTTCGCTGGAATCTTCTATTTTCACAGAAAAGAACCTATCACCATATGGACCAATTGATCAATCAGATCCTGGTATTACAAAAGACCACTGCCGTTCTGGAGCCAGACACAACTGAGCGGGAGCAGCTGATTGACTCTGCCCGGAAATATGCACACCAGTTTCTTGATGCACTCAAACACATGCCCACTTATCGACAGGGTGCTCCTGCATCAGAAGTTTTTAAGATTGATGGAGAAAGAATCGAAATAGATGAGGCACTTAAAATTGTGCAGAAAGGAGTTGTGGAATACGGCATCAACCCCGCCTCAGGTGGTCATTTTGGATATATTCCTGGTGGCGGTATTTATGCTTCTTCCATTGGTGACTACCTGGCAGCGGTGACGAATGAATATTCAGGCATTCAATATGCGTCTCCAGGCGGAGCACGGATGGAGGACATGGTGGTAGAGTGGATGCGTGATCTTTTTCACTTTCCAAAATCAACAGTAGGCACACTCGTTTCCGGCGGTTCTATTGCAAATTTGATCGGTTTGACAGCTGCCCGGGACAGGCACAACGTAAAAGGCGCACGTATTAAAAAAAGTGTCATCTACATGAGTGAGCAGGTTCATCACTGTGTCAATAAAGCACTTCGGATTATTGGTCTTGGCGATGTATTGGTCAGGTATATCCGTTTGGATAAGCTCCATAGAATGGACCCTCTTCAACTCGAAGAACAGATCTTGGAGGACCAGAAAGCAGGTCTCCTCCCGTACCTTGTTGTCGCCTCTGCCGGAACAACGGATACGGGAGCGGTTGACCCACTAAAATCCATTGGCCAAATTGCCATCAGGCATAAGCTCTGGTATCACATTGATGGGGCATATGGTGGATTTTTTATCCTGGCTGAAGCGAAAAAGCATCTTTTTGAGGGCATTGAAATGGCCGATTCACTTGTGATCGATCCACATAAAAGCCTGTTTCTTCCTTATGGAATTGCAGCTGTTTTAGTCAAGGACAGAGATGCGGTTCTTCAATCCAATCACTATACGGCGAACTATATGCGCGATGCGTATGACCATGTGGATTACCTCAATGCATCTGATATCTCACCCGAATTGACACGTCATTTTCGTGGATTGCGTATGTGGCTTCCGCTGAAACTCTATGGCATCGAACCGTTCAAAGCCTGCCTGGAAGAAAAGCTGCTATTGCTTCAATATATGCGGAATAAGCTGGTGGAAATGGGATTTCAGATTGGTCCTGAGCCGGATTTGTCCGTTACATACTTTTGGTATCCAACCAACGAAGAAAATGAAAATACGTTCAACGAGGAACTCCTGAAATATATGCATCAGGACGGTCGTACCTATTTCAGTTCCACCACACTCAATGGCAAGTTTGTCATTCGGGTCGCGATCGTGAGTTTCAGGTCAAAGCTGGTCCACGCAGACCTGGGTTTGGAGATGATAAGGAAAGCGCTGGAGAGGGCTAAGAAAAATAATATTGGGCCTTGAAGTGCCTGAACATGCCTGTGCCGCGTTTTACACAGCAGACTTCACTTGCATCGGAAACTGGATAATTGCAGCAGTGCCTTCCTTTGTTGATATATCAATCTTGCCACCAAGCTGTGCAGTCAACAGCTGAATAAGAAGTGAGCCGAAACCTGTTCCCTCTTTTGACTTTTCCTGGCCTTGAGTGGGTGTTCCGTCATCAGCGATCACTAATTTAAACTCGTGATTGTCCAGTTGTTCGAGACTGATTTTGATCTTGCCTCTCTTGTTTTCCGGAAAGGCATATTTGACAGAATTTGTAATGAGTTCATTTGTGATCAGGCCAACAGGTATGGCAGCATCAACGTCCAACTCTATTTCGTTCATGTCTACCTCAAGGTCAATATGATCTGCCTTTGATCCAAAGCCCTCCAGGATAGCACTTCCCATTGTTTCAAAATAATTGCGCATTTCAACTGAGGCCAGGTTCTCTCCCAAATACAGCTTTTGGTGGATCAAAGACATCGAAGTAACCCGGTTTTTACTTTCCTGGATTGCATCGAAGGCAGCGACATCATCAATGCTTTCTGACTGGATGTTCAACAAACTGGAAATGGTTTGCAAATTGTTCTTGACACGGTGGTGAATTTCTTTAAGCAGGAGTTCATTTTCAGCATTCTTCTTTTGGAGCAAGGCATTTGCTTTTTCAAGTTTATCGTTAGATCTTTTCTTTAAGTTGACGTTGCGAAAAGCAAGAAATAAGGAGAATCCCAGGAGTCCAATAAATCCAATGCCTAACCATTGAATAAACTTTTGCTGGGTTAACTTTTCTTCCTGGGCTGCAATGGTTGCCTCCTTTTTTTCTGTTTCATATTTCGTTCTCAATTCAACTACAGCCGCTTCCTGGTCAACAGACACGATGCTATCTCTTGCATAATTATGTTTCTGTAGATATTTTATCGCATTTTTATAGTCCCCCAACTCTTCATAGATGAAGCTCAGGTTTTTATAGTTTTCAAGGCTATTTGCGTAAAAACCACTTTCTTCCATCAATTTGACAGATTTTATTTGATAGGGAAGTGCCTCAGCATATTTCCCCAAACGCATATAGACATCACTGGTATTTGCAGATGTGGCACTCATCCCGCCCAGGTGTTGAAACTGCTCTGCTATCTTATAACTTTCCTGGTAGTCTAATAACGCTTTTTCCAACTGACCAGCATTTTTGTACGCATTGCCCCGCGTATTGACAATTCCTGCAAGCCCAATTGATCCCGGCGATGAGCTTCTTTTAATCCGAACGGCCTCATTCATCATTTTTATAGCATTCGGATAATCTTCCAGGCCAATGTAATTACTGGCGGTAGCATCATATGCCATGACAATTTCTTCCTGATCATTCTCTTCCTCAAAAATTTGAATCGCCCGTTTTCCATAATCAACGCCTTCTTTAAACTGATTCTGAAAACACAGTGCATCAGAAATCTGGGCATATGTCTGCCCAATACCAGATTTGTCCTGCAATTCCTCAAATAGGGTTAAGGCCCGCATATATGTCTTGACAGCCTCATTAAACGACCCTTGTCTTTGATAAGTTGCTCCTTTTCGTTCTATGGCACTTGCTTCTTTTTGTTTCTCTCCTGATTGTCGAAATAGCTGAATTGCCTGATCTAATGAACCATGGGATTCATTGTACAGACTTTTCATTTCCTGTATCTGACCTTTCTTTTGAAGGAACTCACCTTCCATTACGGTGAATTTATTTTCATTGGCCAAAGCACTGCCTTGTTCCGCTGTTTCGAGTGCTTTATCCAGGTCAGACCCAAGGTAAACATCAACAAGTTTAAATAATAATGGAATTTTCAGTCTCGGATCTTGTGTTTTAGCTATTGCCGTTTGCAAACTATCCTGGGCTGTAGATTGAGCAGACACCTTAATCGCACAAATCAGGAAGAAAAGGATCAACAGGAAAGGAAGTTTCGTATATTTTATTGCAATATGCATCTTCTAAATTTATGACTTCAGGGGTAATTGAATAGTAAACGCCACATCAAATATACATGAACAGGTCGAGCACTACCATTAAACCGCTGACTTTATTTGCGGAGGAAACTGGATGATTGCTGCTGTTCCTTCTTTTGTTGATACATCAATTTTACCCCCTAGTTGAGCTGTTAATAATTTCACAAGAAGTGAGCCGAAACCCGTGCCTTCTTTTGATTTTTCCTGCCCTTGAGTTGGTGTGCCATTATCAGCGATCACGAGTTTAAACTCGTGATTGTCCAGTTGCTCGAGACTGATTTTTATGCGGCCTTTTTGTTTTTCCGGAAAGGCATATTTGACAGAATTTGTAATGAGCTCATTTGTAATCAGGCCAACCGGAATAGCAGCATCTACGTCCATTTCTATTTTGGGCATATCTACTTCAAGATCAATATGATCAGCTTTCGGCCCAAACCCCTCCAGGATGGCACTCCCCATCGTTTCAAAATAATTGCGCATTTCAATGGAAGCAAGGTTTTCACCCATGTAAAGTTTTTGGTGAATGAGTGACATCGAAGTGACCCTGTTTTTACTTTCCTGGATGGCGTCAAAAGCAGCAACATCTTCAATATTTTCTGCCTGGATGGCTAACAAACTGGAAATGATCTGTAAATTATTTTTAACGCGGTGGTGAATCTCTTTTAACAAGAGTTCGTTTTGATCACTTCTTCGCTGGATTTCTCTTTTTTGATTCTGAAGTTGCTGATTGATCCTGGCGCGGTACCGATTATTTCTCCATAATAACAGAGCAGCAAGGACCAAAGATGCTAACAAGAAACCACCTAGAAGCAAAAACCATTGTTGTGTTTTTTTGTCCTGCTGTAAAGTCGCAATTGTTTGTTCTTTTTGGACCGTTTCATATTTGGTTTGAAGCTCGCCTTTAAGTTTTTCCGAATCCATTTTGAAAATGCTGTCCTTTGCGCTGGTGAGTTTTTTGAGAAATTCATTCGCTTTTTGGTATTCACCAAGGCCCTCGTAAGTTTCTACCAAATTTGCATATATGGGTGTATAATAGTCATATGCATTTTGCTTTAGGTGGTGCTTTTCGATAGAAGCCAGGCTCTGATTAAATTCTTCCAGCGCCTTTTCAAATTTTTCCTGTTTGAGAAAAATGGTTCCTTTGCTGTTATGCAATGCTCTGTCGATAAAGTAATAGTTTACAGTTTCGGCGAATACCTTGGCAGAATCATAATATACGATCGCTTTTATAAAATCTTCCTGGGCTTCATAAATGTAGCCGCGTGTCCAGTATTTTTTGGCCAGCCCCTGATTTACTCTAAACCCATCCAGCTTTCGACATGCATCCATGGCCTTTTGAATGTATTCGTGAGCCAGGTTAAACTTACCCATATTGCGATATGTGATCGCAATTCTTTGATAACTGAATGTAAGCTCATACCAATCTTTGGCAGCCAGTAGCCCATTCACCGCTTTCATGCAATAAGCGAGTGCATCATCATATTTTTTCTCATGCAGCATAATGGAACCGATATCCCTGTTCGTAATGGCGATCCCAACCTGGTCATTATACTTTTCAAAAATCTCTAATGCTTCAAAACAAATTTTATATGCTTCGGAAAAATCTGTTTTTACACTAGACACCAGGCGCCTAATATTTGCTGTTCTGGCGTACATCAAATCTTCACCCAGTTCTTTTGAAACACTGGCTGCATGATGCGCATAATAACTGCTTGAGTCAAGATTAGAGAGTTCATAAAACAAATCAGCCATCATAATTTCAAACGTCAAAGCATATTCCGGCTGATTATTTTCTATTGCTTTAGTACGGGCACGATGGTAAAGATTCAGAGGCGTTTCAGAGGTGTAGTAATTCATGCTAAAAATGACACTGTCCAGTCTTTCGAAATCAACAGAAGATAATACCGGCTTTGACAAGAGACCCTCACAATATATTGAGTCAGCAGACTGTCCAAAGCCATTGAACAGGATCAGAGAGAAACAAAAAAGATATACGTATTTAAACCATAACATGCTGAATATCAAATTTGGGGTAATCATAGGAAACTGTCTAGAGGCAAATTCCAATGTGCAAGATACAATACGATCTGAAAAGTGAAAGCAGGCGTCGGGGTGTCACCCTGTGTAGCCATGTTGTTTATCACAATCTGCTCATTTAGATCATTTTTAACCGTTTTGCCACTTCATCTCTAAGGCGTCTGCTGATCGGGATAGTGTGATCCCGGATCGTCAAAAACTCGTAATGTTCATGGATAGTGTCTATTTGGTCGAGGTTGACGATGAATGATCGGTGAATACGTAAAAACAGATCCGGGGAAAGTTGATCTTCTATTTTTCCCAGTGGTATGGAAAGCATATATTCCTGGTCTTTGGAAATCAACTTACAGTAATTTCGGTCCGCTTCCAGAAAAAGGATATCCTGGATCACAACTTTGACAAGTTGATCCTTGTACTTAATAAATAGCCTGTCCTCCATGGTGGAGACTTCAGTTGATTGATCTTCTTCACTATGGTGTTCTGCGCTTATCCGTTCCAGGGTAATCTCAATCGCGCGTGACAAGTCATCTTTCCTAAAGGGTTTGGAAATAAAGGCATATGGTTTAGCTGTTTTTGCCTGCTGAAATGTGGCGTTATCTACATTTGAAGTCAGGAAAATCACCGGTATTTGATGCCGCTTTAAAATCTCCTGGGCAGCAGTTATACCATTCATTTCACCACTCAGGATAATATCCATGAGAATGATATCAGGTTTGTTTTCTTCCAGCGTCCTGAGTGTATCTTCTGCACGTGTCTGGATGCCGATGACATCATATCCGAGTTTTGTTAACTGGATAGAAAGATCTGCTGCGATGATCATTTCATCTTCCACAATCAGGATTTTTGATGTCTTTTCTTTCGTCATTTTCAGAACCTGCTATTAAATGCTATATCGTTAAAGATGATTGGGCCCTCTTTTGTTTAGAAAAACATGAATGATATATATAGTTCATATACCAAACAGTAATGAATGCAATAAAAACCCAACAAAATTTGGAGTTTAGGTGGTGGCCTCGTTATTCCTTAAGCCAGCACAAAGGCCAAAATAGTCATTTTCTGGAATGAAATGGTATAAAAGAGGTACACAGGGCGGCGGGGTGTCACCCTGCCGGGGTGACACCCCGGACAGTAAATATTTGTATCGACTCTTCTTTTCCTCTCAGAATGGACTCTTCAATAAACCGGAATTCAAAATCCGAGGGGTCGCTGAATAAATCAAGCACGTCCTTTGACATTAAATAATCCTGCTCCAGCCTTTTACAACTATCCTGGATGCGTTTAGCTGTATTCAGTACATCTCCGAGGTAAAGAATTTCTTTTCGCTTACCTCCAACCCACGTGACCGTAACAGGACCACAATGCATACCTGTTCTAAATAGAGGAACGAACCCATATGTCTGTTTGTAGTAATCCTGTCTTTTTTCAACCTCGGCTTTCATTTTAAAAAAGCATTGGAGACAATTTTGATTCGCGGTCCCAATCTCATAATTCCAAATAATGACAACTTCATCACCGATATATTGGTAGACTTCTCCTTTACATCTTTCAATTGCATAAGAGACATCAGCATAATAATCTTTTAAGAAGGCTGCATATTTTAGGTGGCCGAGATGCTCAGCGATCCCGGTGCTATTTTTTAGATCTGCAAAACAGAAAATGCGATCAACGCCTTTTGGCACATTGTACCTGCCGAGCAGGAAGTTGCCAAGGGCTCCTTTTTTGTTCAGACTATTGATTTGATTGATTGCCAAAACAATAATCATCAGGATAAAAATGAATGTCAAATTGAATAAGTAGGATTCATCGGTGATGTAATCCACCAAACCTTCCCAAAAGGAGAACCCTCTGCTGATAAATAACCAGACCGTATTGATAATGATCATCCAAAACGTGATAATTATTGTATATACGATTGACCGGGTAATCAACAGGAACAGAAAAGTACGACTTGAAAGGAAACGTCTATAAGTGATTTCAAAAATGGCGGCGGTAACCATGATCAAAGCACCTGCGCATGATGCACGGATCAATAGAGGAATGAGTAAATCGGGATTGTCGGAGTTTTTATCCACGAAATATTCAATGAAGCCATAGATAAGAGCGCAGATCACTCCAATCCGTACATATTGATAGATCAAATATTTCCTTTCAAGAATATTTTTGTGCCACATTTTTGCAAACAGTTTTATTGTTAATTGTGACTGCTATAAAATTACATGAAAAGAGGGTAATTAGAGTTTTAAATAAAAAAGTATGGGTACACAGGACGGCGGGGTGTCACGCTGCGAGGGTGACACCTCGCCGTCCTGTGTACTTTTTGTAGCTTCCTATGATAAAAACCCATTCAACAAGATCATCATGACAGCAAGAGGAATGACCAGTTTCACCATCACCTTCCAAAATGTGCCCATTTTGAATGGGCCACCACTTGATTCCAAATGCTCCCTTACCTTGTCAAAACCAATGACCCAGCCACCAAACAGGATGACCAATAGTCCTCCAAGAGGCAACATGATATTATTTGTCAGCAAATCCATAAAATCAAAAATCCGCATCCCAAATAAACGAACCGGCTCATCTGCATACGAAAACACGACGGGAATAGACCCAAGAAAAATTAATGTTAATATGAGCAGGAGGGTATGCATTGAGGGCAGTTTCAACCGGTCCATGAGGGAATCTTTCAACCCCTGAACAGCCGATATCAGTGTGGTAAAGCCGGCAAAGAACAATAAGAGAAAGAAAATACCGCCTAGCCATTGACCATAGGCCAACTTTCCAAACACTGACGACATTGTCACAAAAACAAGGTCTGGCCCTGAATCAGGAGATAAACCAAAACTGAAGATGATTGGAAAAAGCATCAAACCTGCGAGAATAGCGATGAAAGTATCTGCGAAAACGATCCAACTGGCACTCGTGACAAGATTGTCATTTTTGCTCGTATAGCTTCCAAATGCAAACGCGACCATCATGCCGACACCGATGGAAAAAAACAACTGCCCCATTGCACTCATAATCACGGCCATATTGATTTTGGTAAAATCTGGTGACAAATACCAACGGTATCCATCAATAGCTCCTGGTAGGGTTGAGGCCCAAATGGCAAACCCAATGATCAGGATGACCAGGCTAATCAACATCCATTTCGAATACCTTTCAAGACCAGATTGCAATCCTCGATTAACAATCCAACCTGCTAACATAAGAATCGCAAGTACCACAACAATGACAGTACCCAGGCTTGAAGCAATTACATTAAAATGATCTGGTAATGCGGAAGTTTCAATTTTTGCAATTTCTCCTGATATGCACTCACCCATATACATCACAACCCATGCCATGATCATGACATAATAACACATGATCAGGAGATTACCAAGTACTCCAAGCCAACCAATGCTGTTCCAGATTGGTTGTTTTGTCAATTTTTCAAAACCGAGTAGGGGCGTCGTTCCCGACATTCTTCCAAGGGTTATTTCGACTGTCAAAATGGGAATCCCAATGAGCAACATAAGCGCCAGGTAGACAAGGAGGAATGCCCCTCCGCCACCTTCTCCTGTGATATAAGGGAACCGCCAGATATTGCCAAGCCCAACCGCAAATGCCGATGTCGTAATAATGAATGAGATGCGGTTACTCCAGTGGTTAGATGACATTCAGGTGATTTATTTCTTTTTCATTAAGGATTGTCGAAATAAATCAGTTTGTTCAATATAGTTGGCATTATTAGCGCTCAGGGCCCATGCATGAGCCATATTAATCGTCTCTATCGCAGCTGCAAGATCTCCCGACTTATCGTAAATTTTTGACTTGAGTAATCCGTAGCGAAAATTTTCCGGACTTTTTACCAGGGCAGTATCTATCCACTCCAATGCGTCTTCAAGGTCCTTGTCATTATGCAAGTAATATTGAGCTGCTTCAAAATAGGTCCGGTGGGGAATACTTTCGGAATCTTTGAGAAACTCCGCCATTTGCTTTTCGATCTTTTCATCTACTTCTACCTCGATCGGAATCAGCAAGACAGTATTTTCCCAGGCGAGTTGAAGATGACAGCGATTGGCTGTGACATCTGAAAACTGAATGGTAAACGTTTCCACATAATCCTTTTCAAGTTGAGGGGCTATTTCAAATCGAAAGACATCATTTTCTTCTTTATACCCATCTCCTGCAAGGCTTCTGAGTTTTGTGTTCGCATGAATGATGATCGTCCACATTTCTTTTCCGGGAATGGTATATAATGCATAGGTGCCCGCATCAATTGGTTTGTCGCCGATTTTGGCCCCTTCTGATAAAGTGATTTTAGTGGATGCATTTGCCCCTGTGCGCCAGATTTGATCAAAAGGGACTAATGCACCAAAGACGGTTCTTCCTTTAGCAGAAGGTCTTGAATATTCGAGGTTTATTTCTGTCAAACCGATTTCCTGGGAGATCTTGCTGATTGGACTCAATGTTGGTGTATTTAATCTTTGGCCATGTATGGTCATTGCAATTAAGCAAAACGAAATGAGTAAGATTAAGTTTTTCATTTTTAAGTAAATGGTCTGTTTGAAAGTAAGGAATATTCTCTCAACCACCAAGCGAGGACATGAAGCTAAATCCATCTTCCCCCCTTCCGTTGGTATTCCTTGTAAACTGTTTCATGGGTTTTTTCCAGAAAGGATTCTTCAAACCTAATCCTCATTTCAAGGGTAATATACATGATCACAACAAAGCAAAAGCTGAGCACATTTGGGGCAATCATGAAAAACCCAACAAATGAAATCATTAACCCAAGGTAGATTGGATTTCGGGAAAGGCTAAACAGCCCTGTCACCTTAAGCGAATTTTCTGTCTGATCGTCTATCCCGATCCGCCAATCGCTCTCCATATGGAATTGTGCCGTCAAGACCAGGGAAAAACCAATGATGCAATATGCAATACCAATATTTTTTATGACAGCTAATTCTAAGTATTCAATAGGCACGAGCAATGGGTAATTTTGTTCAATAAATGCATAATTGAAAGCCACGACAGGAAGGATTATTGTAGCAATACACAAGACTTTTTCATTAAACCCAACAGCACCTGTTTTACCAATTTGCTTAAGTGGATTAATTCCTGTCTTTTGGAAAAGGAGGTATGACCGAAGGCCGATCACGATGCCAAAATAAATGAATAGAAAAAGGAGAACGGCAATTTGGTAAATAGTCATGTTTTCTTTTTCAAGTGAATTTAATTATTCGCTGAGTGCAATTTTATTCATTCATCCGTCTGACCATACAGAATCATTTAAACATTCAATATTTAGACATGAAAAAATTACCGTTTTTATTCCTTTTTCTGCTATTTGTATCCGTTTGCTTTAGCCAGGATGTCATCACACTACATAATGGTGAAGATATTTCTGCGAACGTTTTGGAAATCACAGATTCGGACATCGTTTACAAAAAACATGAAAACCCGGATGGACCAAAATATACGATGACAAAAGATAATATCTTTCGCATCAAATATAAAAATGGTTCGATAGATGTCTTTGAAAAAGGGGCAGAACCGGTGGAAGAGGCTAATAAGGGTAATGGTATGGCCACTCTGGTCGTTTACAGGGGCAGGCAGCACTATGCTTCAATGTTGAATTACTGGGTGATCGTTGACGGTCAAAAGACATGTAAGCTCAGCAACAACAAGTTTGTCACCATTGAGGTCCCGGCTGGTACCATTCAGGTTGCTGCGAAACGTTCAGGTGTTGAGGTTTTTAAAAAGGAAGAAATGTTTTCTTTAGAGGTCGCACCGGATCAAATATATTTTGTTCAGGGAAATATCAAACGCGGCATAGTAAACCGAAGAATGGAACTTGCAGAAGTGACGAAATCCACTGCGGATCGTGACATGGTGAAAATGAATGAAGATCGCTGTCAGATGAAATTGAATTAGTGAGAAATCGTTTATTGTTGAATCAATTTTTTAATGCCAACCCGGTAAATATTTCCTAATCCATTTAATGGTTGGTTGGAAAAAGTAGTAAATGCTTCAAGAGAGGAAATGCGCTCCTTGAGGTTTTCAGATCTTTCACTTGTGAAATAAAACACGCCTGTTGACACATCAACAAATGGGCAATAATCCAGAGACGCAGAATTTATTGGCGCACCAAGGTTTTTTGCAGGTGTCCAATGATCTTGTGTATCTTTTCGCGAAATGTACAGATCACCTCCGCCAAGCCCATCGGCCCTGCCAAATGAACCAAATATGAGGTATTCTTCTTTTGGATGGATATAGGCGTTAAACTCAAAACTGGCTGAATTCACATTTGTGTCTAAAGGTATCGCTTCCTGATATGCGCCATCGATAAAGGAGCTTACAAAAATATCCTCGCGACCGACCCCGTTTATTCTTGTGGCCGTGAAATAGAGATTACCATTTTCTGCCACGGAAGGAAAATATTCATCCTGTTTTGAATTGATGATGGTATCCAATAGAACGGGGTTATTCCATTCGTCATTCATTTTCTGGCAAACCCAAATGTTGTAATCATTTCGATCTGAACCTACTTTGTCCGGTCGATCTGATGCAAAAAATAATTGCTTTCCATCTGGTGAATAAAAGGGTTCAATATCGTTGTACCTGCCTGAAAAAGGCAAGATTTGTTTTTCACCCCAGCTACTTTCATTTCTCTGAACGACGACAAGACTACGAAGCGTCTGTTTATAATCGCCAATTGAATAAATGAATTCATTGCCATCAGGAGAAATGGCGAAATCCCTTTCATAAAGGCCGGTAGAAATAAATCCTTCACCCAGCATTTCAACTGCCTCCGGAGACTTGTCTAGATCCAGTTCAAAGGAGGCTTTTTGCTGACAACAACAAAAGGATGCAACGACAGCAAGTAATATGAAAATATGGATTTGATTCTTCATTCTTGAAATTGAACGATGAAAAAAGCAAATTGTAACCCATCATAAAGCGCATGTGATATAATCAAAGGAAGCAAACGACGATATTTGTAAAAATAAGCGCATACAATAACACTTTTCAAGCCAATAGAAATAATGCCTGCTACACCCTGATATAAGTGGACAATTCCGATTAAGGCAGAAGCAAGAAAGATGACAGCAATATGCCAGTTTTTATTTTCCCAAACATTCCACAAGCATTTTAATAAGAACGTTCGGGATAACTCCTCAAAGAGAGCGATACCGATCCAAAGTACGGGCCCAAACCAGATGAGTAAGAGTAAAGGACGATTTGCAATTTCGCGCATTGTGTCAATGAGCTCTGTATTAGGAGGGCGATTATTCGGTATCCACTGATAAAGAGTAGCTCTTTCCAAAAAGAACATCACAAAGTAAATGACAGTAAGTCCTAACCCAACAAGCACATCACTCAACCAGGCTCCTTTCCCGGAGTTAAAGCTATTTTTAAAAGTATCGTTGAGCAGGAATTTATTGAGCAATAAAATGAGTAGAATAGTTCCTCCTCCAAACAAAAGCGGGTAGACGATCATGTCGGTTGTTGAAAAACTTTCTGTTTGAGTCAACCGATACCAAATCATAATCAGGTTGATTGGCAAAATGGCAATACCGATGGCGAGTAAATTTTTAATCGTGGAGCTCATGGATGGTCTTTTTTTGTTTAATCCCATTTTCCCGAACGGCACCTTCCTTTTCCTATTCTGCCACAATTTTTGAAAACAGGAACATCCATTGGTGAAAATTCGTGCGTAATCGTGGCAAAGAATGAAGTCACTAATGTACACGAATGAACACAAACAGAGAGAGCTTTTAGATGAAAGTTGAATTTTGAACTACTTTTCGAAGTATATTAGATTTACATTGCTATACTATGAAATAAAAACACCTTTATTTGAAACAATATGCATGAACGACTGATCATTTCCATAATCATTTCAAGTTTTTCTTTCTTTCTAAATGGACAAATTGATACGATTAAAATTTTGCCATTAGGCAACAGCATCACCCAGGGAGAAGATGCAAGTATTACGGGTGGTTTCAATTCATTCAATACATATCGAAGACCCCTTTGGCATGAACTGGTGGATTCACTTGGGTATAATGTAGATTTTATTGGCAGCCTGAATCAAAACTATCCCTGTGGAACTTACGATGATCCGGATTTTGACATGGACCATGAGGGTCATTGGGCGTGGACGGTAGATGAAATTGTATATGGAAGAAGTGGTTCGTGCAATGGAAACGGAAGACTCGGACAATGGATACAAACAGTTGGGATTCCGGATATTGCGCTTGTACATCTGGGGACAAATGATTGTTGGAGTGGCCAGTCTACAACCTCTACGATCACTGAAATGAGAGCGATGATCGATACACTTAGATCATATAACCCCAATATGACTATTCTTCTTTCTCAAATCATTGGTCATCAAAGCCCTACAGTTCAGGCAGCGATCGATGATTTGAATGACTCCATTCCGGTATTAGTCAACTCTCTTTCAATGCCCATATCAAAAATCATTGTAGTGGACCAGGCTTCTGGATTCAATCCTTTTACAGACTTATACGACTCCGCACACCCTAACCTTGCAGGAGAAACAAAAATGGCCGCCAATTTTTTAGAAAAACTAGTGCCGGTTCTGGATTCGTTGACTATTGTGCCGGGTGATTTACTGCACTACATAGAATCACACATAATCAACATTCCGGATGCGGGAGATAATAACTTCATTGAACCGAATACGCAGGAATCTCTGGCCTGGAAGGAAATTATTTCTTCAGCATTAAACGAAAACTGGACTGAGGCAAGAAGCATCGCGTTCACGTTGGATTATCACATTGTATCATTTATAGATACATTACTATCCAGGGAGTATTTGATCCTTGAAAAAGCCCCAAGCGGTCCGCACTGGGGTACGTATGTGTTCAACCCGAATGCATGTCGCGAAAACCTGGTTCTGATGGGACCCCACTCCAGGTATGATACAAATACAGGAGTTGAAGCTGCATATTGTTTTCTTCAAACTGACAGTTATGCGCTCATGCTCCCCGGAACACACAGGTGCAACAGTGACACATATTCTAATTGTTCAGGACTTACATCCGTGTGCGGATCATCAGAGAGTTTTCGTATTTCGGATCTGGCACACACTACGACATCAGTGTGGCAGAAAACAGTAGAAGTCCTTGCTGACAGTCTGCCTGAATCCTACTTTATTCAATTACACGGATTTGCAAAACAATCAACTGATCCGTATATCATCATGAGTAATGGAACCAGGGATTTACCGGCATTTGACCCGCTAAGCGAAATGGCCAGGTATTTAAAAATACTAGACCCTGTTCTGACATTCAAGATCGGGCATATCGATTTGTCCTGGAGCAGATTACTTGGCTTTACCAATACAAATGGAAGATATATCAACCAAAGTAGTAACCCTTGCAATCAAAGTGCAACAGTGAGCGAGGGAAGATTTTTACACATCGAACAAGAAAGAACCAGACTTCGGCAGGATGTTTTCGGGTGGGATAAAATAGCACGTGCGATACGAGCTACATGGCCGGGCAATCAATGTCCATCTGTCGTTCCGAAAGACGATCAGACTATCTGGTATATTGAAAAAGACGAAGAAGGAGATGCTAAAACCTGGACCAGTGCGCACGGGGATATTGCCGATATTCTGAATCTTGTCAATGCTGGAGATTCAGTATTTATCAGCGAGGGAGTATATGTCCCCACAGATGGAATGGATCAAAATGCAGCCTTTAATATTCGAAGTGGTATCTCGTTGTTTGGAGGGTTCCCCGTTGGGGGGAGCGGATTTGGCCAAAGGAACCCCACTGGATTTCCGGTAGTTTTGAGTGGAGATATTGGTGCGCAGAATGTTGTATTGGATGATGTGTTACAGACAGTAAAAATTCTTTTCCTCGATCAGGACTGTTACCTGGATGGATTAGAAATCGAGCCAGGCTTTGATACCGGTGGTTCCGGAATATTTGTCGGCCCGGGAGCGGCATCTTATCAGGTTTATATAAATGGGGTTTGGGTAAGGGAGTGATATAAGGTAAAAGTGAAGTATATCCATTTGTTAAAATACAAGGTGCAAGTGTCCAAATAAATTCCAAGGGACAAACGACCAATTTCCAAATAAAAAACAAAGTTTGGAGAAAAGCGAAATCAAAAAATGGAATCAATATCAAAACCCTTGCTCTGTGGTCCTCTGCGGTTCTCTGTGCAACTCTGTGCAACAGCTATTCGTGCAAATTTGTGGCTACTGACGATACTGTCAGCACTTCTTACTGACGATACTATCAGCACTTCTTACTGACGATACTATCAGCACTTCTTACTGACGAGGTGCTACGGTTGTCCTTTTTTCAATAAAATGAAAATAGCCAGCCAGTCCAAAACAGAAAATAAAATCAAAAACATAGAATAACCAGTGAAGTCCAACGAAGTAACCCGTTGCGAGCATCGTAAACCCAATGACCAGGAATCCCCACTTGACGAAAGGAATGAGTGCAGCGTGCCTTTCAATGTCTTTTGATATCCCAAAGATGAACAGACCAGTCATTAGCACAAAAGCCCCCAACACACGATAGATATAAAGAAAATACGGATGATCTGACCAGAGGTCCTGCATCCAAAAAAGACTGAACAATTTCTCATTTGCAAATAACCGGATGATTCCACCAAACATAAAAAGAAGGGACAAGGTCCTGAGAAGCCAATTTTTTTTACCGAATGTGTTTGATTTGCCCATTGAAAACTCAAGATAAGAAAAGGTAAATGCTTACTAATTATCCTGTATTTCCTGACCGAGGCAGTTTTCCACAAAATGATGTAAGGTGACCATTTGTCCGTGCCCTAATTTCTGACCAAAAAATGAAACTAAATAGAGCGAAAAGAATAATACGATAAGAACCGGAATCCACCATAAAATTGCACCGGATTTGTCAAGCGAAAGGTAAGATGTACCGAGAATAGCGACCATCAGAATGGCGAAACCTATAAAGGCATAAAAGAAGATAAACATAGTCCAAACAGCTGGACGAGGACCATACCTGCCCCGAACCATTGTTCCCTGTTCTGATTCTTCATATGAAACAGATAAATGAGGCGACCAATAATGTTGGTCTGCTTTTGGAATAAAAAGCTTTGCATAATGAAGATTAGCCCATCCTTTGCAAGTTGCATTATCTTCTTTTAAGCAGCCATTCATCCTTTCAACCAACTCTTCAATCGAATATGGAACTTCAACATGAAATCGCGGACGTATCCGATATTGAAATTGAAGCTCTTCGGTCGCTTGTTCCATGTGACAGATTTTACTGTAAATTAAGCTTTTTCGGGAAATAGAAAAGAAGTATTCTATTCCTAATTTTGACCGATTGTCAGGATTCCCAGGTTTTCCAGGATACCTTGCTCATGTATTTTGGCTTCCTTGTTTTCAACCTTGCTCTGTACATGAAGATTTCCATAGTTGATTACATTTCCGTATAAATTAAATGCAAATGATGAATCTGCCGGGTTTTTTTGATGCACAAATAATGCTCCGCTGTTGGTCAAGGTCAAATGATTGTTTTCACCAATTGAGATTGTGTTAACTTCAGTCATGGATGAAAGCGTCAAATCGAATGGAAGAACAGAAGGATTGAAAACCACATCATCACAATGTGCAGGGAGTTGATTTTCACTCCAGTTTGAGGTGTCCTCCCAGGTCCCATTGACAGACAGAAAGGTTCTGGTTGCACTTTCAAACACTTCAGCGGTAAGCGTAATAGCATCACCCATTGCATCCAAATGGCTAAATGGAATTACAGTAAGGAGATGTTCTGAGGAAAGTGTATCCCATTCAACTGTGACAACTGAGGACTGAGGATTCATTTGCAGGAGGATGCCTCCTGATACTTGCCAGTCATAATACGCACTATGATCAGATTGCAGAGCATAAGTTTGATGAAGAGATGCAGAACAAATGATTTGATTCCCAAGAATGGTGTCTCTTTTTGGCTTCAATTCCTGTTCGAAAAACCAATCAGAAATACCCGGGATAATATCTAAATATAGTTGTGTTGTTCCATTTTCATGGACATCGTGTCCGCGGTTCGTATATGAGAAGAATTCATATGGTAAACCAACGGTGCTACAACGTTGGGAAATAGGTAGGCTCCCATAAACAGTCGGCAGGTCAGATCCAACGACAAGCCAAATAATACTGCTGAATGGCCCTCCGGAGTCATATGGTACAGTGCCATCATCTGTACTGTGAAACATGACAACTTTAGGATCGTTTGATGTATCAATAAAATCTGTAAAACCAAGTGCACCAGCCAGGCTGAATACGGCATTAGCACGTCCATTATAAGATTGATTGTTACCGACACAATCGAGACATCCCTGGTCAGGTACAAACTGACCATCCTGAATCCAGGTGTAGGTTGAAAGTGGTCTTTCGATTTCCTCATTCAGATAGGCATTGTGTAATGCCATAAAGGC
>Ga0316201_10000239_pt1 | contig 28086 bp, 29 predicted proteins | sample CS6wburrow_MG_FD_204516 | JGI IMG/M metagenome (GOLD analysis project Ga0316201, IMG submission 204516) | Coastal sediment microbial communities from Delaware Bay, Delaware, United States - CS-6 worm burrow | ecosystem: Environmental > Aquatic > Marine > Coastal > Sediment | place: USA...
CTCGCCGTCGCCGTCTCGATGATGATGACGCCGCTGCTTTTTGCGCTCGTCGAAAGACTGGGTCGCGAAATGGAATCGACAGCAAAGCCCGAGTACGAGGTCCCGGAAGGCGATCACCACGACGTGTTGATCGCCGGTTTTGGTCGCGTCGGCCAGATTGTCGGACGACTGTTACGCGTTATTGGCAGGCCATTCACGGCGCTGGAAAGCGACCCGGAACAGCTCGATATCGTGCGTCGCTACGGGACCGTCGTTCATTACGGCGATGCATCACGTCTGGACCTGCTGCGCGCGGCCGGCGCAGAGCACGCCAAGCTCTTCGTTCTCGCTATATCGGATCTCGAGCAGTCAATGCGCGTCGCCGAAGCCGTGACGACACACTTCCCGCACCTCAAGATTATTGCCCGGGCCCGCAATCGACGCCACGCACATAAGCTGATGGACCTGGGCATTGAGCACATCTTCCGAGAAACGCTGCTTTCAAGCCTTGCCATGACGGAGCTGGTGCTCCGCGACCTGGGCCATTCGGATGCGGACGCGAAACGCCTGATTGATACATTCTGCGAGCGCGACTCGAAGCTCCTCGTCGAGCAGCACGCGATTCACGACTCGGAAGAAAAACTGATTCAGTCGGTTAAAGACTCGGCGGACGAGCTGGAGTCACTACTAAGCAACGATGCACGCGCCTGACTACCAGTCGTCATCGTCTTCCCATTCCTTGAGCTTGCTCTTGTCGACTTGTTGCCACTGCTTGTCGCTGAGCCGTACATACTGCACCACCCTGACCAGGGTATAGACGATGATAAAAGCGATCATGACGAGCAAAAAGGTGAGACCATCCGGCATGACGTTTCTGTCCAGTAATGACGAACAGTCAGTCTAACATCGAGACGCAAACGATGACGTCCGACCGGAGGGTTGCGGACTACCTACTTCAGCACATTGTAATGAGAATGCTCCAATCTTCGCGCACAAAACGGAAGCACGATGCCGACTGAGCCGAAGCTCATCGAGATTCAGAATGCGACCATCTGGCGGGGCAAGACCTGTGTTTTCAGGAACCTCGATCTGTCGATCAAGCAGCATGAGAAGATCGCTATTCTCGGCCCGAACGGCTCCGGCAAGACGACCTTGTTGAAGACGATCAACCGCGAGCTCTACCCCGTCGCCGGCCAGGGCACATCGATTCGCATATTGGGTCGCAAAAACTGGAATGTCTGGCAATTGCGCAAACAGATCGGCGTCGTCTCTCATGACCTGCAGCAACGCTATGCGCCGGACACGCTGGCCATCGAGGTCGTGATGTCAGGCTTCTTCGCAAGTATCGGCGTACACGGCACACTCGCCGCGCGCGTAACGCCCGGACAACGGCGTGCCGCAGAGGCGACGATGCACGAACTTGGTCTGGACGCGCTAAAAGAAACCCGGCTTGCGAGAATGTCGACCGGGCAACAACGTCGCTGCCTGCTCGCACGCGCGCTGGTGCACGATCCCGCTACCCTGATTCTGGATGAGCCCACGGCCGGGCTCGATTTCGCGGCGAGTTTTGACTACCTGGAACGGCTGCGGAAGCTGGCGAAAGACGGGCGGAATATAGTCCTCGTGACCCACCACCTCAACGAGATTCCGCCGGAAGTCGATCGAGTCGTGCTCCTGCAGGGCGGCCGTATCGTGGCAGACGGCCCCAAAACGTCGGTGTTAGACCAGGAATTGCTGAGCCAGGTCTACGCAACCCCTGTCCGTGTGGCTGAAATTGACGGCTACTATCTTGCGTATCCGGGTCGAAGCGCCAAAAACGTGACCTGATACGATGCGTGACGCTGACAACCGGTTTAATCTCGTACTTATGTTCAAAACCGCCGGGAAAGTTCTGACCAGTACACCCCTGATGGTGCTGCCATCCTTCGCCGCCGACGGCGAGATCCAGACAGGCGTGACCAGCGTCGGTCCGGCGGTGTTCATTTTCGCCATTGCCGCCGCGCTGCTGCTGACACTGCTGTTTCGCTCAAGCGCAAACCAGATTACGGGGCTTATTGCGTCGCGGCTTGGGCGTTGGCGACTGAAAAGAGCCCTCGGCAAGCTTGGCCCGGACGTGTTGCACGACTTTATCCTGCCTGGCGCCTACGGCGGCCTTGCGAAAGTCGACCATGCGGTGCTGACTGCCGGCGGTATTCTCTGCATTCAAAGCAAACACTATAACGGCATCGTATTCGGCGCCGAAGACGAGGCGCAATGGACCAATGTGGATGGCACGCAGCGGCGGCGCTTCCTGAATCCCCTGATCCAGAATGAGGGGCGCAGTCGCGCACTGCGGAAAGTCCTTTCCGACGTACCCGTTGCCAACCTGGTGGTTTTCACCGGTTCGGTGGAGTTCACTTCGGCACCCCCCAAGAACGTCATCCATCTTCGGGACCTCGAAAGCTTCATCGCCAAGTTCGTTTTCGGACCGAGCAAGATCGAAGACTGGAACTCCGTCTGGCTAACCTTGAAATCCGCTGCCCTGACGGACGCTGACGCCAGGAAAGACCTGCAATCGCAAGTGTTGTTTACCTGACTCAATACGCGGCATCACAGCTGATGATCTATACTCGGCTTCGATCTCCTGGCCTGAGGCTTGTCGCATGGAAAGCACTGACGTTCTGATTTCATCACCTATCGGTGTACTGGCTGTCCTGTGCATCGTCGCCGCCTTCTTCTTCCTGGTGGCCCAGGTTACAGGCGCGAAGCTCTTCAACTTCGTGCCGCCGCTGCTGTTTATCTACGCGACGCCAGTATTCCTGAATAACCTTGGCGTGATTCCAAGTAGTTCGATTGTCTACACCGGACTCAGCCAGTACGCGCTGCCGGTGTTCATTGTGCTGATGTTGATCAAGGTAAACGTCCCTGCTGTCATTCGAGTCATGGGCAAAGGTGTCCTCGTGATGTTAATGGGCACCATCGGTGTCATGGTCGGCGGTGTCGTCTCCTATCTCATCGTGCATCAATGGCTCAGCGACGATGCCTGGAAAGGGTTTGGAGCACTGGCCGGAAGCTGGATAGGTGGTACCGCAAACATGCTCGCAACGAAGGAAATGCTGGGCGCGTCCGAGGCACAGCTGGGGTTGGCCGTCATAGCCGACAATCTTGTGTACGTCGTCTGGCTACCGCTGTTGCTGATGTCGCGCGACTACGCCGAGAAATTCAACAAGTGGGCTCGCGTTCCTGAAGAACGACTTGCTGCAATGGATGCGGCCGCCGAACTGCACAGCGAAGATGATAAGGCACCGACGATGCCTCAATATCTTTACCTCGCAGCCGTTGTGTTCGGAGTGGCGGCGGTGGGGCACGCGGTGGCGCCCGAACTGGCCGGCTGGATCGCCGCGAGCTCGCCAAAGCTGGCGGGCATTTTTTCGGAGACGACCACGCGGATCCTGTTGGTCACCACGCTTGCCTTGATTCTCTCCACGACCGCCGCGTCAAAGCTCCCGAATTCGACGGCGATCGGCACAGCGCTCGTCTATATATTCGTGGCCGGCATGGGCGCGAGGGCCTCCATTGCCGGTCTGACTGAGGCACCGGCATTTGTCCTGGGTGCTTTCATCTGGATAAGCATTCACGGGCTTTTCTGCCTCGCCGGTGCATGGATCTTTCGCGTTGACGTGCACAGCGTCGCGATAGCGTCTGCAGCCAATATCGGTGCTGCGGCGTCGGCGCCCATCGTGGCCGCGCATCATCGCCCCAACCTGGTGCCGGCGTCGATACTCATGGCGTTACTGGGCTACGCGCTTGGCAATTATCTCGCACCGTTGACCGGTCAACTCGCGAGAATCGCCGCAGGGCAATAGCGATGTGGCAGCAGCGTGCGAAACTTGCCGCTTTCGCCAGCATCGCAGTGGTTGCGGTGGGCCTCTCACTGTCGGCCTGGCTCTGGCACGAGCGCCCGAGTCTCACGGCGATTAACTGGCCGGCACCGGTATTCGCTGCCACATCGGTCCCCGATACAGTAACGGCGACATGGCTCGGCATTACGACACTGTTGTTCGATGACGGCGAAACACAGATCCTGATCGACGGTTTCTTTTCACGACCAACACTCCTGGACGCCATACTGGATCGGCCGGTCGACAACGACGCTGCAATCATCAACTACGCGCTCGACGAATTTCGCATGCGGCGCCTTGCGGCAATAATACCCGCGCACTCGCATTTCGATCATGCGATGGATGTCGGCGCTATTGCGAATCGCACAAGTGCGTCGATTATTGCCTCAGCGTCGACTGCAGAGATTGCCCGCGGGGCCGGCGTTCCGGAGGACCAGATAACGCTGGTCACTGAGCATCAACCCTATGAGTTCGGACGCTTCACTGTCACCTTATTGCGTTCACGCCACGCACCTATTGGTTGGCGCGGCGCCGTCCCGATACCCGGTACGATCGACTCGCCACTAACGACGCCGGCACCCATCAGCGCCTGGCGCGAGGGTGGTAGCTACACGATCGTTATCGAGCATCCGGAAGGAACAACGGTCGTTCAGGCCAGTTCCGGATTCACCGACGGCCTCCTCGACGGAATATCGGCCGATGTCGTCATGCTCGGTGTCGGCGGCATAGAGAGCCTTGGACGCGATTATGCGGAGCGCTACTGGCAGGCGCTGGTTACGACCTCCGGCGCGCAGAGCGTCTACCCCATTCACTTTGATGATTTCACATTGCCGTTCGGCGAGATCGAGGCGGCCCCCAGCTTCCTGAGTGATTTCGCCACTATGGCCGACTGGATGGAGGCTTTTCGTGACAGGTGGGACACAGGAACGAAGCTGCTCTTGCCGGAATTCGGCAAGCCCATTGTGCTCTACCCGCCACCACCGGCCGAGACCTGAGTCAGTTGCGACGGACTGAGCAGGTCGAGCACTGACGCACGACCATCGATAATCGCCTCTTTCTGCGCCCGACTCAGGCGCTTTACACGATATTCCAGCGCCGTCGCCGTCGCCCGGTCACCCACGGTTTCGCTAAACTCAAGCTTCAGCGGTCCTTTGCCGCGCAGGTACTTGGCACCACGTGAGCTGGTCTCATGCTCAGACAGCCGCCGGGAGACATCGGCCGCGATGCCAGTGTAGAGGGTATCGTCCGTACAACGAACGATATACAGGCTGAATACCGCGTCGCTCACCGTTCCGGCGTATCAGGCGTTGCCGCCAACCAGCGTATCGCCGAACACACGGAAGGCGCCAGCCTCAATGCTTTCCTGGTTCTCAGTCGTCTCTGCATAGGTCAAGACGATTTCGGTTGCGCCATCCAGGGTCTCGGCAGGTTCATGCAGCCGCAATGTCAAAACGTTACCCGTCAACGCAGCTTCGCGGATCAAGTGATGACCACCAAACTGGTGCTCGTTGATTTCGATATAGAGAGACTCGTCAAAATCTTCCTCGACTGTGCGCATGAGCAACAGGTAGTCGCGAATATCGCCCTCATCGGTCGTTTTCGCAAAAAACAGCATCGTCGCGTTGTCACGCACGTCAAAGGCCACGGTATCGTACTGTCGGGTTGCCGTCATGAGACTCTCGATTCGTCCAGCATCTGTTGTAACAGCTCGTCCTTCTCTTGCCAAATCTCGCCAAGCCACCGCTGCATGCGACGGCGAAACTCACGATCGTTTTCGTAGTCACCGGAGCGCAGCCATTCGTCGATCTGGCGAACACGAACATCAACGATGACGGGCACATGCGTGCCACAGCACAGTTCCCAGAACCGGGCTGGCCCCTCGTTGTAGCGCATAGTTACATCCAGAATTCCGTCGAACAGGTTGCCCATCGAAGACATCGCTATCGCAAATCCGCCCGCTCGCGGCGGCAGCAGGTGTCGATACGGCGACTTGCGAGCGATGCGCTTGGCTTCGCTGAATCGCGTTCCCTCAACAAAGTTGATCACAGAGGTCGGTGTATCGCGGAATTTCTCACAGGCCTTGCGCGTCGTTTCCAGGTCTTTGCCCTTCATATGTGGGTTTCGCGCGAGATAGGCAGCGGAATAGCGCTTCATAAAGGGCATATCCAGCGCCCACCACGCAACGCCAAGTAGCGGAAACCAGATCAGCTGCTGCTTTATGAAGAACTTCAGAAACGGGATACGTCGGTTGAAGACCTTCTGCAATACCAGGATGTCGACCCAGGTCTGATGATTCACCATTACCAGGTACCACCTGTCTTTGCGAAGTCCCTCAAGGCCGCGCGCCTGCCAGTCGATCGAAGCCCCCGCCGCCAGCAGCGCCGAGTTCACGCTAATCCAGTTCTCAGCCAACGCCATCAGCAGACGCGTAATCGGCCGTCGCAGCGACGCGATCGGCAGAATCAGTTTGATGATGCCGAGAACAAAGATCGGAATGAACCAGAAGATCGTATTTATCGTGAAACCGGATAACACGATTATTCCGCGCAATTGGCGCAATACTTTTGTCACGAGAGTTACTGCCAGGAAGTACAAGCCCATATTCTATCCCGAAATCGAGCGGCCAGGTGCACGTTGGACAGACCAACTCTCCTTCGTGAGCGGCGTTTCTTTACGGGCCTGCGCCACAGCGTTACCATGCGCCGCGCACAGACTAATCGGGAACCGGTGCCATGACTACAGCTAAACGAATTGACGGGAAAGCCAAGGCGGAGCAGCTCGCACAGACCATTACGGAGCAGACCGCTGCCCTCTTGAAGGATCATGGCATCAAGCCGGGGCTCGCTGTCGTCATTATCGGTGAGGATCCGGCCAGCCAGGTGTATGTGCGCAACAAGAAGCGTCGCGCAGAGGCTTGCGGGTTCCATTCAGTGCAGCACACACTGGCCGAGGACGTTGCTCAGAGCGACGTGTTGCAGCTCATCGACGAACTTAATTCCGACGATGCTATTCACGGCATCCTCGTGCAGCTGCCGCTACCGGATCACCTCGACGAACAGATCATCACGCAATCGATCGCGCCGTCAAAAGACGTAGACGGATTTCACTTCATCAACATCGGCAAGCTGACCGCGGGACACACCAGCGATGCCTTCGTGCCCTGCACACCGGCAGGCTGCATACTGATGATCGAGGATGAACTGGGCCCGGATTTCTCGGGGCTGAACGCCGTGATCATTGGCCGTTCGAACATCGTTGGTAAACCGATGGCAAGCCTGCTGATGCAGCGCAATGCGACGATCACGATCGCTCATAGCCGCACGAAGGACCTGCCGGCGGTAGTACGCGGCGCCGACATCATTGTCGCCGCGGTCGGCCGGCCCGACATGGTCAAGGCCGACTGGATCAAGCCCGGTGCCGTCATCATTGACGTCGGCATCAATCGCGTCGAGAAAACGATCGATGGCGAAACGAAGTCGCGCCTGACTGGTGATGTTGATTACGACGAAGCGTGCACCGTCGCGCGCGCCGTTACGCCCGTCCCCGGCGGCGTCGGCCCGATGACCATCACGATGCTGATGTTCAACACCCTCCGGTCCGCGCGACTGTCCGCAGGACTGGAGGGCTAGAACCAGGACTTCCTAGAAGCCGGCCGTAAGCATCACCCAGGCTTTGGTCGTGTCTGTGTACGACGTCGAATCGGCGTTGAACATCGCGAGTTTCAGCAACAGCTTATAGCGATCGCCCAGCCCGCGGCCAGCCGACAGATCGATCTCACTGCCATAGTCTTCACTGCCGGCTTCCGCCGAGAAGTCGTGATACACGATCTGGAAGTTCCACGGCTTCACCTTGTAGGCAGCCTTGAAGTAGAGATCATCCAGTCCGGTCCCGGGCGTGCCGAGGAACTGGTCGGCCCAGCCGTTGTACGCATGCAATGTTGCCAGTGGCGTACGGAAACCCTGGCCGTTGTCGCTGCCCAGTGACTCATAGCCGATGCCCAGGGACAAGGCATCGAGCGTCCACGTACCCTGCAGCCTGAAGTAGTCGGCATCGAAGCTATCCGGCGCGCTGCCTGCATCCGACTGGCGCGCGACGTCCGCCAATACGGCGGCGCGCCCGTCGCCGAGCGCGAACCCGCCATCTACACGGAGACCAAAGGTATTCGTGGAGAACGTCGGCGCATCGTCATTGTCGATGAGGTAAGCATAGCCGACCACATCCCAGCCTTCGCTAAGCCCAACCTTGACATTCAGCAGGTGCGTATCCTGGTCATTATCACCGGCAGGCACGTCGGAGCCGAAGATCCGGTTCGCGTTCGCAACGTAGCTGTAGAATATCCGGGTCTTCTCGAACCCTGTGTACGCAACGGACAGGCTGTCATACGTCTGTTCGTTCTGCCGCCAACCCACGCCGCCGACGAAACGCTGATCATCGAGCAGTATCCGCTGCCGACCGACACGCGTTTGCCAATCGTCGCTCGGCGCATACTGGAAGTAGAGCTGGTTAAGGTCCGGGCCCTCCGGATCCGCGACGACAGGGTACTGGCTGCGGTTCGCGCCACTGGTACCCGCGCCGCTGTTGAAGTCATCGACGAACACTTCCATCACCTGATCAAACTCAACGAAACCAGACCAGTCGCGCCAGGCGCCGGTCTTGTAGTTCAGTCGCAGGCGTACCGTCGATGCGTTGGCGTCTTCAGAGAAAACATCCTGATCGACGAACTCGTATCGATAACGCAAGTTCAGGCTCGTGCTACCCGATGCGATCGCCGTCGCGAGGTCGGTATGTGTGTCTTCTTCCGCAACAGCCGCAGCTGCCAGCGACATAAACAGTGTCGCTGACAGCGCTGCTGCAGAAATTCGACGCGTATTTCTGCGGTTCATGATTAGTAGACGTCCTCTACCGTATTAAAGACATTGAACTTGCCGGTCGGCGTAATCACCTCGGGGCCCTTGATGACGTGCTTGAGTTTGCGCGTCTTGTCGTCGACGACAACAATTGCAGACTCTTCTTCCTGGCCACTCCAGACGGAGAACCAGACCTCGTCGCCTGCCTTGTTGTACTCGGGCTGCACGACGCGTTTCGGTCCTTCGCCAAGGCCAGCCCACTCTGCGATCGGCAGCACTTCGTAGCCAGCTTCGAGATCATTGACGTCGAATACCGCGATGCTCTGACTGATGGACTCGTCAGGATTCAGGGGTGCGTCAACCCAGAGGTTTGTCGACTTCGGATGCGATTTCACAAACAGCGAACCGCCGCCCTGGCCTTCCAGCACGCGTACGACTTTCCAGGCGTGTTTGGGATTGTCTTCAGGGTCAGTACCAATAAACGTGATGTTGGCATTGCCAAGCGCGCTGGTTACCCAGACCGGACCGTACTTTGGATCCATAAGGTTCGCGCCACGACCTGGATGCGGGATTTTCTCGACGTCGATCAGCGCCTCTAGGTTGCGGTCACGCGAATCGACCACGGCGATCTTGTCCGACTGATTCGCAGCCGTCAGGAAATAGCGTTTGCTGCGATCCCAGCCGCCATCATGCAGGAAGCGCGCTGCACCAATGTCAGTAACCGTCAGGTTCTCAATATCGGCGTAGTTAACCAGCAGAATATGCCCGGTTTCCTTGATGTTGACGATGAACTCGGGGTGCTCGTGCGACGCAACGATCGCCGCAACTCGAGGCTCCGGATGGTATTCCTGCGTGTCTACGGTCATACCGCGCGTCGACACGACTTTCATCGGTTCGAGCGTGTCGCCATCCATGATGACGTACTGCGGCGGCCAGTAAGCTCCGGCAATTGCGTACTTGTCCTCGTAGCCCTTGTACTTCGATGTTTCGACCGAGCGTGCTTCGAGCCCGACCTTGATCTCGGCAACGATCGCAGGCGGATCCATCCACAGATCGATCATGTCTACTTTGGCATCGCGCCCAATGGTGTATACGTATCGGCTGGAAGCTGACGTGCGCGAGATGTGAACCGCGTAACCCGTCTTCAATATGGTAACGATCTCCTTGGTATCGCCATCGATCAATGCTACCTGGCCGCTATCGCGCAGCGTGACCGAGAAGAAGTTCTCGATGTCGCGATCATGCATGCGCTTCTTGGGCCGATCTTTCGGCGCAATCAGGACTTTCCAGCTTGCCTTCATGTCGGCAAGACCGAACTCCGGCGGTGCCGGCGGTTCCTGCTGCAGGAAGCGCGCCATCATGTCGATCTCATAATCGGTGAGTTCACCCGACGTGCCCCAGTTCGGCATACCGGCCGGTGAGCCGTAGGTGATTAACGCCTTGAGAAAATCGGTTCCCTTCGGTCGCGTAATGTCCGGCGTTAGCGGTTTGCCCGTCGCGCCCTTGCGCAGCACGCCATGGCAGCCAGCGCAGCGTTCGAAGTACAGTCGGGTTGATGTCTCGTACTCCTCGGCGCTCAGAGTTGGGCCGTCCGGGCTTTGTACCGCGCGTACCTCTTCAGGCGGGATAGGCGATGGCGTTCCCTGGTAGCGCATTTCGCCTTCACTGGCACCCTTGTGGCGTTCACCAACCGCGCGGTCTTCGAGGCCCGCATCGGAGCGTACTTTTGCCACTTCTTCCGCCGCGAAGGCAGACGATTCGTTGCCCCACGAGTTGGTCGTGTACGTCAGTATTGCGGCAATCTCTTCGTCGCTCAGGTGTCCCATGAGCGGCATGACAGCGTCGTACTTGACGCCGTTTACCTCGATCTGACCCGACAAGCCCTTGATGACCGTCTCGATTGCGCGAGTGCGGCTCTTCATCAGGTAGTCGGAATCAGCCAGTGGCGGAAAGGCGCCGGCCAGGCCCTGTCCGGCTGCCTGGTGGCAGGCCGCGCAGTGCGAGGCGTAGAGGCTTTCCCCGGAAGCCATTAACTCCGCCATGGCGCCAGTCGCCGTCTCGGCTGTGTGCACGGCCGCATCCTGCGCCAGCAACGTACCCGGAAAGATCAGGCAACCAGCCAGCGCGAACACGCGCCAGCGAGATACGGATTTCGAAGTGCCTAGCGTGATCATCTCTTGTCTCCTATAAGTGCCTGAATCTGGACTGCTTACCAGTCCCACTGCAGGCCGATTGAATAATTTCTGCCGGTCTCCGCGAGAGTCGGCAATAACACGTCGTCAGGCGCCAGGCCACGTACCTCGGACCAGCGCCAGTAGACGCGATCGGTGACGTTGCCTATGCCCGTTCTGAGAACCAGGTTTTCACCAATACGATGCGACGCGAATACATCGAGCACAGCGAATCCGGGCGGTTCGAACAGCTCGCCCGCGGTCTCATCAAGTTCGGACCAGCCCTCGGTCGCGGTGAGCATCACGCGAACCGCGGTGCGCTCGTCGACCGATTGCCAGTAGGCGCCAACAACCGCCTCAGCCGGTCCGACTGAATTAAGCGGCTGACCATTCTCGCGATTTGCGCCTTCGGCCCAGTACGCCGATGTTTGCAATGTCAGGCCGGGTACGAGTTCGGAAAGATCTTGCGACCAGCTCCCCTCGACGCCGCGAATCATCGCCTCGCCAATGTTGATCGACTGAAACAGCAGGCGTCCGCTCTGCGGGTCGACGCCAATACGTACCTTGGTTTCTATGAAGTCGGTATAGCTCGTCCGAAAAGCGCTTAACTGCAGCCTCGAGCGCTCTCGTTGCCACCGCAAGCCCAACTCCCAACCGTCAGACATCTCCGAGCGGAGCTCCGGATTGGGAATCGCACGAATATTGAACAGCGGGATATCCAGCCCGATATTGGCGTCCTCGAACGGCGGCGCGCGAAATCCCCGCGCATATTGCAGATACAGATCGACGTCGTCACCGATGTGATAGATGGCTCCAAATTTTGGCGTCACGTCAGAGTCCGAAAGTGCGACAACCGGCGATGCTGGATTGTCCGCCGCGTAGATCGGATCACTCGACGGCGAAAGCCGATTTTCGTCCAGCCGCAGTGCCAGCATCAACGTTAGCGGTCCCCGTGATAGCTGATCGGACAGGTACGCACCTGTTTCGCGCTTGTCAGTAATCGGGAAATCACGGAGCGGAAAGCGCTCTCCCAGGATGTCTGTCGACTGGCTGCCGTCCACGAGGCTGGTCGACAGGCCGTCACGAAGCTCCTCGGTTCTCGACTCGGTGTATTGGAGCCCGAAGCCGAAACGATGTGACCATCCATAAAGTTCCTGGTCTCGCCACAGATTGAGTTCGGCGCCTTGCAAGCGCTGATCGAAGAAGAAGTCGCGATCGATCGAAGCCGGCGATCGGGCCAGCGCCCGCTCGTCGAGCGTGTATTGAGCGATGCTCGCGTCAGCATGAAAGACCCGCAACAGACCTTCACTGACAAGGCCTCCGTCGAATCGGTATTCGGCACTGACGATATTGATTTCGTGTCGGTCGTCGCCTTCCAGGCGCGTCGTGGACGCGAAGCGTCCGGTCCCAAGAATGGACGTAATTTCGGTCTTCGTATCGCGGCTCTGGCGCACGGCGCTAACCTGCCATCCGTGGCCAAGGCGATCCTCGCCGACCAGCTTCACGAGAGCAGCGTTGCGCTGATAATCCTGACTGTCCTGTGCGACGTCGAGCGCGGCGGATTGTCGCTCTGATCCATCCCGGTAGCCGCCGGCCAGCAACAGCGAAGCAGATGCACCCCGGAGCACGAGGCTCGCTTGTGTGTTGCGGCTCTCATCCATACCCCGATACAACAGCGAGGCTCGCCCTGCTGTTGCGTCGGTCCCATCGTAGCCGGCAGGGCTGAGCGTGCGCATCGCGACGACACCACCGAGTGCCGAGCTACCGTACAACGCGGATGCGGGACCGCGCAGGACTTCGATCTGATCGATCAAGCCGGTGTCTGCGAAATCCCGGGTAGCATTGGAAAAATTCCCGATATCGAAATGATCGGACAACGGTACTCCGTCGAGCTCCATAGCAATTCGGTTACCGCCAATACCGCGAATGGTAACGCCCTCGGCGCCAAACCGGGACCCGGACGACTCATGCGTGACTCCCGGAACAAAGCGAAACGCATCCGCCAGCGATGCGCTCATCGTCGCCCGCATATCCGCCGCGCTCAGAACAGTGACCTCAGCCGCTACATCCCGCGGCGGCGTGGCGCGCTTTGTCGCAACTACGACGACCTCATCCACCGCCTCTGTGAGAACGCCGTTCGCTGGCGGCGTTCCGGCAATAGCGGGCGATGCAAGCGCAAGCGCCAGCAAGGCAGCCCTGGCCTGAGGCATCGGGAGATTCCTACTTCAGTGTATTGATGTAGGTAACGACGTCGCGGATTGCGGCGTCATCGGCGAGTACGCCGGCCATTGGTCGCATCTGTTGGCCATAGGTATCGTCAGCGTGTGCACCACGAAGCCCCTGTTTGAAAAGCTTGAGCTGGCGCACCTGGTACCAGTCGTCGGTCGTCACCAGTGAAGGGGCGTTAAGAGCCGCATTGCCTTGCGCTTCCACGCCGTGGCAAGCCGCGCAGGCGGCATAATGGCTTTGCCCGCGAGCAGAGTCGCCCTCGACCGTGCCCTCAGACTTCGGCGACGGTAGTGTTCCGATGTAGGCGACGATGTCGGCAATCTTCTCGTCAGAATTGAGGCCGCGCGACATTTGCGCCATGGCGTGGCCCTGCGCATCGTCCTTGGACGCGCCACGGATGCCGTCACGAAAATAGCGAAGCTGCCGTTTTAGGTACCAGTGTTCCTGGCCAGCCAGTGCCGGCGCATTAACTAGCGCATTGCCCTCGCCTTTGAACCCGTGACAGCTGGCACAGAGCTTGTAATCGTCGGCGCCGTGCCCGACATCTTGCGCAATACCCTCGGCTGCGAAAAGAGCCAACCCGATTCCGAGACTGGCGATCCAGAAAGTTCTCATAAGCTTTAACCGCTTCAAGTGAGGTGCCTGTCGAAGCCTGCTATCGCAACTCCGATTCCATGCGTGAAAGGTAGGCGTACCGCCCTTCCCTCGCCTTGATCTAGATCAAGGACTGTCGGCGCCTGATCTCTAGACTGGCACTCATTCTCGAGGAGGACTTCCGATGGGCGATCCGATGGGTTTGCAGGACATGTTTTTCGGCACGATGGCCGGTGCTGCGATAGTTCTGATGGGCGCTTCCTACGCGTTGTTTTTTGCGCTTGGGCGCCTGCATCAAAGTCGCTCGATGAGCGCCGCATCGCTCGTCTCCTACGTGCTGTTGGCAGCGGCCGCCTACGTCCTCGTGGATGCACTGTCGCTTAGCGGCGTCTGGATTCTCGTAACCACGGTCATGCTGGTCGGTTACTTCTTACTGCCACGCGCAATCTGGCATTTGTGCGTGGGCACACACGCCGGCGAATCGGCAGACACACATTCGAGGGCAACACAATGAACGACGTCCCCTGGTGGTCCAGTGAATCTTTTTGGCGCAAGACCGCGATCTGGGTAACCGCTTTCATGGCGGTAGTGCTCATCCTCCTGACCTTTGACACCGTCCGCCAGATAACGGCGGGATCGGAGCGCGTGCCGGCATACAGCGTCATCAACCAGAAAGTCTTCTATGAGTACGACGACGAACGCGGCTACCAGGTACCGCGCATCGGCGAGGCCGCCGCTCTATTTGGCGAGGAGCATGACGAAGCGAGTGCGGAGGCTCTCGTCACGCTGGGCAAACTCACGACCCAGGCGAAGAACTGTATGAACTGCCACACGCTGCTCGGTAACGGCGCCTACTTTGCGCCTGACCTGACGAAAGCCTGGCTGGATCCGGGTTGGGTACATGAGGACTCGCGAGAGCAGATGATGGTGCAGTTCCTGATGGACCCAGAGGGGAATGCGCGCACATTCGGAACCGGTCGGCGAATGCCGAATCTCGGAATTACCGAAGAAGAGGCGAAGGGCATCGTGGCCTTCTTGAAATGGATGTCGACCATCGACACGAATGGCTTTCCGCGTGGCTTTACGCCGCTTGACCAGGAGGACGGAGCATGAATTCCGCAACGACTAAAGCAGTAACGTCCGGCCCCCTGAGTGCCGGCCAGCGTGTCGCGATGCACTATTTTGTTGCGGCGATGGTGTTGTTCTTCGCTCAAATCCTGTTCGGCATGATTTCAGGCATGCAATACATCATGCCCGACCTTTTTTACAACCAGCTCGATTTCAACGTCACACGCATGGTGCATATCAACGCGATGGTAGTGTGGCTGTTATTTGGCTTCATCGGCTCGATCTACTGGCTGGTCGAGGACGAGGCGGGGACCGACCTCGTTGCTGCCAAGCTGGCAATGATCAATTTCTGGATCCTGACGGCGGCGGTTACGGTCGTCGTTCTGGTTTACTTGTTTGTCCAGATCGGTCCCGGTGAGCTGAAATCGATCTGGTTGATCAACGAGGGTCGAGAGTACATCGAAGCGCCGCGCTGGGCCGATATCGGCATCGTATTCTGCGTACTGGTGTTTTTCTACAACGTCGCCGCCACATTTATGAAAGGCCGTTGGAGCGGTATCTCGGGTGTACTTGTGCTCGACCTGGTTGCGCTTGCCGGACTCTACCTGGCCGGCATGTACTTCACGCCGAATATCTCTGTCGATCAACACTGGTGGTGGTGGGTCATCCACCTCTGGGTCGAAGCAACCTGGGAAGTCCTGGTCGGATGCGTCATGGCCTGGGGCCTGATCAAGACACTTGGCGCGAGCCGCAAGATCGTAACCACGTGGCTGTATATCGAGGTTGCGATGATGTTCGGGTCCGGCATTCTCGGACTCGGGCACCACTATTTCTGGATAGGTACGCCTGAATATTGGTTGACAATCGGTGGTTTCTTCTCGGCGCTCGAACCGATACCACTGGTCGCAATGGTGGTGCACGCCGTCTACGATTCCGGTCGTCACGGCTTCAAGAGTTCCAATCACCCGGCACTCGCGTGGCTCATCGCGCATGCTTTCGGCAACTTCTTCGGTGCGGGCGTCTGGGGCTTCATGCATACCCTGCCGCAGATCAACCTCTACACGCACGGCACGCAGTGGACATCATCCCATGGTCACCTGGCATTTTTCGGCGCCTACGCGACCATCAACATCGCCATGATCTATATGGCTCTGCAGCGAGTTCGCGGCAACGTCTGGATGTCCGCAGGTCTCGCCGACAACGGCTGGAAATGGAAATGGTCTCTGGGCCTGCTCAATGGCGGCATGCTCGGTATGACCATGGCACTGTTGATTGCCGGCTACGACCAGTCGTTTATTGAGCGCGCGCTCGAAGGGTCAACGTGGAGCGGCTACTTCCTGGCGCAACAGTCTGTCTGGTTCCTGCAAGCGATGCACTGGCGCGTCGTGTTCGGACTCATGATGACGTTTGGTATCGTCTTGTTGTTCTGGGACATGCTGACAATTGGCCGAACTGAAACGCGCCCCATACAGGTGTTATCGCCAGCGCCCGGTTGAACGTAAATTGAACACGCAGGAAGCGACGAGCGGCGAGGGGGTGCTAGACTTCCCATCCATGGATGCTGGCTCCCCCCTCTACGCTACCCTAAGAAAGCACTACCTGTTTTCCGGCCTCGACCAGGATGACTTCGACACGCTCGTGAATGGCGTATCAGGCGTGACGCTCGATAAAGGCGAAGTGCTTTTTCACCGCGGCGATCCGGCAGACTATTTTTATTTTCTGGATGCCGGGCTCGTCGAGCTGAATCTGATCGCCGCCAGCGGCGAGAAAAAAGTGCTGGAAGTGGTTAGCCCCGGCCGCACGTTTGCCGAGGCTATCGCCTTCATGCAGGAGCAGAAATACCCCGTTTCCGCTGAGGCCCTTGCAGACTGCACGCTGTGCCAGATCCCGATTCAATCCTATATCGACCTGGTGTACGCCAATCCCGATGCGTGTATGCGGCTCCTGAGCGATGTATGCAGACACCTGCATGCACGCGTTCGCGAAATCGAAAACCTCACCGTGCAGAACGCGCGTAGCCGGTTGGCGAGTTATCTACTCGATCATGTCGTGGAAACCAATGACGACGAGGCCACGGTGCGTCTCGAGCTGCCTCGCCACGTCATCGCGTCGCGACTTTCTATCCAGCCAGAAACCCTGTCGAGAATACTGCGCAGCCTGGCCAACGAGGGCGTGTTGACAATCGAAGATCGTGTGATTTTCGTGCACAGCCTGGCGCGCCTGCGACCGTACGACTAGCTATTTGGCGCAGTCGTTCTATTCTTGGACAATCCATGTCCAATGTATCGATGCCAGATATTCGAAAAAGGCGCGCGGCAATCGTAGCCGGTCGTAAACACAAGCGATACGGTGCTCGATTATTACTGCTGAGTAGCGTCTTGCTGCTTGGTGCCTGCGTGCCTCTGCAAACCGTGCGGCCGCTTCCGGATTTCGTCGCGCTAGCGATCAAGCCAGGCGATCAGGTCGAACTGAAGACCCACGCCGGCGAGGAGGTGGAGTTTCAGGTTAGTCAGGTCGATGCCCAATCGATCAGCTCGCCTCACCGCCGTTTCCTTCTGAACGATATTGCGGAGCTGTATGTACGTTCACGTGACCGCCCCGAATACCCTTGCGGTGGCACGCAAGCGTTAGGGTGTTCAATTCCGAAGGGCGTGAAATTCACCGACTTTGTCTTCGGCCTTATGAAGAAGGGCGTTTCCTGGCACTCCGAATACGCGGACAGGTTTTACGACGCTTGTGTGCAACACGATTTCTGCTACCGGCATGGCTACAAGACATACGGTCATACCAAGGAATATTGTGACGAAGAGTTCTACAACAACATGCTCGCATCATGCGGCGCGGTCGATGTGGCGTGCATGGCGGTTGCCAAAGAATTCAGCTGGGCGGTCAAAGAGCATGCCGAAGAAGGCGCCTTTCAGAAGGAAACCAGCACCAAGTGCCAATACGACGGCCCGGTGACGGGTACGGAGAAAACTTCACGTCAGCCATAGACGTATCACCAATCCGGGTAATCGCGACCGCCCTTCCTGGAGGCCGTCGCAACTGTTTGGCAGCGATAGCCTCAGATGACGCCTTGCTCCCGCAATGTCGCAATATCCCCTGTTGCGTAACCCGCATCAGCCAATACATCGTCAGTATGCTGTCCGGACTCGGGCGGCGGCGACGCTATCTCTGATACGGTCTCGCTGAATCTCGGCGCCGGCGCGGGTTGTCGCACTCCACTAACTGTCACAAAGACGTTACGCTCACGGTTGTGCGGATGATCGTGCGCCTCTGCGAAATCGAGGACCGGCGCGAAGCAGGCGTCGCTACCCTCGAGCAGCTTGCACCATTCATCGCGCGATCGCGTCTTGAAGGTCTCGGCGAATCGCTGCTTTAGTTCCGGCCACCGCTGCGGATCGTACTGCGTCGCGAAATCGGGATCATCATCGAGGCCCAGCTTCTCGAGCAGTAGCGCGTAGAACTCCGGTTCGAGCGCGCCTACCGAAACATAGTGTCCGTCGGCGCATTCGTAACAGTCGTACCAGTGACTGCCACCATCCAACAGGTTGGACTCACGCGATTGACTCCAGCGCCCTGCGGCAAACAACCCGTGGATAAGCGACGTTGCAAGCGCCGATCCGTCCGTGACGGCTGCATCAACGACCTGGCCCTTGCCTGTCGACTGCGCATTTACCATTGCCGCCAACATGCCGACGGCGAGCATCATGGCACCTCCGCCAATATCGCCAACCAGGGTTGCCGGCGCAGTGGGTGGCGAGTCAGCCCTGCCCGCGAAATGGAGCGCACCCGACAAGGCGATGTAGTTCAGGTCGTGGCCTGCCGCCTGCGCCAGTGGCCCGGTCTGGCCCCAGCCAGTCATGCGTCCATAAACCAGCCTGGGATTTGCAGCCAGGCAGGTATCCGGACCCAACCCGAGGCGCTCCATCACGCCCGGCCGAAAACCTTCGATCAGTGCATCCGCGGATTGCAACAGGCGCAGGACAACATCGACTGTACCCGGCTGCTTGAGATCCAGGGCGACCGATCTTTTGCCGCGATTAACAACGACGAATTTCGACTGCAGGTCAGTCACCGACTCCTGTGTCGCTTCCTGCTTCCTGTCGATGACAATGACGTCAGCGCCCATGTCAGCGAGCAGCATTCCGCAGAACGGCCCGGGGCCGATTCCCGCAAACTCGATAATACGTTTTCCCTGCAGTGGCCCCATGGAACACTCCTGTTTCGTTACCGTTCTAACTCACGCGAACCGCGTAAACAATGCCTGCGGCGCTCAGGCTGCGTAGAATACCGGTCATTGCAGCTGGGAAGGATCCAATGACAAGGCACGGTGAAGAATTTCGCACTATCTGGCTGAAGCCCGATGATCCATCGATCGTGCAGATTATCGACCAGCGTGTGCTGCCGCACGAATACCGTGTGCACAACCTTCATTCCTGGCAAGACGGGCTCGTTGCCATTTCAGACATGTACGTGCGCGGTGCGCCGTTGATCGGAGCGACCGCCGTATGGAGCCTCTACCTTGCCGCACGGGCAGGCGGTAGTGCCGAAATACGCAGCGCCGCCGTAGCGCTGCTCGAGTCCCGGCCGACCGCGGTTAATCTGCGCTGGGCGATCGAGCGAATTCTCGCGATCGTCGAAGACAATGAAACAGCGAGCGACCTCGTGGAAAAGGTTCGGTCTGATGCACAGTCTGTTTGTGACGAGGATGTCGAAATCAGCCGCGGTATCGGCACGCACGGCCTCACCTTGCTCGAGGGCATTTCGGAGCGCAAAAACGGGGCGACGGTCAACGTCCTGACACACTGCAATGCGGGATCGCTGGCAACAATTAACTGGGGCACGGCGACAGCACCTGTCTATTTCGCGCATCAGCGCGGTATCGATGTTCATGTCTGGGTCGATGAGACGCGTCCGAGAAACCAGGGCTCGCAGCTGACGGCCTGGGAGCTGGCCGAAAACGGGGTGCCGCATACTCTGATCGTCGATAACGCCGGCGGCCACCTGATGCAGCACGGTGACGTCGATATCGTTATCACCGGGACGGATCGCACAACGCGTTGCGGGGACGTCGCCAACAAGATTGGCACCTACCTGAAGGCACTGGCCGCGGCCGACAATAACATCCCGTTCTACGTCGCCCTGCCGTCCACGACCATAGACTGGCATTGCCGTGACGGTATCCGGGAAATACCCATCGAACAGCGTGACCCTGCGGAAGTCCGCGACATCTACGGCATGCACGATGGCAAGCCAGTGCTTGTGCGCACCACGGCCAACGACACGCCTATCAGTAACTACGCCTTCGACGTAACGCCCGCCCGACTCGTGACGGGCCTGATTACAGAACGGGGTATCTGCGAGGCCACTGAAGCGGGTCTGCTCGGGTTGTTTCCCGAAATGGACAAGTCGTGACGATTGACGAAGGCTACATTAAGTACCGGAGCTTCTGGACCAAGGCACCCGTGCCGGCAGCCGCGGTGGCGGCCACAGAAGAACTCGAGACCTGGCGAAAACCACTATTTGCGGCCGGCCTAATCGGTCAATACGAAGAACTCGGCATCGGCTATGGCAACATCAGCGTCCGTTGCGGCGAGCCCGGTCAATTCCTTATCAGCGGCACACAGACCGGTCACATCGCTACAACTGACAAGACACATTATTCGCTGGTCACCGCACACAATACCTATGCCAACATAGTGAATTCCGTCGGCCCGGCCCAGGCATCGTCGGAAGCAATGACGCATGCGGCTATTTACGGGCTGGATCTCAATATCGGAGCGATCGTGCACGTGCACAGCCAGCTCCTGTGGCAGAGCTTTATGAACCGGCTGCCGACAACCGGTGCCGACGTGGCTTATGGCACGCCAGAGATGGCAAACGAATTCCGCAGGCTTTACCGGGACACGGCATTCCGGGAAACAGGGCTGGCCGTAATGGCCGGCCATGAAGAGGGTATCTTGAGCTTTGGCGCCACGATGGAAGAAGCGGCAAGCAAAGTACTGGATTTACTTGCGTCGGCGCAACACACCTAGTTGTCAGTTTCCTCGACCACCGGCTCCAGGCTGAAACGAAAAGTCCGACAGGACTTGATGCCGGACATCACTGCATCGTCCGGCAGCGGCTCGTACGTTGACTCGCGTACGGCGCGTATTGCAGGTTTTTCGAAAACCCTGTGCGTACTTTTGCGCACCGCGATGCGCCGGGTTCGTCCTTTTCTCGTAATGTCGAAACAAACCTGGACCTCGCCCTCAATACGATCCCTGCGCGCCACCTTCGGGTAATCAGGAATCATCGTGAAACGAGGTATACGATCTGTGTCGGCGTCGATCGCCGACGCGCTGGGAGAACCCGGCGTGCCGCTCGCATCGAGTGCACCAACAGCGGCGAAGCACAAGGCTGCAGCCGCCCAGACTCGCACTATTTCTCTACTCCGCGACATTATCAGGTGGCTCTGTATCCGCTTCATCACCAATCCCGCGTCGTTCGTCGATCTCGATGTTGGGTGTGACAGGCTGGGTTTCATCCAGATACATGCCCTTAACTGTCTTCAGCTTTTCAGATTTCGGCCTTATTGCCTGCCCCTTGCGAATATCCTCTTCCGCCTCTTCGAAACGCTCAAGGCGCATGTAGACCAACGCACGATTGTTGTAAGTACGCCAGTGCTCCGGGTCCAGGTCCAGAACCCAGTTGCAATGCTCTAGTGCCGTCTCGAGCTGATTTAGAAGCAGATACCCGGCGCAAAGATTGGAGTGGGCGTTTTTTTTCTGAAGGGTGCCGGTGGCCGTCTGCAGCCCCAGAAGCGTCAGGCGAACACCTTTTTCGCCATCACCGGCCAGGAGTGCATTTGCGCCGTCTGCAAGGTAGATATTGTCAGGCCCAATTACGGTCTTGGACTCCTCGCTCGAGCTCGCCGGGGACGAGGCCAGCATCAATGTGATCAACAGGGTAAGGATAATTGTGTTGTGCCTTCTCATCGTTCGCTCTTGCCAGGTGAATGATGCCCCTTTTTCAGGCTTGCAGTTCCAGCTTAGTGGTGAAGAACTCGAGCGTACGCTGCCACGCAAGCTCGGCCGCATTTTCGTCGTACCGCGGCGTAGTGTCGTTATGAAAACCGTGCTCAACATCGGTGTAGTTGTGATTGACGAAATCCCGGCCAGCCTTCTTCAGGCCGGCCTCGAATTCCGGCCAACTGGCGTTCACGCGTTCGTCGAGGCCGGCATGATGCAACATGAGCGGCGCCTTTATGGCTGACGCTTCTGTTGCAAGCGGGTGCCGCCCATAAAAGGCGACGCCGGCGCTGAGCTCAGGCAATCTGACTGCCAGGCGCAAGACCATTCCGCCACCAAAACAAAAACCAACCGCACCTACCTTGCCAGTGCAGTCGGGATGCTTCATCAGGTAAGTGACGGCGGCACTGAAATCCTCAACCATCTCATCACGATCGCGCTGTCGTTGCAGCGTGCGCCCTGCATCGTCATCTCCGGGATAGCCACCCAGTGGTGACAGCGCATCCGGTGCGAAGGCAATAAATCCTGAAACCGCCAGGCGCCTGGCCACATCTTCGATATAGGGGTTGAGGCCGCGATTTTCATGAATAACGACGACCGCCGGCAGTTTGTGCTGGACCACAGCCGGACGTGCGAAATAGCCACGCATAACGCCAGCGCCCTTGGGCGAAGCGTACTTCTTGTAGCTGGTCAGAATGGACTTGTCATCCGGATCGACCTGCTGCGCCAGAGCATAGTCCGGCGCCAAACTGCCGAGCAACGCTGCTGCTGTAACGCCAGAGGTCGTGAAAGCGGCAGCCCTGTCGAGAAACTCGCGTCGCGTAATCTGCCCGTGTACGTAACCGTCAAACAGTCGCATGACGTTTCGATCCAACGCTGGTTTATCAGCCATAACCGATCTCCGCCTGGCCTTAGCCGCTTATGTACTGCTCGAGATGCTGGATCTCTTCCTGCTGATCCGCAATGATGGCTTGAACCAGGTCACCAATCGAAATCAGTCCGACAACCTTGCCGTCTTCCACAACCGGCAAATGACGTATCCGGCGCTCTGACATGACGGTCATGCACTCATTGACGGTTTGCTCCGGCCTGGCAGTGAGCACATCCGCCGTCATGATTTCTTTAACCATAGTCGACTTCGACGATCGACCCTTCACTATCACCTTCCGCGCATAGTCGCGCTCCGTCACGATACCGAGAAGGTCATCGCCTTGCATGACCGGCAGTGATCCTATGGAGCGCTCTGCCATGATCGTGATGGCGTCAAGTACGGATGCGTCTTCGGTGATCGAAATGATCTCCCGTCCCTTGGTTTCGAGCAGATGCGTCACAAGTTTCATGGTGCCTCCCGGTGGCAGAGAATCGTCAGGGGTTTCGCTCGATTCTAGCAGCCCGGATAGACAACTGGTCCAAACACAAAGGCCCGCGGCTTGCCGCGGGCCAATACATCTTTATTTACAATAGCTTAGGGCCTTTCTTGCCGGCTCAGGAATCATCCTTTACCGCACCACGGACGTCCGAGTAGCTAAAACTGCCGCTGCCATCTTCGACGACAACCAGGTCCTGCTCAACATCCTTGACCTTGATGCTGCCGGACCCGTCGTCGATCGTGACGCTACCGCCTACAGAGCGCACGTTGATGCTTCCGGAGCCGTCGACGATTGAAACGTCGCCAGTTGCCGCTGACACATCGATCGATCCGGAACCATCGTCTATGGAAACATTCGCCACACCCTGAACGTCAATAGATCCCGAGCCGTCGTCAATCGACACGTCTGCCGCGGTATCGATCAGGTCGATGGAACCCGAGCCATCGTCTATTTCGATAGCAATTCCTGCTGGCACACTGATCTTGAGGTCAATCCTCGCGCTCGAACCTTTGCCAAACACACCGTCTTCGAATTCGGAGACCAGCCTGGCGCGATTCCCCGCTTTTTCCAGCGACAGGCGCATCTTTTTGTCGATGTACTTTGTAGCTTCGTCTTCGTTGGTCTCCGGTACTATCACGGTCGCTATAACGGCGAGTCTGTCGAGACCACTGACGCCCCTGACTTCCATGCCTCCTGCGCCGGCGTCAATCTCGAAGACCTCAATGGCTTCGGCATCCAGCTTCAGCTCGCGTACCGTGGTGTAGTCATTCCAGGCCGCGTCGGCGAAACTGGCTACGAACATTGCGATGACTATGAAACCGCGCATGTGATGATCCTGTTGTTTAGGTACCTGACTTTTAGACGCACGGCACGGCCAAACGGTTGCAACATCGCGAAAATTGCTAGTTGATGTCGTTGCGGTACGCGTCCAGGCGGGCCTCGAGCGCCCGGGCCGATAACCACTGCCCCCGCAGCACGACACCGTGGATCCTGCTGGTATTCTTGATGTCCTCAAGCGGGTTGTCATTAAGAAGTATCAGATCCGCCGCTCTACCAATTTCCACCGCGCCGGTATTCAAGCCAAGGAAGTTCGCGGCCGCCGTAGTGCCCGCCTGCAGCGCCTCAAAGGGCGTCAGGCCAGAGGCTACGAGGATCTCGAGCTCACGATGCAGGGAAAACCCGGGTACATTGAAAACCTGCGGCGCGTCCGAACCGAGCAACAGGCCGGCACCGGCCTCATGCAATGCGCGAATGAGCTTGCGCCGCAATTCAATCGCAAGGTTTGCGACATCCCGATCGAAATCGCGCTCCGCAAGCATTTGCTGCTTCCTGTCAGCCCAGCGCTGCAGCGTCGCCTGTGGCATATATTTCGATTCCGGGCGGTTCAGCAGGTCGCCAACCGACTCCTCAGAGATGCGATTCTCCACCAGTACTTGCGTGGCAACATTCCAGGTGCCTGCCGCCGCTGTAGCCGAAGCGAGCTCATCGATGCGTTGCTGCTCGAGCTCACCGGCGAGCATTACGTCGAAGAAACCGCCGTAACCGCCAGAGCGGTGGCTATCCGCCGGAAGTAGTGCAACGAAGTATCCATCGAGGTGGTCCACGCTCGCCATGTTCAGTTCGAGGGCCTCGATAAGGCCCGCTGCCACCGGCACATGCCCGGCGAACGGAATACCAAGCTCATTGGCCGTTGTCGCTATCGCGCGAAATTCATCGGCGCTGAGACCCGGGTGGATCTTGATGAAGTCGTAGCCTCGTGCGGCCTGCTCACGAACCTGCTCACGCGCGTTGGCCACGCCGGTCACACTGCGACCGTTGAGGGATGGCCCCGAGGTAATCAACCGCGGGCCAAAAACGTCGCCGTCCAGCAGCGCCTGGCGGAGCGCGAGATGCGACTGCTCACCAAGCATGCCGCGTATCGTGGTCACACCGTTGGCGACGAAAAGGCTGAAGTCCCGATCCAGTTTAGCGGAAGTCGCCGACGGCACGTGCGCGTGCATTTCCGCCAGGCCGGGCAGCAGGTATCGATCGGTTCCGTCAACGAGCATCGTGCCCTCCGGGATAGGCGTCTCGTCAACATTTCCGATTTCGGCAATAAGCCCGTCTTCCAGAATGACCGTCTGTGCGGCTTGCACCGATTCCGACGTCATAGGTATTACATTGACATTGACGATGGCCGTCGTTTCCGCTGAGAGTGGCGCGACGAAGCCGAATAATGTGATCCCCAGGAGCAATCGTGTCACTGTCATCATTGTTATTCCTTGCTCGTCAATTGGCCGTGACTCCGGCCAGCTTTTCCTCGCTGATGTTGCCTCCGCAGACAACCACTACCACCTTCTGACCACGCAGGGACGCTGCGAGTTCTATCATGCCCGCGATAGCCACGCCGGCTGCACCTTCTATGACGTCACCTTCACTTGCCATGAAGCGGCGCATGGCCGATGCAATTTGCGCCTCATCGATCAACACAAACTCGTCAACCACCTGCTGACTGAGGGGAAACGTGATGGCGCCGGACTCGATACCGCCTGCCGTGCCATCCGACAAGGTTGGCTCGCTGTCCAGTTCCAGTATTTTTCCCGCCTCGATCGAGTGCGCCATTACCGCGGACGCAGTGGGTTGACAGGCCACCACACGTATCGCCGGGTTGTGCTCCTTCAGGACACTACCAACACCGCCAATGAGCCCGCCGCCGCCGACGGCAATGAACACAGCATCGACGTCGCCCAGTTGCTCGACAATCTCGACACCACAGCTGCCCTGGCCGGCGATAACTTCGGGATCGTTATAGGGTGACAGGTAGACCATGCCTTTTTGTTCGGCGAACGCGCGCGCATGTTGTTCCGTATCAAGGCCGTCAGTTCCGAAAAAGACGACCTCTCCACCATACGCCTTGATGGCTTCTACCTTCACTGGCGAAGTCTGCTCGGGAACGAAGATGACGCCGCTGACACCGACCGATTGCATCGCGCACGCAACCGCTGCCCCGTGGTTGCCGCTGGACGCTGCCACACAACCCCTGGCGCGCTGCTCGTCACTCAGCGTCAGCAGGCGGTTCATCGCGCCGCGCAGCTTGAAGGACCCGGTGACCTGCCGATTCTCCATCTTGAAATAGACGCTGGCACCGATTTCCTGGCTGAAAGACGGCGATTCGATGAGCGGGGTCGCCGGGATGGACCGGCGAATGCGCTGCGCCGCCTGCCAGGACCGCGCCGCAGTGTGTTGCTGCGTATTGATTCGCTCAGACCTGGTCGGCGCTGAACGTATCGCAGGCATCCGGATTACCGCTTTGCAAACCTACCCGGAACCAGCGTTTGCGCTGTTGTGCGGTCCCATGCGTGAAGGTTTCAGGCACCACGGTACCGCGGCTCTGGCGTTGCAGCGTGTCGTCTCCGATCGCGCTTGCAGCGTTCAGCGCTTCGTCGACATCGCCATCCTCAATAATGCTGCGCGCCCTGTCAGCGTGATTAGCCCAGACACCGGCCAGGCAATCGGCCTGCAGCTCGAGGCGGACAGAAAGTGCATTCGCCTCAACTTTGCTGACTCGCTGTTTCATCCGGTGCACCTGGCCTGAGACGCCGAGGAGGTTCTGAACGTGATGCCCGATTTCATGCGCAATCACGTAGGCCTGGGCGAAATCACCGGGCGCCCGGAATCGGTTGCGCATCTGATCGAAAAAAACCAGATCGATATAGACTTTCTTGTCGGCCGGACAATAGAACGGTCCCATCGCGGCTTGCCCGAGGCCGCAAGCCGACTGCGTGGCGCCGCTGAACATGACCAGGGTCGGCTCTTCATAACGACGGCCCTGCTGCTCGAAAATTACTTTCCATACATCTTCGGTATCGCCCACGACGACAGAAACCATGTCGGCAAGCGGATCATTCTCGAGATCTTGCTTGGATGGTGCTTTGCCGCTTGTCGATGCCGAGGGCGACTGCTGCATCGTCTGTAGCAGTGGCGTCGGATCCACGCCAAAATACATCGCGACGAGAACAAGGACGATCGTACCGATGCCTCCACCCAGGAGCCGCGGTGTCGCCTTAGCGCCCCGGCGATCTTCAATATTCGAGCTTCGTCTGCCTCCGCGCCACCGCATGGGCATCTCCATTTGATCAAGGCAGGTTATTGTCAGGCATTCATGCCCGCCTTGACAAATAATTGCGGTTCTTACATCTGCCCTTCGATCGGCAGGAAGCTCAAAAGGCGGGTTTTAAATCGCCGCCACCAATTCGTCTGTGGCTCAGTCGTGATGATCTCGTCGTTACTGGCAGTCGTCAGTCGCCACTGTAGTCTACCTTTGTCAGACAGCTGCACCTTGTACGCCATATCCGGGAGAGACTCGAGAATACTGGTGGACATCGAACCTGCCAATTCTGCCGAATCGACAACCATTCCCATCTCAGTGTTCAGATAAAGCGACCTCGGATCGAGATTGAAGGATCCGACGAACACTTTGGCCTGATCAACACTTGCGACCTTGGAATGCAGTGTCAATTTCGTCGCAATCTGTGAGGACGATACCTGGGCACGAAGCTCATAGAGTTCTACGCCTCTCCTGAGAAGCGGTTTGCGATAGCGTGCATACACCGCGTGCACGCTGCTGTGATTGGTCGATGCCAGTGAGTTGCTGATGATAACGACACGCACGCCCTTGCTAACGAGGTTTCCAAAGAACTCTACGCCCTGTTTTTCCGGGATGAAGTATGGAGAAATAATCACGAGCTCGTGCTTCGCACGTGAAACCATCTGCTGCAGGTACACGCTGGTGATGCTGGCTGGGCGCTTCAGGAGATTGCGGATCTTTTCCGGGTAGTCCTGGACCACGCGGGCATCGGCCGGAATCAGCGCCAGTTTCGCGTCAGCCAGCTCCCGGGCAAGCCGGTCATCAACGCTTTGCAGGAATTCGCTGTTGCGGTACTGCTCAATGTACT
>Ga0316201_10000240_pt1 | contig 27995 bp, 29 predicted proteins | sample CS6wburrow_MG_FD_204516 | JGI IMG/M metagenome (GOLD analysis project Ga0316201, IMG submission 204516) | Coastal sediment microbial communities from Delaware Bay, Delaware, United States - CS-6 worm burrow | ecosystem: Environmental > Aquatic > Marine > Coastal > Sediment | place: USA...
CAACCATCTGATCTATCAGGGGCTGCTTGCCCCCGGGGCATGGGCTTGGGCGGGGCTGCCGGAACTTGACCTGTCCTATTTGTCCCTGATCGCCTTCATCGGTGTGATCGCGGCGACCGTGCAACTGCTTGAGATGCTGCTCGATCGCTATTTCCCCGCGATCCACGCGGCCTTTGGTGTCTTCCTGCCGCTTCTGACCGTGCAATGCGCGATCCTTGCCGGAAGCCTCTTTATGGTCGAGCGCAATTATTCGCTCGGACAATCAGCCATCTTCGGGCTTGGCAGCGGCGTGGGGTTTGCGGTGGCCGTGGTTATGCTAAGCGCGATCCGCGCCCGGCTGGCCTATGCGGACCTGCCTGCGGGGCTTCGGGGGTTGGGCATCGCCTTTGTCCTTGCCGGCCTGATGTCTCTTGGCTTTGCCTCGTTTGCACAGATGGCGGCCGCACCATGATCGAAATTATGTTGGGCAGCCTGATCATCGCCGCACTCGTCGTCGGACTTGCCGCGGGTCTTCTGGTCGTGCGTCGCCGACTGGTTACCCAAGGCGGGATCGACGTGACCGTGAACGACGTTTTGCACCTTGCGGCAAAGCGTGGCGACAAGCTTCTGGGGGTGCTCCATGATGCCGGAATACGGATACCGGCGGCCTGTGGAGGGACTGGCACCTGCGGGCTGTGTCGCGTAACGGTCACGGGCACGGGGGCCGGCGAACCAATTGCGACAGAACGCGGCGTGCTTTCGCCGCACGAACGGCGCACGCAAGTCCGCCTTGCCTGCCAGGCGACCCTGCGCGGCGCATGCGCCGTGCACGTGCCTGACGACATCTTGAGCGCCGGGGCGGGCTTTACCTGCACCGTCGCCGCCACCCGAATGCTGGCACCGCTGATCCGCGAGATCGTGCTCGACCTACCCGATGACATCCCGGCGACCTTCCGGGCGGGCGATTTTATGCAGCTTGCAGCACCGCCCTTCAGCCTCGACTTTGCAACGCTGGACGTGCTGCCGGAATTTTGCGAAGCTTGGGACATCGCCGGTTGGCGCAAGCTCAGCCTCGCCTCCGATGCCGAGGTCACGCGCGCCTATTCGCTTGCCAGCCGCCCCGAGGATGTGGGCCAAGCTGTCTTCAACATCCGGCTTGCTGTCCCCCCCGCCGGGCGCGAACGTGACGTGCCGCCGGGGATCGTTTCGTCTTGGCTCTTTGCGTTGCAGCCGGGCGACACGGTCGCCGCCTCTGGCCCCTTCGGCGACTTCCACGTTCAGCCGACCGATCGCGAGATGGTCTATGTCGGCGGCGGCGTCGGCATGGCCCCCCTGCGCGCAATGATCCATCAGGAACTTGGGCGCGGCACGACGCGGCCCATCCGCTACTTCTACGGCGCACGCACGGCGGCCGACCTGTTCTATGCCGCCGAGTTCCAAGCGCTGGCCGCCAAGCACGCCACCTTCACCTGGACCCCTGCCCTGTCCGATCCGGCCCCCGGCGATCGCTGGATCGGCGCGACCGGCTTCATCCACGAGATCCTGCGGCGCGAGATGAACACTCATCCCGCGCCAGAGGATTGCGAATACTATCTGTGCGGTCCGCCGGTTATGATCTCGGCGGTCCTTGGCACCCTGGAAAGGCTTGGCGTAGAGCCAAAGTCGATCTTCTTTGACGATTTCGGAGGCTGAGACATGACTGAACGCGCCTATTTCCCCTCACGTCGCCATGCTCTGGGCCTGATCGGGGCAACGCTGCTGTGTCCCCGAACCGGGTGGGCGCAAGGCCTCGATGGCATTTCGGGGGCGGCCTTCGGCACCGGCTGGCGGCTGGTCGGTCCGCCGGTCGTGGACCTGATGAACATCCAGCCCGACATCGAGGCGCTATTCGCCACCATCGACCGGCAAATGTCCCCTTGGCGTCCAGACAGCGCACTCAGCCAGTTCAACGCGGCCCCTGCGGGATCACAGGCAGCGGAGGCGGAAATCATTCATGTGGCACATCACGCCCTGACCCTCGCAAACCAAAGCGGCGGCGCCTTTGACCCGACCGTCGGTCCCCTTGTGGCGCAATGGGGGTTCGGACCGATTGAGGGCGGCGCCACGCCAAACTGGCGCGGACTGTCCGCCGGTAACGGTCGCATCGGCAAGACGCAGGGTGACCTGACGTTCGATCTGTGCGGGATCGCAAAGGGCCGGGCACTGGATCTGGCCGTTGACTTGGCCGCTCAGGCAAATCTTGGTAACCTGTTGTTCGACCTCGGTGGCGAACTCAAAGCGCTTGGCCATCACCCATCGGGCCGCGACTGGCAGATCGCCGTGCAGCACCCACTGCCGGACCATGCTCCAACCGCCATGATACGGCTTCCGACAGGGCGGGCCGTGGCAACTTCCGGACAGCGCACCCAAAGCTACGAACTGGGCGGCCGCGTCTACGGCCACATCATCGATCCGGCGGCGCGGAGCCCTGCCGACACCGGGCTTCTAACGGTCACGGTTCTGGCGGACGAGGCCATGATGGCCGACGGTTGGGCCACCGCACTCTTTGCAGCCGGGGCGACGGATGGCCCCGCACAGGCAAGCGACCATGCGATTGACGCGCTCTTTCTGGTCCGGGATGGGGCCTCATTCCGGCAAATCAGAACCGGTGCGATCGAGGGCATTTTGCTATGAAAAAGGACTGCCCATAATGGAAATCCTGCTCGCCATCGCGATATTCGGCCTTGCGGCCGCTGGGCTCGGTCTCGGGCTTGCCCTGGGGCGTGGACCGGCGCAGGCAAGCTGCGGGGCGTCCGCGGGCCTGCCCGACGCTTTGCGGTGCGACAACTGCCCGCTGCGCCGCCGCGCAGCCGCCGCGGAGGCGGATCAATGACCGCCTATCGTGTGGCGTCGATCATGCGCCAGGATATACCGACGCTCACCCCCGAAACGCCGATCCGAAGCGCGGTCGCCCAACTGGTCGAAGCCCGCGCCGCAGCGGCGCCCGTGATCGGCGACGATGGTCGACTGGCCGGAATCCTGACCCAGAAGGACTGTTTCAAACCGGCGGTACACGCAAGTTACTATCAAGAGTGGACCGGCAGCGTCGCCGATCACATGTCGCAAGACGTCATCAGCGTCGATGCCCGCGATGACGTCATTCGCGTGGCAGAAATGTTCGTGTCCTACCCGCACCGTGTCTTTCCGGTCATCGAGGGGGCAAAGGTGGTCGGGCTACTTCACCGCTCGGATGTCCTTGCCCTGCTGGCACGGATCGGGTGACGCTGGCGGGCACCGGATATGGCAATGAGTCACACAGGTCCGTTGTTTTGTCCCAAGACGCGGACGGACCCGCGGCGCCCGAAGGACAATCTGGTTGCTTCACCGATTGAGATGTCGAAAGAACGCCGGGCCTGACGATCCGGTGATTGCTCGAAACGGGTCGAAACCAGCCATTGGTGCAGATGCCGCGAACAACGACAGTTCAGCGAACCGGTTGTTGCTGTTCAAATGTTCGCTGCGCTTCACGTGAATGGCCGGTTTCTCTGTCGCGCAGCAGCACCGCGAGCCGCGCACTTGCAGCATCTTTCGCGCTGCGAGGACACGCAGCGAAAAACTAGCACTTCCAGGTAGGGCTCGTTGCGGTCATCTGGCAGTTTTTGTCGGATGATCGGTGTTGCGTGCTGAGCAGAAATTGCTTTGGCCGATTCCATTCATTGTGGCTTCGTGAGTCAATAGCGACAGGAGGACTGTCCATGTCGCATCTTTACTGGCTTCACGAAGCAGATTTGAAACGCATTCAACATCTGTTCCCGAAGCCTCGGGGTGTTGCGCGTGTCGATGATCGACGCGTTCTCAGCGGCATCATCCACGTCATTCGGAATGGCCTGCGCTGGCGTGATGCTCCCTCCGATTATGGGTCGCATAAGACGCTATACAACCGGTGGGCCCGTTGGTCTCACATGGGCGTCTTTGCACGCATCCCGACCGAACTGGCCGCTCAAGGGGAGGGAACAGGGACATTGATGATTGATGTGACTCATCTAAAGACCCATCTAACAGTCTCCAGCATGGGGCTCAAAAAAAGGGGCGTGGCCGCCTGATTGGCCGCACCAAGGGTGGACTGAACTCGAAACTCCATGCCGTAACCGATGCGGCGGGTCGTCCAATCCAACTATTCCTCACAGCGGGCAACGTCAGCGATTACCTCGGTGCGCGGGCGCTTTTACCCTCATTGCCTGCTGCGGATTGGATGCGGGCAGATCGGGGTTATGACGCCGACTGGCTCCGCGAAGGATTGAAGGAAAGAAGCATCGAACCCTGCATCGCATCGCGCAGGAACCGCAAAGCCTTCATCCCACATGACATCAAGATTTATCGAAGCCGCCACAAGATTGAGAACATGTTGGGACGGTCGAAGGACTGGCGCAGGCTCGCGACCCGATACGATAGATGCCCCATAATTTTCCTGTCAGCCATCGCCCTCGCGGCAACCGTTTTGTTTTGGTCATGAGGCCAGACCCTAGTCATCGTCTTCATTTATTGTTGCTGGGAGCAGGGGATATGGTGGCCGTGAACATCCTGCGTTTATCAAAGGCTTGCTAGATACACGCGCCCGAAGCCTTGATTCATAAAGTATATACAAACGAACTACAGTAGAGTAACATTATATATTCATAAAGTGAGACACCGAGTTGGCCGAAAAGAAAAAAACGAAGAAAAAGAACCTGAAAGACAGTCAGTTGATTATTAGAATTGCCGAGTCTGACAGGGATCGTTTTGTTTCGCTCTGCAATGCGCTCGACACGAGCGCTGCGCGCGAAATACGGCGCTTTATCCGTGATTTTCTCAAGGAGAACGACGATAGGTCTGACAAGTAAACCCTTTTGAAGGTAGGAGAAGTCCCCGTGGCTAAGAAAAAAGCAAAAGTAAAAGCGCTCAAAAAAGAAGTCAAAGCACGTATGTCCAAAGTAGCGCGACAGCTAGGTAAGTTAAAAGCTGCCAAGAAGGCATTGAAAAAAGCCACCTGATCTAATCAGTGCGCTGTGAGGGGGGGGGTGGCCAAACGGCCATCCCTTCTTCGAACCCTGCCATTCTGAGTAGAAGGATAAATGACCAATGACACTTATTACAAACGTCTCAGGCATCGGGCCAGGATTAGCTGCGGCATTGGCCAAGATTGGCATCACCACAGCGGAGCAGTTTGCGGCAGCTTCAGTTGCTCAATTGACGACAATCCCGGGTATTGGCGTGCTTAGGGCCAAAGCTCTTTTAGCGGCGGCAAGCCAGTTCGGTGAGGTCAGCCCTGCGAAAGCCAAACCCACAAAGGCCAGTCCCGCTTCCGAAAAGGTCCAGTTACTCCTTGTGCCAGAAATAGCGGGCGTTTCGGCTGCCGAAAAAGCCGCCACCAAGAAGGCAAAGGCCAAAGCCAAGAAGAAGGCTGCGGCCAAAAAAGCAGCTAAGAATATGAAAACCAAGGAAAAGGCGGCGATCAAGAAGGCGGCCAAGGAAATAAAGGCTATCAAGAAAAGAGCCAAGAAAGCCGTCATGAAAAAGAAGGCCAAGAAGGCTGCGCGTAAAAAGCTGATGGCGAAGGTAGATAAGAAAGCAACCCGCGCCTGAACACGGTGACTGAGACTGCATCGGCGAATTGGGAGCTGGTGATCTTGTCATAGGCAGGCATTGCCATGTGTGGACGTTTGGCTATCGTCCATATGGCGCTGGCGAGAATGCCCGAACGCAAGATCAGATCGCTGCTGGTCGACCACCGTCATCGCGGCGATAATTTTGGCTTACTGGCAGTCAATGAAATACACGGTGGGCGCGGAAACCCAGACGGTACTCAACCGGCTTGACGGGGATGGCATCACGTCGCTCGCTATCCGTGCGGGCTGGCAAAACAACAATGGCGGGGAGGCTTCGGTCAATCATCTCAACTTGACCTATGACTTCTATTATCCCTTTTGTATCAGAGGCTTGCACCTATTCTCGCGGAGACGGCACCTATTTTGAGGCACGGTGCCAATAACCGGAGCCGATAAGGCCCTCTGAAGAAATGTGCTGGTCTTGTCAGAAGGACTATAAGCTTCAACACTCGGCCAATCACGCGACGTTTTTGCTTTGGCCTCGGCCTATTGGGCATCAAGGATGGCCTGTTACTCCCACGGCATCAGCTCGCCGATGCGGTGGGCGGGATGGTCTTGGATGGGTTCCAGCACCCATGCAAGCCAAGCCTTTGGGTTTACGCACTTGAGCTTGCATGTCTCGATCAGAGTATAGGCGATGGCAACTGGGTGATGGTCATGCCCGCGCTGCCCAGTGGCATGGGCAAGAGCTGCAAATTTGTCATCCCTTTCCCGGCGATTTACCGGCGATACACGCAGCCATCATGACCGAAGTTGACCTGTAGATATGTAAAGGCTTGCGGGACACCTGCTGCGATGAAGGCGTCGGTCATTTTCGATCCAACGAGGATGCAGTTTCCACACTTTGTGACCGCTTGGTTGTCATTTGTGTTGCAAGCAGCAGACTGGTTTCGCTTATCGAAACCCCATCCAGTTTTCGGATTTCGGCCAGCACTTTGTCCAGGTCCTTAAGCGTTTCGGTTCCCAGTTCGACAATCAGGTCCCATTTTCCGTTTGTTGAGTGGATGGCCTGAACCGCAGCAATACCCCCGAGGCTGCGCGAAATCCGGTCCGTGCCCTTGCCTTCGATCCCCAGCATCATCAGCCCGCGCACTGGATGTTCCTGGACGTCGTCGGCAAGGACGACCGTGAACCCAATAATAACGCCTTCCGCCTGAAGCCGTGTCAAACGTGCACGTACGGTGACACGCGAAAGCCCGACGACCAATGCGAGGTCTGAAAGTGAAATGCGCGCGTTACGGCGAAGTTCTGCGACTATCTTAGTATCGGCGATATCCACTTTGTGAATTATCCCTTTCGTTTAGTTAAATTAACCTTCTTTATATCCTATATGGGCACTGTTTTCCATCACCTTTTGGATAGAAAGTCACTTCGGACAGCTTCAAACAATAGGAACGCGAATGGAAAAGCGAAACTGCCTGCTAATCGGTGCGCCGGTAGATACTGGCAAGAAGCGCAAGGGCTGCATGATGGGTCCAGACGCCTACCGCACTGCAGAGCTTGCCGAGACGCTGGAAGCTCTCGGCCATTCGGTATCTGACGTTGGCAATATTGTCCCTGCCACAGGACGCAATGTCAGCTGTGCCAACCCGCTGGTGCATTCGCTGTCCGAAACGGTCGCCTGGGCCGAGGCACTGGCCGCCGCCGGCAAGGACGCCGCTGCCAGAGGGTTTGCGATCTTCATGGGCGGTGATCATTCGCTATCGCTCGGCACCGTCGCCGGCATGGCCGCCTATGCTGCGGATCGGGGTCGCCCGCTGTTCGTTCTTTGGCTGGATGCGCACACTGACCTGCATACTCCGCTGACCACCGATTCAGGTAACCTTCACGGCACCCCTCTCGGCTACGTCGCCGGAGCCGACGGATTTGACGCCTTTCCACCAATGCCAAAGGTCGTCCCAGCAGCGAACATTTGCATGATTGGCCTGCGATCCGTTGATGGTGCTGAAAAAGCCATGCTTAAAGACAGCGCCATGTCGGCGGTGGATATGCGCGCGATCGACGAGCATGGTATCGCCAAACCTCTATCCGATTTTCTGAAGTCTGTCGCCGCTGCCAATGGTCTGTTGCACGTGTCGCTGGACGTCGATTTCCTGGACCCTGCCATTGCGCCCGCGGTTGGCACTACGGTGCCTGGTGGCGCGACCTTCCGCGAGGCGCATCTGGTCATGGAGATGCTTGGCGACAGCGGGCTTGTCACCTCGCTTGACCTTGTGGAACTCAATCCCTTTCTCGACGAGCGTGGCCGCACCGCATCCTTGATGGTCGACCTCACCGCCTCGCTTCTGGGGCGGCGTGTCTTTGACCGTCCAACCCAGTCCTTCTGAGCCATTGGCAGAAACCGGAGACCCAAGATGACCGCCCCGAAACCATCCAAACTGGCTTATGTGCCCTTCGTAAGTGTCGAAAACATGATGAAGCTAGTGCACCACATCGGCGTCGAGCCGATGCTTAGCGAGCTTGCCAACTATATCGAAGAAGACTTTCGCCGGTGGGACCTGTTCGACAAGACACCGCGTGTTGCCTCGCATTCCAAGAAAGGGGTCATCGAACTGATGCCCACCTCGGACGGCGAGTTCTATGGTTTCAAATACGTGAATGGCCACCCGAGCAACACCAAGGAGGGTCTGCAAACCGTCACTGCCTTTGGCCTTCTTGCGGCAGTCGATACTGGCTATCCCGTGCTGCTGAGTGAGATGACGGTACTGACAGCCATGCGCACTGCCGCGACCTCTGCTATGGTCGCGCGTCATCTGGCACCCAAAGGCGCACGCACCATGGCGATGATCGGCAACGGCGCGCAGTCTGAATTTCAGGCGCTGGCGATGAAAGCGATCTGCGGGATCGACCACCTGCGCCTTTACGACACCGACCGTAACGCCACAGAAAAGGCAATGCGCAACCTTGCGGGTTTGGCCCTGACCCTGACCGCCTGCACGTCGCCGGAACAAGCGATAGAGGGGGCAGAGATCATCACCACCTGCACTGCCGATAAGCAATATGCGACGATCCTGACCGACAACATGGTGGGCGCGGGCGTGCACATCAATGCCATCGGTGGCGACTGCCCAGGCAAGACCGAGCTGCATAAAGATATCCTCAGTCGCGCGACCGTTTTTGTCGAATACCCTCCTCAAACCCGGATTGAGGGAGAAATTCAGCAGATGTCGGATGATTTTCCAGTGACCGAGATGTGGCAGGTGATCAATGGCACTGCGCCCGGCCGGGTCAACGACAGGCAGATCACATTGTTTGACGGTGTGGGATTTGCGACCGAGGATTTTTCGGCCCTGCGCTATGTCCGCCACCGGCTCAAAGATACCGGGTTTTACCAGAACCTCGACATGGTCGCTGATCCGGATGACCCGCGCGATCTTTTCGGCATGCTTATGAGGTCGAAAGGTTGACGCAATAAGGGTCTTGTGTGTTCATTTGCCTTCGATTGGATACTTGAAGCAAGTCCCTGGCTTGGAGGATCTGATATGAGCGTTGGATATGGCGCATTTGAATGCGTGGATTTGCGACAGTCGCGGCCACGTCGCATTTGCATTTTCTTAGCCAACGGAGTGTATTTTGCCAATCCTGTGACAAAGTATGCGACACTGGACGCAACTTCTGATGATTTTTTGAGTCGAAGCGCAGTTAAAAGCTGCGCAGAGCCAGAATTCAGAATGCGATCAAAAGGAAGCTTGCCATGATCCTCTATCCAATGATTGAACTATTTGATGGTCGATGTGTTAGCCTGTTTCGTGGCCGCACCGACGAGCCCCACATCTGGCATCTCGATCCTGTAGAAAAGGCGAAAAGTTTTGCTAAATCTGGAGCAGAATGGCTGCAGATAACCGACTTCGATGCCATGTCCGGCGATGAACGTAACACGGATCTTATTCGTGAGATCATCCGGACTGTGGGTATTCCGGTGCAGTTGGGAGGCGGCTTTCGTAGCTTGGAACGCATAGCCGAATGGATTGACCATGGCGCCGGGCGCATCATTGTTGGAACTCTGGCCCTACATCAACCTGCGTTGGTCAAAGAGGCGGCAAAGCTATTCCCCGATCAGATTGTGCTTGCAGTTGATGTCTTTGAAGGCGTGGTGGTCAGCGATGGTTGGCGACAGAAAAGTGCCTTTACGCCCTCGGCATTCCTAAAGGCCTTTGAGAATGATCCTATCGCGGCGATCATCGTAACCGATATCGACGCGAACATCGGCGATGCCGAAGACAGTATTGCCTTGATCACGCAACTGGCCGGCGAAGCCAAAACCCAGGTTATAGCCAGAGGGTTGTCACGGACACTCGATGATCTGTCGCGTCTGAAATACGTTCCTTTCGTATCGGGGGCATTGATTGGACGCGCCTTGTTCGACGGAAGCATCGACTTGGAGGCCGCCCTGGAGGTGGTCAAACCCGAAATTGAGAAACGTGCTCAGTTCATTTGAGGCGATCTTGGCTTTTTGACGACGCACTGTCCGCTCAGGGTTGGGGTATCGTTTGCCCCTCGGCTGGGACAGACCCCTAGTTATCGAGGCCTGCAATCAGAACTTGAGGTCACCTTGAGTTTTTCCTTTATTTACTGTAGGTTTAAATTGTTGGAGCCAAAAAACCCACATGAGAGCTGGGTCAGAAGTGCGCGCTTGAACAAAACATCCAAGCGGCTCGCAGGTTCCAAGTTGACCTAACCAAACTAGGCGGTCGAAAAAACACGTCAATCAACAACAGTTGTCCGATTGGTATCCAATCGCGGTGAAAAAGGAGACTTATGACTATCTACACAAACGCGAGAATATCGAACCCCTCACGCTATTTCGAAACACCAGATCATGTGTCGAGTGACAACAAACTCAGCCGCGATGACAAGGTGAAAGTCCTAAGATCAATGGCTGTTGACGCAGATCAGAAGGTGGAGGCGGCGTCCGAGGGAATGGCTGGTACCAATCCGGCATTCAATGCCGAGGACCTTCAGTCTGCCCTAATCCAACTCGCAAAAACCAAAGAATCTGATGCCGGTGTTGAGTCAAGTCAGCACAACGCCCGCTTCCAGCGGATCATGGTCGTAACGACTGTCGACCAAGATTTGAACCGCGAAATCGCTGACGTTGCCTTGGACATGGCAGAGGTCGTGGACGGCAAAGTGTGCTTGCTTAATGTAATCCCAACGGCGTTCGAGGGGGCCGGACTAGCGGCTGCAGGACCAATGGTTACGGCCGTTCCTTTAGTGACTACTGATAACTCTCAAATCATTGAAGATCGCAACCAGCAACTTGCAGAGCTGAGGGTTGAAAGTGACACAAGCGTTGAGGTCGAGATTGAGGTGCGCAGCGGCCAAATCGAACAGGTAATCGTCGACTATGCCGATGACTGCGATGCGGATGTTATCGTGGTTGGTTCTCCAAACCGTTCCTGGCTCGAAGCATTGTTCGATTCTTCTATTTCCCGCAGGGTCACGATGTTCGCACCATGTCCTGTTTTGGTCGTCCCGGAGCCAGCATAGCCCATTGGTTTTCTGCAATGAGCCCAAGGGGTCTAGGTGTGCGAAACCGGACAGGTTGGCGACGAAGACTACGGGCTTCAAGCCGGATCAAGCGGATGGAGAAACTGTGGCCAGTTGCTGATCCTGATAGCTCAAGAACTGTAGGACTCGCCAATCGACACGACTAATTCATACGCGCGCTACACGGGCTCATCCGAAGCCAGCCTGTCTGCAGCGCAACCCAAGCAAAGAATACGTTAAGGAGATTATTGATGGCCAAACTCGCAAAAACGATCGTGCTTACACCTATCGGCGCCAAAAAAGAAACGCCGCTGGACAAGACCACGCGTATCATGAGGAGAATAGCCGAAGACGAGGCGGAAATACGCGCCGTCAAGACAACGCGCCTTCGCAATGCCCGTCTGGAGAGCGAGGCGGGTACGCCTGTTGAGGCGATCACGGCAACATCCGGCAGAGCACGCTAGCGGCGCTCGTCAAGGCTATCGGGTAACCCAAGCGTCCAGGACGGTCGTTTTCGTCCATCCGCCGTCCGGCGCTGAAAGCGATGAACACCAGCCTTTCGTTCGGCGTCTGAAAGTCACACGTCCAACTCAGAACGCGGCGAAGTTTCAAATCAAACGCCTAATTGGCGAAACAGCTTTATTCTGACTGGCTGAAACGGTCAGCGCACCACATAAACAGAAATTGGCGCGTGGGTGGCGACGTAACCCGCATTAGAAGAAAAGATGTGATCCTTGATGCCCGGTATGTGGCTTGCCATTATGATCAAGTTGCAGTTGGCGTCTTTGGCAGAACTGATGATCCCTGACCCAACGTGCAGATGCAGATCTGGGCGGAGTGCGATTTGATCAGCCGTCTTGATGCCATAGGCTTTCGCCTGATCGGCGGCAAAGATGTCAAGAGCCTCCTTCATTCGTTCACCCTCAGTACGCGCCGACGTCGTAGGTACAGCATCCACGACGCCGACATAGACCACAGTAGCGTCGTTTTCCTTCGCAGTGCGGGCGGCGATGTCGAGAGCCTTGGTCAGCTTGTCAACGTTGCTCAAGTCGACGGGTACGAGAATGCGGAAATGCATTGGGCTTCCTCCTATGCTGTGACGCACAGACTAGCGATCGGCACGCTGACTTCCTTGATCTTTATCAACAAGGGGCTGAGCCAGGCGAACTGCAATACCGCCATCATTCGTTGAGATTGCAGAAGCGTCGTCTCTCCGCCCTTTGTGCTGATTGCTGCGCTCACCGCAAATGTCTCAGACGGGCCGTGTCAGAATAAACGGATCTGCTGGTTCTACCGCCGCCCTGGGCGTTTAAGCTAGGATATAATATCTATATTTTCTTAATAGTTCTCAAACAGCTCAGCGCGAAACCAGCCGAAGTTCTTCTCCCAAACTCCAGCAGATGAGTTTAATCTGACAATCCCCTTACACGTCCTTGGCGTGTTCCGCGGCCCATCGGTTGAGCCATGCAAGTCCTGCCAGAGCCAAGCCAAGGAATAAAAGAGAGAATACTCGGATAAGGCCGCCAAGGCCGCTTATATCGACCACGAAGACCTTAGCAACCGCCAGCCCGATCACCAACAACCCCGCCTTGCGCAACATCGCACTGGACCTTGCCAGGGATTGGTAAAACAAGGCGGCTCCGACGGTCAGTAGCGCGACAGTGTAGCTATAGAGTTCGGGCTGCCCGACCCCGGGCAAGCTCATGCCGTCCGGTCCACGCCAGAAGTGCCTGATCGCCAAGCCGAGCCACAGGCCGGCCAGTGCCACTGACACCGCAATAAATCCTAGCCTGACGATGGGGGTGAGGTCACGGAGCCACCGTGCGCCCACTGCCAGCATGATGGCCGGCAACAAGTAGGCAGGGATCAATGTGTTCAGCACGCCAGGACCCAGAATTGGATTGCCAAAGACATCGAAGAGCGGGTTGAGCACAGAAACTGCAAGCGCAAGTTGAGCCGCTCCAATAAACAAGAATACGCCGCCGAGTATCGCCCGCAGCCTCGAAAGCGCCCCACCCATCTGGAGCCTGCGGAGTTGCGCCAATCCAAGCGCTATCCAAATCGTAGCCCCTATACCGACTGACCAATGGCTTACCGTAGCAATTTCGCCGCTCCAGCTTTGTATCGACCGGTAAAGCAACAGCGACATCAAAATGCCAGCCGAGGAAAACACCGCGCTCTCCAGCAGAATTTCTGATCGAGGGCGTTTCGCGGATTTTACAAAGACCCAAGATACAGCAAATGCGAGCACTGCCCCGCCATGCGAAAGAAGCATCTCAGCCAAAGGGGCCTCGATTGCCCAATCTATGCCAGGATCAACTACCAGACGGTACCCAACGGTGGTGATCCCCGCCAGAATATAAAGCCCCATAAGCGGCAAGTTGAACTGCCGATCAAGCCAAGCCGCAGCCACGATTGTGATCGCGAATGCGGTTGTAAGCGCCGCAGAGGTGAACAAGATAACCACGCCAAATGCAATGCAAGCCAGCGCTGAGAGAACCGCAAACGATACACGCTGCCTGTCATCAGGCCCGTCCGCACGGGCGTAACGTTCTGCCATGATGACCATCAATGCCCCGATAGCCATAGCGTGAAGTGCCCAAATGTAGGTGCCAATCGTCTCAGCGGGATCCCAGAGCACCTCTATTGCGATGGCCAATGCAGGGGCGAGCAGTGCGGCACCAGCGGCGATGAATAGCTGCGCGGGGCCACCGCGAAGAGACCGCCATGCTGCGACGATGGACAGGGACAATCCGATTGCCACAAGCATGCTTGCCATAAGGGGCATGTCCGCTTCGGGTTCCATCGCGGCACTCGCCTGCACATTCCAAATACGCGTGCCGCCGGCAACAACGGCGACAAGAGCCGCCGCTGGTAGGGCAGCAAGATCGGTGAGTGCGGTGGCATTACGCGTCCAGACCAGCAAGGCCAGTGCCAAACCAGCGAGCACCACAGTGCTGGTCCAGAACAGATCTGTGCGGGATGTCTCAAACACTGTTAGCAAGATCAAACCGCTTGCCGCGATGACGGCCCCGCCGGCAAGCCGCGTCGGAAACTCAGGCCAGGCATCGCGCCTCGCGCGAGCGAAGATCGCCATGCTTAACAGCGTGCCCTTGTGATCCGGTACCAACTTACGCACCGGTATGGCGATAGCCGCCACGACCAATAGAGCACAGTAGATCACGAAATATGGTTTGATGAGCGCGCTTGACCCAAGCATCAATAAGAACGCGGCCAAGAACCCCATAGTCAATGATATAAGAGAAACCCAAGCCCAACGGCGCAGTGTATCGATTGCAAGACCGACAACGGTCACTATGGCAAAATATGCAAGTAGCCAGGAAGGGGTGTCTGATGAACCACCAATAATGAAAGGAGCAGCCATGGCTCCGATCACACCAACCGCAGCCAGAAGTGGCCCGTAGAACCATCCTAAGACCAGCGCCAGCACGCCCACCAGTGCCATGCCGACAAGGGCGAATTCCGGTCCAATAAACCCGTAGAGTAAGCGCGCCGAAAGCACTGCACCAAAAAGCGTGACGATACCCGCGCCGGAAAAGGTTGATGGCAAGTAAGCTGTGCTGCTGTCTTCCTCATCGCCGTAGCGTCGTCGAATGTATTCCCCTGCGCCCACCAAGGCACCACCGAACGCGAAGGCCGCCAAAATACGCACGGACGGCGGCAGCAGACCTTGTTCCACGCCATAAAGCACCAGGAAAATGCCGGCGAGCGCCAATGATAACGCAGACACTGCATAAAACCAGTTCTGCATGGTCCAGCTGATGAGAAACCTGAGGTTTTCGCCGCTCAGAACAACGGTCTTAGGAGGTCCCACGACCGCAACAGAAGGTTCTGGCACTGGTTCGGTAATTTCTGACACACGCCATGGGTTCGGGGGTGAAGACGACTTGTCAGGCGCGCTTTGCGGGGCGAGGGTCGGCTCAATTGAGGTTTCTGCGATGCTGCTTGAAATTCGCTTCTCAAGTGTCGCAACGCGCGTCCTTAGTCCGGCATTGGAGATCAAAAGGTAGATGACCGCGATCGGTATCGCGATGATCAAAAAGACGCCAAAAACGATAAGGGGTTCCAAAAGAGCTTCCAAGCGATGTTGTTACTTCATTAAACGGTGAAAGAACCTTGTGCCATTTTAGGGTCGGCCAGTGGATAGGTATATAAGAAATACAGCAATTCGATGACCGCTTGAGGGTGCTGTCAGACGGACGTGAGCCAATTTCTGCAATGACAGTGAAACGGCCCTTTATGCTGCACCGAGGCCGCGCCACTCGAAGCGAGCAGCCGTGCGCTTGGTATTGAAACTCTCGCGGGAGTAGAGGCTGCGCTCCTGGATGAAGTGGCTATGAAAGGTGACGCCTTTCTGCAAACTTCGCACGTTACGAAAGCCAAAGTCCTTGAATGGGTCGCCTTTTGTCATGGGTGGAAACTACAAAACCGCCCTACCCGTCTCAAGCCGATTTGTTCTGACAGTGCCCGTCTAAGCACTGTAAGTGCGATCGGTTAGGGGTAAAGAATCAAGTTCTGCATTCAGCATCTCGAGCAGGGTTTGTTCGGCGCGGTTCATGCTGCGTCTGGCATTGGTCAGCATTTGAATGTCCACGGCAGGGAGGGAATTGTAAGGCGGCACCTGCCACAACAAACCTGATTGCACGTCTTTGCGCGCGACATGAACCGGCAAGGCTCCAATGCCAATATTGGCAACAATCATACGACGGACCTCGGGTAGACTGGACGACAGTCCCTTGGGATCGGACCGCATGCCTAGCCGCCGCCGCAAATGCGCTACGCCCGAAAGGGGGCCGTCAAGTTCATCGGTCTGAAATGAAACAGCATCTTCATTTTTGAGCTCGGAGGCGTCGATATTTTCCCGGCCATACAGCCGGTGCGGGGGACCGCAGAAAAAGCCGAAGAATTCGCGATAAAGCACCCGAGCCTCCAGCCCGGTGGGCTGCTGTTGGAAAAGACAGATACCAAAGGTGACACGGTTCTGCTGCAGATGCGCGATCACATCAGCACTGTCCATGGTCGAGATCGTGTAGCGCGCCCGCGGATAGAGCGCGTTGAAGCGTTCCAGAACAGCATCGAAATGCGGAGAGACGACATGACTGGCCACCGCGATGCTGATCTGGCCCGTCACTTCGTCTTCCAGGCTGTCCATCAGATCCGGTAGCTGCGCGACTGCGCCGAAGATCGCGCAAGCTTCGGCATATAGCACGCGGCCCCAGGGGGTGACGCTGAAATGCTTAGGCGAGCGGTTGACAAGTTTGCGCTGCGTGATGTCCTCAAGTCGTTTCAGCGCGGCGCTGATCGTCGGTTGTTTCAGGCCCAGGAAATGCGCGGCGGGGGTGATGCCTCCCTCGTCCACCACGACCATGAAAGTACGTAACAGGTTCCAGTCCAGGTTCCACGAAAAGCGTTGTTCGTATGGTTTGAGCATAGATTTCATCTATTTTTGGAATTTTTATTATCTATTTGCCCTATGTATCGTCACGGCGCAACCTGTTTGCATAAAGGCTTTGGACTGCGACTCAGCGTGCGCGGTGCGAAAGTCACCAAAACAACAGGGAAACTGACATGAAAAAATCCATGAACATCCTGCGCCGTAGCGTCTTGATGGGGTCCGTCGTACTGATGGGACTGAGCGTTGCGCCGTTGACCGCGAATGCGGACGAGTTGGCGGATATCCAGGAGCGAGGCGTCCTCAGGATCGCGATGAGCGGCCAGTATCCTCCCTTCAATTTCGTGAATGAGCAAAACAAGGTGGTTGGCTTCGACCCCGCCATTGGCACCGAAATTGCCAAGCGCATGGGAGTGGAGGTCGAGATCATCACCACCGCGTGGGACGGCATTATTGGTGGGTTGCTGGCCAGTAAATACGACGCGGTCGTGGGCTCCATGTCGATCACCGAAGAGCGCGACAAGGTGATCGATTTTGTCGGACCCTATTATAACACCAAGAGGGCTATCTTTACCAAGACTGGCTCTGACATCACCAGCGTGGCACAGCTGGACGATGCGAAGGTCGGAGTCACCCTTGGCGAGACCCACGAGCAATGGGCCCGCGATCAGGGATATGACATCAACACCTACAAGGGCCTGCCTGAGTTGCTGCTTGAGTTAGACAATGGCCGGGTCGACGCCATCGTGAACGATTCCATTCCGGTCATGCTGGCCATGAAGGCCGGACAGTATGATCTGGCAACGATCAACGATCCGGCGGCAGAGCCGATCGGCGCGGGCATCGCGATCCGCGAAGGCAACCCAGATCTGGCTGCAGCCATGCAAAAGGCGCTGGACGATATGATGGACGACGGAACCTACCTCGCAATTGCCAACGAATGGGTCGGCGGCGACATCCGATAGACCTGCCTGCCTGCCGGGCCCTCCCCGGCAGGCGTCCCCGGCATGAGGACTGCTCCCGTGACAACCGCATACGGCCATCTGACTTGGGAAGACGTGCGTGATGCCGACAAGGATCGCGTGGTCATCCTGAACGTTTCAGCGACAGAGGATCATGGGCCGCACATGCCGCTTGATACCGACACGGTGCTGGGGATGGCCGTGGCCGAAGGTGTGGCCAAGGCAGCCCCTGAGGAAGTTTTCGTGATGCCACCGGTGCCTTACGGCTTCAACGAACATCACAAGGATTTCCCCGGTGTCATCTGGATTCAGCCTGAAACCCTGATCGCCTTTGTCACCGACATCACCAAGTCTCTGGCCCACCACGGATTCCGCCGCATCCTGCTGCTGAATTCACATGGATCGAACCATCCGGTTCTTGACCTCGCCGCCCGCAAGACGGTGATCGAAACCGGGATCATCTGCGTCTCGGCTTCCTACTGGAACCTGATGTCCGCACGGATAAACGAGATCAGAAAATCCGAGATAGGTGGGATCGCCCATGCCGGTGAGTTCGAGGCGGCGATGTATATGCATCTGCATCCAGAGCGCGTGGTTCTGGAAAAATCGACAACCCAGAATCTGCACAACTCCGACAGCAAGTTCTTTAATCTCGATCTTGCGGGCGCGGGGGGTGGAGCGATGCTTATGCGGTGGTGGTCCGAGGTATCCCCGGACGGTACCATGGGCGACCCGACCGTGGCCAATCCAGAGACCGGCAAAAGGTTTCTAGACGCGGCCATTGAGGAGACCACGGCCCTGATCCGCGAAATCCGGGCGCTGCCAATCCTGCAGCGCCAGGATCATCACTAAGTTGAAAGGCGAGAGACTTGGACTTTGATCTGATGCTACGCGTCTATCCGTTCTTCCTCGAAGCGGCGGTGGTGACAATAGAACTGTCAGTGCTTACGGCGCTGCTCGGCCTGACATGCGGAGCTTTGGGGGCAGCGGCGCGCATGTCGCGGCTGACCATATTGCGCTGGATCGGGGCGACTTATGTGAGCCTTTGGCGCGGCACCCCGGCCTTGATCCAGGTTTTTATCCTCTACTTTGGCGGCCCACAGATTGGCATCCAACTCGATTCCTTCGCCGCTGGCACCATCGCCCTTGGGGTGAACATCGGTGCCTATATGACCGAGACCATCCGGGGTGCCATCGTGTCGGTAGACAAGGGCCAGACCGAGGCCGCGCGCACGTTGGGCATGAGCCGCTGGCAAACGATGCACAAGGTGGTCCTGCCACAGGCTGCGCGCATGATGATCCGCCCCTTGGGCGTTAACATCAATGCATTGATTAAGGGAACCGCATTGGTCGCGCCTATATCGGTCGTCGAACTGACTTACACGGCTCAACGCTTCATCGGATCGACCTACAAACCGTTCGAGATGTTCCTGCTTTCAGGGCTTCTCTACATGGTGATCATCTATGTTGTCGGTCACGGCATCAATTGGCTCGACCGTCGAGCGCGCATCATATGAATAGCAGAAACGACATTATAGGAGACCGCCATGGGGCTTGATTTCACGGTAGTGCCTAGCTACTTCGGCGTGCTTTTGATGGGTTCAGGCTGGACTGTTGCCATCACCGTCTGCGCAGGCCTTCTAAGCTTTTTTGGTGGCATTATCTTCGCCGTTACTGCGCTTTACGGGCACTGGAGCCTGCGCCTACCGGTGCGAGGGTTCGCCTTCCTGTTTATGGGCACGCCGCTGCTGCTGCAACTTTTCCTCATCTATTTTGGCTTGATCCAGATCGGCATCGACCTGCCAGCCTTCCTGGCCGGGGTGATCGGGCTGGGCCTGCACTTTGCGGTGTATAATTCCGAGCTAATCCAGGCCTCGATCCTCGCGGTCGACAAAGGCCAGTACGAGGGCGCCCGAACCCTGGGTCTGTCGCGTGGGCAGACCCTGCGCCGCATCGTCATTCCGCAGGCGATACATGCCGTGATCCCGCCCATGGGAAACAACATGATCGCACTGCTCAAGGATTCTGCGCTGGTCTCGGTGATCGGTGTGATGGAACTGACGCTGGCGGCGCAGCAGGCAATCAGCCGAACCTACCGTCCGTTCGAATTCTACCTAGCAGCTGCTTTTTGCTACTACATCGTCAACCTTGCGCTAGAGGCGGGATTGCGCAGTCTGGAACGCCGCATCGCCGCTTCGCGCTAAGAAGGAAACCCTACGATGACCGATCAGGCCTTTGTTACTATCAAGAACGCCGCCAAAAGCTTTGGCGCACTCGAGGTCCTCAAGGACATTAACCTGCAAGTTGAGCGCGGCCAGATCGTTGCCATCATCGGGCCGTCCGGCTCCGGCAAATCGACCCTGCTGCGTGCGATCAACGAGCTTGATCCGCTGACCTCGGGCGAGGTCTGGCTGGAGGGTGTGCAGATCAACAAGAAGCTGCCGTATCGGCAGTACGAAGCGCACGTCAATCAGGTGCGCCAAGATATCGGCATGGTGTTCCAGCACTTCAACCTGTTCCCGCACCTCACTGTGCGCGGCAACATCACTCTCGCCCCCCGTATGCTCAAGGGTCTGTCCGAGGCGGACGCGAACAAACTAGCCGAGGAACAGTTGGCCAAAGTCGGCCTGGCTGAAAAGATCGACGAGTATCCCTCGCGCCTCTCGGGAGGGCAAAAGCAACGCGTGGCCATCGCTCGCGCCCTGGCGATGACACCCAAGGTGATGCTTTTTGACGAGGCGACATCGGCGCTTGACCCGGAACTCGTCGAAGAAGTGAACCTGGTGATGAAGCAGTTAGCCGAAGAGCACATGACCATGATCATCGTGACGCACGAGATGGATTTTGCGGCCTCTGTCTGCGATCGCGTGCTGTTTATGGATCAGGGTGTGGTGGTGGAGGAAGGTCCCCCGTCCGTGATCTTCCAGAACCCCCAAGAAGACCGCACCCGCAATTTCCTGCGAAAACACCTCAGTCGCTGAAAGCGTGGCCCAAATGACCAATCTTTTCTATCAGACGAAATCGCCGCGCCAGATGCTCAAGCGTGCCGAGGGTATTCACATGTGGGATACAGACGGCAAACGCTATATCGACGGCTCAAGCGGTGCGATGGTCAGCAATATTGGGCATTCGAACCCTGCGGTTTTGGCTGCGATGCGCGCGCAGATGGACCAGTCGACTTTTGGCTACAGACTGCATTTCCAAACCGCATCCAGCGAGGCTTTAGCGGAAAAGATCACGAGGCTGGCCCCCAAGGGTCTGGACCGCGCCTTCTTCGTTTCAGGCGGGTCGGAGGCGGTAGAAAGTGCGCTGAAGATGGCGCGCCAATATGCTTTGACGCAAGGGCAGGCTCAGCGATTTAAGGTCATTTCGCGCTACCCCAGCTATCATGGTTCCACGCTGGGGGCGCTTGCGATTACCGGATACGCGCCGATGACAGCGCCTTTTGATCCAATGATGAAGTCGATGCCGAAAATTCCCGCGCCGCGGGCCTATCTTGACGGGTTAGATATGGGGGACCCGGCAACGGGGCTGTATTACGCCAATATGCTAGAGGCCAAAATCCTCGAAGAGGGCGCTGAGACTGTCCTCGCCTTCATCTTGGAGCCGATCGGCGGTGCTGCGACGGGTGCCTTGGTGCCTCCAGCGGGCTACATGCATCGCATCCGCGAGATTTGCGACCAGTACGGCGTTCTGCTGATCCACGACGAGGTTATGACTGGCGGCGGGCGTACGGGAAAATTTTTTGGTGCAGAGCATTGGGATGTGACCCCCGATATCATTTCCTTGTCCAAGGGGTTTGGTGCGGGCTACGTGCCGCTGGGTGCGATGATTGCGCGCACTGATATGGTCGAAGCAGTGCTGGAAGCGGGCGGCTTCATCCATGGCTACACGTATGCTGGCAACCCGCTGGCTTGCGCCGCTGGGCTGGCAGTACTGAACGAGATCGAAAAGCAGGGGCTGACGGCAAATGCAGCCCTGATGGGCGATGCGCTGAAAGCCCGCCTAGAGTCCTTGATGCAACGCTATCCAGTCATTGGCGATGTGCGCGGAAAAGGATTGCTGCTTGCGTTCGAGCTGATGGCGGATCGCGCGACAAAGGCGCCCTTGCCCGTCGGGTTCAATGCCCACAGCCGACTTGTCGATATCGCCTATGAAAACGGTTTGATCATCTATTCCCGCCGGACCCGTGGCGGCATTTCTGGCGATCACTTTCTTATCTGCCCGCCGATGATCGTGACCGAGCCGCAGCTCGATGAGATCGCAGAGATTTTGGATCATTCAATGAAACAGCTCATGACAGAGATTCCCGACCCAGCCGATCCGACGTCATAAAGGAACATACTCCGTGTCAAAGATCATTATTACCTGTGCCATCACCGGTTCGATCCACACCCCGTCGATGTCGCCCCATCTGCCGATTACCGCCGATGAGATCACAGAGCACGCGGTGGGGGCCGCCGAAGCAGGCGCTGCGATCCTGCATCTTCATGCACGTGACCCTGAAAACGGGCGTCCATCGGCGCTTCCCGCGCATTTCAGGCCATTTCTAACGCGCATCAAGCAAAGCTGTGATGCGGTTGTGAACCTCACGACAGGGGGCAGCGCGACAATGTCGCTAGAAGACCGACTGGCGGCCCCTCTCGACGCAGAGCCTGAGATGTGTTCGCTCAACATGGGCACAATGAATTTCGCCCTTTATCCGGCGGCCAAACGGATCACCGACTGGAAGTACGACTGGGAAAAGCCCTTTCTGGAAGACTCTGACGATCTGGTGTTCAAAAACACGCCCCGCGACATGGCCCGCATCCTCGTACAGATGGGGAAGGAACGCGGTGCGCGGTTCGAGTTTGAATGTTACGACGTCGGCCATCTGTACATGCTTCGCCACTTTGTGGACCGTGGGATGGTAACAGCACCGCTGTTCATCCAGTTTGTGTTTGGTGTCCTAGGCGGGATAGGCGCAGACTTTGAAAACCTGACCCATTTGAAGGGTATTGCCGACAAATTGTTTGGCGATACTTACATGTTTTCAGTGCTCGCTGCCGGGCGCCAACAGATACCCATGACTACCATGTCGGCTGCCATGGGCGGACATGTCCGTGTCGGGCTGGAAGACAGCCTGATGATTTCGCGCGGAAAACTGGCCACGACCAACGCGGAGCAAGTGACCAAGATCCGGCGCATTGTCGAAGAATTGGGGCGCGAAATCGCCACACCGGCCGAGGCACGCGCGATGTTGGGTCTGAAAGGCGGCGACCGGACAGCCATATAAGAATGGAGCACCCTGTCATTCGTCCCGTTGCCGCGCGCGATTTACCGTTGCTGGATACAGCCCTAAGAGCGCTTTCCAAAGACCTCGGAGATGCGCATCCCGCCGATATCAAGTTTCTGGCAGAAGCGGGATTTGGCCCGACGCCAGCCTTCCATGCTCTAATTGCGTTAAGCGATCCCGATAAGGCCTGCGCGGTAATTGTCTTTTCGCCTGTTCTTTCGACGACCTTGGCTGCAACCGGGCTGTATATTTCGGACCTCTGGGTCGCTGAAGAGGCGCGTGGCAAGGGACTGGGCCGTCGGCTGTTATTGGAGGCCGCCACGTTCGCCGAAACTCGGTGGGGGGCCAATTTCCTCAAGCTCGTCGTCTATAACGGCTCGCCCGACGCGCGCAAATTCTACGACCGTCTAGGATTCTCTGTGCGCACGGATGAAACAACTCTCTTCCTCAATAAGGACGGGTTAGACGCCCTGAAAGGCCAAACATGAAAGCCATTTTTGACGATCGCCAATGGAACCATGACCCAAAGCATTTCATGGCCAACGGCAAGGTATTGCCGAACCCCGAACAACCTGAACGGATCAAAGTACTTCGCACTGGAGCGGAGGCCGCAGGATGTGTTTTCGAAGTGCCTGAAGACGCGGGGCTTGGTCCGATTGCCGCCATCCATTCACCCGAATATCTGACATTTCTGAAAACCATCCATAAACGCTGGCAGTATATCGATGGCGCTGGCGAGGAAGTAATCCCTAACATTCACCCTGCGAACCGCTCCGACAGCTATCCGAAGTCTGCCGTCGGCCAAGCCGGGTTTCATCAAGCCGACAGCGCCTGTCCAATAGCCGCTGGAACCTGGGAGGCGGCCTATTGGTCCGCGCAGTCTGCAGTGGCTGGCGCCGATACACTGCTGAACGGCACGCGCGCCTCTTATGCCCTCTCGCGGCCTCCCGGCCACCATGCATTCGGCGATCTTGCGGGCGGGTTTTGCTTCCTCAACAACTCTGCCATCGCGGCAGAACGCCTGCGCGCCAACGGCCTGCGACCGGCAATTCTTGATATCGATGTGCACCACGGCAATGGAACGCAGGGCATTTTCTATGACCGCAATGATGTTCTGACCGTATCTGTGCACGCCGACCCTGCGCGTTTCTATCCATTCTTCTGGGGCCACGCCCATGAACGCGGGTCCGGGGCGGGATTGGGCTACAACCTCAACCTGCCGCTTGCGCGCGGCACCAATGACGACGATTTTCTGACAACGCTTGAAACCGCGCTGAGCCGTATGGCCGTCTTCGGAGCAGATGCCGTCGTTATCGCTCTCGGACTGGACGCTTACATAGGCGACCCCTTCAAAGGGCTAGCCATAACGACGCCCGGGTTTGCGCGTATCGGTGCTGCCCTTGCAGGCCTGAATGTGCCGACGTTGTTTGTGCAGGAAGGCGGTTACTTGTGTGACGAACTGGGCGATAACCTGACAAGTGTGTTCAACGGATTTCAGAGCGTATGACCCAGCCCGACATCATTGTCATCGGTGGCGGAATAGCGGGAACCAGCGCTGCCGCAATGCTTGCCAGCGGAGCGCGCGTCGTTTTGATCGAGGCCGAGCAACAGCTTGGCTATCATTCCACCGGCCGGTCAGCGGCAATCTTTATCCGCAATTACGGAAATACTGTCTTGCGTGCCTTGAATGCAGCCTCTGCCCCTGTACTGCTGGCGCCGGATGGGATTTCGGATCGCTCCTTGTTATCGCCTCGCGGCCAACTGCTGATCGCTTCTGAAAACGAGACGGACGCGCTGGAAGATTATGCCAAGGGTGCGATAGGCATCGAGACCCTAACAGCGACGGAGGCCACCGCCCTCGTTCCGATTTTGCAGCAAGCGCGGATCGCGGCTGCTATTGTCGAGTGGGACGCGCAGGATATTGACGTTGACCGCATGCTCCAGGGCTACGCCCGCTTGCTCCGCGACAGGGGCGGCCAAACCGTGACAGGTGCCGCGGTAACCGGCATGACCCGCGCGGACAACTGTTGGCATGTCTCAACAGCAACGGGCAAATGGTCTGCACCCATCGTCGTAAACGCGGCAGGTGCATGGGCCGATACAGTGGCACGCATGGCCGGGCTGGCATCGATCGGTCTGACACCGATGCGCCGGTCTGCAGTGTTGCTGAATGCCCCGGACGGTTACCAAATTGAGGACTGGCCGCTATTCGGGTCCGCGTCGGAGAGTTGGTATGCCAAACCAGACGCCGGGCGCCTGTTGGTGTCGCCTGCTGACGAAGACCCGGTAGAGCCACATGATGCCTGGCCCGATGACATGGTCCTTGCTGAAGGGCTGGACCGGTTCGGTCAGGCCGTGTCCATTCCCATCACGCGTCCCACTCATAGCTGGGCAGGCTTGCGCAGTTTCATGGCCGACCGGACGCCCGCTGTAGGCTTTGATCCGTCAACGACAGGCTTTTTCTGGCTGGCCGGTCAGGGCGGATACGGCGTGCAAACGGCGCCCGCGCTTGCAGCTATTTGCGCCGCGCTTTGTCTAGGCAGCCAGTTGCCGGTGGCCCAAAACATACTCGACGCACTCTCCCCGGACCGTTTCCGGACAACATAAAGGAAATACACCAATGAGCACGATTACACGCATGCATGGCGGCCCCCGAATGAGCCAGATCGTCACCCACAACAGCACAGTCTATCTGGCAGGTCAGGTCGGACATGCAAAAGACGACGTGACCCAGCAGACGACAACCTGTCTCGAGCAAATCGACGCCCTGCTGGCTGAAGCCGGATCTGACAAGACCCGCATCTTACAAGCGATCATCTGGATGGCGGACATGTCCGACTTCGCCGCGATGAATGCGGTGTGGGATGCATGGGTGCCGGAAGGCCATACACCCGCACGTGCCTGCGGCGAGGCAAAGCTGGCCACACCGGATTACCTGGTCGAATTTATCGTCACGGCCGCACAAAACTGACGGGCGATATCAACGGCGCGGCGTTTCAGGACAAAGAGGCGCCATTGTCAGAGACTCATCTTTGATCGGTTGCTGATGATGCACGGGAATTTGCACGTAGCAGACTCTCTTTCAAAAAAGAGTTGGGGATCACCCTTTTACCTAGAGCAATGCCTGATCTCGGTCAGCCTTAGGTCAATATGGTTCCCACGCAGCCCCGAGGCCGTGCAGACGGAGTCGTCGTTGGTTCCCCCAGGATGGCTGCCACGTCCCAGCTCCGGGCAATTCCTTCATAGCCAGCCGCCGTATACTTGCGGGATAGGTTCCGAACCATTCCATACCGTTACCAAGGGCAACCCGTCTGTCGCACGTTTCGATCGCCGGGAGATCAAGGACGCCCCACACCCCTCTCACGCCGATTTCCTCTGGCAAGGCCTTCCGCGAAGCTCAACCGTCGTCCTGCCTGGCTCAAGACGGTTTTTTCTGACAGTGCCTACTCTAGGGTCGCAACGACAGCGAGGCAGTCTCCGACAGCAATGAGACCCGGGAAGTGACGTGCGGCAAGTATGCCGGAGGCGCGCGACACAACAGTAACGGGCGGGACACCGGTGCGGTCGATTGGCCAAATTCGTGCCAAAATATCTCCCTCGCTGACATTCTGGCCAAGATCAATAATGGGTTCGAGCAGACCTGCGGCCTCAGAGAGGTGGAAACAGCCGGGGCCAGTTGTGTCTATCGCCAGACTAGGAGCCTGCGAAGGCAGCCCGGACAGAATACCCGCATGTTTTAGGACATTCTCAGCGCCTTGCCGAGCGATCTGTGCGGAGCGCGCCGTTGCCGATCCGCCTCCGCCCAATTCGGTCGATACAAAAACCTTTCCTGCCGTTTCAGCGGCTGTGTCGTACATCCCCACAGCATCGATCTCATGCAAGATCATTGAATAGGGTGCGTTGAAGGATTGCATTGCGGCGATACAGGCAGCTTGCTGGTCCATGTCTTCAAGGACATGCGCGGCTGCGAAAGGAATAAAGTCCAAGGTCTTACCACCTGAGTGGAAATCCAAAACTATATCGGCCAGCGGCAGAAGTGTTTCCTCAAAATAGTTAGCAATTTTTTGGGTCGGCGACCCATCGGGCGCTCCAGGAAAACTGCGATTCAGGTTCATTCCATCCAAGGGCGAGGTGCGGCGCGCTGCATGAAAGGCGGGAGTGTTCATAAACGGCACAATAATTACACGTCCGGTAATGTCTGAAAGGTCGAGATCCAAGGCCAGCCCCTGAAGGGCGATCGGTCCCTCATATTCATCGCCGTGATTTGCTCCAGTTAGCAGAGCAGTCGGCCCAGTCCCGTTTTTAATGACCGTGATCGGGATCATGATCGATCCCCAGGCCGATGTATCGCGGCTGAAAGGCAGACGCAGGAAACCATGGTGCTTTCCATCAGTATCGAAGAGCACAGTTGAGGTGATTGGATTTGCAGGCAGATCAGTAAGGGACATCAGTTTTTCACAATCAGTTTGCGAGGCACATTGGCGAGGCATTCGGGTCCGGTCTCACCGATCACGATACTTTCAGTGATCTCGAACCCCATATTCTCCATCCAAAGGCCGGTCATGAAATGAAAGGTCATACCTGTTTTCAGTTCCGTGAGATCCCCAGGCCGCAGCGAGCAAGTCCTTTCACCCCAGTCCGGCGGATAGGACAACCCGATCGGGTATCCTGCACGATTGTCTTTGTCGATGCCGTATTTTTGCAAAATGCCAAAGAATGCGATCGCGATATCCTCGCAGGTATTGCCTGCCCGTGCAGCTTCCAAACCCGCATCCATTCCTTCAAGCACTGCCTTTTCCGCATCGAGGAACTGCTGCGTTGGCTTGCCTAAAAAGATCGTACGGCTCAGCGGGCAATGATACCTGCGAAAACAGCCGGCAATTTCGAAAAAGGTTCCTTCACCCAACTTCATTTGCTTGTCATCCCATGTCAGGTGCGGCGCAGCCGCATCTGTTCCCGAGGGCAAAAGCGGCACGATTGCGGGATAGTCGCCCCCAAATCCAAGCGCCTCATCATAGCGCAGACTGGCGTCATAGATCTCGGCCACCAGATCGCATTTGCGAATCCCGGGCTCGACCACCTCAACAATACGTGCATGCATCCGCTCAACGATCCGAGCGGCCTTGCGCATCCTGTCAAGCTCAGCAGTCGACTTCACCCCACGCTGCCAGTTCACAAGGCCTGTCGCATCGACAGGCAGGGATGGAAGTCCGGCTGAAAGCGCCTGAAATCCCTTTGCTGAGAACCAGTAA
>Ga0316201_10000241_pt1 | contig 27985 bp, 26 predicted proteins | sample CS6wburrow_MG_FD_204516 | JGI IMG/M metagenome (GOLD analysis project Ga0316201, IMG submission 204516) | Coastal sediment microbial communities from Delaware Bay, Delaware, United States - CS-6 worm burrow | ecosystem: Environmental > Aquatic > Marine > Coastal > Sediment | place: USA...
TCGCGCACACCAAGGCGCACCCCGAGGAAGAAGAAGGCATGGCGCCGATCTACGGCATGGCGAGCACCGTCCCCGTGCAGGGCGTCGTCACCGATCTGCTCGAACGCTACCTTGACGTCCTTTATGAGGTAGGAGATAGCGTGGGGGCGGTCGGGCGGAACAAACAGACGCCAACAGCGAACGGCGAATAGAAAATGCTTCTCGAGCTCTATCGGACGACCGATCCCCTCACCACCGCGCTCTGGGTAGCCGGTGGCCTTGCGCTCCTGTGCTGGGTCCTTTCGCTAATCACCAAGGAATACTCCTGGGTCGATCGACTCTGGTCGATCACACCACCGCTGTTCGCGATCCACTTCGCCGCCTACGTCGGCTTCAGTGACGCCCGACTGAACTTGATGGCAGCGCTCACCGTGCTTTGGGGCCTGCGCCTGACGTACAACTTCGCGCGCAAGGGCGGCTACAAGCGAGGTGGCGAGGACTATCGCTGGGAAGAAATCCAGGGAAAGATCGGGCCGTTCTGGTTCCAGGTGCTCAACGCAACATTTTTGGCCCCCTTCCAGAACTTCCTTCTCCTGTTCATCGTGGTCCCTTCCTACGCCGCCTATCAACTGGCCGGCACGCCACTCAACGCACTCGACTACGCCGCCGCTATCGCCTTCGTCCTGTTCTTCATCGGAGAGTCCGTCGCGGACGAGCAGCAGTGGCGCTTCCAGACCGCGAAGTACGCGGCGATCGCGCGAGGCGAAACCCCGGAGGCCGGCTTCATCACGACGGGGCTCTTCCGCTACTCGCGTCACCCGAACTTCTTCTGCGAGCAGGCGATCTGGTGGACCTACTATGTGTTCTCGATCGCCGCGGGAGCCGGCTGGCTCAACTGGACCATCGCGGGCGCCGCGGTCCTCTCACTCCTCTTCCAAGGCTCTACTGGCCTCACCGAGAAGATCTCCGCGCGTAAGTACCCAGCATATGCTCAGTACCAGCAGGCGACGAGCCGGTTGATGCCCTGGTTCCCAAAGGCGAGCTAGACGGCGCGGCCCAGCGACCGTTTGCCTTTTCGAGGTCCTGAGTTTAAACGGTCCGGCAGGTGTTGGGCGCTGTGCCCCCCGATGTGCCAAGCTTCGCACTGCCGGGCTATTCAAGGAGAACGACGAATGACGAGAATTTCTAAACTATTTATGCTTGCCGTGCTGACTGGCACACTTGGCGTGCTGGGTTGCAGCGATGACAGCACCAGCGAGGGCGCAGGTGGCTCCGGGGGCACTGGCGGCACCGGTGGGTCAGAGCCGCCGGCAGCGTGCGACGCCGGTCCGCTCACCACGACCGAGGACACCCAGGTCGGTGAGGGTGAGTTGGCGTGTGTCGCCACCCTTCCCTTCGGCCTCACAATCAAGCTCGCCGCCACACCCACCGCACCGATCCAGAATGGCGCGAACGAGTTCGACCTCCAGGTCGAAGTCGCCATCGACGCGGAGACCGTGAATAGCGTCGTCGACCTGGCCCAAGAGGTTACGGTCAACTCATCGATCACCACCATCAATGCGACGGCAGGTGACTCCGATCCGACGCCGTTCGACCTCGAGGACACCGCGGTGCCTTGCACCTTGGCGCTCGTGAGAGATGAGGCAGCGGTGATGGTGACGACCGTCGACGCCAACTCATGGACCTTGGACGACGGAGGAACTCTCACACTGACCTTCGAGGCGCTCACCGAGTTGGTCGAAGCGGTTGGAATTCCCGTCGAGCTGTCAACTGAAGGCGACGAGCCGTCTTGTACCTTCGTCGGTGACAAGCCCGCGGTGAGCTTCTCGATCGCCGAATAACGACACTCGCTGTCATCACGCTGTTGAGCCTCGCCGGGCACGCCGTCGGGGCTCGACGCATTTAAGGCCCTAGCGAATGCGCCGGTGCTCGAGGCTCGGCACCGCCTTGCGGACCCTCTCGACATACTCCGGCTCGATCGCAGCGACGGCCACGCCTTCACCCTCCCCGCACTCGGCGAGGACCGTGCCCCAGGGGTCTGCTATCAGCGCATGCCCATACGAGCGCCGCGTCCCGTAGTGGTGGCCGGTTTGCGCGGCCGCAAGCACGTAGCATTGCTGCTCGATCGCCCGGGCGCGAAGCAGGACATGCCAATGGTCTTTGCCCGTGGTGAGCGTGAATGCGGCCGGAATCGCGAGAGCGATGGCCCCTTGGTCGACAAGACGGCGGTAGAGCTCGGGAAAGCGCAGGTCGTAGCAAACGCTGAGCCCGAGCGTCCCAAACGGTGAGCTCGCAACGACGGCGTCCGAGCCAGGCTCCACGGTCTGTGACTCCAGGAGCTTGGTTCCGTCTGGCAAATCCACGTCGAAGAGATGGATCTTGCGATAGACCTCGCTGATCGAGCCGTCGGCGCGCATGTAGATACATGCGTTGCGCACCTTGCCCGGCGACTCACTCTTCTCCCAAAAGCCGCCGTAGACCACGTCGACTCCGGCCGCCTGCGCCACATCCCTGCAGCGCTCGAGTATCGGTCCGCCGTCGTCGAGTGACTCGGCGATGCCGATCTTTCCCTTCTCGGGACCCAAGTATGAAAAGCACTCGGGGACGAGCACCAGCTCGGCGCCTCGAACGGCGGCTTGTTGGACGAGCCGGTGCACAGTGTCCATGTTGGCCTCCACATCCGCAGTGGAAGTCATCTGCACGACGCCCGCCATCACTCGGTTCGACTCGCTCAATGTAAGAATCTCCGCATCGACACGTTCATCAGCAAGCCCAGGCCCAGCATGGTCGAGAGCAAGCTCGAGCCGCCGTACGAGAAGAGTGGCAAGGTCATCCCGACGACGGGCAGCAGCCCCGAGACCATCCCAAGATTGACCACGGTTTGCCAGAAGATCATGGCGCCGACACCCACGGCGACAACCGCGCCGAAACGGTCCTTGGCCTGAGACGCGATCCGCAGAGACCAGAGAACGAGGAACAGGTACAGGCTGATCAGAAGCACCGCGCCGAGAAATCCGTGCTCCTCGGCCCAGACCGGAAAGGGAAAATCGGTGTGCTGGTCCGGCAGAAAGCGGAATCGGGTCTGGGTCCCCTGGGTGAAGCCCTTGCCGGTGAGCCCGCCGCTCCCGATGGCCACCAGCGACTGATGAGTGTGCCAGCCCGAGTCCAGCAAATCGGTCTGAGTCCCTCCCAAACGGTCCCAAAAGGCGGTGATTCGCTCTTTCTGGTAGTCCTTCAAGAGATAGAACCAGGTCACCGGCGCGGCGACGACGAAGGTTGCGAGCAGGGTGACGACCGAGCGCATCTTGAGCTGGGTCAGCATCATGATGCTGGCGAAAATGAACGCCAGGACCATCGCGGTCCCGAGATCCGGCTGAAGGAGGACCAGCCCCATCGGCAGCGCGAGGATCAGTCCTGGGATGATCAAGTCGACGAGCGTGCGGCCGCCAGTCTTCGTGTCGTGGTGTAGGTATTTCGCTAGGGCGATGATCAGTCCGATCTTCATCAGCTCGCTCGGCTGCAACGAGAAGCCGCCGAGTGCGATCCAGCGGGTCGAGCCCCGGACACTCCTGCCGAGAACGAATACCAAGACGAGCGCGAGAATGCAGCCGCCGTAGATCAGCCAGCCGTAGCGCTCGAAGTGCCGGTAATCGATGGCGACGGTCAGCGTGGCAACGCTGAATCCGAGGATCAGCCAGTAGAGCTGCTGCACGTAGGCGTCCGAGGTCGTGCCGCCCTCCGTCGCGCTGTAGAGGTTGAGCACCCCGAACAAGGCGATGGTCGACACCGCGATGAAGAGCGGCCAGTCGAAGTCATCACGAATGGTTCTGCCGATCGCCATCTCTTACTGCGCCTCCGGGGACTCGAGCTCAGTCAGATACTGCTGCATGACGGAAGTGGCAATCGGCGCCGCGCTCGCGCCGCCCGATCCACCGTGTTCCACGAGCACCGCAAAGGCCACCTGGGGATCCTCGGCGGGAGCAAAGCCGGCAAACCAGCCGTGCGATCGATCGAGGTACCAGGCGCTCGAGGATTCTTCGGAGCGCCCCTTGCGACTGACGACCTGCGCGGTGCCGGTCTTGCCAGCCACCGCCACGCCGTCCTTGTTGCGCGCCTTGTACGCGGTGCCGGATTCGTCTTGAACCACATCGATGAGCGCACGGCGCATCAGGTCCAGATGCCGCGGCGCCACACCGACCTCTCGCCTGATCCGGGGCTGGAAGGTCTCGGACAGAGAGCCGTCCGGCGACCTGATGTTTTGGACCACCTGCGGCGCGTACAGACTTCCTCCGTTGGCGATCGCCGCATACGCCAAGGCAAGCTGAAGGACGGTCACGCGGGTGTTGCCCTGCCCAATCGCCGTGTTGAGCGTGTAGCCGATGCGGAACCTCCCGTAGTGCTCCTCGTACCATTTTCGCGTCGCCAAGAAGCCCTTGGCCTCGCTGTTGACGCCAATTCCGGTATGCTCGGCGAAACCAAAAGCCTCCGCGTAGCGGTTGATTCGCTCTAGTCCGACCTCTTCGGCAAGTGCCCAGAAATAGACGTTGCAGGACTGGACGACCGATTCGTACAGGTCGACCCAGTCGTGCCGCTTGTTGCATCGGAACTTCTGCCTCCCGATCTTGAGCGAGCCGAGGCATTCGACGCGCTGCGAGGGATCCACCACGGCGTCTTCGAGGGCCGCAAGCGCCGTGAAGGCCTTGAAGGTCGAGCCGGGGAAATAGGTCTCGTACATGGTCTTGTCGATCAAGGGCCGAAACGGGTCGCCTGTGAGCTCGGCGTAGCGTTTGTTGCTGAGGCCGCTGCTCATCTCGTTCGGATCGTACACCGGCTTGGAGTAGAGCGCGCGAACGGCGCCGGTATGTATGTCGACCACGACGGCTGAACCGGAAGGATAGGGCCGGAACGCGCGGTCGAAGGCCTCCATCAATCGCATGTCGATGGTCAGTTGAATGTCATGACCTGGCACGGGCTTCTTGAGCATCTCGACTTCGAGCGAATCGGGTCGCGTTCCTTCGAGGGCCTTGCCCCTGGCATCCACCACCAGCCTTCGAAAGCCGCGCGAGCCCTTGAGCAAGGGCTCGTAGCGCTTTTCGAGCCCGCTTCGGCCGATTCGATCGCCGGAACGGTATACGCTCGGGTCGTCTGCACGCTTCATGTCCTCCGCGTTGACCTCGTTCAGGTAGCCGATCAGGTGGGCGCCCAGCGTAGCGTAGGGGTAGTGGCGAAGCGGAACGGTCACGATGTCGAGTGCCGGAAGCTCCGCCAGATGCGTCTCGAGCGCGGCGAGCTGCTCACGGTCGATGTCGCTGAAAAGCTCGAGCTGATGGCTACGCCGGCCCAGCGGGATTTCGTCGAGCCGCGCTCGAAACGCTGCCTGTTCTTCCTTGCTCAGCGCCATCAGAGACGCGATTCGATCCAGATCTTCGGGCCGGAGCAATCGCGGTGTCGTGTAGACGTCGTAGGACGGTCGGTTCGAGGCCACGACGCGGCCTGTGATGTCTCGAATCACGCCGCGGGTGGCCGGAAGCTCCAGGGTCTTGGTGATGTTCTGCTGTGCGATACCCGACCAGCGATCTTGCTGGAAGAGCTGCACCTGGGCGACACGAACGATGATGCCGCCAAATACCAGGACGACGAAGAGCGCCATCCAGCGATATCGCTTTCGGAACTCCCCGACCTCTCTTCTCTGGGAGAGCGTGATCATGTCGGCGCCCGCTCGGACTCGGGGTCGATCAAACGAACCAGGGCGAAGAGAATCGGCGCCAGGACTGCGGTGGCAAGGGCGGAGGCCAGCAGCGCAATGCTCAAGGTCAGGCCGCTTCGAGCGATGCCCCCGGGGGTGAAGCCGCGAATGAGCTCGAGAAGGCCGCCTAGGAGAAGGGTCAGCGAGAAGCTGAGCACCATCTGGAACACGATGCCCCGAAACGACAGGAGGGTGCCGACGAGCCAGGCGCTGAAGTAGCCCAGCACGAAAACGAAGGTGTGAAGGCCGAGCGGGTTGCCGGTGAAGAGGTCGTAGAGGTAGCCGACCGCAAAGGCCGTCAGGGCACCACGGAGGATCCGCACGCCGGGAGCCGTGGCCAGGGCGAAGACGAAGGGAAGACCTAGGTAGGGCGAGAAGGGATAGGGGGCGAGCAGCCTCGAGAAAACGGACTGCAGCAACAGCATCGCAAACACGACTAGAACGATGATGATGCTTCCTCTGGCGCCCTGCATGCTCCCCACCCTAAAGCGCGTCCGGGTCCTTGGGCCCGGAGGTGAGAATCAGCACCTCGTCGAGCCTGGTGAAATCCACGGCCGGAGTCACTTCGCCCTCCTGGTGAAGGCCGAACTCCTGATCGCCGATCTTGCTGATGTACCCGATGAGAATGGAGGCGGGGAACTTCTTGCCGAGGCCGGAGGTGAAGACCTCGTCGCCAACCGCAACCTGGTCGTCCGTGCGGTCGAACTGGATGCGGCAACGATAGCGGCCGCGCTCGCCGAGCCCCTCGATCCGACCTCGGGCCCGGCCTTCGCCGACCACGACATCGACGCGGCTCTGCGGATCGATCGTCAGCAAGACGTCGGCAAAGCGACCTGACACTCGTCGAATCTGTCCCACCAGCCCCTGGTCGGCCACGACGGGCATCCCCGCATGCAGGCCAGCGTGCTCGCCTTGATCGACCGCGAGTCGAACGACGCGAAACGACGGCGAGATGTCTTTGGCGATCACCCGAGCGGTCATCGTCTCGGTCGCCAAGCGTTCTCGCAACCCCAGCAAAGATTCGAGCTCTCGAACTCGCTGCACATCCGAACGCAGAACACGCATCTCGCGCTGAAGTCGATCGTTCTCCGCCCGCAGGTGATCATTGTCGCTCTTGACATCCAGCAAGTAGACGTAGTCTTCGACGATGCCCGTCACAGCGTCGGCGGCCCACTCGGCGACATATTGAACCGGACCGCTGACCTGCAGCAGTCCGCGATCGAGCCAGGAAAGCTCCGAAGGGTCTCTGAGGTTGGCGCGCAAGAAGACGGCAGGGATGATCAGCAGGGCAAGCAAGATGGCGGCATCTCGAATTGTCTGGAAATAGTTCATCGCCGCGTTCTTGCTCCTCGCGCTACGCGATCGTCACCTCACGGAGAAGATCCAGATGGTCCAGCGCCTTGCCGGAACCGAGCACGACGGCGGACACCGGATCGTCCGAAACCATCACGGGAAGCCCTGTTTCCTCGCGCAAAAGCACGTCGAGGTTCTTGAGAAGGGCACCGCCGCCGGTGAGCACGATACCCTTGTCGACGATGTCGGCCGAGAGCTCGGGCGGCGTGCGTTCGAGCGCCATCATGACCGCTTCGATGATCGCGTTGATCGGTTCGGTCAGCGCATCGCGAATCTCGTCTGCATTGACGATGACGGTCTTCGGTACACCGGCGACCATGTCGCGGCCCTTCACTTCCATCGTCGCGGCTTCGCCGTCCGTATACGCGTTGCCGATTGTGCACTTGACGCGTTCGGCCGTCTGCTCTCCGATCAGCAGATTGTACTTGCGCTTCAGGTACGCGATGATCGCCTCATCCATTTTGTCTCCGCCGACGCGAACCGACTGCGAGTAGACGATTCCGGCGAGCGAGATGACGGCGACTTCGGTCGTGCCACCCCCGATGTCGACGACCATGTTGCCGCTAGGCTCGGTGATCGGAAGGCCTGCCCCGATCGCGGCCGCCATCGGCTCTTCGATCAGAAACACCTCGCGGGCGCCAGCGCCTTCTGCGCTCTCTTTGACCGCACGCTTCTCGACCTCGGTGATTCCAAACGGCACGCAGATGATGATGCGAGGCTTGACCAGCGTCCTGCGATCGTGATGCGCGCGAGCGATGAAGTAACGAAGCATCGCCTCGGTAATGTCGAAGTCGGCGATGACACCGTCCCGCAGAGGGCGTACCGCGCGGATCGAACCGGGGGTTCGCCCGAGCATCTCCTTGGCTTCCTTGCCGACCGCCAGGACGCGCTTGCCACCGCGCGGGTCGGCCTGAACCGCAACCACGGAGGGCTCGCAGGACACGATGCCCCGGCCCTTCACGTAGATGAGGGTAGTCGCCGTGCCTAGATCGATGGCGAGATCGTTCGAAAAGAGGCCGTAGAACCAGTCGGTGATCATGGCTGTGAGCGGGGTCCCAGAGGAGAGCTAGAAGAAGAACCAGATAGAGAATTCCCCACCATTTCCAAGGGCTTCGGAGTGCAGGCGGGTTGCATGTAACAGCTTGGTTTGGGCGTTTCAAGCAAGGTGGTGTCGCTTATCCGACAGTTATCCTACACCGTCATACAGCCAATCATCGCCTATGCATTTGGGTCTGGGCCAGGAAACTGAGTAGCCTTTAGGGGTCCTGAACAGACGGGGGGCTATTGAGGTACAAAGTACAGGGATCAGAAGCGGCGCGCCGCGGCGCCGAAGCCGCCGAGCTGGTGGCCCGAGCGAAGGGTGGCGACTCGGCTGCCTTCGATGAGTTGGTGCGAACCTACCGGCCGCGCGTCTACGCGCTGGCGCTGCACCTGACCGGTCAGGCGAGCGACGCGGACGACATCACGCAGGACGCCTTCCTCAAGGCCTACCACAAGCTTCCGGAGTTCGAAGGGCGGAGCGAGTTCTTCACCTGGATCTACCGCATCACCTTGCACCGAGCGCTCAACGCGAAACGCGACAAGAGCCGAAGGCGCACGGTGCCGCTCGACGACCCCCGTCTTCTTGCTGCTGTCGCCGTGGACTCAGAGGGCGACCCCGAACGCGCGGCTCAGCTTCGCGATCGATATCGAGCTCTCCTCGAAGCTTTCGATCAGCTGTCCCCGCTGCTTCAAACGACCGTCGTGCTCACGACACTGCAGGGCCTCAACTACAAAGAAGCCGCCGTCGTGCTCGAGACGACCGAGGGAACGATCGCCTGGCGCATCCACGAAGCGCGGCGGAAAATGCGAAACTACCTCGATAGACTCGATGAGGGTTTGGCTCACGCGAAGCGTCGCCCCATCTCGGACAGCGCCGTGCACCGGCTCGAAAAAGCGCTGATGCAGCTCATCCCGGTCGTCCGAACGCCAGCTGCCAGTCGTTGATCCGCTCCCCTGGTCAACTGTGGTAAGCCAAGCTCGTGCTCGCCCACAGCGTAATCACGGGAAGATCGGCCGATCCGAGTCAATACATGTTCTTTGTCCATGGGATTCTGGGCAGCCGGGCCAACTGGCGCGGTGTTGCGCGCCGATTTGTCGAGGCTAGACCGGGCTGGGGCGCGATCCTCGTCGATCTCCGTGAACATGGGGATTCCCTAGGCCTAGCGGCGCCGCACAGCCTGCAAGCGACCGCCGACGACCTGGGCGAGCTCGAGCGCTCCCTCGCTCTTCCAATCGGAGGCGCGATCGGCCACAGCTTCGGCGGCAAGGTGGTCCTGGAGTGGCTCCGACCGCGGGCCGGCCAAGCCAGCGAGGCCTGGGTCATCGATGCGTCCCCGTCTCCGAGCACGCCCGATCACGACGCGAGCGCGACGGCCGAAGTGTTGCGAGCGCTCGAAGGCCTTCCCCGGCGCTGGGCATCTCGCGAAGGGTTCGTAGCCGCGCTGACCGAGGCTGGGCAGCCGCAGGGCATCGCCCAGTGGCTCGCCATGAACCTACGCAGAACCGAAGATGGTGGACGCGAGTTTGGACCGGAGCTCTCGGTGATCCGCCAACTGATCGAGGACTACGCTCGAACGGACTGCTGGGACCTGCTCGACGCGCCACCGGCTGGCTGCACGATCGACATCGTCATCGGCGGGCGCTCCACGACCTTCTCCCTCTCGGATCGGGAGCGGCTCGCGCGAATCGCCGAGCGGAATTCGCGGGTTTCGGAGCATGTCATCGAGGCCGCGGGGCACTGGGTCCACGTCGATGCCCCCGACGAGCTGCTGACGCTCTTGACTTCGCCCCGAAGCCCAGAGAGCTAGGCTTTGATGGCGAGCACGTGGGGCGAGAGCTTCTGACCGACGTGCCCGTCCTCCCGCTGGCGCGTGACATCCGGCTCGACGTCGTGAACGCCGGGTCCGAATGCTTTCCCTGGTTCGGCGGGAATGGTAAACAGGCCGAAGATGGGGCTGAAGAAGACAGTGGACTGGGCGCGCAGCGAGTGGGGAATCTTCCGCAAAGGGGGCGAAATGGGCTGGGCTCAGCGCGGGCGCTGGGTGCGGCAGTGGGTTCCGTTCGGAGTGCGCACCGTCGGCTGGGCCACTGTCTCCCTGACTGCTGGCCCGCCCACGATGGGCGCAGCCTCGACCTGGGCGGCGAAGAAGTGGAGTGAGTCTTCCGCAAAGGGTCTTCGCATTTTCATCCGGGCCTCGGGTCAACAAAACGTTCCCGACGGGGGCTTCGTCTATGCGAGCAACCACGAGAGCCTGGTCGATATCCTGGTCCTCGGCGCGTCGCTTCCGGGCGATTTCAAGTGGGCGGCCAAGCGCTCAGTGATGAACGTTCCCTTCCTTGGTTGGCACCTCAGGTTGGCCGGGCATGTTCCTGTCGACCGCAACAAGGGCAAAGATGCCGCCGCCGCGGTCACCGAGGCATTCGAAAGCGTGCTCCGCAACGACAAGCCTCTCTTGGTGTTCCCTGAGGGGACTCGCACCGCCGATGGGAGGCTCAAGTCGTTCAAGAACGGCGCCTTCCAAGCCGCGGTGCTGACCGGCAAACCCGTAGTCCCGGTCGCGCTCAATGGAACTTTCTCCCTGATGTCCCGCGACGCGGTCGACACCGGGGGGAGCAAGAGCCTCGAGGACCGCCTTGTCACCGTGCAGATCGGCAAGCCGATCTACCCAAACCCCGATCTCGAAGAACCCGAAGCGGTGACCGACCTCCGAGACCGCTGCCGGGCCGCGATCGTCGAGATGCTCACCGAAGCTAACTCGCCTGCGGTCGTTGCCGAATCAGCGCAGCCGCTTTGAGGCTGATCACCTCGGCGTCCCCAACCCGGATGTCTTCGAAGTACTGGATTCAAGTGTATTTTTCGATGATCTGGCCCAGGCTGGGAACGGCGCTCTCGACGTTCTTGCGGGCAGATCCTCGGAGCTTGCCGTAGGCGCCTTTGACCGAGCCGTGCTCGGAGCTTTGGGCCCGGCCGTCGGTGACGGCGAGCAGCGCCTCGGCGACTTCCTGGGTATGCGCGCTGAAGTAGCTTCCAACCGCTTGCCCCTGGGCGACCGCTTGCTCCCGAATCGGCTCGAGCGCAGCGGCGAACTCGGGAAGCAGTGACTCCACTACCCTGCGGACGAAGCCGGGCTTCACGCCCTGGACCAACTTGTAGCCCGCTTTGACCGCCACTCCGCTGAGGCCCTTCTGCTTGCCAACCTCGTCGTCGACCAGTCCGCACACATCTTCGATGATCGAGGCCCGCTGGGCTTCGTCATTCAATACGTCGTTCAGATTCATGACCCTTCCTTTTGCGCTTCGGCGGGCTCGACGCAAGCGCTGCGCTTTCGATGCTCGATTCGATGGCCTCGACGACCGAATCCACCGTTTCGCGCCGCTCGCTCACGACGAAAAAATACTCCTTGTTGCGCAAGTGACTCACGCGACCGACCTTCTCGCCGCTTGGATTGTGGATTCCTATTTGTGCGCCGACGTATCGTTTGAAGTCGACCGCAACTACCCCCACGTGCCCTCTTTCGGACAGAAGCGCAGTCATCTCTTCGCGGTCAACATGCCCTTCGTTGTTGAACGAGACGAGCATGTGCTTGCAAGGTACGGCTTCGAATAGTGACCGCAATCCCTGCCGAATCCGGCGTTTAGAGTTGAAGTCGCTCTTGTACTCTTTGCACTGCACGCGCTTGTTGGCGATCCCGTAGGTTTCCGGTTTGTCCCAGCGCACCAGGCTTTCCCAGACATGGTAGTTGCCCATGTAGCTATGCTGGTTGTAGGGCGGGTCGATGTAAGCGATGTCTGCGTCGACCCGCGACGCCGCCTCGGCAGCATCCAAGTGAAGGGCTTCACCCGGACCCGGAAGAAGCGCCGGAACCCGGAGCTCGAGCTCGTTGTGGGCGCGGGTAGCCCACTGCTTCAAATACGCCATCTGCACGCCGGTGGTGGAGTCGACGCGATCTGCAGCCTCCATCAGGGACACCAGCGCAATCGCTTCGAGCTCGGCCGGCAAGTCGCGCCGCGCGATCTCTTCGCGGATCGCGTCGACGCGCGCGCCGTTCTTCGGCTGGAAGTACCGCGCGTCCTCGCAAAACGCTTTGGTGAAGTAGCCGGGTTGTGGCGTGGTTTGCGAAAGCTCGCTGACCAGTCGACGGGCTTCGCCGAGCCAGCGGTCGGCGTCGGCCTGGACGTAGCAGCGGGCGAGCGTCGACGCATAGGCCAAGTGGTCGTTGGCGATCACGTAGCGGCCTGTTTCCTTGAGCCCCCGCGCCACCCGGGAAGTACCTGAAAACAAGTCGAGCACACGACCCGATTCTGGGAACGCCGAAACGGCACGCACGATGTGCGGTACCAAGATGCGTTTCGAGCCGATGTACTTGATCATGAAGTCTGGGAGGTCATCGCCTGCACGATGGCGTCCCGGAGCGTAGCAGCTTCGTAGGGCTTTTGAACGAAGCCCAGGGCCCCCAAGTCCCGAAGCTCACGCTCGAGATCGCGGTCCCAGTAGCCTGATACGAACACCACTGGCGCCTCCGGATCGACTTGCTTCAATTTCTTGAAGGCCTGGTCCCCGGTCATCCCGGGCATGTTGAGGTCCATCAAGACCAAATCCGGCCGTGGCTGTGTCTCATCATAGATCCGCAATGCTTCGTCGCCGCTGCGAGCGAAGATCACTCGATGGCCGCTCTGCCGAACGACACGGCCGGCACTTCGACGGACCACGTCTTCGTCGTCGACCAGCAAGATGAGAAGCTGGGTCCGGGGCAGCTTGATCACTGGCAGGCTCGGCTCCGTCGGCACCACGGTGCGTTCGCTGGTGAGCGGGAACACGACCTGAAACTCGCTGCCCCGATTCGGAACACTGTGCAGGGTGATGTGACCGTTGTGCGTCTTCGCGATCTCGTACACCGCGGCAAGGCCCAGCCCTGCGCCGACCTGATCGCCCTTAGTCGTGAAGAAGGGATCGAAGGCCCGTTCCCGCGTTGCATCGTCCATTCCGATGCCCGTGTCCTCGACCGTGATGATCGCGTGCGCGACCAGTGGGTTGAGGGGCGCTTTCTCGAGGTCGACCGGGTCGGCCTTCTTGGCGCTGAGCTTGAGCTTACCGCCATTGGGCATCGCATCGCGCGCATTGATGAGCAGGTTCATCAGCAGCTGGTGCAGCTGACCGCGATCGCCGCTGACTTTGAGGCCACGATCGATGCGCGCCTCGATGGAAATACCTCTGTGAAAGGTGTGACGCGCGAGCTGGACCACGTGATGGCAGAGCTCGGACAGGTCGACTTCTGTGTGACTTCGCTCGACTTCGCGTGCGAAGCCAAGCAAGCGGCTGGTCATCTCGGTTGCCGCCGCAGCTGCCGAACGAATGTCGTTGAACGCTTCGCGCACGTCGGGGTCGCTGACCTTGGTTTCTCCCGGAAGCCCGTTCAAAAAGTCGATGCTGGATCTCACGGCGCCGAGCAAATTGTTGAAGTCGTGCGCCACTCCGGTCCCGAGCCGGCCGATCGCCTCGAGCTTGCGTCGCTGGGCGACCTGCTCCTCCATGGGATCGTGGTGCGCAAACAAGAGCAAGGAGCTGCCGATCTGAATGCGGTCGCCGTAGGTGAGCACCCGGCGAGTGATCCCGATTCCGTTGACCTGGGTGCCGTTTCGGCTCGCAAGGTCTTCAATCAGATAGGATCCGTTCTCGTGTCGGAAGATGCGGACGTGGACGCGGGACACGAGGGTGTCGTCGAGCTGGACGTCCGCCTTGTCGCCACGACCGAGCGTCAGCTGCTTTCCAATCGCGTACTTGTCGCCGGCCAACTTGCCCGCGAGCACGACGAGCCGCGCCTGCTCCTCCTTGTTGGAGAGGCCTTTCTGCTTGAACACGTGCTGGCGTGTTACCTCGGTGGGATCGTCGCGCGACATCAGACGGTGGGCCCCGCAGGCCCATTAGATCCTAGCGTGCAGGACCGATGGAGGGTGTAGCCCCGTGGGGTGAGCGGCTCCAGCGCACATCGTTGGCAGATTGATCTCAGAGGGGCTTGCCCCATACTCCCCCTTCAGCGATGACCAGCTCGTTCCGATATCTCTCCAAAATCTCAATGATTCGGAGTGCTTACGTCCTAACGAGCCTGCTGATACTGACGCTGCAGGGCTCGAGCGGCGGCCATATGCTGCTGGTCGAGCACACGCGCTGCGCCGAGCACGGAGAGCTGGTTCACGGCGATGTGCACCAGCATGGCGCCGGCCCGCAGCAGCAAGCCGAGTCGCCATCGCTTCATGGAATGCCCGACCCGAGCACCGAAGAGGGGCATGGTCACTGCTCGGTCCTGAGCGATCGACGAGACGCGCTGGTCTTGATGGCTACAGCAGACGCCGGCATCCAAGCGTCCAAGGCGGATGAGCCGCTCAGGTTACGCAGCGCCCTCATCCCCCCAATCACTCCCCGATTCCGGATCGCCCCCAAGAACTCCCCCCCTGCCTGACGTTCGTAAATCTAGCGAACGTTGAACCGCGCGATCGCGCGGAGGCAGGAGTAATGAGTGAAGAGGAATCGAAGGAATAGTACGCGTGCAATTGCGCTCGCAGTGTTGACACTGTGGGCAAGCGGACAGGTGCAAGCGCAGGAGGCGCCAAAGGGAACCCCGGACAGGAGCTCGGACGTGGACGTGGACACTGACGCGGACACGGACACGGACACGGACACGGACACGGACACGGACACGGACACGGACACGGACACGGACACGGACACGGACACTGACGCTGACGCTGACCTGCATCCGCCTCATCTTCTCGACTCGCCCCCTCCTGCGTTTCCGCCGGGGCGGGAAGGCACTGGGCTGCACCCGACCGTGATCCTGCTGCTCACTATCACCGCCGAGGCCAAAGTCTCAGACATCGTGGTAGAACACTCCGCGAGCGCGGATTTCGACGCGGCCGCAGTTGAGGCGGTTCAAGACTGGACGTTCGAGCCGGCGACCAAGGGTGGCGTCCCCATATCCAGCAGGATTCGGGTCGCGGTGCATTTCGAGGAACCCGACGTGGGGGTTCATGATCAAACGGGCGCCTACGCTGGCGCTGGCGCTGCCACTGACACTGACGCTGACGCTGACGCTGACGCTGACACTGACGCTGACACTGACACTGACGCTGACGCTGGCGCTGGCGCTGGCGCTGATGGGAAGGTGCCCCGGTATCGGGCCAATGCTCGCGTGGATGCGGAACGTCTTCGCAATGCCGGTCGAGGTGCGGGCGACCTCTCCATCGACCGCGATGTCCTCGATGCTGCACCCGCGGTAACGGCCAATGATCTCCTACGTCGCGCGCCGGGTCTCTACGTCGCGAACGTCGAAGGCGACGCCGCCGGGGGCTTTTTCTACCTCCGCGGGTTCAACGCTGAGCACGGTCAAGACATCCAACTGCTGCTCGGCGACGTCCCGCTGAATCAACCCTCCAACATTCATGGCCAAGGCTACACGTATCTCAACTTCATCATCCCCGAGGTCGTGCGCGAGCTTCGCGTCACCGAGGGCGTCTATGACCCCGCACAGGGCGATTTCGCCGTCGCGGGAACCGTAGCGTTCGAGCTGGGAGTCGAACGACGTGGCATCTATGCCAAGAGCCAGTTGGGATCGTTCGGAACGTTTCGCCAAGTGGGCATCTTTGCGCCCAAGGACAAGGACCCGGATACCTTCGGTGCGTTCCAGTTTAGCCGCTCGAACGGATTCGGCGAGAATCGCGACGGACTCGAAGGGTCCGCGATGTTTCAGATCGGCTTTGGCGACAAGGACTGGCGCTTCCGACTCCACGGCTCGTTCTGGGGCACGCGCTACAACTCGGCCGGCGTCCTTCGTCTCGATGACGTTGAAGCAGAGGCGGTCGGTTTCTACGACGTCTACCCGTACGCAACGGCCCGAGCACAGAACGCTTACAACGCTGGTGCGATTCTCGGCATTCGCGGAGAGCAGCGAGGCGCGAACCGGAAGAACACGAGCTTCGACCTGTGGATTCAATTCCACGATTTTCGCATACAGCAGAACTTCACCGGGTTTCTCGAGCGCTCTCAGGTCAACCCGGACTGGGTCGGCCGCGGCGATCTGATCGAGCAACGGGACCGGCGACTGGTGCTCGGGGGGAACGCGCGTCACCGGACAGCCCGTTTCGAGCCAGGAGAGAACGCGAAAGGCACGGTGGAGATGGGCATCTGGACGCGCGTCGACCTCATCAATCCCCAGCAGCAATACCTCATCGAGGCGCCGGCGAATCAGACCTGGGACGAACGCGTCGACGCGAATATCGTGCAAGGCGACATCGGTATGTGGGTCGACCTCGATTGGGACTTCAGCAAGTTCTTCAACGTCAAGGGTGGCGTTCGCGCAGACCTGCTCTTCTTCGACGTCGACGACCAGCTCGGAAACTTCGTGCCCGATTTCCGCGAAGAGGATTTCATCCCCGGGTATCGGCGCACTGCGGCAGGGATCGTCGCGGGGCCGCGGCTGGCGCTCACGGGGAAGCCCACGGACTGGGTAGACATCATCGGCGCATACGGCGAGGGGTTTCGCTCACCACAAGCGCGAACCCTAGTCGACGGCGAGAACGCACCGTTTTCCAAGGTGCGCTCGCTCGATTTCGGGGTTCGCTTTCGACTCGGCGAAGAGCAGCAGCACGAACTTACGTTGACGGGCTATCGAACCTGGCTGAACAACGACGTCTTCTTCGAAGCCGCGGAGGGGCGTCTCGAGAACATCGGACCAACGAGCAGGACGGGTTTCGTCTTCTACGGGGTCACTCGTCCGCTGCCCTGGCTCGTGGGGGCGCTGTCGGTGACCTACGTCTACGCAATCCTCGACGGCCCGCCGCCTCTCACGGTCGAGAATCCGACGCCGTCTCTCGAGCAAGGTGATCTCCTACCCTACGTTCCGCCGTGGGTCGTGCGGCTGGATATCGGGGTCGACGACGAGCTCACCGACCTCGGAAAGCATGCACTCCGCGGTCGGCTCGGCCTCGGATACACGTTCATCGGCTCGCGGCCCTTACCCTTTTCGCAGGCCGCCGCCCCGTTTTCCTTGCTGGATCTTTCGGGGGAGCTCTCATGGTGGTTCCTGGAGCTCGGTATCCAGGTCTTCAACGTTCTCGACAAGCGGTACGCCGGCAACGAGTTCGTCTTCGCATCGGACTGGGATCCCCAGTCTCCGAGCTCCCGAATCCCTGCACGGCACACCAGCGCCGGGCGACCGCGGATGTTCCTCTTCACCATCGGGATTCGGCTATGAATCGGCTTCTCACCATCACCATCCTGTGCGCCTTTGGCGCGAGCTGCGGCGAAACCGGCGGTACGTTCGTCGAGGTTCCTTTCGAAGCTCGGGGCACCGCTCCGGACCCCTTCACCAAGGACGGTTGGGAGGTGACCCTTGGCGAAGCCACACTTGGTTTTGGACCCATCTATTTCTGTGCAACCGACAGCGCACTGTCGAGCCGATGCGAAGTCGCCGTTCTCGAGTTCCTGGATGGGGTCACGCTGAACGGCTTGGAGCCGGCGCCACAGAGCATCGGCTCGCTGTCGGGCACGACGGGCACCGTGCGCACGGCCTTCTTCGACTACGGCATCGTTTGGCTCCTGACCCAACCGCTTCCGGAAGCGCTATCGGGAGTGCCGGGGGGGCCCGCGGTCGTTCGCTCGGAGAACCCAAGCTACGTGCCGGAGGGGCACTCGGCCAGGTTTAGCGGGAACGCGACGTGTGTCGCAGATCCGGAGATCTGTTGCCCTGGCGAAGCGACGTGCCCTGCTTCGTATGCGTTCGAGGCCAACGTGGACGTGCTCGTGGTGAACGCAGGCACACCGGCGGTCAACGGCCTCCGCACGCTGCAGGAGATCACCACGGAGCATCGCACGCTCATCATCACGTTCGACCCCACCGCATGGTGGCGATCCGTCGACTTCGGTCGCCTCGCCGGGCTCGACGACGGATCGGGGCAAGTGCTTCTCGAGCCGGAAGATCCGGACTACAGCGCGTTGGTCATCGCCATGACGACCAACGCCCCACCCACATTTGCATGGCTCGGATCCACCGCTGAGCCACAGCTGGTCAACGAGTCGGGAGAATTGAGATGAAGAACGAGGGAGTCATGAAGAAAGCTGGGTTGGATTGTATCGCCGTGGTTGCTTTGGCGATCGCGGGCTGCGGCAGCGCCGGGGGGGGCTCCGGGAACGGGAACCTATCCGTCTTACTCGAAGCCGAGGACACGATCGTAGACGGTCTTCAATCGGGAACGGGGGAGGAAAACATCCTCGATGGGTTCGACGTGGAGTTCAACCGCTACATCGCGAGCATCGGGTTCGTGCAGATGGCGCAGATCGACGGAAACAACCCGCAAAGCAGCAGCGTCGTCGGCATCGCCGATCTCACGAGCCTCCCAACGACCCTACCTCAGCTCACGGCGTTCACAGGAATCGCGACAGGACAGTACACGGAGTTCGGTTTCGAGACACCCGCACCCGAAGCTGACGTGGTGAACATCAACTCCGTTCCTGCAGGGGAGGTGGACTCGATGGTAGCGAACGGATGGAGCTTCTTGATCGAGGGCACCATTACCAAGGTGTCCGACGGCGCGACGAAGAGCTTCTTGATCGAAGCGGATGTTCCCACCGTTTACAGCGCGTGTGCCGTGGAAGGCCTCGAGCCTGGAGTCAACGTCAGCGCCAACTCGAGCGTCGACCTCACGCTGCATGGCGACCACATCTTCTTCAACGGTTTTCCCGAGGAAGAGGGGAACGTCCAGCGGCTGGCGCAGTGGCTCTGGGACGTCGAAGACACTGACGGCAACGGCGTGCTCACCCGCGTCGACTTCGAGGCGGCGACCGATGTGGGGAGCCTCTTCCCGTCCCCTCCCCAAGGGGTCTATGAGCTCACCGGAGGCCCGATCACCCCAATCAACGACGCATGGGACTTCATTCGCGCTCAGCTCGGCACCCAAGGTCACATCTTTGGAGAGGGGGAGTGCGAGTGGAGCCCACTCTAGCGCGGTGCGCAGGCGTGCTAGATACTAGAGGCAAGACGCAACCTCGCTGAAACCGAAAGCCACCGACGGGCAGTTTTCCACGACACCACGTCGGGACGATCCAGCAAGACACATCGCCGCCGGCGCACCCCGAACTTTCCTCTTCCAAATCGGCTTCCGCCTCTAACCCGCAAACCGGCGAAAATCTTGCGCTGGAACTGACACTGCGACTGCTCTAGCTTGCGCTGCAATGCCAGCGCATACCGACTTTCCGATAGCGATCATTGGTGCAGGCTTTGCCGGAATCGGCGCGGCGATTCAGTTGAAGAAAGCCGGCATTCATTCGTTCACGATCTTCGAGCGAGCTAGCGAGATCGGTGGAACCTGGAGGGACAATACCTATCCGGGTGCCGCCTGCGACGTACCCTCGCACGTGTATTCACTCTCCTTCGAGCAGAACCCGAGCTGGAGCCGGCGCTACGCCAGCTCTTGGGAAATCCAGGAGTACCTTCTCGGCGTCGTCGACAAGCACGAGCTTCGCGAACGAATGCGACTGCACACCGAAGTCATCGAGGCGCGCTTCGATGAGGAAACCGGCACCTGGATCCTTACACTGAACGGTGGCGAGACGTTCACGGCGCGCGCGGTCATCGCCGGGGTCGGGGGCTTGGTCGATCCCTCCTACCCGAACATCCCTGGGATGGATGCGTTCGAAGGAGAGATGATGCACACCGCTCGTTGGAACCACGATGTCGACCTCACGGAGAAGCGAGTCGCCGTCATCGGAACCGGGGCCAGCGCCGTGCAAGTTGTGCCCAGCATCGCACCCATCGTGTCGGTTTTGAGCGTATTTCAGCGCACGCCCGCCTGGGTAGTCGGCAAGTTCGACGCCCTTTACCCGAACTGGCTTCGGAGGTTCTTGGCCCGGGCGCCTTTTTTTCTTCGCGCGAGCCGCTTCGTGAAGTACTGGACCAGCGAGCTGCGCGGGCCGATCGTCTTCTTCAATTCGAAGCTTCTCTCGAGAATCGGCGTGGCTCTCTCGATGTGGAATCTGCGGCGTCAGGTCCAAGACCCCGAGCTCAGGAAACGGCTCACGCCGGATTTTCAGTTTGGCTGCAAGCGCGTCTTGGTCTCGGACGATTACTGGGCGTCGTTCGAACGCGAGAACGTGGATCTCGTCACCGACTCGATCCAAGGCATCGAGAACAAAGGCATTCGTACCCGCGACGGCCGCCTGCACGAGGCAGACGTGCTGGTGCTCGCTACGGGCTTCAAGCTCGGACTCGCCACCGCGCCATTCCCGGTCGTGGGCAGAGGGGGACGGACGCTCGACGAGGCTTGGGCAGGTGGCGCGGTCGCGTACAAGGGCATGACAGTCGCTGGCTTCCCGAACTGGTTCATCATGATGGGCCCCAACACAGGCCCCGGTCACACCTCGGTCTTGGTCTACACCGAAGCGCAGATCTCCCACGCCCTACAAGCGATCAAGAAGCTCATGGCGGAGAATCTGAAGTACATCGATGTCCGCCAAGAAGCGCAGGACGAGTACAACGCGGGCATCCAAAAGCGGATGAAGCACATGGTCTGGGGAGGCTGCAAGAGCTGGTATCTCGACGATGACGGCAGCAATCACTCACTCTACCCAGGCTTCGCCGCCGAATACGTCGTGCGGGCGCGGAGACTACGGGTCGAAGACTACGATACGGTTTCGTTCTAGGGGCTCCTAGGACAGGCCGATGCCCGTTTGGAGAAGCTGCGTGGCAGCGAGGGCCAGCTTTCGGGCGTCTTCCGAGCTCAGGTTTCGGACGCGGGGGTGGCGGTCGACAATCATACGAGCGAGGCCATGGGTGAGCGCTTCGCTGGTCAGGGCGATGAGCTCGGGATCGGCCTCGGGAATGAGCCCAGCGTTCTGCCCCTCATAGATGAGCGCGATCAACTTCAGCCTTCGCTCATCGTTGACTTCGCCCAGCAAGGCGCTGCAGACCGAGGCGTTGCGCTGGATCAACTCGAAAAGATTCGGATGGTCAGCTGCGAAGCGCACATACGCGACCGTCATGGCCCGGAATTGAGTAAGCGCGTCGTCCCTATCGCTGCTCGCCCCGTCGAGCTTCTTGTCGAGCTCCGCTGCCGCTCTCTGCGCAACCGCCTGCAGCAGAACTCGCTTGTTCGCGAAGTGCCGGAAGGGCGCAGCGGACGACACACCTGCTTCCCGCGCCAGCGCGCGCATACTGATCCCCTCAGCCCCCTGACTGTCGACTAGCCCAAAGGCAGTCTCGAGCAGCGTCTCACGCAGCTTGCCGTGGTGATATGGCTTCGCGTCTCCGCCCATGGCCTCACATTAGCAGAAGATGTTATCAGCGCTTACTTACCGTCAGATCCGATGTAAGCAACGCTTACTTAGGGTGTGCGGGAGAGTCAGGACGAAAGAATCCGAAAGTTAGCACTGCTTACACGGTCCAGGGCCCGAAGTTAGCACTGCTTACACCCGGGGATGCCCGAAGTTAGCACCGCTCACATGAGCCTGCTCAGTCACTCGCAGACGTTTGTGGAGAGCTCGCACTTGTAGCCGTAGGGGCAGTCCCGGCTCTCGATGCAGGGCAACTTCTCACAGACGCCCTTGTCACGGTTGCAGTAGAAGGGAGGCGCGCAGGAGTGCAGGTGACAAGCGATTTCGGCCCGCGAGGGACCGGACGAGCGCGGTGTTTGCTCAGTCCCTGGGGCCACCGCGGTGGTTCCCTCGGTATTCGCTGTCCTCGAACAGGCCAAGGTTGCGATGCCGCCGCAAGCCAACGCCACGAGCAAGCCAAGTCTCCGGATGCCGTCCATTTCCGAAAGATGATAGGTTTCATGCATGGCGGCAAAGCATATCCTGGCCTGCATCGACTTCTCTGAGCATTCGACGAGAGCCCTGCGCGAAGTCGGGGAATACGCGAGGGCCAACAGCAGCAAGGTGACGCTGATCTACATCTCCGACCCGCAGGGCTTCATACCGCCGCAAGCCGTACTCGAGCCGGCATCCAAAACCGACGACACAGCCCACGTGGCCGAGCTTGCGAAGCTCCGAGACGAGTACTTGTCGGGTCTTACGGTCGAGCTCGCCGTGACCGCCGACCACGCCCCCGCCAAAGCCATCTGCGAATACGCCGACAGCCACGGGGTCGACCTCATCGTCGTAGGCTCTCACGGACGCGGCGGCGTGGAGCGCTGGCTGATCGGAAGCGTCGCCGAGCGCGTGGTCCGGCACGCGACGGCGAACGTGTACGTCGTCCGGCACTGACTTCAAACGAGCCCCCTCCCCTGATAGGCTCTGCCCATGGGGAAGCGCAGGGCATGGTCGATCCTAGGCAATTCACAGCGTCTCGATGGCGGCGCCATGTTCGGCAATGCACCTCGCGCGCTCTGGCACAACTGGGTCCAGCCCGACGAACGCAATCGCATTCCGCTCGCCTGTCGGGCACTGCTGATCGAAGACGGCGACCGTCGCATCCTCTTCGAAACGGGCGTCGGTGCCTTCTTCCCACCACAGCTGCGTGACCGTTTCGGCATCCAAGAGGAACGCCACGTCCTGCTCGACAACCTGCGCAAAGCCGGCTTTTCACACGAAGACATCGACTGCGTCGTCCTCTCGCATCTGCACTTCGATCACGCCGGGGGCTTGCTCAACGCCTACGAGCCCGAGGAGCCGATGCGCCTCTTGTTTCCCAAGGCCATGTTCGTGCTGAGTTTGGAGGCCTGGCAACGCGCCAAGCATCCGCACGCTCGGGATCGCGCATCGTTCATCCCAGAGCTCCCGCTGCTGCTCGAAGAGAGCGGTCGGCTCGAAGTCGTCAAAGGGCACCGCTCGGACACCCTGGGCGCGGACTACAAGCTCTGGCTCTCCGAAGGACACACGCCCGGGCTCATGCTGACCGAGATTCCCGGCGAGGAGGGTCCCGTCGTGTTCGCGGCAGACCTCATCCCAGGGCGGGCTTGGGTTCACCTTCCGATCACCATGGGCTACGACCGCTACCCGGAGCAGCTCATCGACGAGAAGACTGACTTGCTGACGCGCCTGGTCGAGCAAGGCGGCCGGCTGTTCTTCACCCACGACCACGAGGTGGCCCTGGGGCGCATCGCCCGCAATGACAAGGGACGATTCGTCACCGAAGAGACCTCGAAAGAGCTCGTCGGCGCCCTGTTGTGAGCAGCGTGGTAGACTAGCCCTCTTTGGAGGGACGATGCCTGACGGAAGCGGCAAGACGCCCACACGAATCGAAACCAGCGGCGAGTACATCGAAAGCCTTCGCGGCCGCAATCTGAAAGTTTATCTATTCGGGGAGCTCATAGGCGAGCCCGTGGATCATCCGATGATCCGACCGTCGATCAACGCAGTCGCCGCGACCTACGACCTGGCCATTGCGGAGCCCGAAGTAGCCACGGCCGAGTCCTCGCTGACCGGTAAGCGCGTCAACCGATTTCTACACGTTGCACAGAGCGCCGAAGACCTGGTCGCGCAGAACATGATGCAGCGCAAGCTCGGTCAGCGCACCGGAACTTGCTTTCAGCGCTGCGTCGGCATGGACGCCTTCAATTCGCTGTACTCGGTGACGTACGAAATCGACGAGAAGCACGGCACGCCTTATCACGGGCGCCTGAAGTCATTCCTCGAGACGATGCAGGAGCACAACTTCATCGTTGGCGGCGCGATGACCGACGTCAAGGGCGACCGCAGCAAGGCCCCGCACGAACAGGACGATCCCGACCTGTTCGTACACATCACGAAGCGAAATCAAGAGGGCATCTGGCTCAAAGGCGCCAAGGCCCATCAAACCGGGTGCATCAACTCGCACTGGATCATCGCCATGCCGACGATACGTCTCGGCCCCGCCGACAGGGACTACGCAGTCGTCGCGGCCTTCCCGGTCGATGCGCCCGGAATCACTTACATCTACGGACGACAGTCCTGTGATACCCGAAGCATGGAAGGCGGCTCCATCGACGTGGGTAACGCGGAGTTCTCGGGCCAAGAAGCCATGGTCATCCTCGATGAGGTCTTCGTCCCTTGGAGCCAGGTCTTCATGGACGGCGAATACGAGTTTGCCTCCATGCTCGTCGAACGATTCACCTGCTATCACCGTCGCAGCTACGTCTGCAAGACCGGCGTCGGCGATGTGCTGATCGGCGCGGCAGCCCAAATCGCTGAGTACAACGGCGCCGACAAAGCCTCGCACGTCAAAGACAAGCTCGTTCAGATGACACACCTGAACGAGACGATGTACGCCGCAGGCATCGCGTCTTCGCATCAGGCACAGCCCACCAAGTCGGGCGCCTACTTGAACGACGACATGCTCGCCAACGTCTGCAAGCACCACGTTACCAAGATGCCTTTCGAAATGGGCCGCCTCGCACAGGACCTGGCAGGCGGTCTAGTCAGCACCGCGCCCTCCGAAAAAGAGCTCAGGCACCCCGAGCTCGGCGCCCTGCTCGACAAGTACCTCAGGGGCCGAGCCGACGTCCCCACCGAAGCCCGCATCCGCATCCTGCGCCTGATCGAAAACATGACCATGGGCCGCAACGCCGTGGGCTACCTGACCGAGTCCCTGCACGGCGCCGGCTCCCCGCAGGCGCAGCGCATCCAGATCGGCCGCCAAATGGAGCTCGGTTTCAAGAAGGCTTTGGCACGACGGCTGGCCGGCGTCGATTCGACCGACCAGGACTAGCAGGCTCAGCTTCGGCTGAGCACGAACCGGTAGCGGACGTCGTTGCGACGCAATCGCTCGAGCGCGGTATTGACCTCGGTCATTGGAAGCGTTTCGACCTGGGCGCCGATGCCGTGACGCGCGGCGAAGTCGAGCATCTCGCGCATCGCGACGCGTCCGCCTATTGGGTTTCCCGTAACCGAGCGACGTCGCGACAGAAGAAGGCCGGTTGGAATGCTCAGCGGCTCGGTGATCGCGCCAACGAACGACAAGACACCGTCGGGCCGAAGCGCGTTCACGTAGCGCTTCCAATCGAGAGGGGCGTTCACCGTCGAGACGATCAGGTCCAAGGACTCTCCTTGTGCTCTGAGCGCGCGATCATCGACACTCGAGACGAAATGGTGTGCACCGAGCGCCCTGGCCTCCTCTTCTTTGGCAGCCGTGGAGGAGAACGCGGTCACCTCACATCCAAACGCGCGAGCGAAACGAATCGCCAAGTGACCGAGGCCGCCAATGCCGATGATGCCGACGCGGCTCTGCGGGCGCGCGTGCGCCACAATGGGCGAGTACACGGTGACGCCGCCACAAAACAAGGGCGCGGCCGCTTCTGAGCCCAGCGCATCGGGAATCGCAAAAGCGAAGCGGCCGTCGACTCGGATTCGGTCCGCGAAGCCACCCGGACGGCCTACGCAAGTCTGGATGCTGTTCGCGCAGAGGTTCTCGTCGCCGCGCTCGCACCACTCGCATTCCAAGCAGCTCCCGCACTGCCAGCCCACGCCGACGCGGGCGCCAAGCTCGAGCTGGCTGACCAGCGCGCCCTTTTGCGCGACGGTCCCAACGATTTCGTGTCCCGGAACTAGGGGGTATTCGCTGGTCATCCAGTCGTTGTCGATCAGGTGCAGGTCGCTGTGACAAATGCCGCAGTGGCTGATCGCGATCTCGACATCGTGCGGGCCGAGGGCGGCGGGCTCGTAGCCGAACGGGGCAAGAGAAGCCCCGGCTTCTTGGGCCGCATAGGCGTCCACGCGGCCGAGAGTTGCTTGGGTCATGATGATGAACCTCTAGGCGCTAGCGGGCGGCCGTCAAATTGAATAGGTTACGCCTGATGCGAGGGTGGGTGAGCATCTGTTGGCTGAGCGCGTGCCTCTGCGCGACGAGCCTGGCTTGCGACCGGGGGGCGTCGACCGAGACCCCCGTGCAGCAAGTCGACGCTACGGAAGCCCACAGCGGGGCGGCCGAGCAGCCGACGGCACGAGATCGGGCACGGCAGGCCTCGGCGCGAGAAGGCTTGCTCATCGGCGAGTTCCGACTGGCTAAGAATCCGGTGATCGACGGGGACACGATTCGAGTCCAGGGCGTCGATGGCTCCGTCCGGCTGCTATCGCTCGACACGGAGGAAAGATTCCACGGCAAGGCCGACCGCAGGGCCGCCTCGAAAGACTTCGCGCGCTACATGAAAAGCAAGCGCGGCAACGCCGTACGGCCGCAGAAGGCAGGGACGCCCATGGGGGAGGAGGCCGCGAAGTTCGCTGAGGCCTTCTTCGAAGGCGCCGAGGTCGTGCGACTAGAGCGCGATGACACCAAGGAGATTCGGGGGAACTTCGGGCGTCTCCTCGCGTACGCGTTCGTGAAGAAGAACGGCCGCTGGACGAGCTACAACGTCGAGTGCGTGCGCGCCGGAATGAGCCCCTACTTCACCAAGTACGGATACTCACGCCGCTTTCACAATCAGCTTGCGCACGCGGAAGTCGAAGCGCGGGAAGCCAAGCGTGGAATCTGGGATCCGCAAGCACAGGGTTACGGCGACTACGAAGAACGCAAGGCCTGGTGGGACGCGCGAGCCGACTTCATTCGGTCGTTCGAGCACGAAGCGAATCGTCGAGACGACTTCATCCTGCTGACCCAATGGGATGCAATCGACCGACTCGAAAAGAACCTGGGCAAGGAGGTCACGGTCTTTTCCAACGTGGACAAGATCGACCAGTTCAAGGGACTGGTCCGCGTCTCTTTGGACATGCAGCCACGCAAGCCATTTCCGGTGATCTTCTTCGACAAGGCCGTATTTCGCGAAACCGAAATCGAGCGCCACGGGCGAGAGCCGGTGACCATTCGAGGCACCGTGGAGCGCTACGAGAAGGGCAAGTACCGCACGCTTCAAATCGTCGTCACGGAGCCTGCTCAGGTCACCCTTCCCGCCCTGCCCTGACCGAATCACGAAACCGCCCGAGCCGCCGTCCGATAACCCCCGAAACCAAAACGGTGGGAGGTCGAGATGGCGGGTGTTTGGAACTGGACGCGCGGATTTGCGTGCTTGCTCTTAGTGCTGGGAAGTTGCGGGCGGGAAGAGCTCGGCGCCGCGAGCGCCTGTGATGATTTGGCGCCGGGCGACATCGTCATCACCGAGGTGCACGCCAATCCGGATGGTAGTGACGGCGAGGCGGAGTACGTCGAGCTGTTCAACGCCAGCGGCGAGCTGCTTTCGCTCGATGGGCTGAGCTTGGTCACCGGACGCTCGGTCGGCACCGGCGAAAGCTCGCATCGTTTCTTTGAGGCATCGATGGCACCGGGCGACTACCTGGTCGTCGGGAACGCTCCGTTCGACGCGATGCCGCCGCACCTGGACTACAGTTACGGAAGCACCCTGGGTAGCCTGCGCAACTCCGATGCGCTGGTCTCGGTTCGCTGCGACGCGCTGCTCATCGACCAAGTGATCTACGAGCGGACCTCAGACGGCCGGGCACTAGAGCTCGACGGAAGGTTCGCACCCGACGACGAGCTGAACGACGACGCAGCTCGCTGGTGCACGACTCCTGAGGGGGTATCCGAATTTTCCCCAGACAATTTTGGTACTCCGGGAGCTCCAAACAGCCCATGCGCGTTTGACGAGCCAACAGAAGGATGTCTGGAATCTGGAGCGCGACGCGCGATCCACCTTCCCGAGCCGGGGGAGGTTCAGCTCAGCGAATGGATGGCCAATCCCGAGGGTGCGGACGCTGACCTCGAATGGGTCGAGGCTCTATTCCTCGCGGAGGCCGATCTGAACGGCTTCCAACTCGGGTCGGCGCCCGACGCTCTAGTGACGGTGTTAGATGGGGATGAGTGTTTTCCGGTCGGCGCGGGGGAACGGGTCGTCTTCGGGGCGAGTCCGGCGGCGGCTCCCCGCGTCGACGCGGAGCTAGGTTTCAGTCTGGGGAATTCGGGCGCCAGAAGCATC
>Ga0316201_10000243_pt1 | contig 27964 bp, 26 predicted proteins | sample CS6wburrow_MG_FD_204516 | JGI IMG/M metagenome (GOLD analysis project Ga0316201, IMG submission 204516) | Coastal sediment microbial communities from Delaware Bay, Delaware, United States - CS-6 worm burrow | ecosystem: Environmental > Aquatic > Marine > Coastal > Sediment | place: USA...
TGTTTCTCGACAATGTCACCACGGTGATCATTTTCGCCCCGCTCACTATACTTGTCACCCGCCTGCTCAAACTGAACCCGGTACCGTTTCTGATTGCGCAGGCCATGCTGTCGAATATCGGTGGCGCGGCAACACTGGTGGGCGACCCGCCGAACATCATGATCGGCAGCGCCGCGGGAATCGATTTCGTCACCTTCCTCATCAACATGGCACCGCTCATCGCGGCGCCGTGGCTTGCCACATTGTTGTTATTGCTGTTTTTCTTCCGCAAAGAGCTGCAGCCTGTCAGTAACGAACGCGCACTTATCGACCTGGATGAAAACAAGGCCGTTCGGGAGCCGGCGCTGCTGCGCCGCATGTTGATGGTCATGGGCCTGGTCGTAATCTTGTTCTTTGTGCACCACCGACTGGGCTTCTATCCCTCTTTCGTCGCCCTGATCGGACTCGCGCTGGCACTGATACTCGCCCGCCCGCATGCCGACAAACTCGTCGGGGAAGTTGACTGGTCGATACTGCTTTTTTTCGCCTCGCTTTTTGTGCTCGTTGGCGGTGTCAAAGCAACGGGCCTGCTCGACGTCATTGGCGGCGAGGTCGCAGGATCCGCGCGTGACCCGAACCGGCTGTTACTCACGGCATTAGGTTTGATGTGGGTCGCCGCCATTCTCAGCGCGCTGATCGACAACATCCCCTTCACCGTTACGATGATCCCGATTATCGGCGCCTTATCTGCCGAAGGAATTGATGTCTATCCGCTGTGGTGGGCACTCGCCATTGGCGTGGCACTGGGCGGCAATGGCACGCATATCGGCGCCACGGCAAACGTCGTTGTTGTTGCGCAGGCGGAGCGCAGCGGCTTGCCCGACGCCCGAATCACACCACTACTGTGGCTCAAGACAGGGCTGCCTGTGATGATCACAGGCCTTGTCGTAGCAAGCTTCGCGTTTGCTCTGATCTACTAAGGCGCATCAGAACGGAATGTCGTCGTCGAAGTCATCGGGGCCAGTCTGCGGAGGCGCGCTGGGCGGCCCCGAATCCTGACCTGAACTCATCGGCGCTGAGCCACCACCGCCGCCGCCAGCACCACCGCGACCACCGAGCATTTGCATCTCGTCAGCGATGATCTCGGTCGTCCAGCGATCCTGGCCACTCTTGTCCTGCCATTTGCGCGTGCGCAGCTTGCCTTCGATATAGACCTGCGAGCCTTTGCGGAGGTACTCCGCGGCTATTTCGGCAAGCCGGTTGAACATAGCGACCTTGTGCCATTCGGTACGGTCTTTCTGCTCGCCCGTCTGCTTGTCCTTCCAGCTCTCGTTCGTGGCCACTGTTAGATTGGTTACCGCCGAGCCGCTGGGCATGTAGCGTGTCTCGGGATCGTTCCCGAGGTTGCCGACGATGATGACTTTGTTGATTCCGCGGGCCATATCAGGTCCCCTGTCTTTTGGATTTGGTGTTGTTCTCGCTCACCGATCAGGTGAGGGGTCGCCTATTGTAGAGCCTGATGGGCCAAATACCAGCCCGATTTCTCTAGGATTGCCGGCTAAACATGCTCGACGAGGCCAGCCAGATCGCGGCCAGCAGCGCGCAGACGAAAAACACGTCCGAGGGACGGCCGGACGCCAGGAATCTGCCGCCAATAAGACCACCGACAAACGCACCGAAGAACTGTGCGCTGGAGAACACACCCAGTGAGGCGCCACGTACTTCTCCCTCGGCCAGCAGGGACAGGCGCGCGGGCAGGCCCGCCTCGAGAAAGTTGAAACCGGCGAAGAACACGACCAGCGCGATGAACACCGGCATCACCCCGAAGCTGCCGAAGGCGAGCATCAGTTGCCCGGCAAGGAGCAGCGTGACCGCGATACCGATGGTCCTGGGCTTGCCTTTTCGCTCATCGCTGATGATCAACGGCACCGTCCCGATCAGCGACACCAACAGTGCCCCAATGTACATCTGCCAGTGATCGGTTACTGGTATCTCGAGTCGATTTAGCAGCAGAAATGGCAAGGCGACGAAACTCGCCGTCAGGATCGCGTGCAGCACGAATACGTACAGATCCAGGCGAATCAGGTCAGCACGAAACGCCGGCAGAATATTCCAGTTTTGCGGCTTCTCGGGCCGCTCGATGTCGGCAGGGAGTCCTTTCAGCAGCAGGCCGGCGAAGACAGCCAGCCCGGCGGCGAACCAGAACAGCGACGGCACGCCAAACCGGGCCGCGATGACAGGGCCAATGACCAGCGCGACCATGAACGACAACCCGATGCCGACACCGAAGAACGCCATCGAGCGGGTGCGGACTTCCTGGCGCGTCGCATCCGCGATGAGCGCGGTCAGCGTTGCGGAGATTGCGCCAGCACCCTGCAACAACCGGCCCAGGATGATGCTCCATATCGTATCGCCGACGGCAGCGACAATGCTGCCCACAGCGAAAATGATCAGGCCACCAACGATAACCGGCACGCGGCCTATGCGATCGGACAAAGCGCCCAGTGGGATCTGTAGCCCGGCCTGTGTCAGCCCGTAAGCCCCGACTGCAAGACCAATCAGCAGCGGCGTGGCGTCAGCGAGCTGGGCCGCATATAGCGACAACACGGGCAACAGCGCAAACAGACCGAACATTCGCAGCATCGCAATGATGGCAACAATGCCAACGGCACGTCTTTCACCAGGCAGCATCACGGCTATCGCGTTGTCAGAGTCTGTCGCCATTGAATGAGTCTTTGCGCCGAAGTCAGAGGGCGGCGTATATTAGCAGGTTGGTCGGCGTTTACAGCACCCACATGAAATCCATCCACACCAAGTCCATCGACATTCGCGGCGCAAGAACTCACAACCTGTGCAATCTCGACCTGAGTTTGCCGCGCGACAAACTTATTGTGTTCACGGGCCTGTCCGGCTCGGGCAAGTCTTCACTCGCATTCGACACGATCTACGCCGAAGGGCAGCGCCGCTACGTGGAGTCCCTGTCGGCCTACGCGCGGCAGTTCCTGTCAATGATGGAAAAACCGGACGTCGACCATATCGACGGCCTCTCGCCGGCCATCTCTATTGAACAAAAGTCGACCTCGCATAATCCGAGATCGACGGTCGGCACAGTCACAGAAATTTATGACTACCTGCGCCTGCTCTATGCGCGCGCCGGCATCCCGCGTTGCCCGGACCACGGCACGGATCTCGAAGCACAGACGGTTAGCCAGATGGTCGACCAGGTTCTCGCGATGCCTGAAGGTACTCGCCTGATGCTGCTGGCGCCGGTGGTTGCGGAACGTAAAGGCGAACACGTGCAGCTCATGCAGGACCTGATGGCGCAGGGCTTCATCCGTGCACGCATCAACGGCGAGGTCTATGAGCTCGACCAGCCGCCCGCCCTCGACTTGAGGAAGAAGCACAACATTGACGCGATCGTCGATCGCGTCAAGGTCAAACAGGATATTCGACTGCGCCTCGCCGAGTCGTTCGAAACAGCGCTGCGCCTCGCCGATGGTGTTGCACGCATCGCGTTCATGGATAACCCGGACGAAGACGAGGTGATTTTCTCTGATCGCTTTGCCTGCAATATCTGCGGTTACTCACTCACCGAACTCGAGCCGCGCCTGTTTTCATTCAACAACCCGAGCGGCGCATGTCCGGGTTGCGACGGGCTCGGCGTCAAGCAGTATTTCGACCCGGATCGCGTTGTCGTCAACGAAGAGCTGGCCCTGGCCGGCGGCGCTATACGCGGCTGGGATCGCAAGACGACCTATTACTACCAGATGATCCAGAGCCTGGCAGCGCATTATAAATTCGACCTCGAAACGCCATTCAACGAGCTGTCAAAAACCTTGCGTGACATAGTGTTGTTCGGTAGCGGCGGCGAGAAGGTTGAGTTTTATTACGAAAACTCGCGTGGCATGCAGGTCAAAAAACGACATCGCTTTGAAGGCGTAATTCCAAATCTCGAGAGACGCTACCGCGAAACCGAATCCGGCGCCGTGCGTGAGGAACTCGCGAAGTTCCTCAACAGTCAGTCCTGTCCCGACTGCGGCGGTACGCGCCTGAATCGCTCGGCGCGAAACGTCTTCATTCTCGATCACGCCATCGCCGAAATTTCGAACATGTCGGTTGGCGACGCGGTCCGGTTTTTCGCAGACATGGAGCTTGATGGCTGGCGCGCGACGATCGCAGACAAGATCGTCAAGGAGATTGGTGACAGGCTCGGGTTTCTCTCCGATGTGGGGCTCGACTACCTGTCGTTGGGCCGCAGTGCCGAAACGCTGTCGGGTGGCGAAGCACAACGCATTCGACTGGCCAGCCAGATTGGTTCCGGTCTTGTCGGCGTCATGTACATTCTCGATGAGCCTTCTATCGGCCTGCATCAGCGCGACAACCAGAGACTGCTCAGCACACTTACGCATCTGCGTGACATCGGCAATACCGTAATCGTCGTCGAGCATGACGAAGAAGCAATACTCGCTGCCGACTATGTTGTAGACCTCGGGCCGGGCGCGGGCGTGCATGGCGGCAAAGTCGTCGTTGCCGGAACACCCGAAGAAGTGCAGAACAACCCGGAGTCACTGACGGGGCAGTACCTTTCCGGCAAGCGCCGCATCGCCGTGCCTGAGGAGCGGGTCCCGGCGGACCCGGAGCGGCAAATCACGATCGTTGGTGCGACCGGCAATAACCTTAAAGGGGTCGATGCATCGATACCCGCCGGACTTATGACCTGCGTAACCGGCGTGTCCGGCTCGGGAAAATCGACCCTGGTAAATGACACCCTGTACAAGGCTGTCGCAGACCTGCTTAACAAGAGCAGCCGTAACCCCTCGCCACACAAGGAAATTTTAGGGCTCGAACTCATCGATCGCGTCATCGATATCAGCCAGAGCCCGATCGGTCGTACGCCGCGTTCGAACCCGGCAACCTACAGCGGCCTGTTTACACCCATTCGCGAACTGTTTGCCGGCACGCAGGAAGCGCGTTCGCGCGGATACATGCCAGGGCGATTCAGCTTTAACGTCAAAGGCGGTCGTTGCGAAGCGTGCCAGGGCGATGGCGTGATCAAAGTCGAGATGCACTTCCTGCCCGACGTATACGTGCCGTGTGATGTCTGCCGCGGCAAGCGGTACAACCGGGAGACGCTCGAGATTCGCTACAAGGGCAAGAACATTCACGAAGTGCTCGACATGACCGTCGAGGATGCTGCCGTGTTCTTCCAGAATGTGCCGGTCGTTGCGAAGAAACTGAATACACTGATCGACGTCGGTCTGACGTATGTTCGGCTTGGACAGAATGCGACAACCTTGTCGGGTGGCGAGGCGCAACGCGTCAAGCTCGCGAAAGAACTTTCCAAGCGGGATACGGGTAACACGCTGTACATTCTCGACGAACCGACAACCGGCCTGCACTTTCATGACATCGAACAGTTACTCGGCGTGCTGCACCGGTTGCGCGATCGTGGCAACACGGTCGTCGTCATTGAGCACAACCTCGATGTCATCAAGACGGCCGACTGGGTTATCGACCTCGGTCCCGAGGGTGGTGATGGAGGTGGTGAAATTATCGCGACCGGCACACCCGAAGATGTAGCTGCAAACAAGAAGTCATTTACTGGCGAGTACCTGAAACCGCTCGTCGAAAGCACGAGCAAATCGGTCCGCAGCTCCCGCGTTGGTACGTAGATACAACGACGGTTCGATCAGCTCGAGTTCCATCAACAAGTAGTTGTCATTTTCGTCTCGTACCAGATCGGCACGCACATAGGTCGGTTGTGGTTCTACAAGTGCCAGGAGTTTCTCGGCAGCCATGATCTGCTCTGAGGTAGCAACAACGCTCTTTATTTCCGCGCCATGCTCTTCCTGTGATCGGAAATCGCCCTGCTCAGGCGTTTTCAGAATGGCGTGACTGTATTCGCCGCCGAAGAAGAATAGCGAGTACTCACCTTCGCTCTGCACGTTACTCATGAATGGCTGCACGAAGAATGGCCGATTGGCGAAGGTGTTCTCCAGTTTTGACAGCAGATCAGCCGAAACGTATTCGTCCAGTACAAACGTGTGCTGAGAATTCGTGCCAACCTGCGGTTTTGTGACGATCTTGTCGGCGCGCAGCGTTTCAAACCAGCCGGCTATCTGCGCCGAATCGAATTCGTCGAACCAGATGCTCGGCACGATCGCGCCACCCTTTGCCTCCAGGTCACGCAAATAGGTTTTTGTAAGCGACCAGTGCACGAGAGCGATTGGATTGATCAGATGCGCCGACGATGCTTCGATCGCTGCCAGTACCCGCAGGAACAAGTCGGGGTCATCGGGGTAATCCCAGGGCGTACAAATATAGACTGCGTCGTAGCCATTCCAATCTGTCGATGAGTCGCGCCACGGCACGCAGTTAACCTGCCAGCCGAGCTCGGCCATCGCGTCGAGGCTGAGGTGATAGTCGGTGACGTAGTCACCTGGGTCTCCCATGACCAGATACGCGCATTTTTTCATGCGGCGCATCTTATCCTTTTCGAGCCCCCAAGTATGTGCTCGACGAGCAGCGGATTGATGGCGTCAGCATGAGTGATCGGGGCCATGTGAGAGTGACAATCGAGCATGTGAAGACTACTCCCGGGCGCGGATGCTGCAAATAGTTCGGCGACGCGACGCGCCGAGTCGCGCGTCTGGTCGCCACAGAAAATTCGCACCGGCATTCGCAGGCTGGCCAGACCGGAAGCGGAGGTCCCGGCATGGCGCAGCGCGTGAAACTCAGCCGCGACCTTTGGCATCAGGCGCGCCAGCCGTGCATGTTGCGAATCCTGCATCACCCGCCAGGCATCGCCTCGTGACCAGAAGTTGACGAACTCACGCGCAGCTCGCAAACGACCATGCTCGCAGTCGACCTGGCCGATGATCGACATCGCGACGCATTCGACTTCCTCGAGCGCGGGCGAGGTCCGGTCATCGTCGTACAACAGCGAGAGAAGAACCGGCTCATAGACTGCGAGACTCGCGACCAGCTCTGGGTGCTCGAGTGCGACATGAGTGGCGATCGCGCCGCCGTAGGAATGTCCAACGATGTGGGCGCTGCCGCCGTTGTCGCGAATAAGATCGGCTATCACCCGGACCTCGTACCCGAATGTCAGGTCGTCACCCAACACGAATTGCTCCTCGCCATAGCCGATCAGGTCCGGCGTCAGCACGTCAAAGCGATCGCCGACATAGTCCCTGAGTGCGCGCCACTGGCCGCCGTTGCCGCCACTCGAGTGCAGGCACACTATGGCTTTCGTATCGTTAATCGTTTCCTGGTCCGACATTTTGATTCCTCCGCAGTCTTTATGTGTCTGTAGCGAGGTTCGCAGTGTCGTTGTAAATAGCGCAGCAGTCGTGACCGGTCGGCGACCAAACCATGACCATTCGATGACGCCGGAATGCGGGGCTCCGGTAAGTGAAGAAAATAACTGGAAATCAATGAGTTATCGATTTCCGAATTGGGAGTTCGCTGCCGATGACAGGAAGCGCCCTGGCCGCGCGGAAAAGCTACCTCACCCGGTTGCCAAAGCCATCCCAGACCTCGGCGTCACCGTAGTTCAGCGAACGTATCTTTTCCTCGATCTGTTCGAGATCGCCGACAACCACCCAGGTAAGCTGCTGCGGCCGAATGAGCGACCTGGCGCGTTCGTTCACCGCCTCCAGGCTGACCGCATTCAAGCGCTCGGCGGTGCCTTCCGCGTAGTCGAATGGCAGTCCATACGAGTCGGAGCTGACAATACTGCTCAGGAATCCTCGATTACTTGAAAAAGAGCCGGGTAAGGAACGGGTCCGGTTAAGCTTGATGCGCTCGACTTCTTCGGCCGTCGCGGGACGCGTCGAAACGTATTCTTCGAGTTCGCGCAGAATCTCCTGCATGCTTTCCATGGTCTTGTCGCTTTGCACGCTCGCGGAAACCGAGAATGTCTGATCACCGCTGGTATTTCGCGCGACGCGTGAACCAGCGCCATATGACCAGGACTTGTCCTCGCGCAGATTCATGTTGATTCGCGACTCGAACGTGCCGCCGAAAACCCCGTTGACCAGAGTCAGCTCGGTACTGACATCAGGGTCATACGGATCAATCGCGTGTCCCGCGATAATGGTGCTCTGCACGGCGCCAGGTCGATCAATAAGAATAACGCGTGCAGCAGGCGCTTCGGCCTCACCGACGGCCTTGCGATTAGATGCACTCACCGCTTTCCAACCAGCAAACGCGCTTTCGACCGATTCCCTGGCTTCTTCAAGTGAGATGTCGCCAATCATGAAGACAGTCATGTTGTCGGGTGTAAGCTCATCCGCGTGGAACTGCCGCAGAGTGTCGACGGAGAAATCACTAACCAGTTGCGGCGTCCAGACCATGCCAAGCGGGCTGTCCTCACCATAGATCGCACGATTGAACAGGCTGCCGGCAAACTGCGATGGGTTCTTTTCGATCGTCGCAAGAATTGCCAGAAGCTGTTGCTTGATCTTGTCGAGCTCACTTTCCGGGAACGTTGGATTGCGAAGCATCTCTGCAGCAAGCCGGAAAGACTCGTCGAGATGCGGCCGTAATATTCGGAAGCCGAAAGAACTCCGCTCATTGCCGGCGCCGGTGCGCGGGCTCATCGCGATCTTGTCCAGCGCCGCAGCAAGCTCATTCGCATCGTACTTCTTCGTGCCCTTGTCGAGCAGGCCAAACACGGCATTCGCCGTACCCGGAGCATCTGCGGCGTTCGCTGTATTGCCTGTCTCAATTCGAATCGTGACGTCCACAAGCGGGATGCTGCCGCGCCGTGCGACGACGAGCTTCATACCGTTGTCGAGTATCGCTGTCTCGATCGCCGGGAAGTGTATGCCCGAGACCTCGGTGACCTCCGGGATGGACGAGCGGTCCACGCTGGCACTCGTGGACTGCAATTCGGGAAACGGCTCGACCGTCAACTGATAGAAGTTCTTCGATAACCAGCGGTTGGCAACTATCTGCAGTTCGTCAGTCGTCGCCGTGTTCAGAGCTTTTAATTCCGTTTTGACCGCCAGCGGGTCAGCCGAAAATAGCTGGCCCTCGGCAAGAAAACGCCCAACGGTGGCTTTGCTTTCGAGCGAGCCCAGCATGTACATATTGATGCTTAGCTTGGCGTTTTCAGTGATATCCAAACTCGGCCCGGCTGACAGATAATCGGCGATCACCTCATCGACAACCTGGAGAACGTTTTCAGGATCGACACCGGGCTTGACGTCAATCGTCAGGTTGTACTCCCCGCTCAGTAGTCGGCCGTTAGCATATCCCTGCACGCTGGTGGCAATCTGCAGGTCATCCACGAGCTTGTTGTAGAGAGGAGAGTTCTTGTTGCCGACGAGCGTTTCGTTGACCAGGTACATCAGCATCGTGTCCCGGTGATTCATCCCGGGCAGAACCCACGTCCTCGAAATGCGCGTCTGGCCGACGCGGTCATACATCATCTCGATGCGGTTTTCCGGAATCTGCGGAATCCACTGCTGCCGCTTGACGAGAGCTACTCCGGCAGGAGCTTCGGCAAAATAGTGCTGGACCTTTTCTTTGGCCGTCTCGAGGCTGATATCACCGGCCAGCACGAGAACAACATTTGACGCTCCGTAGTACTGTTCGAACCACTCGTGAACATCCTCAACAGACGCCGCATCGAGATCCTCCATGGAGCCGATTATCGAGTGTCGGTATGGGTGATCTAGCGGATAAACACCTGCTCGAATTCGATCTGCCATCCCGGAATACGGTCGATTTTCGCCCTGGCGCTTCTCATTCTGCACAACCCCACGCTGTTCATCGAGCGCTTCCTGCGTCACCGCACCCAACAGGTAAGACATGCGGTCGCTTTCCATCCACAGCGCCATGTCGAGAGCACCGGTGGGTACTGTCGCATAGTAGTTGGTACGATCCTCGCTGGTCGTACCATTCATGCCGGTCGCGCCGGCCTTGGTGAAAGGCGTGAAAAACTCGCCATCGCGATTTTCGGTGCCCTGGAACATCAGGTGCTCGAACAGGTGTGCGAAGCCGGTCTTGCCGTCGGGCTCGTCGGCAGAACCGACGCCGTACCACATGCCGACAAACACAGTCGGTACCGAGTGGTCGGTATGTACCAGCACGGTCAGTCCGTTATCCAGCCTGAACGCCTCATACGCAATCTCGACCTGGCCGGCGATGTCATCCGCTGCTCTTGCAGGGGAAGCGGCCATGGCGATTAGCAGTGCCGCGCATGCGACCCACGTGAAAAGAGTTCGATTGACTGTCTGCATTCGCAGGACCTCTGCTGTTATCTGGAGCCGTTATTGACCCGTTGCGCCTCGTAAGGTTTCGTCGACGTAGACAGCCGACGCACCGAGGTACTGATTCTTGAGTATTCGATGACTCTGGCCCGTACCCAGGTCGTAGGCCCAGACGCCGAAACGTTCGCCACCACCGAACACGGTCCGCCAGGGTTCGGTCAGTATCAACACTTGCTGATCGGCCGCATAGGCAAGCGCTGTGAATTGCTTGCCCGGCGGCAACGCGAGCCGGTCGCGGACGATCCCATTGAGATCCGTGAGCAGGTATTCAGTCCCGTCGCCCGACTGTGTGCGGGCCTGGCAAGCCAATTGGCCGCGATCAGCAATCCACACCGAGCCGGTGAGCCTGCATTGCTCTGTCAGGGCGTCTCGCTGCAGCAGTTCACGCGTCATCACGTTGTAGGAGCGAATGCCGCGCTGCTCCGGAATGCCGGTCTCGAACAGAACCATCTCGTCGGACACCGCGACGATAGTCGAGAGCTGGTTGAGGTTATGCGACACAATCTCTGCACTGATGCCGGAATTTCGCCGTCGCGATGTCGCGCGCAGTCGCGAACCATCGTCCCATACCAGTGCCGAATGCGCTGACAGATAACGGGCAGCAACACCCGAGTACAAGGTCTTCGCCTGGCCCGTTTCAATATCGACCCAGGAGATCCGCGGCACTTCGCGGGTTTCCACTATCGCGGTTTCGGCCAGCAAAAATCGATTTTCGCCAAACTCGGAGATATCGCTAATCGTGACTGCGCCGCGGTTGGCGACGATGACGCTTGTGCCTTTCGCCAGATCGAACTCGCCCACATAGTTGCCGGATGCAAAATACAGGCGCCCATGGAAATCTGGCTGCGCACCTTGCTCACAGGACTGTAAAAACGGCAACATAACCAGGATTTTGGCGAGTGATTGGCGCACGAGAGTACTGGATTAATTCGGGACGCCTACAGTAACCTTGTGCGCATGAATTCTCCAACAACGAAGCATCACAGGTCATCCATCCCGGCGGTCGCTCTTTGCGTAATGGTCATTGCCGCTGCATGCAACGCGCAGGAGTCCGCACCCATGGAAATGTATACCGAGCAGGCAGGCGGACTTGTTCTGACAAGTAGCGGTGCATCACATTTCGCACAACTCGCGCTGGACTGCATCCACAAAGAGTATCCGAACAAGCTTAACCAGGTGCTGCAGAGCGACGAGTTCCTGCTGCCGCCCAAAACCCTGCACCCGGCCTTCTACGGCTGCTTCGACTGGCACTCATCGGTACATGGTCACTGGATGCTCGTAAAGCTGCTCAAGCAGTTCCCGGAACTGGCAGAGCGAGATCAGATCGTCGCCGGGCTGGGTATCTCGCTGTCCGCGGAGAATATTGCCGGGGAAGTGAGCTACTTTGATCATGAATCCAGCAGCTGGGAACGCACGTACGGCTGGGCCTGGCTGCTGCAGTTGGCAACGGAACTCGGCGAATGGGACGATCCATTTGCGGCGGAACTCGCCACTAACCTCGCACCGCTGGTCGACGTGATTCGGGACAGGTACGTCGAGTTCCTGCCGCGGCAGGAATACCCGATCCGGACCGGGGTACACCCAAACACGGCCTTTGGCCTGTCTTTCGCACTCGATTACGCCCGCTCGGCCGGCGACGACGAGCTCGCCCGGTCTGTCAATGAGGCGGCGCTGCGTTACTACCAGGACGACAGGAACTGTCCCCTGTCATGGGAACCGAGCGGCGAAGACTTCCTGTCACCGTGTTTCGAAGAGGCCGCCTTGATGGCGAGAGTGTTGCCCACCGATTCGTTTGGCCAGTGGCTCGCAGAATTTTTGCCCGGATTGTCTGCGGCCGACGCGCTGCGTCCGGCAAACGTCAGCGACCGTTCGGACCCGAAGATTGTGCACCTTGACGGGCTCAACCTGAGTCGCGCCTGGGACCTGTATTTAATCGCGAACCGGGTCGATAACGATGATCTCAAAACGAGGTTCCGCGCCTGGGCCCACGACCATCTCGCTGCCTCGTTGCCGCACGTTGCGAGCGAACACTATGAAGGTTCGCACTGGCTCGGGTCATTCGCGGTGTATGCGCTGACGCGTAACGACTAGCTCAGCGCGCGCAGCTGCCTGTCGTGCAGTCGGCTAAGCAATACGAGCGCCGATACGGCCCCGAGCAGCGCCAGCCACATGTCTGATTGCGTATCCCAGACGTAGCCCTGCGTGCCGAGAAACGAGTCGGCAGCCTCTGCCGACAACAACGCCACCCACCATTCGATGAGTTCGTAAGAGGCGCTGATAGCCAGGCAGACACAAATAATCAGGAAGTCGCGCCAGCCCGGGAAATTGACGACGTTCTTGCGGATCAGGATCTCGCGCGCCACGATGGCCGGGACGAAGCCCTGCGCGAAATGGCCGAGCTTGTCGTAGTTGTTGCGGGTTTGATCGAACGTCTCCCTGATCCAGTCTCCCAGCGGCACCTCGGCATACGTGTAGTGACCGCCGACCATCAGGATAACGCAGTGAACCAGTATCAGGACGTAGGTAAGTCGCGTCAGCGGGAAGCGCTCGCGGGTAAACCACAGGACCGCTGCGGCGATGATCGCGGGAGCAACCTCCAGTAACCAGGTCGGGTAGTCGTGCGGCCCGATGCCAGACCAGACAAGCACGGCCGAAAAAACAGCGATCCAGCTTATCTGCAGGGCATTCATATCAGTAATGCGGCGGGCGCTCGTCCTGCTCGGGGACCGCGTCGCCCTCACCGATCGAGCGCACTCGCTGGACGAGCGAGGTGCACAACTCCTCGAGTTGCATCAGTTTGGCCTGCTGCTGCGTCACGACCTCATTGAGCTCGTTCACCACCTGTTCCTGGTGCGCCAGCTTGACTTCGATGTCGACGAATCTTTCTTCGCTCATGGTCACCCCCTGCAAAAGAGTATCGCCCGCTGGGGCAGCCTCCTACAATAGGCAGATGGCTTTAATCCGTTTCGACAACGTGAGCCTCGCGTTTGGCGATCACGTTATTCTCCGCGAGGCCAACCTGGCAATTGAGCCCGGCGAACGCGTGTGCCTGATAGGGCGCAATGGCGCCGGCAAGTCGACGACATTGAAACTACTTACCGGCGAACTCGAGCACGATCGCGGCGATATCGTATGCAGCAGCAACCTCGTTGTCAGTCAGCTCGCTCAAACGCTACCTGAGGCTATGGATCAGCCAGTCCGCGACGTCGTCCGGTCGGGCCTCACTGATATCGAGAAGTTGCTCGAGACCTACAAGGAACAGTCGCAGCTGGAGCTCGACAAGCACGGCCTGATGGCACTTGAGGCACTGCACGCCAAGATCGATGGGCACGACGGCTGGCATATCGAACAACGCGTAGAAGAAACGATCTCCGATCTCGAAATTCCTGCAGAGAAGAGAATGAACGAGTTGTCCGGCGGCTGGCGGCGGCGCGTTGCATTGGCGAAGGCGCTGGTACAAAAACCCGACCTGCTGCTGCTCGACGAACCAACAAATCATCTCGATATCGCGACGATCAAGTGGCTCGAGGACAGGATCTACTCGTATCCAGGCTCCGTGATGTTCATCACCCACGATCGGGCATTCCTGCAGAAACTTGCCACACGCATACTCGAAATCGATCGCGGCAAGATCACAAGCTGGCCCGGGGACTACGCTAACTTCCTGAGAAGAAAGGAAAAATCGATCGAGGACGAGCTTGCGGCGAACGCCCTGTTTGACAAGAAACTCGGACAGGAAGAAGAGTGGATCCGGCAGGGCATCAAGGCGCGCCGCACCCGTAACGAAGGTCGCGTGCGAGCCCTGACGAAAATGCGTGAACAGCGCGCGGAGCGCGTAAAGCCGGATGCCCATGCGCGCATTCACATCGAGGAAGCCGAACAATCCGGACGCAAGGTCATCCGAGCGAAAAACGTCAGTTACCGCTACGGTGACGAACCGCTGATCGAGAACTTTTCGACCAAGATCATGCGTGGAGACCGCATTGGGCTGATCGGCAATAATGGCGTTGGCAAGACCACCCTGTTGCGCTTGCTGCTCGGTGACCTCGAACCACAAACTGGCACCTTGAAACATGGCACCAACCTGGAGGTCGGGTATTTCGACCAGCTGCGCCAGACACTCGATCTCGACAAGTCGGTCGCCTACAACGTCGGCGAAGGACGAACCTATATCAAACTCAATGGCAAGGACCGACATGTGGTCGGCTACCTTAAAGGCTTCCTGTTCAGTCCGAAACGGGCGGCGATGCCGGTTAGCGCACTGTCTGGCGGTGAACGCAACCGCGTTATCCTCGCCAAGCTCTTCACGCGCCCAGCCAACCTGCTGGTGCTCGACGAACCAACTAACGATCTCGACATCGAAACGCTCGAAGTACTCGAGCAGAAACTATGCGAATTTAGCGGCACGCTGATCGTCGTCAGTCACGATCGCGAGTTTCTCGACAACGTCGTTACAAGCACAATCGTATTTGAAGCGGACGGACGCGTTGAAGAATACGTGGGTGGTTATAGCGACTGGCTTCGATACGGCCACGAACTTGCGCAAACCGAGGATCCGTTTGGTCTCTCGGTTGCAGAGCGAAAACAAGCTGCCGCCGCAGAACGCCGCAAACAAAAGAAGGCAACCAAGCTTAGTTATAAGGACCAGCGTGAGCTCGATCAGCTACCTGCCGAGATCGAGTCGCTCGAGAATTCGATCGCACAGCTGCAGCAGGTCGTGTCACAACCGGACTTTTACTCGCAGGACCAGGAGCTGGTGCAGCGCAAGCTCAAAGAACTGGCCGACACCGAGGCGCAGCTCGAGGAGTGCGTCGAGCGCTGGTCCGAACTCGAGATTCTGCGGGACAGTTTCCGCCAGGGCACGTGACGATGTGGCAGGTATGGATTGATCGCGGTGGCACATTTACAGATGTCGTGGCGCGGCATCCGGACGGCCACCTTGTCAGTCACAAATTGTTGTCTGAGAATCCGGAACGCTACAGGGATGCTGCTGTGCAAGGCATCCAGGAAATACTCGGACTGGAACCAGGTTCTGTGATTCCGCCTGGTTCGGTGGAGAGCGTGAGGATGGGAACCACCGTCGCCACGAATGCACTGCTCGAGCGTACAGGCGACCGTGTTGTTTACGTTACGACGCGCGGGTTTGGTGATGCGCTGCGTATCGGCTACCAAAGCCGTCCGCGCATTTTTGATCTTGATATCAAGTTGCCAGAGTTACTTTACGAGCAGGTTATCGAAGCGGATGAACGCGTTGCTGTGGATGGCGAGGTGTTGCAGGCTCTGGATGAGGTTCAGGTTCGCATTGACCTGCAGATGGCCTTCGATGCTGGCATCAGGTCTGCTGCCGTTGCTTTTCTGCACGGTTACCAGTTTCACGATCATGAACGTCGGGTTGGCGAGATATGCAGACAGATCGGGTTCACACAAGTCTCACTGAGCCACGAGACCAGCCCATTGATCAAGCTGGTGTCTCGTGCCGACACAACAGTCGTTGACGCCTACCTGTCACCAATTCTGCGCCGCTATGTTGAGCAGCTTGCCGACGAACTCGGTGCCGATGGCCAACAAGGTCCGAGACTCATGTTCATGCAGTCTAATGGCGGACTGACGGATGCCCGCTTATTCCAGGGCAAGGATGCGATCCTGTCCGGGCCTGCGGGTGGCGTTGTCGGCATGACGCGAACTGCTGCCATGAATGGTTTCGACAGAATCATAGGTTTTGACATGGGCGGCACATCGACCGACGTGACCCACTTCAACGGCGAGTATGAACGTAGCTACGAGACACTCGTCGCGGGTGTGCGAATGCGTGCGCCGATGATGAACATCCACACCGTGGCCGCCGGTGGCGGATCGATATTGTACTACGATGGGTCGCGATTCCGTGTTGGCCCCGCATCGGCCGGTGCTGATCCCGGCCCGGCTTGTTACCGCCGCGGCGGACCACTGACGGTTACCGACTGCAATGTCATGTTGGGCAAGATCCAGCCCGACTATTTCCCCGCTATTTTCGGGGCCGGTGGCAACGAAAAACTCGATAGTGAAACGGTGCACAAGCAGTTTTCAGACCTCGCTGAGCGGGTTTCGAGCGTGCAAGGCACACCCATATCAGCCGAGGACGTTGCCGAGGGCTTCCTGCGTATCGCAGTGGAGAACATGGCCAATGCCATCAAGAAAATCTCGGTGCAACGTGGTTACGACGTCACGGACTACACACTCAACTGCTTTGGTGGCGCGGGTGGCCAGCATGCCTGCCGCGTTGCCGATGCGCTCGGGATGGAGCGCGTCTTGCTGCACCCGTTGGCTGGCGTATTGTCGGCCTACGGTATGGGGCTCGCAGACATCCGCGCCATGCGTGAGGCGCAGATGAACATTTGCTTCGAACAGGCTTCGGTCCAGGCGGAGCTTACAGCGAGCTGCAGACCACTTGCGGAGTCTGCTCGCGACGAAGTACGCCGGCAAGGCGTTGCTGAAGAATACATTTCCATTGTCACGAAGGTTCACCTGCGCTACGAGGGGACGGATACCAGCCTGCCGGTTGCTCTCGGCAGCGGCGAACAGATGTTGGTCGATTTTTGCGATGCGCATCGTCAACGATTTGGTTTCATTTCGCCCGATCACGCTCTCGTTGTTGAAGCTGTCTCCGTCGAGGCGATTGGCGGGAGCGGGACCGCCGTCGACGTTGAATCGGCGTTCGCTCCTGCGGCGATCGCGTTAAGCCCGCGGGATACCGTGACCATGTATTGCGCCGGTGCCCGGCACCAGGTGCCGCTGTTTGATCGCGCCGATATGGAATATGGCCATGTGGTCACCGGGCCGGCGATCATTGCCGAGGCAACTGGGACGATTGTTGTCGAACGCGGCTGGCGCGGCTTGGTGAATGCACTCGGCCACCTCGTACTGGATCGAACTGTCGAGCGCGAAGACGTCGAAGCAGTCGGCACCAGCGCCGATCCGGTCATGCTCGAGGTCTTTAATAACCTGTTCATGTCAGTGGCCGAACACATGGGCGCCACGCTGCAAAACACCGCTTATTCGGTCAATATCAAGGAGCGCCTGGACTTTTCTTGTGCCTTGTTTAGTGCGGACGGCGACCTGATCGCCAATGCGCCACACATCCCTGTGCACCTCGGATCGATGAGCGACTCAGTCCGGACAATCATCAATGCCAACTCCGGCAAGATCCGGCCAGGTAATGTCTATGCACTCAATGCGCCCTATCACGGCGGCACGCATCTTCCCGACGTGACTGTCATCACGCCGGTTTTCGATGCGCACGGCAAGCGGGTACTGTTCTTCGTTGCCTCACGCGGCCATCACGCCGACATAGGTGGTCGCACACCCGGGTCCGCGCCTCCTGACAGTACGCATATCGACGAGGAAGGCGTGCTGATCGACAATGTTCTGCTGGTCGAAAACGGCCAGTTGCGCGAACAAGAATTACGAGAACTGCTCGGCTCGGGCGAGTATCCCTGCCGCAATATCGACCAGAATATCGCCGATTTGTCGGCGCAGATTGCTGCAAACGAAACCGGCGTCGCAGAATTGCGAAAGATGGTCGATCACTACGGCATCGATGTCGTCAATGCCTACATGACGCACGTACAAGACAACGCCGAAGAGTCGGTTCGCCGCGTTATCGACGTGCTTCGAGATGGCGAGTTCGAGTACCCCATGGACGATGGCAGCAGGATCTGCGTTCGAATATCGGTCGATCGCAACAAGCGTAGCGCGACGATCGATTTCACGGGAACCTCCGGGCAGAACGCGGGCAATTACAATGCACCAACTGCAGTCTCCAAGGCCGCGGTCCTGTACGTATTCAGGACGTTGGTCGACGATGATATTCCGCTGAACGAAGGCTGCTTCAAGCCACTCAAGCTAAAGATACCGCAGCCATCGATGATCAGCCCGGAGTACCCGGCTGCCGTCATGGCGGGCAACGTCGAGGTATCGCAAGCTGTGACGAATACACTCTACGGCGCGCTCGGTGTCCTGGCGGCTTCACAAGGCACGATGAATAATATTTTCTACGGTAACGATAGACACCAGAATTACGAAACGATTTGCGGCGGCACCGGCGCCGGCCCCGATCATGACGGCACCAGCGCGGTCCACAGTCACATGACGAACACACGCATGACGGACCCTGAAGTACTCGAGGCGCGGTTCCCGGTTCGCAACGAGTCGTTTGCCATTCGTACAGGCTCCGGAGGCAGCGGGCGTCACAAAGGCGGCGACGGTGTCATTCGCAAGCTGCGATTTCTTGAGCCGATGACCGCTACGATGCTGACATCGCATCGCGTTGTCCCGCCATTTGGCCTTGACGGAGGCGGCCCCGGTAGCTGCGGTAACAATACTGTCGTTCGATCAGGCGGCGACATCGAGCAACTCCAGGGCAATGACGAAGTGTCACTGAACCCCGGAGATATGCTCGTTATTGAAACTCCAGGCGGCGGCGGCTTCGGTTCAGATTAGCTGCACGATCAGTGCGACGACACAAAGCCAACTCACGGCGAAAGACAGCGTTCGCAACCAGGGGATGCCAAACGTATAGACCAGGAGGTGCACGAGGCGCGCCCAAAAGAAAATGTTGCAAGCGAGCACCGTCGTTGCGTTGCTTACGCCCGCCGCGTTAAGCATCAATACGAGTGCCGCGAAGACAACGAGGTTTTCAACGGCATTGTAGTGCGCCTTCTTCATCCTCGCCGCCCACGGCGCGAGCGGCTTCGGGTTATCAGGATAGCCGACCGCATCGACCAACCCCTGCACCATGATCGTATTGAGGATGTACGGAATCCACATCACCGCCGTTAGGGCGACGACCCAGGTCAGACTCATCAGTTCACTTGTCATTGTTGTTCTCCTTCCTGCTTATTCCCAGCGATTGGCTGTTTCGTCGAAATACTTGTGGCCGCGGTTTATGACGCAGAACCGCTGACCGGTCGGTGCTTCCATAACTACCCATGATTTGACGTCTTTGATGCGCCGCGCCCCCAACGCTTCGAGGCGTTGCACTTCGGCTTCTATGTCGTCGGACTCGATATCGAGGTGAATGCGACTCGCGTGGTCGACGGCCTGCACCTCGATGTAGGGATCCCCATCCGGGGTATCCAAACCCCGGTACAGATCGTCCGCCGACGTTTCCTGGCGCTTGTAGCCCAACGCCTCGCTCCAGAAATCGGCGGCCTCTTCCAGCTTATCCGTCTGGCAATCGATAATGTATCCGGCTAAACGGCTTCGATGCATATCATGACTCCTCTACTTCGGCGGCCGGATCAGGTAGTAGCACACGTCGGCGTGCGGCACGTCATCCGGGTACTCCGTTACCGCAAATCCCAACGCCCTGTAACACTCATAGGCAGCCTTGTTTTCACGCAAAACGAACAGCGAGTACCCATTACCCGGGAACATTGCCTGACCGGCCGTCATCAACATTTCAATCAGGCGTCGGCCGACACCGTGACCGCGCATGCCCGGGATCACGACAAGCCGTGCCAGGTGAATCCTGTCATCGCGCTCGTATAATTGTCCGAACGCGACGACGCGGCTCGATGGTTCGCAAAGACAAAACGAGGCCATCTTCCCCCAGTAAATATCCTTAACGAACGTCTCCCGCGTAAACGGAAATCGAAATGACGGTCCACCCCAGACGCGCACGTCATCGTACTCGGGAAACCAGCGCATCAAATCATCGATATCGTCTGCCAGCGCTTCGCGCAGAATCCAGCCGTTTTCTTGCAGCGCCTCCCCCGTCATAACCGTGCTACGTGCCGGGCATGGTCTCCGCAAAATAGCGATCGAATGCACGATGCACGATTTCGGGTGAAATGCCGATGGCCTCGACAGCCTGGTTGAATTTCTCCATCTCAGCGACCTCCCGGCGGCCGTCCGCGGCAACCACCTTGAGTGCCATTACCGCGATATCTTCCTTGTCGCCTTCGGTTAACGTCGGCGCGAGGTCGACAAGTGCCTGGCCAAGCGCGGGGTTCTCAGCCATCTCACTCATCGCTCGCGTCAGCAACTCGAGCGACTCTGCTCCCTGCATGTGAAAATAGTCCTCTATCAGATCGATCATCTTGGCGGACTCTTCGGGCTCAATCGTACCGCTGCCACGCGCGACAAAAATCAGTAATGCTGCGACCAGGAACTTGGAATCGTAGATCTCAGTCCCTTCCTGGGTCTCAACAATCAGGTGCGTGCCTTCCAGCCGTTTGGATTTGATCGTATCAATCATCGGATAATCACCTGACCTTGTATCGCATGCGCATGACCTTAACCGAATCGCCGATCAGTTTTTCCAGTACGTCGTGATCCACATCATCCAGCTTGTTGAGATACAGGCAGGATTTTCCGGTCTTGTATTTGCCGAGCTTCTTCATCAAGGCGGGAAACGCGTCGAATCCCGGCATGATGTAGACAACCAGGTTTTGCTTGCGCGGCGAAAAACCGACCAGTGCCCAGTCGCCTTCGTTCTGCCGCTGCTTCATGATACTCCTGACACCTCGATCTTGCCTCTAATGTGAAGTCCCGAATAGCCGGTCTCCGGCATCTCCCAGCCCCGGCACGATGTACTTGTTCTCGTCCAGCCTGTCATCAATCGAAGCGGTGTAGATAGGAACGTCCGGATGTGCTTCTTCGACGAGAGACAGCCCTTCCTCGCAGGTCACGATGCAGATAACGACGATCTGCCCGGCACCTGATTTCTTCAGGAGGTCGATCGCGGCAATCGTCGAGCCGCCCGTGGCAAGCATCGGATCAATAATGATGCAGGTTGCGCCCTTAGTCTGTGGCGGAAAGCGGTCGTAGTAACTGACGGGTTGCTTCGTTTCCTCATCTCGATAAAGCCCAACGAAACCCACACGCGCAGTCGGGACGAGTTCGAGTATGCCCTCCAGCATACCAACGCCGGCACGCAGGATCGGAACCACAACCAGATCGGTATCGATCTTGTGACACTTGGCCGTCGCGAGAGGTGTTTCAACGTCGACTTCTTTCGTCCTGATGTTCTTGAGTGCTTCGTAACACAGAAACTCAGTAATCTCGGTCGCGAGCTCGCGGAATCGTTTATGCCCCGTCTTAACATCACGAATGATTGCGAGTTTGTGCTGCACACAGGGATGATTGATCTGCTCGTGCATGGAATATGCTCCGTTATTGTTCTTTTAGACTTGCCCACATGGCGAATTCAGTGCCCGCAGGATCGACAAAGTGAAAGCGCCTGCCGCCTGGAAAATCGAAAATGTCCTCTTTGATGGTCGCGCCCAGCTCTTTGACACGTTCGAAATCACGCTCCAGATCATTGCTGTAAAACACCAGCAATACACCAGACGATGGCGCCGGTTCGTCGGCTCGCCGTATTCCACCATCAGTACGTCCATCGCTGAAACTAAAATAGTCCGGCCCCCACTCCTGAAACTCCCAGCCATACAAAGCGTTGAAAAACTCTCGGGTCTTCACGAGATCCGTTACCGGAATCTCAATATAGTCGATCTTGCCTTCTTCTCTCACTTTTCATTCTCCAGACTGCGACCAATAGCCTTCAGGAATCCGGCCCGGTCAGCCGGCGAAACCATAATGCGCCGCCATTTTCCGTAACGAATACAAATTCGATCCAGCGACAGCGCCGGCGAAGAAAGCGGGTTTCTTGTTGCACTGACCGATGTAATCTGGTCAATAGGCACCTTCCAGCGAAAGGGGCCTGAAACGATCTTTATGACACCGCGGTCGACCGTATAGTGCGTGCCAAGCAGGAGCCACACCATCAAGCCGACAACCGCGATCAGCAGGAATATCAGGCCAGTTGTTAATAGCGGCTCGCCTGCCTGAAGTGCAGCCGAACCCACAGCCACAATTTGCACGACAATGACAACAACAAGGAGAACAAAAATCCAGCGGTCGATTTTGGATTTGAATCGTTTGGCCGCCATAAGTGTCTCCTGGTGACTCCGATCAGGTGAATGTCCTGCTGACCCAGACGCCGATCAGATGCGATAACACGACGACGAGAACGGCGATTCCGAGGTGCTCGCCAATGATCATGATCGGCGACGCCTTTTGTGCCTTGGCGAGAAAGTAACTCAATACAATGATGACAAACATGCCCCACAGCAGGGATGCAAGCACCGCCTCGTCCAGCGGCAGCAATAACAACGGAACCGCAAAACTCAGTGCAAAGAAGAACTTATTCAGGAACGTCGAGATCGTCGCTGACCAAATGTGCCCGGTTGTCGCATTCGGATCAGCTTCCTCGGCGAGATGAATGCCCAGTGCATCCGACATCGCATCGGCTACGGCGATGACGAATATGCCACCGAGGACTGCTGCTATCGAATGGGTGCCCGCATTGAGACCTGTAATCAGGCCGATCGTCGTAATGACGCCCGACGTCGCGCCGAAAAAAAGCCCGGTCCTGGCACCGTCGTTGCTAAAGAAGCCCATTTGTATCTTTTCCTAAATTATCAATGACTTGCCGTAGATGCAGACCTCATCGTCATCTCCCGGCATAGTGTGCATTCTTTCAAACTCAAAGCCCAGTTTCCTGATCAGGCCAATTGAGGCGCCATTATTCGGAGAAATGATCGCGATGAGGCGATCGATAGCAAGCCCAATTCTCGCATGGTCGAGCACGGCACAGCATGCTTCATAAGCGTAGCCGCGGCCGCAGTACTCAGGCAGCGTCGCGTAGCCGACGTCGGGTTCGTCGAGGCCCTCCCGCCGGAACAGCCCGCAGATGCCAACGGCTGTGTCGCAATCCCGCAGCGAGACACGGTAGGGACCGTAGCCAAACTCTTCGTACAAGTGCAACGCGCCTTTTTGCATTGCCTCCCGGGCTTCCTCGTTCGTGCGAATTCCGCGGTCTCCGACGAAACGCACGAACGCCGGGTCGTTCCAGATGCTGAGCATCAGCTCGCTATCGTCGAGCGCCAGACTGCGCAGACGAAGACGCTCGGTATCGACAGGTTCGGCCAGTTTCATTGTGGTACGCCGTCGAAGAAATCGACGAGTCCTGATTCGAGTGAATATTCTGCACCGACTATGACGAGCCCCTCGTCGCGCTCCAGCCTCTCGATGATTTCCGAACCGTGGCGCATCTGCTCGGTCGAGGTGCGCACGTTTTCCCGCACAGCTCTGGCGGTTAGCTCGTCGAGGTCCAGCGATGAATCGAGCACTGCCTCAACCGATGGGCGCACGAAATTCATAATCGCAGCGAAGTTCCCGGAGTTATGTTCTGCGGGCGATCGCAGCTGGCTTACAGTCTCCTCGATCGCACCACATTGTGAATGGCCGAGAACAACGACGAGTCTCGTGCTGAACTTTTCTGCTGCAAATTCAACACTGGCTATTTGTGAGGCCGCAACGATATTACCGGCCACGCGAATCACAAACAGGTCACCCAGTCCCTGGTCGAATATGATTTCGGCCGGCACCCTCGAGTCGGAGCAACCAAGAATAATCGCGAACGGCTCTTGGCCGCGGGTCAGTTCCTCCCGGCGTGACTCAGCGTTTTCACCATGTGAGACATGATCCGTTGCGAAGCGTCGATTGCCGTCGCGCAGCCGGTTTAGTGCGTCGAGTGCCGTTACCATCACACTTTGGACTGCCACACACTGTACAGAAACTGCTGTATGTTCCCGCTGGGCGTCAAGTGATTTTCGAGTTCGAAAGACTGCAATTCGAAATCCGCCTCAAGGAGGTTCGTCAACTGCTCAATGGAATAGCGCTGCACTTCAAAGCCACTGCAACGAGTGGGTCCTTCGGGTCCGAACGTCCCCAGAACGAAGTGACCTTTCGGAACCAGTGCCGTGCGCAACACATACAGGTACTGGCGAATACTCGCGGCATCAGTCAGGAAATGGAAAGCCGCCCTGTCGTGCCAGACCTGGTAGCGCCGCACGGGTTCGAACTCGAGCACATCGGACTCTATCCAGTGCACACTCGTGCCGGCGTCACCCAAGCGCCTGGATGACACCGTCAGTGCCGCCGCGGCGATGTCGAGTACACTGATGTCGCTATAGTCGGAGTTGAGCAGGACGTCGACAAGCGTTGCTGCACCGGCACCGACATCGATGATCGGCGCCTCGACCGGGACACCGGTCGACCGAATGAACGCCATGGACTGCGCGGGCGCCGGCTGGTACCACGAGACGTTTGTAGGGTCCTGGGTCTGGTAGACATGCTCCCAATGATCTTTTCTCGACACGCTCATCCGCACACCTCCGTTGCGATCAGCCGAGCCTGCGTATGCCGATCGCGTCGCGAATCTGTGCCAGGTACGGAACCGAAATTTCCCGGGCCCGTGCGGCGCCTTTCCTGAGTTCTGCTTCGACCACCGCCGGATCTGCGATCAGTCGATCGTATTCGTCGCGCGCTGGCTTGATATGCTCATTGATGTACTCGAACAGGAGTTGCTTCATTTCTCCCCAGGCAATGCCATCGGCATAACGCTGTGCGATATCGGCCGTCTCCTGCGGTGTCGCGAACGCCTTGAAAATATCAAACAGCGTGCTGTCTGCAGTGTCCTTCGGTTCACCCGGATCGAGGCTGTTCGTCTTGATTTTCATGATCAACTTGCGCAGACGCTTCTCTTCGGCGAACAGCGGAATTGTGTTGTTGTAGCTCTTGGACATTTTGCGCCCATCAAGCCCTTTGAGAACCGCGGTGTCCTCACCGATCAGCGCCTCGGGCAGAACGAAGGTCTCGCCGTAGTGATGATTGAATCGCTGTGCAATGTCCCGCGCCATCTCGACATGCTGCTTCTGATCCTGACCGACCGGAACCTTGGTCGACTTGAACATCAGGATATCCGCCGCCATCAGGATCGGATAGCTATAGAGCGCCATCGTGATGCCCTTGTCGGGATCATTGTTACCGCTGTCGACGTTAGTCTGTACAGACGATTTGTAGGAATGCGCGCGATTCATGAGTCCCTTGGCGGTCATGCCGTGCAGAACCCAGGTCAGCTCCGGAATTTCCGGTATGTCGGACTGGCGATAGAAGTAGGCATGTTCGGTGTCGAGACCTAGCGCCAGCCATGACGCCGCGATTTCAAGCGTTGACTGCCCGATCTTGTCGGGGTCCTCATTTTTCGCAAGCGAATGATAGTCCGCAAGAAAGTAGAAATGCTGCGTGGAAAGGTCCTTGCTCGCCGTAATACCGGGCCGAATCGCACCAACGTAGTTGCCGATATGTGGCGTACCGGTTGTCGTGATACCTGTGAGATAGATGTCCTTGCTCATGCCCGCTAGTAGCCCGCTGCCTGCCCGTCTTTGCGCACTTCAGAGGCGCCATAGTACACGCCTTCCTTGGCATCCCACATGATGGCCTGATAACCGCCGAACTCGTGGTTGCTGGGTCCGATCCGGTGGCCCATCGCCTTGAGTGCCTTTCGTGTCGCCTCGCTGAACTCACTCTCAAGATGCACGATGCCACCGTCCGCCATCACCTCGCCGGTCGGCTGCGACGAACCCTTGTGATTGACCCGCCCTGCATCCCCCGCTTCCTGCAGGTTCATGCCGAAGTCCACCAGGTTGACGATGATCTGGGCATGACCCTGCGGCTGCATCGCTCCGCCCATCAGGCCGAAGCTCAGGAGCGGTTCACCGTCTTTCATCACAAACGCCGGGATGATTGTATGGAACGGACGCTTGCCCGGTTCGAGAACATTGGCGTGCCCGGCGTCAAGCGAGAAAAGGTCGGCTCGATTTTGCAGCACAAAGCCAAGATCGCCGGGCGTCATTCCAGAACCCATGCCATTGTAGTTGCTCTGGATGAGCGAGATCATGTTGCCGTCTTTGTCGGCAACGGTCAGGTAGATGGTATCGCCATCTTCGAGACGGGCATCACCTGCGGGCACAGCCCGTGCGGCTTTGTCGGGTGAAATCAGTTTGCGCCGCTCATTCGCGTAGTCCTTGGAGATCAATGTTTCGACCGGGACATCGGCGAAATTCATATCGGCGTAGTACTTCGCCCGATCTTCGAAAGCGAGCTTCTTGGCTTCAACCAGGGTATGCACGTACTCAGCACTGCCGAAGCCCATTGACCGAATGTCATAGCCCTCGAGAAGGTTGAGGATTTGCAACGCTGCAATGCCCTGGCCGTTCGGTGGCAGCTCGTAAACGTCCCAGCCACGATAATTCGTTGAGACCGGCGTCACCCATTCCGACGTATGCGCGGCGAGATCATCGTATCGCAGCAGCCCACCCTGCTCGGTCATGTAGGCGTCAATGCGTCTCGCTATGTCACCCTTGTAAAACGCATCGCGACCACCTTCGGCAATCGCTTCGAGCGTGTCGGCAAGGCGCGGATTCCTGAACACCTCGCCCTTGGCCGGCACGTGTCCATTGGGCATGAACGTCTCGGCAAATCCGGGGTAGTGGCCGATCCGGTTCTGGTTAATGACGAACAGGCGAGCGATCTCTTCGGTCACCGGGAAGCCTTCCCGGGCATATCGAATAGCAGGTTCGAGCAGTTGTGCGATTGGCACACTGCCAAAACGGTCATGCAGTTCGAACCAACCATCGACAGCACCTGGCACGCTCACGGGCAGCGCGCCGTACTTGGGAATCTCTTTCAGGCCCAGTTCGCGAAAGTGCTGCAGCGTCATCAGTGCGGGCGCTCGCCCGGACGCATTCAGGCCGACCAGTTCCTTCTTCTCCGCATCCCAGACAATGGCGAACAGGTCACCACCCACACCGTTTCCCGTAGGCTCCATGAGGCCGAGGGCCGCATTTGCCGCGATAGCAGCGTCAATTGCATTGCCGCCAGCCTTGAGAACATCGAGCGCAATTTGCGTCGTAAGAGGATGGCTGGTCGCCGCCATGCCGTGTTGCGCAATGACCTCTGAACGTGACGCGAATGACAAGCCCGAGTTGCGGTCATATCCCGGCTTTGAATCAGCCAACACACTGCCTCCGATCATTGTGAATGCCAGGCCTGCGAGAAAGGCTCTTGTTTTCATTGTTTTTGTCAGCTTTCCGGGCAAGAACGCTCATTATGCCAAGAAGTGACCACAACACGGTATCATTCGGCTCATGAATGACGACTATTCCGACAAAAACCCGGACCTGGCGCGGCTATATCCTGCGCACGTAGCCGCGCTGTGTGCGCGGCATGATCATGCGCTGGACAACTCCGGGGCCGCACATGCGATCGTATTTTCGGGCTGCCCGAAGACCGTCTTTCTCGATGATCAACACTACCCTTACAAGGCAAATGCGCACTTCGTGAGCTGGGCACCGCTGACGGCTCTGCCACTGTCTTATATCGTCTATACGCCGGGCGAAACGCCGCGGCTCATCTACTACCTGCCACACGACTACTGGCACCCCGTCCCCGGGCAGCCAGATGGTTACTGGACAGCCCAATTCGATATTCGCGTTGTACACACGATCGACGACATTGCGGCACATCTTCCCGGCGATCGCGACAAATGCATACTAATTGGCGAAATTGACGATGAATCTCATGCGTTCGGCATCGAGCGTGTTAACCCGACATCTGCGGTCAATATCCTGCACTACGCGCGCAGCGTAAAAACGGAGTATGAACTGGCCTGCATGCGGCTCGCATCGCGGCGGGGTGCCGCCGGGCACTACGCGGCCGAGGGCGCGTTTCGCGATGGCCTGTCAGAGTTTGAGATACACCGCGCCTACTGCAAGGCGGTGGGTCATGCCGACAATGAATTGCCTTACTCAAACATCGTT
>Ga0316201_10000244_pt1 | contig 27915 bp, 29 predicted proteins | sample CS6wburrow_MG_FD_204516 | JGI IMG/M metagenome (GOLD analysis project Ga0316201, IMG submission 204516) | Coastal sediment microbial communities from Delaware Bay, Delaware, United States - CS-6 worm burrow | ecosystem: Environmental > Aquatic > Marine > Coastal > Sediment | place: USA...
GCCGACGTACGAGTACGAATGTCGTGAATGTGGCCATGCTTTCGAGCGATTCCAGGGGATCAACGAGAACCCGATCTCCATGTGTCCCGAGTGCGAAGGCAGGGTCCGGCGCCTGATTTCCAGTGGCGGAGGCCTTGTGTTCAAGGGCCCGGGATTCTACGCCACCGACTATCGAAGCGGAGGTGGAGCCGCGAGCAAACCCCCGCCGGACAAGAAGGGCAAAGAAGGCGCGAAGAAGGATACCGGAAAGGGCAGTTCCGATGGAAGCGGCTGACGTCCGAAGTGCTCCGGCGCGCGCTCTCGCCGAGGCCCTCAGGGAGGCGGCGATCGCGATCGGTTCGCCGGGCGATTTTTCTCCGCAGGTGGAGAGGCCGGCGGACCCCGGTCACGGTGACTTCGCATCGAACGCAGCGCTCGTCCTTTCTGGTCGGCTGGGACGACCACCCCGAGAGCTTGCGGCCCGACTGGTCGATTGTCTGGAGCTGGAGTCGACCGGTATCGCGGAAGTGTCGATCGCGGGGCCGGGGTTTCTCAACTTCAGGCTTTCGGATGAGGTGCTGTGGGAGGGACTGCGCTCGGTCCTGGCGCTTGGGGACGACTGGGGCCGGTCATCAGCGGACGAGCCCCTTCGCTACAACGTGGAGTTCGTGTCGGCCAATCCAACCGGACCGCTTCACGTCGCTCACGGCAGGGGCGCGGCCATCGGAGACGCAACGGCATCGCTCCTCGAATGGACCGGTCATGAGGTCCAGCGGGAGTTCTACGTCAACGATGCCGGGCGGCAGATCGAGCTGCTGGGAGAGTCCATAGAGGCGCGGTGGCTGCAAGCGCGTGGAGCCGACGTCGAGATGCCGCAAGGCGGCTACCAGGGCGAGTATATCCGGGACATCGCCAGGGACCTGGCCGAGGATCTCGGGGACACGCATCTGGAGATACTCGAGCGTTCCGAGCGGTTGAGCCTCCTCAGCGCGAGAGCAGCGGATCTTCTCCGTGCCGGACAAGAGCAGGATCTGGCGGATTTCGGCGTCCACATGGATCACTGGTTTGACGAGTCATCACTGTTTGCGGCGGGCGACGTTGAAGGGCTGCTGGCGCGCCTGTTGGAGTCCGGGCGGGCCTACCGTGATGACGGGGCCGTCTGGCTTCGCACGACGGACCTGGGTGATGAGAAGGACCGGGTTCTGGTCAAGAGCGACGGCTCTCACACCTACTTTGTGTCGGACATCGCATATCATCTCGACAAGGCAGAACGGGGCTTCCAGCGGACCATCGATGTCTGGGGCGCGGACCATCACGGACACGTGCCTCGCATGCAGGCTGCGCTGGACTCGCTGGGCCTTGAAAAGGGGTTCCTGGAAGTCCTGCTGATCCAGCTGGTGACAGTGATGCGGGGAGGCGAAGAGGTTCGGATGTCGAAACGTGCGGGGCAATTCGTCAGCCTGCGGGACCTGTTCTCGGAGACCGGCCCGGATGTGGCCCGCTATTTCTTCCTCATGCGTCGTGCGGAGGTCCCCATGACCTTCGATCTGGACCTGGCGCTCGATACCTCGGACGCGAATCCGGTATTCAAGGTTCAGTACGCTCACGCTCGCATGTGCAGCGTTTTCCGCAAGGGAGACGTGGATCCGGGGGAGCTCGTTCTAACCGATGCCGACCTGGCGGCACTGGGGCCGGGAACAGAGCGGTTCGTGCTGACGACCGTCCTGAGGTTTCCCGAACGTGTGCGCGCGGCGGCAAGGGCCAGGGCTCCCTACCAGGTATGTGCCTACCTGGATGAGCTGGCCAGCGCGGTAAACGCTTGGTACCACGAGGGGAACCTCGACCCGAGTCGCAGATTGCTTGCCGAGGGCCCCAGCCGTCCAGGAAGGCTGGCGCTGGCGAGGGCCGTTCAACTCACGCTCGGCGCGGGCCTTAGACTTCTGGGAATCTCGGCGCCGGAGAGACTCGAAAGAGAGGGCGGGTGAAGCCCGAGCAGGAGCGATTCAGCTACGCCGACGCGGGTGTCGATATTCGTGCGGCCGAGGGACTGACGAAGCGCCTCGCCGCACTGGTGGCCTCAACTCGCTCCGATTCGGTGCAGGGGGACTTCGGATCATTCGGAGGTCGCTTCAAGCTCAGTGGGGACCCGGAACTCGTCGCGAGCGCCGATGGCGTCGGCACCAAGGTTCTCGTGGCCAGGATGGCGGGCCGTCACGACACGGTCGGCGAGGATCTGGTCAACCACTGTGTCAACGATATCCTGGCGGAGGGCGCGGTGCCGCTCTTCTTCCTCGACTACTTTGCCTGCGGCACTCTGGATCCCGACGTGGCATTCGACGTGGTTGCGGGCATCGCCCGCGGGTGCAGGGAGAACGGGTGCGCTCTCCTGGGCGGTGAGACGGCGGAGATGCCCGGCATGTACGATCCAGGCGACTACGATCTGGCGGGTTTCATCGTCGGTCGTGTAGCCTTGCCGCTTCCAGGCCGGGAAGCCGTCTCGGCGGGAGATTTGCTCGTTGCGCTTCCTTCGTCGGGGCTTCATACCAATGGGTACAGCCTGGCCAGGGGCATTCTGTTCGACCGGCTGGGTCTCGACACGGATGATGAGTACCCCGGCACTGGACGGTCGGTGAGCGACGTGCTCCTCGAGGTCCACCGCTCCTACCTGCGCCCCCTGTCGGCTCCCTGCGGCCGGGGGGCGATCCGGGCTCTGGCCCACATCACCGGCGGCGGTATCCCGGGCAACCTGTCACGGGTCCTGCCGGCGGGTTGTGACGCGAACGTGGACTTGAAGAGCTGGCGCCCGGGCCCCGTGTTTGACTTGCTGGCGCGGGAGAGCGGGCTCGGCGCGGACGATCTGTACAGCACGCTCAATATGGGAGTGGGAATGATCGCGGTCGTCGAGCCCGGCGAGGCTGAGGCGGTCATCGAGCAAATCCGGGCGGCCGGCACGCGTGCGTTCGTATGCGGCGAAGTATCGGCGGGTCGGGGACGTGTGCTGCTGGAACGCGCCGGATGATGGAACCGAACCGTGATGCCACCGACGAATCCCACATGGGTCGGGCGCTTGCGCTTGCGCTCGAAGGGTGGGGACAGGTCGCGCCGAACCCCATGGTGGGAGCGGTCCTGGCGTCCGGAAACAGCGTTGTCGCCGAGGGATATCACGCCCACTTCGGGGCGGATCACGCGGAGATCGTAGCGCTCCGCGGGGGGCGAGCTGAGGCTTCGGGAGCCACGCTGTACGTGACGCTCGAGCCCTGCGCACACGACGGCAAGACGCCCCCCTGTACGAACGCCATTGTCAAAGCCGGGGTAAGCCGTGTCGTGTTCGGCTGTGCGGATCCCGACCCGCGGGCGGCCGGTGGAGCGAGCGTGCTCCGCGAAGCGGGGCTCGAGGTTTCGGGAGGCGTGCGAGCCAGCGAGGCGGCGAGACTCAATGAGGCGTTCATATGGGACCGACTCGGGCATGGCCCGTGGGTTTCCCTGAAGCTCGCGCTCTCGCTCGACGGAAGAATCGCTGAGGCCCCCGGGGTAAGAACGGCGATCAGCGGGCCTGAAGCTACGACCTATGTTCATCGGCTGAGAGCGGCGCACGACGCCATCGTGGTCGGAGGACGGACGGTATGCGTCGACGACCCTCTTCTGACGGTGCGCAAGGGGCGTGCTCCCCGAGTGCCCCCTACTCGGGTGGTTCTGGATCCCGACCTGCAGACGCCAGTCGTCAGTCGCCTGGTGAATACGGTCAACGAGGCTCCGCTGTTGATCCTGTGCCGGCCGGCAGCCTCCTCGGATCGGCGGCGCGACCTGGAGAGGCGCGGTGTGGAGGTCGTGCCCGTACCCGGGGATGGAGATGGCCTGGCCCTGGATGCTGCGCTCCTCTCTTTGAGCGAACGGGGGCTGCGCTCCATCCTCGTCGAGGGTGGTGGGAGGTTGGCGGCGGCCATGCTGGCCGCGGGCCTCGTTCGCAAACAGCACCTCCTCTATGCCCCGATCGTTCTGGGGCTCGAAGGGGTGCCGTCGGTGGGGGCCGCCATGACCGTGGAGAGTGGCGAGTGGAGCGTGGTGCGCCGCGAGATCCTCGGCGATGACACGCTCCTGGAACTGGAAGACAGGCGCGCTACGGACGCGCTCAGGGAGGTGGCTTGATGTTCACCGGACTCGTTGAGACGGCAGGGGTCGTCTTGCGGCGAGAGGAATTCGAGGAAGGGATCAGATTCCGACTCTCGGCACCGGACCTCGCGGGCACGCTGTCCGAGGGTGACAGCCTCTCGATCGACGGGGTCTGCCACACCGTGTTCGACATCGAAGGAGAGGAGTTCTCGTTCGAGTCTGTGCGGACCACCCTGTCCCGCACTACGCTGGGCGAATTCGTCACCGGGCGGGAGGCAAATCTCGAGAGAGCGATTCGGGCGGGCGAGCCGATGGGAGGGCACCTCGTCCAGGGCCACGTAGACGGTGTGGGTGAGATGGTCGAGGTGGAGCACGCGGGCGAGACGGTGTTCCTCAGGTTTCGAATGCCGGCTGAGGTCGCCCGACTGACCGTCCTGTATGGTTCCATTGCAATGGATGGGATCAGCCTCACGGTCAACCGGCTCTTTCAGGACGTCGCGGAAGTGGCGATCATTCCGTATACATGGGAGCACACGAACGTGCGTCGGCTCGAGGGGGGAACCAGAGTGAACCTCGAGGCCGATCTGGTGGGCAAGTATGTTGATCAGTTGTTGCGACCGTACCGGGAAGCCGGTGCGGCGTGAATCTCAACCCAGATGGGGGTCGCCAGGTGTTGTCCTCTGAAGATCAGAAGGTTCGTGAAGCCATAGATGTGATCCGGGCAGGCGGTCTCGTGATCGTTGCCGATGACGAGGATCGGGAGAACGAAGGCGATCTTGTCTGCGCTGCCGAGCTCGTTACTCCGGAGATCATCAATTTCATGGCCACGCATGGGCGGGGGCTGGTGTGCCTGACGCTCGCTCCCGAAATCGCGGATCGGCTCGATCTCCCCCTGATGTCCGACGGAAGAGGCCAGGATCCCAACGGCACCGCGTTTACGGTGTCCATTGATGCCACCCTGGAGCTGGGGGTCAGCACCGGCATTTCCGCGGCTGACAGGGCCCGGACCATCCAGGTTGCGGTCGCCGAGGACTCCCGGCCGTCGGACCTCATTCGGCCCGGGCACATCTTCCCCCTCAGGGCCAAACCGGGGGGCGTCCTGCAGCGGGTGGGGCAGACCGAAGCCTCCATGGACATCGCTCGCCTGGCAGGGCTCGCTCCGGCCGGCGTGATCTGCGAGATCCTGAACGACGACGGCACCATGGCTCGACGGCCCGAGCTGGAGCGGTTCTCGGTCGAGCACGAGATGCCTTTCATTACGGTAGCCCAGATCATCGCTTATCGGCTCAAACACGAGCGCCTGGTGAAGAGGGTGGCAGAGGCGACGCTGCCGACGCCGTACGGTGAATTCCGTGTGGTCGGCTACTCGAACATGGTCGACGATCAAGAACACATCGCGCTCGTCAGGGGTGACGTAGCCGGCCGCGAGGATGTGCTCGTCCGGGTCCACTCGAAATGTCTGACCGGCGACGTGTTCGCGTCAGGACGCTGCGACTGCGGTTCGCAGCTCCGGGCGGCACTGCGAACGGTCGCGGAAGAAGACACTGGTGTGATCGTGTATCTTGATCAGGAGGGGCGGGGAATCGGATTGCTCAACAAGCTCCGCGCCTACGAACTCCAGGACAAAGGGCACGATACGGTAGAGGCCAATGAAATGCTCGGCTTTCCACCAGACCTCCGGAATTACGGGATCGGGGCGCAGATCCTGCTCGACCTCGGCCTCACGAGGATCCGAGCCATGACGAACAACCCCAAGAAGCTCACCGGGCTGGAGGGCTTTGGCCTCGAGATCACCGACCGAGTACCCCTTGAGGTCGAGGCGACGGACTTGAACCACGACTACCTCGAGGCCAAGCGGGACAAGCTCGGCCATATTTTCGGATCGTGATGGTTGGAAGCGAGAGCGCGTCCGGAAGGGCGGACCTTCGGATTTGCCTGGTGGTCAGCCGGTTCAACGAGCCGGTCACCGGCAGCATGGAGAGGGCAGCGCTGGAGTGCCTTGCAACGGAAGGTGTCGATCCCGCCAACATCGACGTACTGCACGTTCCGGGCGCCTGGGAACTTCCGCTCGGTGTCCGCCTCGCGCTGGGGAGGGGGAGCTACGACGGGATCGTAGCGCTGGGCTGCGTGATCCGCGGAGAGACACCCCATTTCGAGTATGTTTCCATGGGGGCGACGGTCGGCCTCCAGGCCCTGACCCGCGAATCGAGCGTTCCCGTAGGGTTTGGCCTCCTGACGACCGATGATGCAGGGCAGGCCTTTGCCAGGGCCGGAGGCGACAAGGGCAACAAGGGGGAGGAAGCGACGCTGGCCGTTCTCGAGATGTGCGACCTCGCAGCCCGGCTGCGATGAGGCCCGCGAATCCAAGATCCAGGGCACGGAGCTGGGTGCTCCAGATCCTGTATGGATGGGACATGGCCGGGGAGGGCTCCGTCCGCGAGTGGGCTCGGGAATCCTTGCGCGGCAGAGCGGTCAGCCCACGCTACCGGCCATATATCGATCAGCTCCTGCTTGTGCTGGACGAGCAGTTGGGCGCGTGCGACGCGCGAATCGAAGCCTGCATGCCGAACTGGCGACTGGATCGTCTTTCGGCCATCGACAGGAATATCCTGCGCATCGCGACGGCAGAGATGATCGCGGTCGATGATGTCCCCCACAGGGTGGCGATCCACGAAGCGATCCGCCTGGCAGAGAGGTACGGCAGCGACGACACTCCCGGCTTCGTCAACGGCGTGTTGGATGCCGTGGGCCGACAAATCACTACTCCCTGAAGCGGCCGGAGCACTTTGCGAATTCTGGTCGTCAACTGGCAGGACCGGCTCAACCCGGAGGCGGGCGGAGCCGAAGTGCACCTGCACGAGATCTTCGGCAGAATGGCCTCTCGCGGGCATCAGGTCAGCCTGCTGGTTTCCGGTTGGGAAGGAGCTCCCCCGGCGGACATCGTGGACGGGATGCGAGTCGTTCGCCGGGGCAGTCGCTATACCTTTCCCCTCCACGTCGGATCCGGCTATCGTGCGATCACGGAGGGACAGGAGCCGTTTGATGTCCTGGTCGAAGACATCAACAAGCTCCCTCTGTTCACTCCTCTGTGGACGGGCCTGCCGGTGGTCGGTCTCGTACCGCACTTGTTCGGCTCTACGGCGTTCCAGCAGGAGAGCTTACCCGTTGCCGCGACGGTCTGGAGCGCTGAGCGGCTGATGCCGTCCGTGTATTCCGACCGCGATTTCGTCGTCATTTCTGACAGCACGGCAGCGGATCTGGAGAAGCGGGGTTTCCCGTCCGATCGGATTCACATCAGCTATCCGGGAATCGATCACCAGGTATTCACCCCTTCCGGTCGCAGGGCCGGGGAGCCGACGGTCGCCTATGTTGGGAGACTGCGTCGCTACAAGGGAATCGACCTGGTCCTGAGGGCGGTGGCTCAGCTCGCGGGCGAGGGAATAGACGTGAACTTTTTGGTCGTGGGCCAGGGGGACGACGCGGCTCGACTGGAGCGGGTGGCACGGGATCTGGACCTGGGGGACCGCGTCAGCTTCACGGGGTTCGTCCCGGAGGAAGAGAAAGTCCGAATCTTGCGTTCGACCTGGGTCAACGTGTACCCGTCGCCAAAGGAGGGATGGGGCATTACCAATGTCGAGGCAGCCGCTTGCGGGACGCCGTCCGTGGCGAGTGACGCACCGGGCTTGCGGGAATCAGTTCTCGACGGCCAGACCGGTTTCCTGGTGGAGCATCACGACGTAGAAGCCTGGGCGAATGCCCTCAGGCGGCTGGTGGAGGATGCCGATCTCCGGGAGCGCATGGGCACTCGAGCCCTCGAGCACTCGGAACGTTTCACCTGGGAGGCGACTACGGAGGAATTGGAGGATATCTTGCGAATGTCCGCTTCACGCTAGAGGAGGGATTCGATGCAGATCATCATCTCTGGAAGGCATGTGGAACTCGCCGACAGCCTGAGAGAGCACCTCGAGGAGCGCTTCGACCGACTCGACCGGTTCGACGACGTGTCCCGCATCGAAGTAACCCTGTCGGAAGAGAAGAAACGATGTCGGATCGAGGCCAATGTCGTGACCCGACGTGGACCCGGAGTCCACGCCGGAGCGGAGTCGGGTGACTTCCGCACGGCGATTGACCGACTGTACGAGAAGCTCTCCAGGCAGCTCAAGAGCCGCCGGGAGAAGTTACGCGACCATAAGGCCGTCCCCGAGATTCCGGTGGTCGCCATGGAGAACGAGGAGTCGTGAGCATACTGCACGTCGCTGACCTGTTCGAGCAGAGACAGAGCAGCCTGGACCTTACGCTGGCCGCGGGACAGACTGGCCTCGAGAGAGAGATCACGAGTTCCGACATCTCCAGCCCCGGACTGGTCCTGGCAGGCTTCACCGACCGGTTTCCGAGCCGCCGGATGCAGGTGCTGGGCGAGACCGAGGTCATGTACCTCAGGTCGATGGACGCCGACCGCCGCCGGGAAGTGCTTGGCGAGTTCCTGGGGGCTGAAATACCGGTGGTCTTCGTGACCAAGGGATTGGAGCCACCTCGGGAACTCCTGGACCTTGCAGAGGAACGCGGGATTCCGGTCGTTCAGTCGCAGTTGAAGACGGGTGAGTTCTATCGCCGCATCAAGCCATTTCTTGAAGAGGAGTTCGCCCCGTCCACGGCGATTCACGGGTCGCTAGCGGATGTGTATGGTGTAGGTCTGCTTTTCGTCGGCGCAAGCGGCATCGGAAAGAGCGAGTGCGTGCTGGATCTCGTGGAGAGGGGACATCGGCTCGTCGCCGACGACGTGGTTCTGGTGAGACGAAGGGGGTTCGACGTTCTCATCGGGCAGGCTCACGAGCATCAGCAGCACCACATGGAGATTCGGGGGATCGGAATCATCGATGTGAGAGCCCTGTTCGGTGTGCGAGCGGTTCGGCAGCAGAAGCGTATAGAGGTCGTCGTGCAGCTCGAACACTGGAGGGAGAGCGCCAGCTACGATCGGACCGGGCTCGAGCGAGATACGATCGATATCCTGGACACCACGATCCCGAGGGTGCTGATTCCCCTGAACCCCGGCAAGAACATCACCGTGATCAGTGAGGTCGTAGCGATGGACCATCTCCTTCGCTACGCCGGGGTCGACAGCGCTCGAATGTTCGAGCAGAATCTGCGTCTCCTGATGCAGCCCGTGAAGGAGTACCTCGAGGAGGACTATGAGTGAGGTCCGGGGAGTCGTGGTAGCCCACGGCAACCTGGCACGGTGTCTCGTCGAGACGACGGAGTCCATCTCGGGCGTCGTTGGCGTGCTGCTCCCGATCAGCAACACGGGTTGTTCTCCCGACGTGTTGGCGGCCCGGATCAGAGATGCGGTCGGGTCGGGCGAAGCTCTCGTATTCGTCGACCTCGCGAGTGGAAGTTGCGCCCATGCCGCCCGGATCGTAGGCGGAGAAGGAGTCGGCGCTCCGGTCGTGTCTGGTGTAAACCTCCCCATGTTGCTTGACTTCGTATTTCATCGCGACCTGGGATCGGCGGAGCTGGCTCAGCGGGCGGTGGAGAAGGGCCATGCCGGAACGGTGGCCTTTCTCCCGGACACTTCGTCGTGACTCTGGTACTGTTTCGCATCGACGAGCGACTCCTCCACGGCCAGGTGATCGTGGGTTGGGGCATGCGACTGGGTATTGACTACTACGTGGTCGTGGATGATGACCTGGCCACAAGCGACTGGGAGCAGGATATCTACAGTGCCGGTCTGGCCGACCCTACGGCGGTCGAATTCGTTTCCGTGGCGGAGACCGTGCAGCACTTCCCCAAACTGGACTCCAGGGAGGGAAGGGGTGCCCTGCTCACTCGGGGCACGGAGGAAATGCGGGCGCTGGCGGAGGCGGGCCTCCTGTCCGGTAAGAGGGTGAACCTCGGCGGTCTGCACGGGACCGGCTCGAGGCGGAGAGTCCTCACCTATGTGCACCTCGCCCCGGATGAAGAGGAGGATCTGAAGGTCATCCACGGGGCCTCGTCCGGGGTCACGGCTCGGGATCTGCCTACGGGGCGGGAAGTCGGCCTGGAGGATCTGATTGATGTCCTGGAGTGAGCTCTATCTCGGTCCGGGAACGTGGATACTCGCGGTGCTCGGTGGAGGGCTCCTGGGCATGGACGCCGTATCGTGGCCGCAGGTCATGGTGTCTCGCCCCCTGGTGTCGGCGACCGTCGGCGGCTGGCTCTTGGGTAATCCGGCAGCTGGAATGCTCGTGGGCGCCGTGCTCGAGGTCTACGCGTTGCGACACCCGCCGTTCGGCGCCGCCAAGTACCCCGATACGGGTCCCGCCGGCCTCGTCGCGGGCGCTTCCTTCGCCGCCTCGGGTGGGACCGCGATGGGCGCCCTGCTGCTCTCGGTGGCACTCGGGTGGGCCTTGGGCTGGATCGGCACGGTGACCGTCCATGTCAGAAGACGTCTCAATGAACGGATCATGAGTCCGGCGGATGAACTGGCCGCGGACCCGGGCCTGCTCGAGCAGCGCCATCGGGTGGCCATCTGGCTCGACGGTTTGCGTGGTGCGATCCTCGTGGCCGCATTCCTGGTTCCTTCAGTGCTGATCGTGACCCTCTCGGTCGGGACCGGTCCTTCGAGCCTCGGTCGGTACGCCGTGGCTTCGCTGGTGCTCGGCCTGGCCGCTTCCGCTGGGGCCGCGGGCAGATCGTCGGCTTTTGGAGTGCGTGGGTGGCCCCTGATCCTCGTCGGGGCGGGACTCGGAGTGCTCCTGGTCCTGGGAGGCCTCACATGAAGCCCCTTCGATCGGACCATCTCGCGGCCTGGTCGCGGACCTTCGCCGTCCAGGGGTCCTGGAACTACGCGACCATGGTCGGGACCGGAGTAGCGTACGCACTGCTGCCGTTGCTCAGACGGATCTACGCCGGGGATCCTGTTCGACTTCGGGAATCGGTAGAGCAAGCAATGAGGCCCTTCAATGGGCACCCCTATCTGTGCGCGATGGCGGTGGCGGCCCTCGGGCGTCTGGAACAGGACGACGTAGACCCCGCTACGATCGAGAAATTCCGCCTGGCGCTGCGCGGCCCCCTGGGGACGGTCGGAGACCGGGCGGTGTGGGGTCAATGGAGACCGGTATGCGCCCTGGTGGGCATACTCAGCTTCCTGCTTGGAGCGTCCCCCGGGTGGAGCGTGGCGGTCTTTCTAGCGCTCTACAATGTGGGGCACATCGCGGTCCGGGTATGGGCGTACGTCACCGGGTGGCAAGCCGGCCTGGAGGTGGGCCGCCTTCTCAAGGGCGCTTGGCTCGAACGTTGGACCGAAAGGATATGGCCGCTGAACATTCTTCTGACGGGCACGGTTACCCTCGTTCTAGCCGACGTTGTTGTCGAACAATCGGCGCTTCCTCTGGAGCCGGCGGCACTCCTCGGGATGGGAGCGGTCGTTGTGCTGCTGGCTTTTCGGTTTCCTCGGCAGGGCGGTCGCCTGGCGGCGGTGCTCCTGGTGATCGCGCCTCTGTTGTGGCTCCTCGGCGGACTGGTAGGGTGAGTCATTGAGCGATTCGAGTCCGTTGGAGAAGAGCCATGGCGGTCAGGGTGAGCGGAGCGTGGTCATCCTGAACCGCTATGGACTCCACGCGAGGCCGGCGGCCGAATTCGTGAAGCTGTCTTCCACCTTCAGGGCCAAGGTTACGGTTGAGAAGGAAGGCCTGGAGGTGAACGGAAAGAGCATAATGGGGGTGATGATGCTGGCGGCGGAATGTGGGTCGACCCTGACGATTCGGGCCGTGGGCGATGATGCAGAGGAGGCTCTGGAGGCCCTCGCGACACTCGTGAGCGAGCGTTTCGGGGAGACTGAGTCGGATTACGAGATCGAGAACTGACATGTCGCGACTGCTTGAAGGAATGGGAGCTTCGGCGGGCAGAGCATTGGGCCCGGTCCGCTGGATCGACTGGGACATTCCGCTCGTTCCGCACCGGACGATCAGCCCGGACGAGGTCGAGAATGAGGTCGAGCGCTTCGGACAGGCGAGAGCCAGGGCTCTCGAGCACGTGTCGCGCCTTCAGGTCGAGACGACCGACCGGATCGGTCCCTTCGAGGGGAAGGTGTTCGAGTCACAGGCGATGATGATCGAAGATCCGGACTTGATCCAGGGTACCCTTTCCTACATCCGCGACAATTTCGTGTGCGCCGAGAGGGCCTTCGACTGGCAGGCCCTCGAAATGCGAATCCGCATGCAGGAGTCGGCGCACGCCATGCTGGTCGACCGGCTGGCCGATCTGCATGACGTGCGTCTGCGCGTTCTGTCACATCTGCTGGGCCACGGCGACCCGTCCGACCTGGTGACCGAGGGAGATGAGCCTTCGATTCTCGTGGGCGGCGAATTGCCCCCCAGTATTGCCGCGCGTCTCGATCCGGATCGGGTCATTGGCGTGGTTCTCTCCGGAGGGTCCCGTGGTGCGCATGGGGTAATCCTGGCGAGGGCCCTTGGGATCCCCGTCGTCGTGGCCGTGGGGGGAGCGCTGGAGTCGATTGGCGACACCGACCGATTGTTGGTCGACGGGCGCACGGGGGAGATTCGGATCAACCCCAGCCCGCAGGAAGTAGAGGGATTCCACAGGGCCGTCGCCCAGGCGACGCACAGGCGAGAGGCCCTGCGAAAGGTGGCAGGCAAGCCGACGAAGACGATGGATGGCGTGCACACGGTCGTGCAGGCCAACCTGGACCTCCCTCACGAGGCGGTGGATGCTCTGCGTCTGGGAGCCGAGGGCGTGGGGCTGTTCCGATCGGAGTTTCTGGCGATCGGTAGACGGGAGATCCCCACGGAGGAGGACCAATTCGAGGCATACCGGGCGGTAGTCGAGGCCTTCCCCGGCCGAGAGGTGACCCTCCGCACGTTCGACATTGGCGGGGATAAGTTCCCGCTGTTCCTGCAGTTGCCGCCCGAGGACAACCCCTACCTGGGCTGGCGGGCGATTCGCGTGTGCCTCGACATGCCGGAGCTGTTTCGAAACCAGTTGAGAGCGGCGGTGCGCGCGTCCGAGAGCGGCAACTTGCGGCTGCTCATTCCGTTCGTTTCGACGGTGGAAGAGATGCAGCGCTCGCGGGACTTGCTGGCCGAGGTGTATGCCTCGCTCGGACTCGCCGAGTCCGGGGCTCGGATTCCGCTGGGCGTCATGGTCGAGACCCCGGCCGCCGTGGAGACCCTGGACCTTCTGGCTCCATACGTCGACTTCGTCAGCCTCGGGACCAACGACCTGACGCAGTACGTTCTGGCCGCGGACCGTGGGAACGCGAAGGTAGGCAAGCTGTACGACCCTCTGCATCCGGCGCTCGTGCGGATGTATCGTCGCGTCGTGAAGGAAAGCGCGCGATATGGGCTGGACCTGAGCGTGTGTGGGGAGTTGTCCGGCGATCCTCTCGGGGTGGCCGCTCTCCTCGGGCTCGGGTATCGCAAGTTCAGTGTTTCCGTTCGTGGGCTGCCCGAGATACGAGAGCTGATTCGTAACGTCTCGGCCAAGGAACTGGGCAAGCTCATGCGAAAGTTGGATCGAGTGGAGAGCGGCGACGCGGTGCGGAAGGCCCTGGCTCAATACCTCACCGATCGCGGGGTATTGCCTGAGCAGTCCCCGGTCGAGTTGTCAAAGGAATAGTGGCCCGGTAGCTTCTGGCCGCCCGACGCAGACGGCTGCATAAAGAACGGAGATACAGTGGTTCCCGAGAGTCATCATCTTTTTACATCCGAATCGGTTACGGAGGGCCACCCGGACAAGGTCGCGGATCAGATTTCGGACGCTATTCTCGACGCGGTGCTCGAGGAGGATCCGGACGCCAGAGTGGCGTGCGAGACCCTCGTGTCGACGGGCCTGGTCGTGTTGGCGGGAGAGATCACGACGAAGGCCGCCGTGCGGTATGGCGAGATTGCTCGGAAGACCGTTGAGGAAATCGGCTACGATCGTGAGGACTTCGGGTTCAGCTACCGCTCCTGCGCGGTCCTCGTCTCGATAGACGAGCAGTCTCCGGACATTGGCATCGGTGTGGATACGGGGGGCGCCGGCGACCAGGGGATGATGTTCGGCTACGCGTGTGCGGAGACGGACGCCATGATGCCGTTGCCCGTATCGCTAGCGCACGGTCTCACCCGACGACTGGCTGAGGTCCGCAGGGATGGTGCCATGCCGTGGCTGCGACCGGATGGCAAAGCGCAGGTCACGGTGGAGTACGGCGACCATGGGCCGGAGCGGGTGCGAACCGTCGTGGTGTCCGCGCAGCACGATCCCGACGTGTCGCTCGCCGAAATCGAGTCTGCGATCATCGAGCACGTGGTCGGACCCGTGATGCCCGATGCCCTGTACGACGCTGGCGAGGCGAATCACCACATCAACCCCACGGGCAGATTCGTGATCGGCGGCCCGCTGGGGGATGCTGGCCTGACGGGTCGTAAGATCATCGTCGATACCTACGGCGGAGTAGGAAGCCATGGTGGAGGAGCCTTCAGCGGGAAGGACCCCTCCAAGGTGGACCGGTCGGCCAGCTACGCAGCCCGCTGGGTAGCGAAGAACCTCGTGGGCGCGGGCCTGGCCCGGGAGGTCGAGATCCAGATTGCATACGCGATCGGCATTGATCGACCGGTGTCCGTGATGGTCAACTCGTTCGGCACGGGGACCGTTCCGGATTCCATGCTCGAATCTGCGGTGCGGGACGTCTTCGATCTCAGGCCCCGCGAGATCATCTCGGCGCTGGGGCTCCGGAAGCCGATCTTCCGTCGTACGGCGTCGTACGGGCACTTCGGACGAGAGCCCACGGAGGATGGCGGATTCAGTTGGGAGCGTCTGGACCGGATTCAGGAACTGCAGGACGCGGCAGGTGTCTAGTTCCCGACGAATCGGCTTTCAAACAAAGGGTGGAGAATAGATACATGGCGAGTTCAACGATTCAGTGTGACATCGCGGACGCCTCCCTCGCCGCGGAAGGCCGTCGCAGAGTGGAATGGGCCGACCGCACCATGCCTGTGCTGGCCCAGATCCGGGAGCGGTTCGAGCGGGAAAGGCCTTTCGAGGGAGTCCGGATGTCGGCCTGTCTCCACGTGACGACGGAGACCGCCAACCTGATGCGGACGCTTCAGGCGGGTGGGGCAGACGTCGTCCTGTGCGCATCGAACCCCCTCTCCACGCAGGACGAGGTCGCGGCCTACCTCGTTGAGGAGTGTGGCATCTCCGTGCATGCCGTGCGCGGCGAAGACAACGACCGTTACTACGAGCACATTCGGGCGGCCCTGGCGCACCGGCCCACCGTCACGATGGACGATGGCGCCGACCTCGTGGGCTCACTGCACATGATCGCATTGGATCGCCTGGACGACCTCCCGGAGGCCCTGAGAAGCTGGGTGTCGAGTCTTTCTGCCGACGATCGGGCCTCGCTGGTGTCGGAGGTCAGGGGCTCCACCGAAGAGACCACGACCGGGATCATCCGCCTTCGAGCCATGGCTGCGGATGGAGTTCTCCAGTTTCCCGTGGTGGCCGTGAACGACAGCCTTACCAAGCACCTGTTCGACAACCGCTACGGGACCGGGCAGTCGACGCTCGACGGCGTGATCCGGGCGACCAACATGCTGCTGGCTGGGTCGACGGTGGTAGTCGCCGGCTACGGCTGGTGCGGGCGCGGAGTGGCCATGAGAGCACGCGGGGCCGGGGCAAAGGTGATCGTGACAGAGATCGAGCCGGTCGTCGCCCTGGAGGCTTCAATGGATGGGTTCCAGGTCGCCCCGATGGCCGAGGCCGCCCCGCTGGGCGACCTCTTCCTGACCCTCACGGGCAACACCAGCGTCATTCGGGAGGAGCATTTTCGGGCCATGAAGGACGGAGCGATCGTGGCGAACTCCGGGCATTTCGACGTCGAGATCGACATCCGACGCTTACGGGAAATCGCGACGGGTGAGCCAAGGGAGGTCCGTCCGGAAGCGGTCGAGTACGTCGTGGACGGGCGCCGCATCGTGCTGCTGGCCGAGGGCCGCTTGATCAACCTTGCCGCGGCCGAGGGGCATCCGGCTGCCGTCATGGACATGTCCTTTGCCAACCAGGCCCTCGGCGCGGAGTACCTGCTCAGCGAGCAGGGCGCCCGCCTGAGCAAGGAGGTTCATCGCGTGCCGGCCGAAATGGACAGGGAGATCGCCAGGTTGAAGCTGGCCTCCATGAAGATCGATGTCGACACTCTCACGGCCGAGCAGGAGCACTATCTCTCGTCGTGGGACCTCGGCACTTGACCGGCGTTCGTGCGGAGAGGGGTGGTGCAAGTGATCGAACTTGAGGTGGCGAGCCTGGGGCTGGACAAGGCCTCCAATACTCCCGTCGTTATTCTGAGGGAGGTCGGCGGCGACAGGCTCCTACCGATCTGGATCGGTCCTGGAGAGGCCAGCGCCATAGCGATGGAGCTGGCCGGCATCAAGTTCTCGAGGCCGCTTACGCACGACCTCCTCAACACGGTGGTGCGCAGTCTCGGAAGCGAACTGATTCGGGTGTTGATCACTCGCGTGGTGGACAACACCTACTACGCAACTCTGATGCTGCAGCGTAACGGCGAGACGATCACGATCGATTCCCGTCCCAGCGACAGCGTGGCACTCGCGTTACGGGCCTCAGCTCCCATTTTCGCCGACGTTGACCTGCTGGACCGGACCACGGTCGAGGTGGAGGGCGCCACGCTCGAACCGGGATTCGCCGGTGCGAGTACGGGAGGCTTGAATCCCGAGACGGATGACGAGGTACCGCCAGAGAAGCTCCGGGACTATCTGAAGCGGCTCGATCCGGAGGACTTCGGACGGTTCGTGCCTTGATCGGGCCTTTCGTCAGGCACGCCGGGTCCGCTTGGGTTGCCGCCCTCCTGCTGTTGTGCGCGGCGCAGCCGGGCGTCGGCCAGGACCTTCGTGGCCGTGTGACTCTCGCCGACTCTCTGCCTGTCGGTGGCATCAGAGTCGAGCTCCACGGAGTCAGCGAGACGGCCGGTGCGATCGTCGACTCCGCGATCGCGGGCCCGGACGGCCAGTTTCACTTCTCACTCCCGGGAGAGACCGAGGCAGGAACAGTATTCCTCGTCGGGGCGCGTTATGGGGGCGTCCTGTACTGGGGACCCCCGATACACTCGACGAATCCCGACGAACGGGTCGATTATTCCGTTTCCGTGTTCGACACAACGCTCGTCGCGGGGCCCGTCGGGTTGCTGCAGAGCGCCTTCAGGCATGTGGTGGTCACACCGGGGCCCGACGGCTTGCGGATCGCCGAGATCATCGACGTGAACGGGGTGCCGGGCAGGACGCTGTTGCCCTCCGGCGACTCGGTGTTCGTCTGGACGGGCGCTCTTGCCGACAACTCGCACGGGGTGTTACCCGCGCAGGGTGGGGTGCCGCCGGAGGACCTCGCGGTCAGAGATGGGACGATTGGTTTCACCGGAGCGCTGCCTCCAACGGGCATTCGCGTGGCCGTGGAGTACTTCGTCTCGGGGACCGAGTACGCTCTGAGGCTGGAGCATCCCACGCAGAGGTTGGAACTTCTTGTGATGCCACGCCTGGGAATGACCCTGCAGGTCGATGGCCTGGTTGAAGCCCCCGTGGGCAGTGATATGCCGGTGCCCGTTCGTCGATTCACGGCGGCGGATCTCTCCGAGACGGCGACCGTGTCGGTTCGTGTGGGCGTTGAGGAGCCGGGCATGGGGCGGGCCTGGGTGTGGTTCCTGGTGGCGCTAGGACTCGGAGTCGCAGCTCTGGCCTCCACACGGCTCACCCGCAGGACCGCTTAGCATCTCAGCCGAGCTATTGCCTCGCCGGACCACAGGTTGGTAAGATCCGAACTAGTGTTTGACAGGGACGGGCGCACGGAAGTCGGTGAGAATCCGACGCGGCCCCGCCACTGTGAGAGGAAACGGGTCCCGGGTTACTCGGGCCCCGCTTCGCCGCGACGTTGCCACTGGGCCGAGGTCCCGGGAAGGCCGCTGCGAAGCCTCGAGCCAGGAGACGTGGCCTGTCCTTGCCCATAGTCGCTCTTCGCGGGAAGGGTGTGGGCGAGCCACGAGTTCTGTGACTCGGTCATACCCGCCCTTTCTCTGAAAGGACGGGTTTTTCTTGATCAGGTGGCTTCCGCTTGCGGCTGCGCTCGCCTGCATTCTGTCTTCGCGTACTCCCGTCCAGGCCCAGAACGTCCCGGTCCGCGTAGAGGACGACGCTGGCCGGGTGCTGGTTTTCGAGGCGAGCCCACAGCGCATCGTGTCCCTCGTCCCCGTGGCCACGGAGATCCTGTTCAGTCTCGGCGAGGGGAGCAGGGTCGTGGGCCGTTCTCGGTTTGACGACTATCCTCCTGAGGCGCGGGACATCCCCGATGTGGGCGACGCAATCCGACCGTCGATCGAGACGGTACTGCTGAGAGATCCTGACCTGGTGATTCTCATCGGTGGGTCGGACAACGCGGATGCGGTCCGGGAGATGGAGCGACTGGATGTTCCACATGTGGTCGTGCTGTTCAACACTCTCGAGGATCTCCACCAGAACATCATCCGCCTGGGCCGGATCGTGGGTCGCGCGAATCGGGCCCGGGGCCTTTGGGAGGGGATCGAGCGGGACATGGAGGCGGTCCGGTCGGCGGTCGAGGGCAAGCCCACTCCGACCGTGTACTACGATGTGGGCTATCCCCCTGCTTTCACTATCGGGGCAGGAAGCTACCTGGATACCCTGCTGGCGATGGCGGGAGGACGAAACGTGTTCGGCGACCTCGCCGCTCCATCGCCCCGGGTCAGTCTGGAGGCGATCATCGCGCGAGACCCGGACGTGATCATCTACCCCGTCACCGGCAGTGGTCCACCCCACTCGGCAGGACCGGCGGAGCGGCCCGGGTGGGAGAACCTGAGGGCGGTCAAGCAAGGCGCTGTGGTGCAAGTTCCATCCGACCTCATGCACCGACTCGGGCCCCGCGTGGGGCAGGCAGCGAGGATCCTGGTCGAAGCGCTGCATCCCGATACCCTCGGTAGTTACGAGTGGTGAAGAGGGCGCTCGCGCTGGTCGCGTCGCTGGCCGTTGCGATCGCGATCGGCATGTCCGCTGGAGCCGCAGTCTTCCCGGCCGGAGACTGGCTCGATGCCCTGCGCGGAGATCCGGGGCCCGCCACGACGATCCTCTGGAGAGTGCGTCTGCCCCGGGTCGTAACCGGTGCGCTCACGGGGGGCATGCTCGCGGTTTCGGGTGTGGTCTTTCAGGCATTGCTGAGGAACCCCCTCGCCGAACCGTACTTGCTCGGGGTCTCCTCGGGTGCAGCCCTGGGAGCCGTGTCCGCTCTTGCCCTGGGGCTGTCGGCCTCCGCGTACTTCGCGCTCCCCCTAGCGGCGCTCGCCGGCGCGCTGGTGGCGATTGGCGTGGTGTTCGAGGTCGCCCGGGTCCAGGGGCGGCTCGACACGCGAGTCCTGCTTCTGGCCGGTGTAGTGGTCAGTGCGTTCTTCAGCGCATGCGTGTTGTTGATCCTGACGTTCGTTCCAGCCGACACCCTGCGGTCCGCCTTCTTCTGGACGCTCGGCAGTCTGAGTGGCGCTTCCTGGCGCATGATCACGGCCATGTTGGTCTACACGGTTCCGGCTCTCGTGGTGCTGTTCGGACTCAGCCGACAGCTGAATGCTCTAACGCTCGGCGAGGAAACGGCAGGCTATCTGGGCACGGAGACAGAATCGGTCAAGCGCATTGCCTTTCTTCTGGCTTCGCTCCTGGCCGCTGCGGCGGTGTCGGTTGCCGGCGTAATCGGCTTTGTCGGACTTGTGGTACCGCACGCGGTTCGCCTGACCGGTGTGCGTGATCATCGGGCCCTGACCCCGATGTCCTTCGCGGCGGGAGCGTGCGCGCTGGTCCTGGCCGACGCGGCCGCCCGGACCGTGGCGGCCCCAATGGAGATTCCCATAGGGGTGGTTACCGCCTTCCTGGGTGTCCCGATGTTCCTGATTCTCCTTCGGCGGGCGGTACGGTCATGATCTGCGGTCTCGAGGGAGTCGCCTTTCGGTACCGGGGGCGTTCAGCCGATGCGCTTACCGACGTCGATCTGACGGTGTCCGAGGGGACGCACGTAGCGCTGGTCGGTCCCAACGGAGCGGGGAAGAGCACGATTCTGCGCCTCCTCACAGGCGTCCTCACCCCGTCTGTTGGCAGGGCCACGATGCTCGGGCGAGATGCTGCTGCCTGGAGGCGGCGAGACCTGGCGCGACACGTGGCGGTCGTGTCTCAGGGTGGTGAGGCGGAGGTGCCACTGACTGTGCGCGAACTCGTGAGCATGGGGCGTCACCCCTATCTGGGTGCGTGGTCCGCTCTGACTCGCGGGGATCACACCATCGTGGACGCATGCATCGAATCGGTGGACCTGACGGCACTGTCCGCCTGTGACATACGGGAGCTGTCGGGAGGGGAATTGCAGCGAGCACGCCTGGCCCGGGCCCTCGTCCAGGAACCCCGTATTCTCCTGCTCGACGAGCCCACTGCGCACCTCGATCTGGGTCACGAAGCCGGTTTCATGGAGCTGGTAGGTCAATACACTGTCACGCAGGGAGTTACGGTGGTGGCTGTAACGCATCACTTGAATGTCTCTGCGCGTTTTGCGGACCGCATGGTGCTGCTCGCTTCGGGGAGGATCCTGAAGGAGGGGCCGCCGGACGAAGTGCTCACCCCCGAACTGCTCGAGGCCGCATTTCACTGGCCCGTGGAGGTCGTAGACCTCGGTGTGTTGGGCCGACATGCGATTGCCGGTACGCGGGACTCAGTCGATGGAAACGTATGACGGGCAATCGGTGTCCCGGTAGCCGGCGGAGATTCGCGATTCTGAGAGCGGCTCGTCGCGGGGCAGTTGTCTGCAGCATGCTGGCCGCAGTGCCGGCAACGGCGCGCGCTCAGGAGGCGGGGCAGCAAGTCGAAGTCGCGGTGCGCGCGGTCTCCGAGGGCGGAGCCGCGATTGAAGGGATCTCCGTCACGGTTCACGACGTCACCGTGATCACGCCCGGGCCTACCCTGGTGGGTCGTTTCGCTTCGGAAGACAACGTGATTACGGTTGTGCTGACGGTCGGCCGCGACTATCGCGTGCGGGTCGAAGCGCCGGGCCACCGGCGGCGGGACGCACGGGTCTCGCCGGAAGGCCCCAACACGCTCCGCCTAGTGCTTACCGTCGACCCCTACGAGTTACCACCCATCATGGCGGCCGTGGGCGCATCCAACTCGGAGGGCCTGGCTCGGTCGGTATCGCAGGCACGTTTTGCGGACGAGTCGCTCACATACGCCACGGTCGCCGAGTGGCTGCGCGATGTTCCTGGCGCTGCCGTGCGCGGTCCCGGTGGAGCCCAGACCCTATCCGTGCGCGGTAGTCGACCCCAGGACGTCCTGGTCTTGCTGGACGGGGCACCTCTGAATGATCCCCTTACCGGCCGGGCCGACCTGGCGATGATCCCCACCTCGACCCTCGAGTCGGGCACGCTCGTCCGTGGGGCCGCCTCCCAGAGGTATGGATCCGGAGCTGGAGCGGGAGTCCTTCTTCTCACTTCGCGGACCGCGCACGGCACGGGGCTCAGCGGCGGAGTCCGCATGGAGTCGTTTGGGGGAATGGGCCTGGATCTTCAAGCGGAAACGTCGGGACAGGAGGGTCGGTTGGCTCTGTCTCTGTCCGCATCCCGGGCCGAGAACGACTTCTCGTTCCGCAACCCGGTCGCGCCCGATGCGGCAACGGAGGTCAGGACCAACGCCGACGTGGCGAGTCTGCATGGGGCTCTTACCGCAGCCTCCGGTCCCGTGTCCGCCAGTCTTCGGTTCGATCGCGCCGAACGAGGCGTGCCGGGGAGAGCGGGCACCCGGTTGTTCGTGGATTCACGTGCGGAGGACCATTCCTTGATTGCGGCCGCCGGCCTGGAACTTCCGCGCCTCCGCGGCTCGGCCAGCTACGGCTCGCATCGCCTCGCATATCGCGCTTCCTCCGCGGAACCGGAGTCCGCTCAGGACGTGAGGGAGTTCCGCATCGCAGGGGATACCGACATTCCGTCCAGTCCCCTGACGCTCGGTGCCCGTCTCACAAGGGAAAAAGTGGAGGGCGACGAAATCGCCGGGTCGCCCGGGCGCACCACGGTAGGAGGACGGCTGGCCGGTGGTCTGGCGGCAGGCCGATTCCGCGTCGATCCGGCCCTGTCCGTAGACGTAGCCGGAGACCGTCTGGTGGCCAGTCCAGAGCTTTCCGTAACGTGGTCGATCAGCCAGGAGACCCGAGCCTGGGGTCGGGTAGGGCAGGGCTTCCGATCTCCGACGTTCGGCGATCTGTATTTCGCATCCCAGTATCAGTTGCGAGCCAATCCGGGCCTCGAGGCCGAGCGGATCGTATTCGACTCTGAGCTGGGCGTTAGCTTCCGGACGCTGTCGGGTAGTGTAGAGTTGGGCGCATCCGCCAGCGCCTGGGCCCGCCGCACCGAGGATCCCATCGTGTGGGTGGCCAGCGCCGTCGCCCTGTGGAGCCCCCGGAACCTGGGAGAGCTCAGGGCTTCCGGCCTCGACATGCAGGTGGAGCTGGTATCTCGAGTCCGGAGCGATCTTGGCTGGAGGGCGCAGTTCGCCGGCACCCTGCAAAGAAGCCGGGTAGGCTTCGGTAGCAATCGCAATCCACTTCCACACGAGCCCGCCACTACGGGTCGTGCCAGTTTCGAGGCCTGGAGGGGGGCCGCCGGCCTGAGGCTGGACCTCAGGTACACCGGATCCAGGAGCACCAGCCTCGCCGCGACCCGATTCCTGGAGGGGTTCGCCACCGTCGACCTCTCCAGCCGGTACCATCTCGATTCGGGATCCCTGCGAATCGGGCTCTTCGCGAGGATCGAGAACCTACTTGACCGGCGATACCAACTGATCGAGCTGTTTCCCGAGCCGGGGCGCCATTTCACTCTACGGATAGAGGCCAGGAGGGCCGCGTCATGACCCGAAACATGTTGACTTCCGCCCGACTCGGCCTGCTAACGCTCCTCCTGCTTCCTGGCGGGTGCAGTGACTCCCCCACCGAACCTTCGGCCCCACTCAGCAGCGACGTATTCGTGCTCAACTCGACAGGACAGACGCTTGCGTCATTCTCCGTGCTCGAGGGTCTCTCGGGCGGAGCATCTCCGATTGATCTCGGAGCGGGATTCGACGGCGATGCCTTCGACCTCACGCCTTCGTTCGCGGTGACGACGGTATCGTCCTTCGGGGGCAGCAGGCTCCTGTTTGTCGATCTGGCTTCAGGTGATGTGTTGACTACCGCATTCCCGGCTCCCGAGTCCGGCCTGACAAACCCGTCAGCCGCTTCATTCGATGGGCAGGGGACCGCCTGGGTCGGGGGCCGAGGCAGCGATGCCGTCTACCGGTCGGACCCGGGCGACGCTACTGCCCAGCGGGTGGCGACTGACCTCGGCACGTTCATCGAGAGAGTGGTTCCCCACGAAGATCGATTGTACGTAATCGACGCCAACATAGACGACGATGGTGGCTCGTACAGGCCGCTTGGGCCGGGCCGGATCATCGTGCTCTCGCGAACAGGGGTGCGGGAACATGTGATCGACCTTCCTCCCGCAGCCTTGAACCCCACCGAAGCCGTCGTGGTGGAGGGAGCGCTTCTGGTTCTGGCAGGCGGATCATTCGATCCCGCGACGTTCCTTCCGTCGAACGATGGCAGCCTGGTCGCCATCGACCTGGCTACGGGTTCTGCGGCCTCTCCGATACGGCTCGGTGCGAATGGGGTATCCATGGAGTTGGGTGCGGATGGTCTGGTCTATGTGACCACGACATCGGACTACCAGTCACTGAACGTCCTGCGCTTTGATCCGGGAAGCGGGGCAGTCGATCCCGGACCCGCGGATCTCGTACCGATCAAGGACTCCGATGGTGGCCGCGTAGATTGCTGGTCGGCCACGGCGCTCACCGACGGCCGCATCGTGTGCATCACATTCAGATCCGCCGAGGCTGGAAGTCTCGTGCTGACCGACCGCTCCGGGGAATTCCTCGACGAGGTGACCTCGGGATTCGGGAGCACCGACGTTGCAGTCCGCTAATCCGGCCCGAACGCGGGAGGACCGTGGTTTGCCGGCCTCAGAGACCCCGGATAGCTTGGCCGCGTGCCGATCGTAACGACGCGCAGCGTGGTGCTGCAGACGTATCCGTACAGCGACACCAGCAAGATCCTGCGTCTTTTGACCTTGGATCATGGTCCGCAGTCCGTCATGGCACGCGGAGCACTGCGGCCGCGCAGTCGTCTCTCCGGAGTGCTCGAGCCATTTGCCGACGGCACGGCGACCTTCTACTTCAAGCCTGACCGCGACCTCCACACCCTATCGGATTTCGAGCTGGCGCGTGAGCGGCAGGCGCTCGGGAGAGACCTCCAGCGATATGCCGCCGCCAGCGTGCTGTGCGAGCTGGTTCTGCGGCTGGCCCCCGCCGAACGCGACCTTCCGCTCTATCGCGCGCTCGTTGGGGGTCTGGATGCCCTTCTGGAAGCGACGCCGGGCACGGTACCAGGCACGGCACTGGCGGCATGCTGGTCCCTGGTCGACGTACTCGGATTCGCCCCGGACCTGAGCGGGTGCGCAAGCTGTGGCGACGACCTTTCCGCAAGGGAGGGCCGTCTCGACGTTCGGGAGGGGACACTGGTGTGCGAGCGGTGCCTCCCCGGGGGTGGCGTCCTTCCGCCGTCTGAGCTCGACGACCTTCGGCGCCTGGCGGCTGGGGATCCAGTGGGCCCCAGTCCGTCGGCCCGCCAGGTGCGTCTACTGGTCGAGTTCATCCGGCATCACGCCGCGGAGGGGATTCACCTCCGCTCTCTCGACTTCCTGCTCGCCGAGGAGGTTCGGTGAGCCGGGGAGTAATCGTGGGTACCGGCGGGCACGTCGACCACGGAAAGACCTCACTGGTCCGCGCCCTCACCGGGGTGGAGACGGATCGGTGGACCGAGGAGCGAGAGAGGGGACTGACCATCGATATCGGTTTCGCTCCGCTGGAGTCGGTGTTGGAGGGCGAAGCAGGCATCGTGGACGTGCCCGGGCACGAGGACTTCGTCAAGAACATGCTGGCCGGTTCAACCGGGGTCGACGTGCTTTTGCTGGTCGTCGCGGCGGACGAAGGGCCGATGCCTCAGACCCGGGAGCACGTCACGATTGCACGCCTTCTCGGAATCCGGGCGGGGGTGGTGGCGTTGAACAAGATCGACCGGGTCGACGATGAATGGTTGGAACTGGTCAGGGAGGCGACTCAAGACGAACTGACGCGGCTTCTTGGACACGCGGATTGGCCCATCGTCGATGTGTCCGCAACGACAGGACAGGGGCTGTCGGAACTGAGGGATGCCATTCGCGTCGCGTCATCGAGATCCAGGCTCCGAGACCCGTCCGACCTGTTTCGTATGCCGATCGATCGATCGTTCAGCGTCAGAGGGGCGGGAACGGTGGTGACCGGTACCACCTGGAGCGGGTCCGTCAGAGTGGGCGAGACGCTGGGCATTCAGCCCGGCGACATTGCGGCCCGTGTCAGGTCGCTTCAGGTCCACGGTACAGAGCGGGAGGAAGTGGGGCCGGGGATTCGCTGCGCCATGGCGCTGGTCGGGGTGGATGCTGCCCGGGTTGATAGGGGGAGCGTGGCACTGGGGCATGGAAGCTGGAGGTCGTTGAGCCGGCTGGGGGTCCGCCTCGAGGTGCCGCCGGGATCTGTTCGGGAAGTCGAGCATGGGCAGCGTGTCCGGCTCTTTCTCGGGACGAGCGAGGTCATGGCTCGGGTGCGCACCGAGAAGCGAGACGCGGTGGGTGCAGGCGGTCGCGGTTGGGCCGTACTCGACTGCGAACAACCTGTCGTGGCGCGCGTCGGGGACCGCTTCGTGCTGCGTTTCTATTCACCGGTAACCACGGTGGGCGGGGGAGAGGTCTGCGCCCTCGATCCTCCGCGTGGATGGAGATCCCTGGTCGATGGCTGGTCCGTGATACTGGACGGTCCTCCCGAGGACTCAGTCGTAGCGGCGGTGAGCGCAGCCGGGGGGAGAGGGCTGAAGGCGGACGACGTCCCTCTGTTTGCAGGGATTGCCTCGGCTGGGGCCGACGATCTCCTCGAGGAGAGTTCTGCGGTGATTCGGGTGGGAGGAGCATGGTATGCTCGGCCTTCGGTCGATGCTGCTGCGGCTGCCGTCGTCGCTCATCTTCGTGCCGCTCACGGGCTGAGGAGGAGATCTTCGTCCGAGTCTCTCGAGGCCGTCCGCGCCGGGCTGTCCGTGCGTTTTTCTACCGACCTGGTGGAGTTTGTCGTCCGAACGCTCGCAGCGGCTGGAGAGGTTGTGGTGGACGGCCCCGGGATACGGCTTGCCGGACACGAACCGGCTCTGATTGATTCGGAGGAACAGGCCCTGAGAAACCTCGAGGCTTTGCTCGTCGCGGCCGATCTGGCGCCCCCCCCGCCTTCGGACCTGGCTGCTGCCCTGGGGGTGGATCGGGAATTGCTCAATGACTTGCTGAAGCTGCTGGTCGAGCGGGGGCTCGCTGTCAGGGTGACGCCGGAGATGTTCGTGATGCGAAGCGCGGAAGAGCGGGCGCGTGAGACGATACGGCAGCTCTCGAGTTCAGGACCCGTTCCACCGGGTGAATTCCGCCAGGCGCTGGGGTTGTCACGGAAGCACCTGATTCCGCTGCTGGAACACATGGACAGGGTGGGAGTGACCCGCAGGACTCCAAAAGGGCGGATTTCGATCAAAGGGGGCTAGAAGCGCTGTCGACCGCCGAGGCTCAGTCCACGTAGTACAGGAATCTGCCGCAGTGGGCACACACCCCGATACTGTCGTTGCGACCGGCCTCCGACGACCAGGCGGTAGGGGTCGCGACGAAGCACCCGTAGCAGATTCCGTTCAATACTGGAACGACCGCCCGGTCCAATGTTCCGATGATGCTCTGATAGCGACGCTGGACTCCAGGATCCAGGCGGCCGACCAGCTCCGTGATCTTGGAATCCAGCAGTTCCAGGGCGTCGTCGGGTTTGAGGTCGAAGACGGCTTCTTCCATGTCACGCAGCGGCTCCTCAGCAAGTGCCCGTCGCTGCGTGTGCAGATCCTGCAGCTCCAGGAGTAGCTCAAGCTGCGGATGCATGGTCAGACTCCCTTTTCCTCCAGCAAGGCGATGAACTCCTCCGGGCTCTCGATCTGAGCAAGTCGCTCGGGCACGTCTGGTTCCTTGCCGAATTGGGCTATGCGCCCGAGAACCGGCAGATACTGATTCGAGACCTCCAGCGGAGGAGCCACGATCAGGAAGATGTGCTGGACAGGCTTCTTGTCTATCGCGTCGAAGTCGATTCCGGACAGCTTCCGGCCGAAGGCGACGCGCAGACGATTGACGACCAGCGAACGGCAGTGAGGGATGGCGATCCGTCGCCCGATTCCCGTCGAGCCGAGGTTCTCCCGACGCTTCAGCATCTTGAACAGGATACCCCTCGACTTCTCGTCCAATCCGAGAAGGCCCACCAACTCCCGAAGGGCCTCGTCCTTGGTCTCTGCCTCGAGATCGAGGTTGATGGCCTCGAGAGTAAAGAAATCGCGCAGTTGCATATTTATCTTCTCCTGGCCGCCAGCTTCTGCGACCCGGTAGTTCATTGAACTTCAGGAACGTGGAGTATATTCGTTCTGTTGAAAGGCTGTCAAAGGTCGGCGGGTCTCGAACCGCGCGGATTGACGGAACCTGACGGCCGAATTAGTGTCACATATCAGCGAGGGCTGCCCCGGCAGCCCTTGTGTGCGCTCAGGCGTTGCTGATTGACAAAGAGGGGGTGAAATAGATTCGACGCGTTTTCGGATCCTGAGGTAGCGTGCCGAGGTTTCCCGGAACCTCGTGGAACA
>Ga0316201_10000245_pt1 | contig 27817 bp, 19 predicted proteins | sample CS6wburrow_MG_FD_204516 | JGI IMG/M metagenome (GOLD analysis project Ga0316201, IMG submission 204516) | Coastal sediment microbial communities from Delaware Bay, Delaware, United States - CS-6 worm burrow | ecosystem: Environmental > Aquatic > Marine > Coastal > Sediment | place: USA...
GCGACGATCAACCAGGTGCTCCTGTACTGGGAGGGTGGCACCACCAGCGACAGTGGCGACGACGCCATTTCGGTCGACGGCAACATGGTGACCGGCCAGTTGATCGGCGGCCCGACGAACTTCTTCCAGAACTACAATTTCTACGCCTACCGTGCCGACATCACCGCGCGCGGCTGGGTCGTTCCCGGAGCCAACAGCTTCACCATTGCGGACTTCGATTTCGATTTTTCCGGCGGCAACCTTGACGAGAACAACGGCGCCAGCATCCTGGTCATCTACGATGACGGCACCGCGGCCGACCTGGCCCTGTTCGACGGGCTGGACATGGCGTTCTTCCGGTTCGCGTCGCCTCTGGATGCGACGGTGGCCAAGACCTTCACCTTCGCGGCCGAAGGCGCCGACCGCACGGCCGACCTCGTGGTCTTCGCCGGCAGCGTCGGCGAGAACCGCCCCAACCAGATCAAGGTCACCACGACTGCCGGCGACCAGTTATTCGACAACCTGCTCGGCAGCATGGACGGCCTGCTGTGGGATTCCATGATCATGCAGGTCAACGTCCCGGCCGGGGCCACGGAACTGTCCGTGGAGTTGATCTCCACCGCCAGCAACGATCCTCTAGGCGCCTCGATGGCCTGGGTCGGGACCGGCCTCGCGGTTCCGGTGACTCCGCCCGAGCTGCTGTGCATCGGCGACTTCGTGTGGTTCGATGAGAACGGCAACGGCTGCCAGGACCCCGACGAGCCGGGTATCGGTGGCGTCGAGGTCAAACTGTGGACCGGCTGCCCGCCCGAAGAGGTCATTGCGACCACCACGACGGCGGACGATGGTTCCTATTCGTTCTGCGAGCTCGAGCCGGGCGACTATACGGTCCAGTTCGTGGCCCCGGACGGCTACATCTTCTGCGAGCAGTACGCCGAAGGTTGTGACACCGCCAGCGACAGCAATCCTGGCGCAAACGGCATCACCGATTGTGTGACCCTGGTGGACGCCGACGATCTGACAATCGATGCGGGCCTGTGCATGGAACCGACGTATTGCATCGGCGACTTCGTGTGGTTCGATGAGAACGGCAACGGCTGCCAGGACGTGGACGAGATGGGTGTCGAGGGTGTCACGGTCAACCTCTGGGTCGGCTGTCCGCCCGAGGAGATCATCCTGACGACGACCACTGACGCGATGGGCAAATACGAGTTCTGCGGACTGATGCCCGGTGACTACACCGTCCAGTTCGTCAGCCCGGACGGCTACATCTTCTGCGAGCAGTACGCCGACGGTTGCGATACCGCCAGCGACAGCAATCCCGGCGAAAACGGGATCACTGACTGCGTCACCATTGTCGACGCCGACGACATGACGATCGACGCCGGTCTGTGCCTGCCGCCGACGTTCTGCATCGGCGACTTCGTGTGGTTCGACGAGAACGGCAACGGCTGCCAGGACGTCGACGAGATGGGTGTGGATAACGTCGAGGTGAACCTCTGGGTCGGCTGCCCGCCGGAACAGGTCATCGCAACGACCTATACCAACGCGATGGGCAAGTACGAGTTCTGCGAACTGATGCCCGGCGACTACACCGTGCAGTTCGTGGCGCCTGACGGCTACATCTTCTGCGAGCAGTACTCCGCTGCCTGCGACATGACGACCGACAGCAATGCCGGCAGTGACGGCATCACCGACTGCGTCACCATCGTCGACGCCGACGATATGACCATCGATGCCGCGCTGTGCATGCCGCCCATGGAGGGCTGCACGCTGACCATCGGCTACTGGAAGGGCCATACCGGTCTGGGCAACGGCAACCAGGCCGACGAGGTCACCCAGTACCTGCCGATCTGGCTGGGCGACGACTTCGGCACCAAGAGTCTCGGCGTGACCACGCGCGAGATGGCCCTGGACGTGCTGGAGATGAAGACCTACGGCCGGAACAACAACGGCATCACCAAGCTGTACGCGCAGCTGCTGGCCGCCAAGCTCAACCTTGCTGCGGGTGCCAGCGACAGTGCCGTCGCTGATGAAATCGACGACGCGGACGCCTTCCTGGCCATGTACGACTGGACGGACTGGGACAACCTCAGCGACGCCGACCGCGACATGGTCATGATGTGGCAGCACATGTTCGATGAGTACAACAAGGGTAACATCGGACCGGGCCACTGCGACGACAACGACGACGACGACGACAACGACCACTACGACGGCGAGGCCAGGGTGGAGTAATCCTGCTTTCCGTGCAGTAGGCGCGTGCCCGCGGACCTCGGTCCGCGGGCACTTTTTACGGCCCCCGGTGTACCAGTGTTTTGCTTGCCTCAGGTGCGACGTGGCTGTACGCTGACCTCCGCCCCTTGACCCAAGCGTTCCTTACCCCTCGGCCAGGGAGACCCATCATGTCCAATCCCGTCCGCTTTTTCCTGATGTCGACCCTGATCCTGCTGGCAGTGCCCTGCCTGGCCGGCGCGGTGGTCGAACCCAAGACGGAAACCGAGTACCCCGACGCCGTCACCGTCGTGGCCGGCGGCCAGAGCCACGAACTGGTCGCCACCGGCGTGGGCCTCCGGGAGAAGACCTTCATGAAGGTCGACGTCTACACGATCGTCTCCTACGTGGCCGCCGGCACCGAGCTGAGCGGCGACAAGGGCATCGCCCTGCTGGAATTCGACGGCGTCAAGCGGCTCCAGATGGACCTGCGTCGCGGATTCAGCCGCGAAAAACTGGTGAACGCCTTCAAGGATGTCATCGAAGAGAACTACGAGGACACCTCCGCCTTCCAGACCGACATGGACGCCTTTTTCGGTTACTTCGCTGAGGATGCCCAGGAGAACGACAATCTGGTCTTCACCTATGTCCCCGGGGAGGGTCTGACCACGGTCCTCAACGGCGAGGTCAAGGGCGTCATCACGAACTTCGAGTTCGTCAAGGCCCTGTGGACCGTCTGGTTCGGTGAGGACCCGGCCAACGGCGGTCTCAAGAAGAACCTGCTGGCGCAACTGGGCTGAACGGCCTCCGCTGAACCACGCAAAAAAAAAGAAGCCCCGGCGTCGAGCCGGGGCTTCTTTTTTCGAGGCGGGGCCGGGCCTAGAAAAGCGTGTAGATGAAGGGCGCCACGGCCTGGCCGGAAAAGATCAGCACCCCCAGCAGCAAGAGGATCAGGACCGTGGGCACGATCCACCAGGCCTTGTTCTGCATGGCGAACTGGAAGATTTCACGGAACAGTCTGCCGATGTAGAAAATCTTGTTCATGGGTGGTCCGACCGATCCTGACTGATTGTTGGGGAACCCGAATCCATCCGCAAATAATGATGCTGCCGGTTGCGAAAGTCAATCGAGCGGAAATTCCTCCTGCCACTCTTCGCGCGGCAGATCGGCCGCCGGCTGGGCCTTCTTGTCCAGGATGTGGTTGCCGAGCACCAGCACGTCCATCTCCGTGCGCATGAAGCAGCGGTAGGCGTCTTCCGGGGTGCAGACGATGGGTTCGCCGCGCACGTTGAACGAGGTGTTGATGATGATGCCGTAGCCGGTGCGCTCGGCGAATGCCTGGATGATGCGGTGGTACCGGGGGTTGGTCCGGCTGCTGACCGACTGGATGCGGGCGGAGTAGTCGACGTGGGTGATGGCCGGCACGTCCGAGCGCGGTCGCGAGACACGTTTGAACAGATCGGTGCCGTCATCCTCGGCCCCTGGCTCGAGACAGCGTTCCGGCCGTACCTGAGCGACCAGCAGCATGTAGGGCGAAGGCCGGTCGATGTCGAAGTAGTCGCCGATCATCTCCTCGAGGCACGAGGGGGCAAACGGCCGGAACGATTCGCGGTACTTGATCTTCAGGTTCAGCACCGACTGCATGGCGGCCGAGCGTGCGTCGCCGATGATCGAGCGGTTGCCCAGGGCGCGCGGACCGAACTCCATCCGGCCCTGGAACAGCCCGATGACCTTCTGGTCCTCGATCAGGGCCGCCACCTCGTTTTCCAGGTCGCCGTCGGCCAGCGTGCGGTACGGGTAGCCGTGGTGGTCGAGCCAGGCCCGGATCTCGTCGTCGGCGTAGGCCGGTCCCAGGTAGGCCCCGCGCATCGCATCCTGACCCTGCGGATCGGGCCGGGGATTGTCCTGGACCTGGTGCCAGACGTGCAGGGCGGCTCCCAGTGCCCCGCCCGCGTCGCCGGCGGCCGGCTGGATCCAGATGTTCTCGAACGGCCCCTCCCGCAGGATGCGCCCGTTGGCCACGCAGTTGAGCGCCACGCCGCCGGCCAGGCAGAGATTCTTCTCACCGGTCAGGCGTGCGGCGTGCGCGACCTGCTTGAGAACGATATCCTCGGTGACGACCTGCACCGACCGGGCCATGTCCATCTCGCGCCGGGTCATGCCGGATTCGGGCGAGCGCGGCGGCCCGTCGAAGAGCCGGGCGAAGGCGTCGTTGGTCATCGTCAGGCCGTCATGGTAGCTGAAGTAGTCCAGGTTGAGCCGGAATGAACCGTCCGCGCGGACGTCCACCAGGTTGTCCAGAATGCGGTCGACGTAACGCGGTTCGCCGTAGGGCGCCAGGCCCATCAGCTTGTATTCGCCCGAATTGACCCGGAATCCGGTGAAGTAGGTGAAAGCCGAGTAGAGCAGGCCCAGCGAATGCGGAAAGTGGATTTCCTCCAGCATCTCGACCCGGTTGCCGGCACCCCTGCCCAGCGAGGTGGTGGTCCATTCGCCCACCCCGTCCATCGTCAGCACGGCCGCGCTGTCGAACGGACTGGGAAAAAAGGCGCTGGCCGCATGGGACTCGTGGTGTTCGCAGAAATAGAGCTGACCGGCCTTGCCGCCGCCGGCTTTTTCCAGCGCGTCGGCGATGTCCGTGGGGATCCACAGTTTTTCGCGCAGCCACAGCGGCATGGCCATCAGGAAGGGCTGCAGGCCCCGCGGTGCGGTGGCGAAGTAGGTCTTCGCGATGCGCGCGAACTTGGTCAGCGGTTTGTCGTAGAATACGACCGCATCGATCCCGCCGCTGGCGACCCCGCCTTCGGCCAGGCAGTACTTGACCGCGTTCAGCGGGAACCCGGCATCGTGCTTGCGCCGGGTGAAACGTTCCTCCTGGGCGGCGGCCACCAGATGGCCGTCGGAGACCAGGCAGGCCGCCGAGTCATGGTAGTAGGCCGAGATACCGAGGATGTTCATGACCGCGGCGCCTCCCGGTCGGGAGGCGGGGCGTCCACGTTCCGCAACTCGGCGCGCGCTTCGCGGTTCTCACGCAGGAACTGCCGCGAGATGTTCTCCCGGGAATCCACGGTCGACCGTCTGATCCAGTAGGACCAGCGGGCTTCGCGGTAGTGCCGGTGCAGAGGATCCCTTTTTTGCAACCGCAGGATGAGGGCTCCGGGCAGGAACACCAGGTAAAAGAACGGCACCAGCAGCACGTAGACCAGCACCTGGCCGACGAAGCGGCCGAGCGCCTGCCCGAAACCGTGGATGGGGCGGTAGGCCCGGGGGGCGAACAGGCCCAGGGCGATCACCAGGACACCCAGGCCGGCGATGATGCGCGACGTCAGTGCATGCTTGAAGACGAGCGCGATCACGACGGCAAACAGAATCATGATCGAGCCCTGGATCAGGGCCAGGCGGCGATAGGGGCGCCCGGTCGGTGGGCCGTTTTCGCGACTGGCCCGCCAGTTCCAGGTGACCGCGGCGACGCTGGGTGTGGGCGATTCCGGCATGGCCTGGGCCTCTGCTCCTGAGCTTCGGGGAAGGTCGAGGCAGGTCCGCGGTGCGGACCTGCCTCGACCGGTGTCGCTGCGGTCAGCTGCGGATCCTGCCGACCGCGTCGGTCAAAGGCGGCAGGATGTCGAACAGGTCCGCCACGATGCCGTAGTCCGCCACCTTGAAGATGGGGGCGTTGGCATCCTTGTTGATGGCCACGATGCACTTGCTGCTGCTCATGCCGGCCAGGTGCTGGATGGCGCCGCTGATTCCGCAGGCAATGTAGAGGTTGGGCCCGACGGTCTTGCCGGTCTGGCCGACCTGGTGGGAATATTCGACCCAGCCGGCATCCACGATGGCGCGGCTGGCGCCGGCGGCGGCCCCGAGGGCCTCGGCCAGCTTCTCGATCAGGACGTAGTTCTCCGGTCCCTTGATACCACGGCCACCGGAAACGATGATCTCCGCTTCGGTCAGTTCCACCTTGCCGCCGCCGGCGGCTTCCACGCCGGTAACCTGGGCCTTGCTCTGCAGCCCGGCGATCCCGGGATCGAAGTCCGCGGCGGTGGCCGGACCGGCCTGCTCGTTCAGGACGAAGGCGTTGGGTCGGATCCCGACGACGGCCATGGCCGTCTGCGGCGTCACGTCGACGAAGCACTTGCCGGCAAAGATGGGCCGCCGGACCTCCCAGCCGCCCTCGTACTTGAGCCCCACCGCATCGCTGATGCAGGCGCAGGCCAGCTTGGCGGAGACCTTGGGTCCGAGATCCTTGCCCATGGCGGTCGCTCCGACCAGGAGCACATCCGGGTTCTGGGCCCGGCAGAAGCTGGCCAGGGCCGTCCCGTAGATTTCGCTGTTGTAGACGGCGAACTCGTCACCGGCGGCGCTGAAGACCTTGTCGGCCCCGTACTTGGCGGCCGCGGCCGCCGCGCCCGAGTCCGGTCCGAGGTTCACGGCCCACACCTCGCCACCGGCGGCGTCGGCGAGGCGGCGGGCTTCACTGATCATCTGCCAGGCGACCTTCTTGAAGACCCCGTCGCGTTGTTCGATGAATACGGCGATGTTCGGCATGATTCCACTCCCTGCGGCTGCTGTGAGCCGGGTTAGATGACCTTGGCATCCTCGTTCAACACGCGGGCCAGTTCCTTGGCCGCGGCGGCCGGGTCTTCGGCATCGATCAGCTGGCACTCGGACCGGGCCGGCGGCGGGGAGTAGAGTTTGAACGCGACCAGGCTTGCCGGAACCTCGATCCCCAGATCGGCGCAGGTCACGGTTTCCATGGGCTTCATGCCGGCCTTCATGATGTTGGGCAGGCTCGGCAGGCGCGGTTCGTTCAGGCCCTTCTGGCAGGTGAGGATCGCGGGCAGGGAAGCGGTCACGATCTCCCTGCCGCCTTCGATCTCCCGGTGGGCTGTCAGCGAACCGTCTTGCATTTCCAGGGCGGTGATGGTCGAGACATGGGGCAGGCCCATCATCTCCGCCACCAGGATGCCCACCTGGCCGCTGTCGTCATCGATGGCCTTGATGCCGAAGAGAATCAGGTCGTACTCTTCCCGCTTGAGAGCGGCGGTCAGGACGGTGGCCAACGCGAACTCGTCACAGTTCGCGAGGCCCGGATCGGTGATGATCACGGCCTTGTCGCAGCCGACGGCCAGGCAGTCCTTCTTCAGGGTTTCCTTGACGGTCTCGGGACCGACGGTGATCGCCGTGACTTCGACTTCACCGCCGGCTTCCTTGATCTTGACGGCTTCTTCGACGGCATAGGCGTCGTAGGGGTTGAGCACTCGCGTGAATCCCGACTCGTCCAGGGTGGCGGCGGGCGCGGGCAGGTTGATCCGGGTTTCCGAATCGGGGACCTGCTTGACGCATACGGCAATCTTCATGGTTCCTCCCGGAGGGCGTAAGCCGCCCCATCCGTTTCGACAAGGAATGACTGGATGATCGAGTATCTATAATAAAAGGTGGTCCCAGCGGCGTCAATGCAGTTGGAACCGCCGGCCGGCGCCGGCGGCGCGGCCGATTTGTCGAATCCTATTTGGCAGGCACCCGTATCCCCGCTATCCTAAGGGGACGAATTCCCCCGGTCGTCAGACCCGGCTATATGTGAAAGGACCCTGAGATCATGACCTGGCATCGATTCGGGCGCCCTGCGGCGACCCCCACGGTTCTTCTTGCCATCGTGTTGCTGGCTCTTGGAGCCGGCACCGGTTGCGACCAGGGAGACGCGGACGGCCAGCCGGCCCAGACCGGACAGGGGGGGCGGGGGCCGGGGCAGGGCCAGCGGCCTGCCGAACAGCCCATTCCGGTAGCCGTCACCGCGGTGACCACCGGTTCCATTGCCAGCTACTACCGGGCGACCGCCACCCTGGAGGCCGCCAAGGAGGCCCAGGTGCTCGTCAGGGTCAGCGGGCTTGTCCAGGCCCTGCCGGCGGAAGAGGGCGACCTGGTCGAAGAAGGCCAGGTACTGCTGCGGATATCCAATGACGAGTACCGGTTCCGCGTTGAACAGGCGGCGGCGGCCGCGGCCAACATGCGGGCGCGGTACGACCGTTTGACGCAGATGATGGCCGAGCAGCTGGCGACCGAAGAAGAATTCCAGGCCGCCCGGAGCGATCTGGCCAGCGCCGAGGCCGACGAGGGTCTGGCGAGGCTGGACCTGTCGTACACCGCCGTTCGCGCGCCGTTTACCGGCCGGGTGACCCAGCGGCTGGTCGATCTGGGCCAGAATCTTTCCATCGGTGACCCGGTCTTCGTGATGGCTGATTTCACCCCGCTGCTCGCCCGGGTCCACGTGCCCAGCCGCGAGTTCAACAAGCTCCGCGCCGAACAGACGGTGGATCTGATTCTCGACAGCACCGGCGAGCGGTTGACCGGCACGATCACACTGATCAGTCCGGTGATCGACCCGACCAGCGGCACGATCAAGGTAACCGTGGAGGTTCCGACCTATCCGGCCGGCACCCGGCCGGGCGATTTCGCCCAGGTGCAGATCGTCACCGAACAGCGTCCGAGCACCGTGCTGGTGCCCCGGGCCGCGGTCCTGGCCGACAAGGGCGAGAGTGTGGTCTACACGGTGGTTGCCGGTGAAGACGTCACCGCCGAACGCCGGGTGGTGGAGGTGGGATTCACCGATGACGACCACGCCGAGATTTTGACGGGTCTGGCTGCCGGTGAGACCGTGGTCACCAAGGGCCAGCGGTCGCTGAAGCACGGCTCGCCACTGAAGGTTCTCGAGGGCCCGGGGGCGGGTTCCTGATGCGCTCGTTCGTCCACCTGGCTGTCCGCCGTCGCGTCAGCGTGGTGATGGCGGCACTGGCGGTGATGGCGTTCGGACTCGTGGGATACAACCGCCTGTCCCTCGAACTTTTCCCCGACATCACCTATCCCTCGATCACCATCCAGACCGATTTCCCCGACACCGCGCCGCAGGAAGTCGAGAATCTCGTCACGCGCCCGGTGGAGGAGGCCGTCGGCGTGCTGCGGGGGCTGCAGACCATCCATTCGGTGTCCCGGGCGGGTCTGTCGGAGGTCACCCTCGAATTCGAGTGGGGCTCGGACATGGACATCCTGTCCATGGAGGTGCGGGAGAAGATCGACCGCCTGATCCTGCCCGAAGACACCACCGACCCGGTGGTCCTGCGCTTCGACCCCAGCCTGGATCCCATCATTCGCCTGGCCCTGGCGGGCGACGGCGACCTGACGGCCCTGCGCCGTCTGGCCGACAAGCAGATCAAGCAGGATTTCGAGACCATCAAGGGCGTGGCCGCGGCCGGGATCAAGGGCGGTTTCGAGGAGGAGATCCAGGTCGAGATCGACCAGGAGCGGATGGCCGCCCTCGGGATCCGCATCGAGGAAGTGCGCCAGGTGGTGGGCATCAGCAACGTGAACCTCCCCGGCGGCGCTCTGCGCGGGCAGGACAGCCAGTACCTGATCCGCACGATCAACGAATTCCAGGACGTGGAAGAGATCGCCGACCTCATCATTCGCCAGGAAGGCTCGGCCGCCGTGCGCCTGGGGGATTTCGCGACGGTACTGTGGGGACACAAGGAACGCGAAGAGATCACCCGTGTGGGTGGGCGCGAGTCGGTCGAGATCTCGCTCTACAAGGAAGGGGACGCCAACACGGTGACGGTCGCCCGCCGCCTGCAGGCACGCCTGGCCGAGTGGCAGGACGGCAAGCTGCCCGACGGCGTCACGCTGACGGTGCTGTTCGACCAGTCCCACTTCATCCAGCAGGCGGTGAGCGAGGTGCGCAACGCCGCTCTGGTCGGCGGGGTGCTGGCCATCATCGTCCTGTTGCTTTTCCTGCGCGACCTGCGCAGCACCCTGATCATCGCCACCTCGATACCCATTTCGGTTATCGCGACCTTCATCGCCATGTACCGGATGGACATCTCCCTGAACATCATGTCCCTCGGCGGGCTGACGCTGGGCATCGGCATGCTCGTGGACAACTCGATCGTGGTGTTGGAGTCCATCTTCCGGCAACGGCAGCTCGGGCGGTCGCTGTTCGCGGCGGCAGTCGCCGGGACGACCGAGGTCGGGGGCGCCGTGGTCGCTTCGACCCTGACTACCGTGGCGGTGTTCCTGCCCATCGTCTTTGTCGAAGGTGTGGCCGGACAGCTGTTCCGCGACCAGGCCCTGACGGTGACCTTCAGCCTGCTGGCCTCCCTCATCGTCGCGGTGACCGTGATCCCGATGCTGAGCGCCGCCGGGGGACGGCTGCCGCGGCCGGGTGAACAGGAGGACGATCCGGCGACCATCAACGACCTACCGGACGCCGGCGGGGACACCCTGACGATGGGTGCATTCTCCCGTTTCTATGACCGGCTGCTGCGCAGCGCCCTGCGCCTGCGGCTGGTCACGCTGGTGCTGGCCTTCGGTCTCTTTTTTGCCTCCCTGTGGTCGATCAGATTCCTCGGCACCGAACTCATTCCCCAGCTCAGCGAAGGCGAGTTCTTCTTCGAGGTGAAGCTGCCCGAAGGCGCGTCCCTGGCGGCCACCGACCGGACGATCCAGACCATGGAAGAGGCCGCCGCCGCCGAGACCGACGTGGAGCGGTACTACGCCACGGTGGGCAGCCGGCTGGTGTCCGGCGGGATGTCCCTGAACACCAAGGCCGAGAATCTGGGCCAGCTGAACCTCGTGATGAAGGACCGCGGCGACAACCGGCTCGAGATGGCCGTGGCCGAGAAGCTCCGGCTGCAGTTCACGACCGTACCGGATCTGGAGATCAAGTTCGGCCGGCCCTCCTATTTCAGCCTGAAGACCCCCGTCGAGGTCATCATCTACGGTGAAGACCTCGATCTGCTGCGGAACCACTCGCTGGAAATGGTCTCGCGGCTGGGGAACGTGCCCGGGCTCGTGGATATCCGTTCCTCCCTGGAAGCGGGCAATCCCGAACTCCAGGTGGTTTTCGACCGGGACCGCCTGGCTTCCCTCGGCCTGGACATGGGCGTTCTCTCCGAGACCCTCAAGAACCGCGTGCTGGGCGTCGTGCCGACCCGCTTCAAGGAGGAGGACCGCCAGATCGATATCCGGATCCGCAACCGCGAACAGGACCGGCAGTCGATCAGTGACGTCCGGAACCTGATGGTCCCCGGCCCCGACGGCGCATCCATCCGCCTGCTGGCGATCGCCGACGTGACCGAAGACCGCGGCCCCGCCGAGATCCACCGCCTGCAGCAGCAGCGCGCCGCGGTGGTTTCGGCCAACCTCGAGGACCGGGGCCTCGGCGCGGCCATCGCCGACGTGGCAGGAGTCCTGGCCGCCATGCCCCGGCCGGCCGGACTGTCGACCGATCTGGGCGGCCAGAACAAGGAGATGCAGATCAGCTTCAACAGTCTGCGCTTCGCGATCGCCCTGGCCATCTTCCTGGTCTACCTGGTGATGGCGGCGACCTTCGAGTCCTTCCTGCACCCGCTGCTGGTGCTGTTCACGATTCCCCTGGCCCTGGTGGGCGTGGTCGCCGGCCTGGTGGCGACCGGGACGTCGATCACCGTGATTGTGCTGATCGGTACGGTGATGCTCGTGGGGATCGTGGTGAACAACGCCATCGTGCTCATCGACACCATCAACCGGCTGCGCCGCGGCGGCATGGCCAAGCTCGATGCGGTCCTGCGGGCCGGACATCTGCGGCTGCGGCCCATCCTGATGACCACGCTGACGACGATCCTGGGGCTGATGCCGATGGCGCTGGCCTGGGGCGAAGGCGCCGAACTCCGGTCGCCGCTGGCCATCACCGTGGCCAGCGGCCTGGCCCTGAGCACTCTGCTGACGCTGGTCGTCATCCCGGCGGCCTACATGATCGTGCCGTCGCGGGTGGGTGAAACGGACGACCGGTTCGACAAAGGAATCAGCTCTTGATGACCCTTCCGGAAATCGCCATCAGACGGCCGGTGACCACCTTGATGGTCCTGGTCAGCATCGTCGTGCTGGGCGTGGTGGCTCTGACCCGCCTGCCGCTGGCCTTCATGCCGGACATCACCGAGCCCGAACTCTTCATCCAGCTGCCCTACGACAACGCCTCACCCGAGCAGATCGAGCGCATGGTCGTCCGTCCGGTGGAGGATGCGGTCGGCGGCGTCAAGGGCCTGCAGTCCATGTGGTCGCGTTGTGGAACCGACGGCGGGCGGATCAGGCTGGGTTTCACCTGGGACACGGACATGCACATGGCGCGGGTCGAGGTCTGGGAACGCATCGACCGCATCCGCGGGGATCTGCCGGAGGACATCGGGGACATCCAGGTCAGCACGAACTGGGATTCCCGCGACGCCGACCAGCCCATTCTCGAAGGCAGATTGAGTTCGCCGCGTGACCTCAGCGAAAGCTACGATCTGCTCGAACGCAAGATCATCCGTCCCCTGGAACGCATCCCGGGCGTGGCCCAGGTCCGCCTCGACGGAGTGAATCCGCGGGAGGTGCGGATCAACCTCAGGGTGGCCGACCTCGAACTGCACCGCATGGACGTGCGTGAGGTCTCCCGGGTCCTGCGCGGCGGCAACTTCGACCAGTCGCTCGGCAAGATCGTCGCCGGCGACGCCCGCTACACGCTGCGGACCCTCGGTACGCTCGGCACGGTCGAGGAGATCGCGAACCTGCCGTTGCGGAGCGACGGCCTGCGCCTGCGCGATGTCGCCGACGTCGTCTACCAGGAACCGCCTCTGGAGTACGGGCGGCATCTCGACGGGGACTTTGCCGTCGGCGTCACCGTCAGCCAGGAAGCCCAGGCCAACACCGTGGAGGTCTGCGACGCCCTCGAGGCGGCCATCGCGGACATGAACCACGACGAGGAGCTCGAAGGCGTCAACTTCCTGGTCTGGTTCAGCCAGGGTCAGGAGATCCGCAAGACTCTTCGCGATCTCACGTTCACCGGCATCTTCGGGTCGATCCTGGCGTCGATAGTCCTGTTCGTTTTCCTGCGCCGCGTGAGCACCACGGTCGTCGCGGTCAGCTGCATCCCCTTCTCCCTGATCGTGACCTGCGGGATCGTGTGGTCGCAGGGGCGTTCACTGAATACCCTGACCCTGCTGGGGCTGATCGTCGGCATCGGGATGCTGGTGGACAATGCGGTCGTCGTGATGGAGAACATCTTCCGCCACCGTGAAGCGGGCGCCGACCGCAAGACCGCGGCGCTGAACGGGGCCCGCGAGGTGACCACCGCGGTGGTGGCGGCCACCTTGACGTCGGTGATCGTCTTCATCCCGCTGATCTTCAACAAGCCCAGCGAGATGAACATCTATCTGAAGGAGCTGGGGATCACCGTCTGCCTGACGCTGCTGGCCTCGCTCTTCATCAGCCAGACCCTCATCCCGCTGGCGACGTCGTGGTACATCAAGTCCGAGCCGAGACCCCGCGGCCGGGCCATGGTCTGGCTCGAGGACAAGTACACGTCGCTGATGGCGCTGAATATGCGCAAGTGGTGGCTGAGTCCTCTGCTCGGCCTGCCGTTCGTGCTGTCCATCATCTACCCCTACAATCATGTCGACATGAATTTCGACACGAGCGAGGCCGAGCTCTTCGTGCAGATCCGTTACGAGTACAGTGAAGAGATGAGTCTCGCGCGCAAGGAGGCGCTGGTCAGCCGCGTCGAGCAGCACCTCGAACCCCACCGCGAGGAACTGCTGGCCCGTTCGATCTACAGCTACTGGAGCGACCGCTGGTCCCTGACGCGGATCTACCTGGAGGAAGGACAGGCCAGCGACGAGAACATCAGCCTGGTCCGCGGCCGTCTGCGCAAGCTGTTGCCCGAGGTCGCCGGCGTCAAGCTGAGTGTCGACGACAACAGCCAGGGCTGGCGGCGCCACCGCGGCGCCAACCGGGTGGCGTTCCAGCTCGTGGGGGACGATACGGCGGTGCTGATGACACTGGCCGAAGAGGCCATCGCCCGCATGGAAGAGGTCCCGGGACTGCTCGACGTCGAAACCCGCCACAACGACGCCCAGCAGGAGCTGCACATCGAACCGGACCGCGATCTGGCCGCCCGCTACGCCGTCACGCCCAATCAGGTGTCACAGGTCGTCGGGCTGACCTATCGCGGACGGCGCCTGCAACGGTTCCGGACCGCGGACGGCGAACGCGAGATGCGTCTGACCCTCGACGAGAAGGATACCGAGAGCCTCGACCAGCTGCAGAACCTCGCCCTGGAAACCGCCGACGGCAGCAAGGTGCCCCTGGCCGCGGTCGCCCGGCTGAACCAGAAACCGGGGCGCGAGCAGATTCAGCGGGACAACCGCATGACCAGCATCTGGGTGACGGCCCGATACGAGGAAGGTACCCGCGAGGATTACATCCCCCAGGTCGAGAGCTTTCTCGGCGGCATGGTCTTTCCCTACGGCTACAGCTGGACCTTCGGACAGTGGGAACAGCGGCGGCAGGAGCAGTCGAAGGAGTTTCTGACCAACCTGCTCCTGGCCCTGATGCTCGTCTTCGCGGTCATGGCCGGCCTGTTCGAGTCGGTCCGACAGGCTGTCGCCCTGATGATCTCGCTGCCTTTCGCCCTGGCCGGCGCGTTCTGGACGCTCTACTTCACCGGGACGGGATTCGACCAGCCCGCCGCCATCGGCCTGCTGCTGTTGATCGGTATCGTGGTCAACAACGGTATCGTGATGCTGGAGCACATCAACCAGTACCGCCGGGCGGGCATGGACCGGACCGAAGCGATGCTGCGCGGCGGCCGCGAGCGCTTGCGGCCCATCCTGATGACCGCCGTCACGACGCTCATCGGGCTGGTGCCCATCGTGGTGCAGAAACCGTCGCTCGGCGGCGTCTACTACTATTCCATGGCCCTGGTCATCATGGGCGGCCTCTTCGTCAGCGCGTTTTTGACCTCGGTCCTGCTGCCGACGACGGTGATCTTCATCGAAACGGTCAGCGCCTGGCTCGCTGCACTGCCGCGCAAGGTGCTGACTATCGGTCGCCGGAAAGCGGTCGGACAGGACACCTGATCGGGCCCGGCACACAACCGGCTGGAGTCATCTTTCATGGCTGGAGCATTTGACCTGGTGATCATCGGGGCCGGCACCGCGGGCCGTGCGGCCGCCGGCCGCGCCGCCCGGCTGGGTCTGCGCACGGCTCTCATCGAGAAGGAAGAACGGCTGGGAGGGGCCAGCCTGCTGAAGTATCCTCTTTGCCGACAGGTCCTGCTGGAGGCTGCGGCAGGCCGGCGCCGCGGCAGCGCTGAGATCGACTGGACCGCGGTCACAGTTGCGGTGGAAGCTGCCGCCCGGCGCCAAGCCCTGGCCGTGGCGCGGCTCATGGATCGGCTGGGTGTGACGGTGCTGCACGGCCAGGCCCACCTCGACGGCCCCGGCAAGGTGGTGGTCGCCGCGGACCAGGGTTCCGCGGTCCTGACGGCGGACAAGGTCATCGTCGCCGCCGGATCCCTGCCGGCCGGTCTGCCCGGCGTCCAGCCGGACGGACACAACGTATTCACTGCCGACCAGCTAGCCGATTTGAAGGAGCTGCCCACGTCGCTGATCGTCGTGGGGGCCGGCGCGACGGGTGTGGAGCTGGCCGGTATCATGCAGACCCTGGGCAGTAGGGTGACGCTCGTCGAGATGCAGGACGCGGTGCTGCCCTGGCTGGATCCGACCGCCGGCGTCCGGGTCGACCAGGCTCTTGGTGAACGCGGCGTGCGGGTCCTGACCGGACACAAGGCTCGCCAGGTCAGGATCGAAGACGGCGGGGTCCGCTGTGCAGCCAGATGCCTGGCCACGGGGCGGACCGCAGAACTTGCGGCCGCGGGCCTCCTGCTGGCTGTTGGCCGCCGCCCGGCAACGGGCCATCTGGGGCTGGAAACCTGTGACGCCGTCCGGGACAAACGGGGTTTCATCCAGACGGACGGTTTCATGGCTTCGGCCGAACCCGGGCACTATGCGGTCGGCGGCGTGGTTGCGACGCCGGCCCTGTCCCATGTGGCGGCCCGGGAGGGCTGGATCGCGGCCGGGCACGCCGCCGGTCAGCGCGTCCTGCCCCTGCGCTACCATCAGATTCCCCAGGCGATCGTGGGCATCGTCGAAGCAGCGGCAGTCGGCCTGACCGAAACCGAGGCGATCGCGGCCGGCCATGCGGTCAGGACCGGCGTTTCTGGCGCGGAGGCCGGGGAACCGGACCCTTCTGCAGACGATCATCCGGTATTCGCCAAGATCATTGCGGACGATCCGTCCGGGATGCTGCTGGGTGTCCATCTGGTGGGACCGGGTGCGGGCATGGTGATCGGCGAAGCCGCGACGGCCTTGGGCCTGGGTGCGCAACCGGAGGCCTGGAGCGATGTCTTTCATCCCCGTTCGGCGCTGGCTGAGGCCGTCACGGAGGCGCTGCTGGCGGCCGCCGCGCCGGCAGCCGCAGGAGGTTAGCAGATGCCGCATTGGGACCGGCTGGCACGACAGCTCCTGGCGTTGCTGGGCCCCCACGGCTATTTCAGTGATGCCGCCTCCTGTCTGGTCTACGCGCGCGACGCGTCCCACCTGACCGGCGGCGCGCCGCTGGGCGTGGCCCTGCCGGTGAGCCCGGCCGAACTGGCGGCCGTGGTGGATCTCTGCGCGGCCGCGGGCGTCGCGGTGGTCTGTCGCGGCAGCGGGACCGGTCTCAGCGGCGGCGCGGTACCGCGCGGTGGGGAACTGGTGGTCGGCACCGCCCGCATGAACCGCCTGTCGCCCGTCGACAGCAGCGGCAGACGGGTCCACGTCGAACCGGGCGTGCTCAACGACCAGGTGACGCGGCACGCACACGGCTTCGGTCTCCACTTCGCTCCGGATCCCTCCAGCCAGAGCGCCGCCAGCATCGGCGGCAACATCGCCGAGAACGCCGGCGGTCCACACTGCCTGCGCCTGGGCGTCACCCTGCAGCATGTCCTGGGACTGGAGTGGGTCGACGCCCGGGGACAAGCCTGGACCGCCGGACGGTCGCTGGCCTGCGAAAGGGGCATCGGTCTGGTGTCTCTCCTGGTGGGCAGCGAAGGCACCCTGGGACTGGTCACCGGGGCCGAACTCAATCTCGAGCCCGACCCCGAGGATGTGGGCACCCTGCTGGCCTTCTTTCCGCAACTTGACGACGCCACGCGCGCGGTCGTGACGCTCCTGGGGGCCGGCATGCTGCCGGTGGCGATGGAGATGGTCGACCAGGCGATGCTCGCCGCCATTGAAGAGGCCTTCGCCTTCGGCTTCCCGACCGACATCGCCGGCGCCATGATCGTGGAGTTCGCCGGTTGCGCGGGGGAGGTGGCCGAGGACGTCGACCGCGCGGTCGACCTGCTCCTGTCCGGTGGCGCGCGGGAGGTGCGCCGTGCCGCCGACGAGTCCGAGAGGATGGAACTCTGGCAGTGCCGGAAGAAGGCCTTCGGCGCGGTCGGGCGCCTGGCGCCGAGCTACGTGACCATGGATGTGGTCGTCCCCCTGGGGGAACTGCCGCCGCTGGTGCGCGAGATCCAGGTGATCAAGGCACAGCACGGGGTGGACATCGCCACGGCCTTCCATGCCGGCGACGGCAATCTTCATCCGGGCGTCCACTACGACGATCGCGACCCTCAGGCCGCCGAGCGGGCGCACTCAGCGGCCGACGCCATCATCCGCGCCGCGCTGGCCCGCGGCGGCAGCGCCACCGGGGAGCACGGCGTGGGCATCGAAAAGCTTCACGTTCTGCCCTGGCAGATCGATGCCGAGACGGCCCGGCTGATGCACGGCGTCAAAGACGTCTTCGATCCCGCGGGTCAGCTCAATCCGGGCAAACTCCTGCCGGATCCTGCCGCGGACTACGCGCCGCTTCCAGACGTTCCGGCCGACGTCGCGTTTCGCTGGGAGAACCTGACGGTCACCGCACCGGCGGGCGCTTCGTTGGCGGAGCTGCAGCAGACCGCTCTGGCGCACGGGTTCTGGATTCCGGTCGGCGCCCTGCGGTCGGACCCCGGCCGCGGCCTGGGCACCGCCGGCACCGTCGGTGAAGTGGTGTCGCACCTGGTGCCCGGACCGGGCTGGTGCGCTGCCGGAACGGCGCGCGACTTTCTCCTGGAGATATGGGCACAAACCGGTGACGGCCGCCGCTTCCACACCGGCGCCCCGGTGTTCAAGAACGTGGCCGGATACGATTTGACCCACATGATCTGCGGCTCCGGGGGTGTGCTGGCGGAGCTGGAAGCGGCCACGTTCCAGCTGCGGCCGGCGCCGCCGGCAGTGGGAATCTGGGTGCTGGCGGCTCGCGCCGGCGCCGGGCTTCCGCTTGCGGCACTGCAGCCCCTCCTGGAGCGGTTGGGGCGCCGGGATACGAGTCTCGGCGGTCCGGTCTGCCTGCTGGAAGCCGCCGACGGGATGGTTGTCGGCCCAGTGGTGGTCATGGTTCCCGGGCGGGATCGCCCCTGGGACCTGGCGGGCTTCACCGCCGGGTTGGGCGAGTTTCTGCCGGATTTCACGGTGACCTCCCAGCACGTGGGCTCCCTGCTGGATACGGCGGCGGCGCCGACGGACTGCGGTATCCCCCGGTGGGCGCTGGCGGCGCCGGACTGGTCCCTGGCCGCCGACGCGGGAGCGCCTCCGGTTCATGCCCGTCGGCTGATCTGGCAGGCCAGTCCGCGAGCCTGGTGGACCCCCGACCGACCGGTAGGCGAGGCCGCGGTCTTTGTGGACAGGTTCATGATCGACGGCAACATCCAACCGCCGCCGGCGCCGGCCGCGCAGGTGCCCCGTCACGTGCTGCAGGGGCTCAAGCGTCTTTTCGATCCCGCCGGACGGTTGTCGACTCCCGCTTGGCTCCGGGAGGCCGGCGATGTCTGAGAGCACCGGACAGACAGCTGCGGCGCCACGCGCTCGCGATCTGGATGGGCTGCTGCGGCAGTGCGTCCAGTGCGGGCTGTGCCTGCCGCACTGCGCCACCTGGTTGGCCACCGGGCACGACGCCCAGTCGCCCCGCGGACGTCTCCTGCTGCTGGCCGACACCCTGTCGGGCCCCGGTTCTCCGGCCGCCGGACAGGCCTACCTCGAAGCCTTCGACCAGTGCATCGGCTGCCGGGCCTGCGAAACGGCCTGTCCCAGCGGGGTGCCCTTTTCGTTGCTCGCGTACGGGCAACACCTGGCGCAGGGACCGGGGGGACCTGCCGGTGGGAAAGCTGTCGCCGCGGGCGTGCCGGCGTGGGTCGTCCGCCGTCTTGATTCACGCTCTTTCCTGGCGCGATTGCGGGTGGCCGGCGCCTTTGGCCGCAAGGTTGCCGCTGGACTGCTGGGTGCGCGCTGGCGCCGCCGTCTCGACGGCATGGGCGGACCTGTCGCTCGCGCCGGCCGGCTGCTGGGCAGCCTGCCGACTTCCGTGACGGCCGACCAGGATCTGGTCGACCGCCTCGACCGCATCAGGGGGGTGCGGTCCCGATGGCAGCCGCTGGTGGCCGCGCCGAAGCCGGGGGCCCAGGTCCTGTTCTTCGAGGGTTGTGCCAACGCCGGGCTGCTGCCGGGTTCCGGCCGCCGGCTCAAGGAACTTCTGGCCGCCGCCGGCTGCCGGGTCGAGTCGCCTGCCGGTCAGACCTGCTGCGGGGCCCTGGCCGGACATACCGGCCGGCCGGGCCGCCAGGCAGGGTTGCGGCACGCCAACGTCGAGGCCCTGGCCGGGCCCGACCCCGTCGTCGTCGAAGCCGCCGGCTGCAGTCTCGAACTCAAGGACGGGGATCCGGACCTCGCCGCCAGGGTCGTCGATGCCTCCTGTTTTCTGTCCACGTTGGACCTGCCCGCGCTGGCGCCTCTGGACCTCAAGGTGGTCGTCCACGATCCCTGCCACGGGCGCCACGGCCAGGGGATCGTGGCCGAACCCCGCGCCCTGCTGGGCCGCATCCCGGGCGTGACGATCCTGGAGGCCGCCGAAGCCGAGGTCTGCTGCGGCGCCGGCGGTGTCTGGGGGTTGCGGTATCCCGAACTGTCGGCGGACCTCGGTGCACGCAAGGCGCGTATGCTTGCGGACACGGCGGCCGATGTGATCGTGACCACGAATCCGGGCTGCCTCGGCCAGATCGCCGACGGCTTGCTGGCCGACGGTCAGGAACTGCCGATCATGCCGCTGGGTGACCTGCTCTGGTATGCGGCGGCGGTGGCTGCCGGCGACGCCTAGAACTTTTCCGAACCGGTCCGGAAGACGACGTCCCACAGGGGATTCGATACGCCGAAGAGAGCGTCCGGGTCCCGGTGGTGGTGGGCCTTGTGGTAGCGGTGCAGATAGCGGAACCAGGGATCGCGGATGATCCCGTGATGGCTGATGTAGTGGGAGATATCGTAGACGAGGTAGCCGGTCAGGACACCGGCCATCAGCGCCATGGACGCCCCGGTGGACATGAAGATGTCCAGCAGCAGGAAGATGCACAGGGCGATGCCCAGACCGCCCAGCGGCGGGAAGACCAACCGGGTGGCGTCGAAGGGGTCGAAGTGATGGATGCCGTGCGCCAGGAAATGGGCCTTGATGCCCGCGGACGTCCGGGGCGCGGTGTGGAAGAAGAAACGGTGCAGCACGTATTCGATCAGCGTCCACAGCAGGACGCCGCCGGCCCAGATGCCCGCCAGCGGCTGCCAACCGACGCCGGTGACGGTCCGTGCGGCCACCAGCAGACCCACGATGACCGGCACCCAGACGGCCAGCACCAGCTTCCAGCTGATATGGGTCATGACCTCGAGCCACGGAGCGGCGAATATCCGCACCGAACCGGGCCAGCGGCCCTGGTCCCAGGCCGTCAGCTCGCGGATGGTCGCCTTGCGGATGGGGGTGTGGACCCAGTCGAAATACCGGTCACCCAGAGCGGCCACCTGGGGGAAAAGCGGCAAACGCAGATCGACGCCGTAAGCGTCGACAAAATGGCTGTCCTGCTGCTGGTCCCTCATCTGGATCCCGCCTGCAACAAAGTCCGCGATCAACTGCCCCTCGAGGCCGATTGGACCGCCTAGTTTCGGCATTTCGGCCGCGCTTGTCAAGTCGACGGGATCATGAAAATGGAGCCTCCCGCTGGGGGAGGCTCAGGCGTGGGACAAGGAGGTGCCGCAGTCCGCTTTAGAAGATGCCGACGGTCAGGCCCGCGGACAGAGCCCAGGCGTGGGTGTTGGTCCAGGTGTTGTCCGGGTCGGGCCATTTGACGGTGTCTCCGGTCAGGAAGTAGCGCCAGGCCCATTCGAAGTTCATGGCCACGCGCTGGCTGAATTCGTATTCCGTCCCGAGGCCGAAGGTGAAGGCCCAGTCGTTGCCTTCCAGGGGTATCTGGTCGATCGCCACGACGGTGGAGCCCCGGCCCTGCTCGGTCAGTTCCCACTTGGTCTTGCCGCCGGCGAAGGTCAGGTACGGGTTGAACTTGGAATTGCGCATCATGACACTGCCCAGGTAACCCATGATCCCGAACTCGAACCCGTCCAGCTTGAGGTAGGAATCGGCGCTGACGCCGATATCGGCGTAGCGTTCCAGACGGCCGGCGTTGTCGGTGGTCTTCTGCCCCCCGCGGAAATAGCGCGCGAAGAGGTTGAAACCGTCCATGGGGAACCAGTGCAGCGTGCCGTCGTAGGCGATGTCGCCGGCGGTCAGGTTGTTCAGGTTGTAGTTCTCGTCCTTGACCACGTGGAGCGACGCCCAGTAGGAGACGCGCCCGGAAACGCCGAAATGGTAGTCGTGGCGGATGCGTGCGGGTTCGACCGGTTCGGCGCCTGCGGGCAGCGCCACGGTTTCGGAGCCGGGAACGCGCTTGAACTTGACGAAGCGGCTGTTGCCGCGCAGGGAGAAGGTGCCCGTGATGCGGTCGTCGCCCGCGATGTAGGAACCGCTGAAATGGGCGGGGAAGGGGGCGCCTTCGGGCTTGAACGTGAAGCTGATCCGCGTGTCGGTGACTTTCAGACCCGAGACGCTGGTTTCGCCCAGGAATTCGCTTTCGAGGGTACCGGTCCAGGCGGCAGCCTGCTGGTCCAGATTGAGGAAGACGTCGACTTCCTGATCGTCAGGAGTTCTCATGGTGCCGACCCATTGCCCGGCGGGGCTGGTGCCCGCAAATGCCTCCTGCGGCAGCGCCACGGCCCCCAGCAGAAAGATCAAAATGAAAGCAGACCAAACCCTGGGATGGATTCCCTGCACCATTGGCATTCTCCTCATGAAAGACTCCCGAAAAGCCGTCTGGGGTAGTTTGGAGAATATACAGTTTGGGCTTAGGCTTGTCCAATCTCCAATCCGCGGTTTTGGGGGCGAATCTGCGGAAAAATAAAATAACCTACTTGCATTTGATGCTTTTGATTCGGTATACTAACGGTACAGGTGGTAAATGTCTGACCAGACATCTACTTCCAACGACTTTTCGATGCGGGTTTCCAGGGACACCTTGGCTAGGTTGCTCAGGAGAATTCGAAGTCGAATTGAAGGCCTCAGGGGTTTGAGTCGCTCTCTGAACGCTGGAGATTCAATCTTCGCCCGCATCGATAATTTTTATCCGGCCCCAGCCCCCGCCAGGGGGTCGGTCGGGAGGGAAAATGGCGAAATCCTCCGCTAGTCGGCCCAGCGTCGACTTCCTGCACGCTCTGCCGAAAACCGATCTGCATGTGCACCTGGACGGCTCGTTGCGCCTCGGGACCGTCCGTGAGCTGGCGGCTGCCAACAACCTGCCCTTCGATTTCAAGACCGACGAGGACGTCCGCGCGGTCTGCCAGGTCCCGGACGATTGCGAGAGTCTGGTCGATTATCTCCGTGTGTTCGACATCACGCTCAAGCTGATGCAGGACCGGGAGGCGCTGACGCGCATCGCCTACGAGCTGGCCGAAGACGCTCACCACGAGAACGTCCGCTACATGGAAGTCCGGTACTCGCCTCTGCTGCACACCAACAAGGGTCTCGACTACCACGGTATCGTGGCGGCGGTTCAGGAGGGGCTGGACCTGGCCCGGCGCCAGTACGGGATCGTCTGTGGTCAGATCATCTGCGGCATCCGCCACATTTCTGCGGCCTCGAGTCTCGAGCTGGCCGATCTGGCGGTGAGCTGGAAGGGCCGCGGCGTGGTCGGTTTCGACCTGGCCGGCGCCGAGCGTGACTATCCGGCGAAGGACCATCTCGAAGCCTTCTACCGGGTGCTGAACAACAACATCAACATCACCATCCACGCCGGCGAAGCCTTCGGGGCGCCCTCGATCCACCAGGCCATCCATCATTGCCGCGCCCACCGCATCGGCCACGGGACACATCTGATCGAGGACCTGGAGTTGATGAACTGGGTCAACGACCGGCGGATCCCCGTGGAGATCTGCCTGGTCAGCAACCTGCAGACCAAGGCCATTCCGGATTACCAGAGCCATCCGATCCGGCGCTACATGGAGGAGGGCTTGCGGGTCACCCTGAACACCGACAATCGCCTGGTGTCCGGGACGACCGTCACCAAGGAATACCAGCTGGCGGTGGAGAACTACGGGCTGAGCCAGGACGAGGTCCTGGGGCTGGTCATGAACGGCTTCAAGTCCGCTTTCATTCCGCTGAAGGAAAAGGCCCTGCTGGTCGACCAGGTGCTGGCCGAATTCGCTTCGCTGGGTGCGGCCTTTTCCGGGGAGATCTCCCGGCGGCGCCGGATTCAGATCTGACCGCCAACCTACCCGAACCAGCAGCCGAGGATCGCGAGGTCGGTGACCGCCCAGAGCGCCAGGGCGATGTACATGCCGCGCTCATGGCGGGCGTCGGTGAAACCCGCCGCACCGTTCAGCCACAGCACAAGATGCCCGATCCACAGACCCAGCGCCGCGATCAGCGGCCACCGCGGAGCGGTCGGGCGGACGTCCAGTCCCACCCAGAAAGCACCACCGGCAGCCAGACCCAGCAGCAAGGCCACGACCAGAGAGCGGCGCACCCCCAGCGCCGTGGCCAGCGTGCGGTCGCCCCGGCCGCGGTCGGCGCGTATCTGGTAGATCTGGGTCAGGGGATAGAATGATCCGAACAGCAGGCCGAAACCGACACCGAACCAGAGACCGAAGCCGCCGGCGGGCGGGGCACCGCTGTCCAGGGCGGCGCGTCCGGCGAGGATCCCCGCGACGGTGGTGCCGGCTCCGTAACCGATCATGTTGGTCAGCAGATCCAAACCCGGCCTGGCCTTGAGCCGCACCGCCGGGTGGGAGTACAGGACCGACAGCAGGACGCAGACGAGTGTGATCAGACCGAACCCGAGCCCGACGGACAGGCCGCCCAGCAGCGCACCGCCGATCATCGCCGCCAAGCCGAAGGCCGCCAGCCACGCCGGTGGCGGCGGCGGATTCCTGAGGTAGGCGACCGGACCGGTGTCGCGGTCGTAGGCGCTGTTGAATGCCAGCGTACCGCCGTTGAGCAAGGGGACCCACGCCGCCCAGGCGGCAGCGAGGATCCAGGGGGAAAACGCGAGCCGGTCGCCGAAGCCGCCGTCCGGCCGGAGCACCGGCACGGCCAGCAGGATGCCGACGGCAAGCTGTGCCGAGAGGATGGGCCACTGGGCGGGGCGGGTCAGCTTCAGCGCGGACGAGGCGTCGGTCCGGAGGGTCATGAAGTTTCGGTGAGGCCGGCGGGGGCGGGCGCGGAGCGGTCCGGTCGGGCGACGCGACCGGCGGCGCGGCCGCGGGTCACCCGCCGCAGCTGCGCGTCGAGCCAGTCCAGGTCGATGGTGGCGTTGACGCACATCCTGTCCATGCCCGCCAGCGGCGCGAGCAGCGCCGGATATTCCGGCACGCTGCGCAGGGCCTTGATCATGCGGTCGTGGCAGGCCGACGCGATGATGACGTCGGGCTGTTCCCGGCGGGCCATGTCGAACGCGATATGGCTGCGGAAGGCGACCAGGGCCTTGACCTCATGCTTGGCGCAGGTCGCCGCGACATCCCCGAGCGGGCATTCCATGCAGGTCAGGCACTGGGCCAGCGAGGTCTGGACGTCGGCACGACAGCCGGTCTTCTTCACGCACCGGGGCATGATCAGCAGGGCCTTGGCCGGCGGGTTGTCCTCGAGATGGCCGGCCACCCGGCGGTTGTGGGCGTCGGTCACCGCCACGATGAAGCGGTTCTCGAGATCCCCGAACGGGCGCAGCAGGCGGCGCAACACGTCGACGGCTTTGACGAACACGGGGGACTGCCAGGGAGAACGAAACTTCATATCAAGGGGTCCTCGGGGCCCCGGCCAGCCAGCGCCGACGGATTTCGAAGGCGAGCACACCGAAGCTCACCGCGACGTTCAGGGAATGCTTCGCGCCCGCCATGGGAATTTCCACGACCTGGTCGGCCAGGTCCAGCAATGCGGGCTCCACCCCGCGGACTTCATGTCCAACAATGAAACAATGGCGCACTGGAAAGGCAAATTCATCCCAGGCGACCGCGGTGTCGGTCTGCTCCAGCGCGATCAGGGGCAGCCCCTGATCCTTGACATGCCTGGCCGCCGACAGCGTGTCCGGCCAGTAGTCCCACGGTACGGTGAGGGTGGCGCCGAGAGCCGTTTTTTCGATGTCCGGCCGCGGCGGCGTGGCCGTCATCCCGCACAGATAGAGCCCCCCCAATCCCACGGCATCGGCCGTACGGAACATGGAACCGACGTTCCAGACGCTGCGGATGTTGTCCAGGATGGCAAAAACGGGCATGCGACCGCCGGGCCGGTGCGCCGCGTCCGGGTCGAGGACCGGAACGGCACGATTTTCCTGGGGGCTGCTGCCCGGTCCGGAAGGGTTCTTCATTTTGATATTTTGGCCCAGGACAAGGCTTTTGGCAACCGGAGAGGCCTAAAATCACAGCATACGAGTGTTAAACCCGGCCCCCCGACGGTCGATAATCAGGGTGGAGGCAGTCGCTCACCCTACCGCTCAAGGATTGATTTCCGGCCTATGAACCGCAACACCGTCAGCTTGTGCCTGATCGCCCGGGACGAAGAAGCCACCATCGGGATGGCGATCAAGTCCATCCTCGCCCTGGTCGACGAGGTCATCGTCGCCGACACGGGTTCGAGCGACAACACCCGCATCATCGCTGAAGGCTACGGCGCCAAGGTGATCGACGTGCCCTGGGAGGACGATTTCTCCGCGGCCCGCAACGCCGCTCTCGACCAGGCGACCTGCGACTGGATCCTGGTGCTGGACGCCGACGAATTCCTGCAGCCGGTCCGGCCCGTGGAATTCCAGCGGTTGCTGCAGGATCCCCGCGCGGCCGGCTACCGTCTGCGCATGATCAGTCCCCGCAGCGAGGATGTCGGCCCGAACATCAACCGGATCCGCCTGTTCCGCAATGTCCCGCAGGTGCGTTACCGGTACCCCATCCACGAGCGGATTTCGCCTGCACTGAACGATTGGGCCGCCGCCCACCGCCTGAAGATCATGGATTCGGGTCTGACGCTCATGCACGAGGGCAACGGTACCGAAAGGGGCCTGCGCAAACGGGAGCGGAACCTGAGAATCCTTCGCGGCGCGGTCGAGGCGTACCCCGAGGAGCCCTATTTTCCGTACCGCCTGGCCTGCGCCGGCCTGACCCTGCTCGACGAGGAAGTGCTGCCGGTGGCCGGCCTGGGGGTGTCCCTGGGCCTGATGCACACCGCCTGGTTCAAGGCCCGCAATCTGCCGCTTGTCGATCAGCGCAACCTGCCCTGGTTGCCCGAGCTCGGCATCAGGATGGCCGGCAGCCTGTTGACCCTCGACCGGATTCCCGAAGCCCGGAAGCTGCTGGCGAAGGTCCGCGAGGTCTTCCCCGACCATCCCGCGGTACTGCTGCAATCGGTCGCCGCGGATTGCCGTCTGCTGGAAGCGCCGCCTGCCGCGGAGCCGCAACTGGACCGGCAGCGGGTCTCGGCGGGGGCCTATGCCGACCTTGACCGGATCATGAGCGGCGTGACCGTTGTTCCCGGCGCAGCCGTGGACAGAAGGATCCTGGACCTGTATCCTCTGCGCTATCTCGGGGAACTGGCCCTGCAGGAAGGGCGGGTGACCGCGGCCGTGGACCGGTTCGAGAAGGCGCTCAGCCTCGACCCGGCCTATTCGTTCGGGTGGCTGGGGATGGCCGAATGTTCGCGCTACGCCGGCGACCGCAAGCGGGCCCTCAAACTGTATCTGCGAACGGTGACCGAGAACGAATTGAACTACCGGGCCTGGTTGCGCGGCTGCGATCTCATGAGCGAGATGGAGTTCCACGACAACGCCTCCAGCTGGTGGGTCATGGTCGCCGACCGATTCCCCGAGCATCCGGCCGTGGCCGGGGTCGCCGGCCCCAGCCCCGCCGCTGTCGAGCCGGTTCTCACACCTGCCTGATGCGGGTGACCGGCCGCCGCCATTCGTATCACTCTGATCGGGAGCCTTCATGACCGGGCAGACCATTCTTCCGCCGGACGAATCCGGACGGTCCCAGCTGAACCTACCCCCTCGCCGCCGCATCTTCACCAACCGCAACCTGCGCATGGCTGCCATCGAGGCCATCGGCTTCGACATGGACCATACCCTGGCCGTCTACAACACGGACAACTTCAACCACCTCAGCTTCCTGATGGCCATCGAACGGCTGATCAGCGACAAGGGGTATCCGGAGGCCATCCGCGAGGTGGCCTGGGAGCCGGCGGCGGCGGTCCGCGGCCTGGTGGTCGACAAGAAACTGGGCAACCTGCTCAAGGTCGATGCCTACCACCACGTGACCCGCGCCCGGCACGGATTCGAATTCCTGGACAGGGAGGAGCGGCGCCGGGATTACCCGCGGGG
>Ga0316201_10000246_pt1 | contig 27801 bp, 26 predicted proteins | sample CS6wburrow_MG_FD_204516 | JGI IMG/M metagenome (GOLD analysis project Ga0316201, IMG submission 204516) | Coastal sediment microbial communities from Delaware Bay, Delaware, United States - CS-6 worm burrow | ecosystem: Environmental > Aquatic > Marine > Coastal > Sediment | place: USA...
TCACCAAATCATCTCAAAAAATTATGACCCAAACCCACATGAAGGAACTACTGGTCGTCGCACTGCAGGCTGCAAGATCTGCCCGTGAACTGATCCTGTCTTATTACAATGGCAATTTTGATATCGAGATCAAGTCCGACCAGACGCCGGTCACGATCGCCGATCGCGGCGCCGAACAGATCATCCGCAAAACCATCAATAGCGCTTTCCCCGCGCATGGAATTTTTGGCGAAGAATACGGTGCAGAATGTAAAGACACCGAGTACCTGTGGCTGGTTGATCCGATCGACGGCACCAAGAGTTTTGTAAAACGATACGGTATGTTCTCTACGCAGATCGCGCTGATGCACAACAGGGAACTGATACTCGGCGTTTCCTGTGCCCCGGCCATGGATGAACTGGTCTGGGCGACACGTGGGGGTGGAGCGTTCAATACCGAGGGTCAATTGCGAATCAGCCAGGTAGAGACCATTGACCAGGCCAGTATTTCCACGGGCAATATTCAAAGCCTGGCCGCAAGCAAGCAGTGGCCGGCGCTTGGGCGGGTACTGGCGCGTACCAACCGCACACGTGGTTACGGAGATTACTATCACTACCATCGCCTGGCGGCAGGTCAACTGGATGCCGTTATCGAGTCTGACGTTAACATCCTCGACATCGCTGCACTTTACGTTATTGTCACCGAAGCCGGTGGTCTGTTTACCGACCTTGATGGCCTTACACCCGGCCTTGATACACGCTCTGTTCTGGCAGCGACGCCGGCCCTTCATGCCGCCTTGTCTGCGGAACTGAAACAGGTCTGACCCGATGGCAAAACTCCCAAGGATTTGCGCAAGACGTGAACATGATCCCGGTAAGTTGTTCAAGGTCGAAAGACTCGATCTGGAATTCAGCAACGGGGTAAAACGCACCTACGAACGACTGCGTTCACACGGCCTGGGCGCGGTAATCGTGGTAGCGATGAGCGATGATGACACGGTTTTACTGGTCAGTGAATATGCGGCCGGCTTACACCATTATGAGCTGGGACTGGTTAAAGGCCGTCTTGAGCGTGGCGAAACCGTATTGGAAGGCGCGCAAAGAGAGCTCAGGGAAGAGATCGGTTTTGGCGCGCATGACTTGATTGAACTGACCGCATTGAGCCTCGCACCTGGTTACATGACCCATGTCACCCACGTGGTACTGGCACGTGATCTCTACCCTGCAAAACTTGACGGGGACGAACCGGAAGAACTGGAAATCGTACCCTGGCCATTGGCCGACCTTTACCCATTGGTACAACGACCGGACTGCACCGAGGGCCGCAGTATCGCCGCCTTGTATATCGCCCGCGACTATTTACAACAGGAAACAGAATAATGTCAGGTCTGAACACTCAAAATGTGCTTGAACAATTGGTAGACATCAGCCGGCGTGCCGGGCTCAGAATACTCGAATGGTACGAAGGCGACATGGGTATCACCCGGAAGTCCGACGACTCACCGCTGACCAGGGCCGACCTGGCCAGCCATGAACTCATCAGTGCAGAGCTTGCGAGTCGATGGCCCGAAACGCCGATCTTGTCTGAAGAGTCGGCAGATATCCCTTGGGAAACCCGCCAAACCTGGCAGCAGTACTGGCTGGTAGATCCGCTCGACGGCACCAAGGAATTCATCAACCATAACGGCGAATTTACCGTCAATATCGCCCTGATACGCAATCACCAGCCGATCATGGGTATCGTGCATGTACCGGTTTCCGACACCAGCTATTTCGGCGCCCGTGAACTGGGTGCATGGCGCCAGCATGAAACCGACCCGGCCCGGCCCATCCAAGTCAGACGGCCCGCTGCGCAAACAGCGGTGATCGTTGGAAGCCGTTCACACGCCAATCCTGAACTCGCCAGCCAGTTGCAAAAACTGGGATCGCACGAACTGACCAGCATGGGAAGCTCATTAAAATTCTGCCGTATCGCCGAAGGCCTGGCTGATTTCTATCCGCGTTTGGGCCCAACCTGTGAGTGGGATACAGCTGCAGCGCAAGCGGTGGTCGAGGCTGCTGGTGGCCAGGTGGTCAAAATCGATGGTTCGGCACTGGACTATAACAACAAGGAAGCCTATTTGAACCCGCATTTCTTTGTTTTTGGTGATCCCCAAAAGGCATGGCTGGGACCATTTCAGAACTTGACCTGACCCCGTTGAACGCACTTTTTCCAGGGTCGCAAACCGCCTGGCAAGCACAAATATCGTTGCTGCACTAAACACCCCGACTGGGATTGCACGTTCGCTAAAAGATAAAAACGTTTGAAAAATGACCGCTTACAGTGACATACTCATGCATTAAGAGAAGTTACCTGGCAAATGGGGAGGTCATCTTGGGTGCGATTTTGATCGGCATTCTCGAAGACGATTTAGATCAGTCTGCATTACTTCAGGTTTGGCTTGAGGACGCTGGATTTAAGACACGCGTGTTCGCCACTGGCCCGGAATTCATACGTGCCGTACAGCAGGAAGGTTTCGATTTAATGCTGCTGGACTGGAACCTGCCTGAAATGAGCGGGCTGGAGGTTCTTGAGTGGGTGCGTCGTAATGTCCGTGATCATGTTCCGGTGTTGTTCCTGACCACCCGCGTTGAGGAAAAACACATCGTCGCAGCGCTTGAAGCCGGGGCTGATGATTACGTCAGTAAGCCGGCACGCCCACAGGAGCTGGTGGCACGTATCCGCTCCCTGGCGCGGCGAAGCGGACTGGCCGAACCGGAAAGCAACAGCATCGAGATCGAAAATTATTACCTTGACCGCAAAGCCACGTCTATCCGTGTAAACGGAACTGACGTGCCAATGACCCGGCGTGAATTTGAACTCGCCTGGATGCTTTTCGACAACCTCGACAAAATTCTTTCCAGGGAATACCTGTTACGAAATATCTGGAATGTTGGTGCGGCGGTCCAGTCCCGCACCGTGGACACGCACATCTCCCGTGTGCGCAGTAAACTCAATCTCCGACCCGACAACGGTTGGCAACTATCATCTGTTTACCATTACGGCTACCGCCTGGAACAGATTGCCCGTTAAGACTAAAGGAAAAACCATGGCGACAAAAAAACAAGATACTGAACAAATCCAACCATCACCTGATAACGTCGACCAAATTCGTGAAATTCTGTTTGGCAACCAGATTCGCGCCGTAGATGAGCGTTTCCAAACAGTCGAAAAACGTGTGTCCAGGGAAAGTGAAAAGCTGAGGAATACCCTCGAAAAACGCATTCATGAGCTGGAAAAACTACTCGACCAATTCCGCGATAGCGCCGGCGACCAACTCAACCGGGAGAGCGCAGAACGCGACGCCGGCCTCAATGAAGTAACAAAATCGTTGGCGACCTTTCGTCTTGATGCCGAAAATCAACTTGCAGAAATACAATCGGATTTCAAAATTGAAATCAAGCATGTCCGGGAAGAATTGCTGGCCGCGCAGAAGGTGCTGATAGGTGACCTGGTTTCACTACAGGCAGCGCAAACTAAACGTTCCAATCAAATTGATGAAAGCAAGGTCGATCGTGGAGAACTGGCAGGTTTCCTGTCCGACATTGCCGGCCGTCTGGCACCGCCCCCCAAAAAGCGCAGCAAGTAACCCCGGCTCCCAGCGGGCTGAGGTGTCAACTTGACCACCGAAAAACAGACAAAAGACCAGCGCAAAGATGATCTGGAGCGACTCCAGAAGCTACTACTTGGCGAGGATCGAAGCCGCCTGAACCTCCTTGATAAGCGGGTTTCAGACTTTGAAAGCCGCACGGCCGATGTTGCCGAGGTCCTGCCGGATGCCTTCAAGCGAATTTCCAACGATCCCGTACTCGAAGCAGAACTCGAAAAACCAATGCTTCGAACGATCCGCGCTTCGATCAAACGTGATGCACCTGCATTCGCGGAATACCTGTATCCGGTCATGGGCCCCGCCATACGCCGGGCGGTCGCCGATGCATTAAAATCGCTGGTGCAACGTATAAACGCCGCAATGGAGCATAGCTTTTCGATCAAGGGTTTACGTTGGCGCTTGGAAGCCGCACGCACCGGCGTACCGTTTGCTCAAATCGTTCTGAGTCACACGATGCGTTTTGCAGTACAGGAGGCATTCCTGATCGCCCGTGACACCGGAATTGTACTTGCACACGCGCATCGGGACGAGAATCTCGTGCTGGATGAGGACGCCGTGGCGGCCATGTTGTCGGCAATCCAGTCTTTCATCCAGGACTCGCTGGGTATGAGCCCGGACGACCCGCTACGCAGTGCTGAGCTGGGTGACCGGACATTGTGGGTTATCAATGGACCTGAAGCGATCTTGGCCTGCATTATCAGCGGTTCGCCGCCGCGTGCCCTGCGTGATGAATTGATGGGATTGTTGGAATCCATCCACGCCCGTTATGGTGAGCGTTTTAACGAAACCGACGATGCCCTTGCAAATGACATCGGTATGCGGGTGCTGATGCAACAGGCACTGCGTGAGGAACTCGATGAGCAGCAAGGAACCGCAAGGCGCAGCAAAGCAGCTGTTTACTGGGCAGTAGCCATCAGCGCACTGATTATCCTGGCAGGATGGAAAACCTGGCAGGAACATCAACGGCGCCAATTTGAATCCCAGGTTGTCGATACCTTCAGAAATCAGCCTGGCTATGTCGTTTCGTCCAGTCACCGGCAGGACGGGGTGTTGCTGATCGATGGCCTGCGTGATCCGGTCACTCCGACTCCCGATGCCATACTCAAGCGCCAGGGATTCCCTCAACAGGGAGTACGGTTCCGGTTCAAACCATTTATGTCACTTGAGCCAGCGCTGGTCTTGCAGAGTCTCCGCAATGCCCTGGCATTGGCAGACGAAACCAGTCTCAGATTGAATGAACGCACCCTTTTGGTAGGTGGTACCCTGCAAGCCGGGCAGGCAGATAGACTTACAGGACTGGCAGGTGCACATCCGCTGATCAATGCGGTTGACCTGTCCGGCATAAGACTGAATGCAGAAGAGGCACTGCGCCTCGTCCGTCTGCAACTCGGCGCACCCGACTCCGTGGAACTGACAGCGGATGATGGACGTATCATGGTTTCCGGAAATTCGGATATCAGCTGGTATCGTGAAAGAACCACGGAATCTCAGATGTTCGGTGGTTGGATACTGGATTTCTCACCCTTGCTTGCCGAATTGCAGACCCGCGTGCGTGCAAATGCTGATCAATTGAATGGAACCGCTTTTTTGTTTACGAGTCAGGATCACCTGACACCGGAGTCCCTGACAGCCCTCGACATGTTTGCACAGCAGTTATCAGGTTTGCTGGAATCCTCACGCGCGCTGGATATTGATCTGACCATCACACTGACTGGCCAGGTCGATGGTACCGGCACAGCTGAACAAAATGAGCGAACCTCACGCAAACGTGTGAAAGTGGTAATGGACGGACTCTCCGGCGCCGGTATGGACACGAGCCGGCTTTTGTCTGAAATCCCAGTATGGAGAAGTGGTAGTGAAGACCTCTCACAACGACGTGTTACCGTTAAAATCACATGGCAGGATCGGCCATGAAGAGCGCCAAAGTATGCATGGTCGGGGCCTTCGGAGTAGGCAAGACCAGTCTTGTCCGGCGCTTTGTCCATCAGCAATTTGACGAGCGTTACCACACTACCCTCGGTGTTAAAATTGATACACGTGTCGTCGAAACCCGTGAAGAGCCCATCAAACTGGTATTGTGGGACATGGAGGGCGCCGACCCGTTTGAGTTGGATAAACGCCCTTTGTCGCGTATCAGAAGCTATATAAAAGGCGCTCACGGACTCGTCCTGGTAGCTGACGGCACCCGTCCGGCAACCATTAAAACTGCGCTGGGTATTTATCACGATTTCTGTCGGGAAAACCAACATGTGCCGGCCATTTTACTGGCCAACAAGGCGGATCTCAAAGCAGATTGGCGCTTCGACGATTCAGCCCTGCCGGACAGTCTCGACGTTTACCATACCAGTGCCCTTAACGGTAAAAACATCGAAGACGCATTTACGGCACTTGGCGCGGCGCTGGCTGAGCTATGAAAAGAGTCAGTCAGCGAGCCGCGCACTATATCCGCGACGAACTGTTAAAACGCGAACATTTCATCGTGATCGCAGTGGACTCTTCACAGAAAATTCTGTCTGTTAACCGCTCGACACCGGATTGGAATTTACCCGGTTTGATTCGTGGTTCCGTGTTGCCTGATTCGCTGGGTTCAATTCTCAGCGCAGCAGGCGGTGCTGGGGAACCGATGGTATTTCCGTATGTCGAGCTGGAAGAGTTTTTTGTCGACATACACGTGTTGAGTGATGAAACATCTGCTGATCTTGTGATACATGATGTTACCGAGACACACGAAAACGAACAGGTCCTACAGCAGCGTGCTCATGAGAACAGCCTGCTTTCCGAACAGCGAGCCATGCTCAATTCGGAACTCGCGGAATTGAACCAGGAGCTCTTGTTACGCAGACGGCAGGCAGAACAGGCGAGTGCTGCAAAGAGCCATTTTATCGCATCCATGTCACACGAATTCCGGTCCCCTATTGCCTCCATCATGGGATACGCCGACCTGCTACAGACCGAACTACCGGATTCAGCTAATCCACAGGCATTGCAACGGGCGTCGTGGCACCTTCTGACACTTGTGGAGAATCTTCTTGAGCAGGCCCGCGATGGCGACGACAGTGTGAAGCTCAACCCAACACGCTTCAGTCTTGATCGCCTGGCTGGCGATATCGAGGCTTTGTTCCGAAACCAGTCGACTGCCAAAGGACTCGATTTTGAAGTGAACTCCTCACCGGAAGGAATCGATGTTGAATGCGATGAACTGCGTCTCCGGCAAATACTGATTAACCTGGTCAGCAACGCCTTGCGCTACACGTTAACAGGTCAGGTCAGTGTTGATTTCAGACATCGCGACGACAGGCTCTATATTCGGGTGCGTGATACCGGCCAGGGTATCGCGGCCGAGGATTTTGAGAAGATTTTCGAACCGTTCACGCGTGTCGGCGGAGGAAATACCTCCGGTGCCGGGCTGGGCCTTGCGATTACACACCAGTTACTCAGACGCATGGGTGGACAGATTAAGCTCGAAAGCAAACCAGGCGTCGGTAGTGAATTTCGAATCGATATTCCCTGTCCGCGGCCCCGGGACGACCATCAGGAAATACGTCCATTATCCGGAACCTTGCTCTGGGTAGATGATGACCAGGACATCCTCTCACTTTACCGGGTCGTGCTCGAGAGCTGGGGGTTACACGTATTCACGGCCAGCAGTGTCGCCCGGGCAAAGGACATGATGAAAAGCCACGATTGCCCGATCATCATCACGGATATGCATTTGGCAGATGGTAGTGGTCTCGAACTTTTCAACGATCTTCGGGCGGAGCAACCTGCAATCGCGGGTATTATTGTTTCCGGATCCGGGCTCGTTGACCTGACACCCGGCATTTCCGGCAGCGGGATTTCGGCGTTTCTACAAAAACCGATAGACACCGACAGACTCTACAAAGAAATTGCCACGTTATTGATTGGAGGTTCACCTGACCATACTGTCTGAACAGGCGCAAAAACTGATTGCCGAACAAAGACGCCGCTATATTGACAGCATGCCGGATAAGCGCAGGGCCATCCGTCAATGCATGCTTCAATTCAATGCTGCTTTACAGAACAGTGAACCGGATCTTTGTGACAAACTCTTTCAACAGATACACCGATTGGCAGGGTCTGCCGGCAGTTATGGTTTTGAGTCCCTGGGACTGGTGGCCTCTGTTGTTGATCGTTACCTGACTGCGAATTCACTTCAGGTTGCAAATTTGCCTGAGTTAACGTCGCTGCTTCAAAATTTACTCAATGAGATCGATGACGTCATCCGTAACAATGATTGATGGTTACCAGCCCCAGGGCTTCCGGATAGAACCCGTTACGACGGCAGATCGCCCGCTCGCCATTTTCATGCCCTTATCAGATGAGTTACCACGCGACCCTTGACTCGCAGATCTATTGGAGCCATTAGATTTCCGTCTATGAGACTGATTTCGTGCCTGAGGACGGTCCACTTCGCCGACATCAGTACTACCCGTGACGGAACGGGATCCTACAAACCTTACAACCACATACGCGACTGCAATAATTACCAATAACATTCCTAAATACACTTGCATTTCAATCTCCTGCTTACAGGCATCACTATGAATACCTGCGCGTGTTACTTATCGTGTCGGGAGACCGAGTGGCCACGCGAAGGATACGCGTGACCACAATTCCTTGTCTGAAGCCTCCAATTTCCATCAGAGGCCTACCATCCGTGGTTGATAACCCTGCCGGGCTTTGATCCGGTTGGTAGTTAAAACAGTCCTTTCCACACGCTTGGGGGGGGGGAAGCGCAAACCAGTGTTAAATGCACTGGGTGGAAAGGACCGATTAACAAAATACCATCTGCAGTCACACAAATCTGTTACAAAGTGTTAAATAAAAAAACTGCGTCAACTTGACGCAGGTGCTCGCAAGGAGTATAAAGTGCGCAACCATCCTGTTGGGGCTTGCCAAATAACTATAACGACTGACAAAACCAATAATAGAACACAGGAATGTAAGCGGCTTCGGCCGCTTTTTTCTTGTCTGAGGAAACTCTGAAGTTTTCATGAAATACCCCAACCTCCCCAAGTGGCAATATATCGCGGTGCTGGCCGTTAGCATCATTCTGGGTGTTTTCTATTTTGGTAAATATTTCGTGGCCGATGAATTGATCTACGCTAAAAAACAGGTGGCAAGCTTGCAGCAGGAGTTGAAATCCACTCAAGACCTGCTTGTTGCAGAACGGTCACGTTCATCGGTGGCGGAGCGTGAAGTCGATGTCGTCCGGCGCGCCAACAATTTATTGCGTGCATCCGAACGTGAGCGTCAGGATGAGATTTCCGGTTTGCAAGCTGACCTGGAATTTTACCGCCGTCTCGGCGGTGCCAATGGTTCACAGGCCCCATTGAATGTGCACTACGTCGAACTACAGCCTACGCAGGCCCACCGGGTGTACCGGGTTATCTTCAGTCTCACACAAAATCTGCGTTGGGCTTCTGTTATTTCAGGGGAAGTTCAGCTGGAGGTCGATGGTATTCGCGATGGTGTTGCCGAGCACCTCACGCATAAACAACTGCTAGCTGAATTGGCCAGACCCTTGAGCTTTCAGTTCAAGTACTTCCAGCAACTGGAGTCACTGATCACCCTGCCTGAGGGTTTTGAAGCAAGTCGGCTAATCATACAGCTCAAGTCAAAAAGCTTGAGTACACCGGTTGAGCAGGCAATGGAATGGCAGAGCCTTTTCAAACACATGGAAACCGACCCACCAACAGAAGAACTGCCGCAAACGCCATAGTGTACTGGTGATTGAAAAAACCACCACAAACCGCCATAGTTAGTGAACCGATGGATGAATAGCAAACCGCATGCAAAACCAGATACCAACAGACCTCATCAAGTTTACCGATGCTGCTGCCAGAAAAGTGATGGAACTGATTATGGAGGAGCATAATCCGGAACTTAAGCTACGCGTATACATCTCTGGTGGTGGTTGCTCCGGCTTTCAGTATGGCTTCACATTTGACGAAGAAAGCAGCGAAGACGATATCGCCATCACCAATGAGGGCGTAACGCTTCTTATCGACCCACTGAGCTTCCAGTACCTGATGGGAGCTGAAGTGGATTACAGCGAAAATTTGCAGGGCGCACAGTTCGTCATCCGTAACCCCAATGCTGCGACCACCTGTGGTTGTGGCTCTTCTTTTTCAGTTTAGTTCTTATGACAGCGACCGCTAAGGATCACCTGGCACGCTCAAGTCGAAATCAATTTACCTCCGTTCGTCTTAATCGGGAAACCGAGTTACGTGATGATGCACAGTGGGTGGCCAAGACACTCACCAGCCCAAACACCCGCCTGGTGCCACTGTGGCGCAGTCGTAGCCTGCTGGAACGCAATATTGAAGGCACCCTTGCTATTTACCTGACTCCAACCGACCTCGTAGAACCGGATCGTATTCAACCACCCACCCTGCTGGGCAACGATGGCCAACGGGAGTACTTTGCCGTATCGGTTACGGACAGCCAGAAAGATACTATTCTTGCAAAACTACCGAATGCACAATTCACTAATCTGCGCATGGCTTCAATTGATATGGCAGCCAAGCATGCAGGCATACTCGCCTACGCCAAGGCATTACATTACTGGCAACATCGTCATGCGTTCTGCGGCGTTTGCGGAAACCCCAACCTGTTGCGTTCAGCCGGTCATCGTATGGTGTGCACCAACGAGGAGTGTGAGCGCGAAACCTTCCCACGAATAGATCCCGCCATTATCGTACTGGTAACCCACAAGGAATTCTGCCTGTTGGGACGGAATGCAAAATGGCGCCCCAAGCATTTCTCTACCCTGGCTGGCTTTGTCGAACCAGGTGAGAGCCTTGAAGATGCCGTGGTGCGTGAAGTTTACGAAGAGGTCCAACTGAGCCTGGAGAATATCCGCTATGTTTCTTCACAGCCCTGGCCATTTCCGGCATCCGCGATGTGTGGGTTTTATGCAGAGGCGACCGACCTTGACTGCGGTAGTAGCGAAGAGGTCGAGGAAACAGGATGGTTCACCGTTGAATCCTTGACACAGGCAGTACTTGATGACGAGGTCCGTTTATCACCACCGGTTTCTATTGCTTTCAGACTTCTGGCCGATTGGTTTAGGAACAACGGCGGCGGAAACCTGGAAGAACTGGTACGCCGGCAACGAGCGATGAATATTCCCGCATCAACCTGTTAGAATATCCATGTAAATTCGATGGACGGTTGTGAACAGCAAGAGCACGTTTAGAAAAGGCATGTGTCAATGACCATTATCTCGATATTAATAGCATTCACACTTTGCCATTTTGTGCGCGAACTACGCCATTTGCGCCGTCTTGAATGGGTTAGCTCGTTTACAACCTTCTGTAATGAGAACTTCAATAAGCTGCCTGGCTGGTCAGGCCCTACCGGTTTCCTGTTCATCATTGGCCTGCCACTTGTTACCGCTTATTTCGTCAACTACCTTATTTCTTCAGGCCTGGGGCAATTGGGTGAGTTTATTTTAGCCATAGCCGTACTGGTTTACACTTTCGGTCCACGCGACCTGGATATTGATGTACGCAGAGTCATCACTGCCGATGATGACGAGCAGCAAAAAGAGGCCCTGGAGACCTTGTTGGGTGGACCCATACCCGAGGATCAGGAAGCCTGTCAGACTGCCTCGATAAACGCGGTATTTCTTAAAGCCCTGAAGCGTTGGTTTGGTATTATTTTCTGGTTTGCCGTGCTTGGAATATACGGTGCCATCCTTTACCGATTGGCGGTCTGGTTCACCGGCAATGATTTTGAACTTTACGATGACCAACAAGAGTTGATCACCCGCCTGTGCAAAATCATGGAATGGCCGGTTGCCCAGCTAATGACTTTATCACTCGCAATCGCCACAGATTTTGATTCGGTCTATCGTGCATGGAAGACTTATCACGACGAACGGGGTCACGGCCTGTTTGAAGGTAATAACGAGTTCCTGCTGACCAGCGCACGTTGCATTGTGAAGTCCGGCCACGCAGCGAATGACGGGTATGCCGATCAGTTGAAAGGTCCAATGGCAACGATCAAACTTTCCATGGACCTGGTGTGGCGCTCGCTGGGTGTCTGGGCAACGGCACTGGCGATACTTCTGTTGGTGAACGTGATCGCATGACCTGCCGGCCTGCCCGGGTCAATATTTGCCGGGTTCTACTCACTCTGGTTGCTTTTTGTGGACTGGGCATGGTGCAAACATCCATTGCCTCCGTCACTTTGACACAGGCAAATGGTGAAACTCTGACGTTACCCGGGCCCGCCGGGCGTATCATTACCCTGGCACCCAACCTGGCCGAACTGGTGTTTGCCGCCGGTGCCGGTGACCACTTGAAAGCGGTCGTTGAGTACAGTAATTTCCCGGCAATGGTCGCAGAAATACCCCGTGTGGGTGACGCATTCCGTATTGATCTGGAACGAATTATTGAACTGAATCCCGACCTGGTCATCGCCTGGAAAACGGGCAATCCCCAAACTGCCCTGCAAAAATTGCATCAACTGGGTATCAAGGTCTGGCAGGTTGAAATTGGACGGCCGGAGGAAATAGCTGGCGTGGTAGATAGTATTTCCCGTGCCGCCGGTACTGAAATGATCGGTGAAGCCAAAGCCCGTCAGTTGCAAAACAAGCTTGCCAGGCTGCAACAACAAAATGCAGGCAAGACCCCGGTGAATTACTTTTACCAGATTGCACCACGCCCCTTGTACACCATCAACGGTCAGCACATTATCAGCCGCAGCCTGGCAATTTGTGGTGGTCACAATGTGTTTTCAGAGCTGCCGACACTGGCACCTCAGATTAGTCGTGAATCGGTCATTATTGCTGACCCACAGGTAATGATAGCCCCGGAAACACCAAACGACCCACCCACATTGCTTGCCTGGCAGGATTGGCCCCAGTTGCAGGCTGTCAAAAACGGTAGCATGCTTTACCTGCCGGCCGACGAAATCAGCCAGGCAACACCACGCTTACTGGACAGCATCGATTTAGCCTGTAAGCTTCTGGACGAAGTGCGTAATAAACAGACACAAATGGAAGAAAAATGACATCAAGTCTGATTACATCCCCTGTTGGAGTCATGACCGTACTCATTTCAGTAGTAGCATTCTGGTTCTGGCTTGAGCGCAGCACCCATTGGAAAATATTCAATTTTCTGCCACCACTGATATTTATCTACGCTTCACCGGTACTGTTATCAAACTTCGGTGTAATTCCATTTGAAAGCGGAGCCTATAAATTCCTGCGCGATTACGGTCTACCGATATTCATCGTATTGATGCTTGTCAAAGTGGATGTCATAAGCGCTGTGCGGATCATGGGGAAAGGTGTATTTGTCATGCTGCTTGGCAGTATCGGTGTCGTTTTTGGCGGTGTAATGGCGTACAAACTGGGACAAACTCTGACCTTTAGTGACTCTTTTCCGTTACCTCAGGAGAGTTGGCGTGCCTTTGGTACATTGGCCGGCAGCTGGATCGGTGGTACTGGCAATATGACAGCCGCACACGCAGGCCTGGAGGGTACCCCTGCGGATATGACCATGGCTGCCGCAGCCGATCAAATGGTTTACCTGGTCTGGTTACCAATACTGCTGGGTTGTAAATCATTCGCTGACAGGTTCAACCGCTGGGCCAGGGTGCCACCCGGACGATTGGAAGCAATGGAGAATGCCGCTGCGAAATTCAAAAGTGCTGAAAGTCCACCGACCATGACCAGCCTGCTCTACCTTGGCTTGCTTGCCGTTGGGTTCACCTGGATTGCATACGGTTTATCAGAAATTCTACCACCCGTGGCTATTGGCGGGGCAACGGTCATCACCGCGGGAACCTGGCTAATACTGCTGGTCACTACCTTGTCCCTGTTAGCATCCGCAACACCTGCTCGTAAATTGCCAGCAGCGCAGCCGATTGCCATGGCCATCATTTATGTCTACGTGGCCAGGGTCGGCGCCACTATGGATCTGAGTGTTGTGGACTGGGACAAAATGGTCGGTTTTATTGTCATGGCCTACATCTGGATTTTCATCCATGGTCTTTTCATACTCACCGGTGCATGGATTTTCCGCGTTGATATACACACGGTTGCCATCGCTTCTGCGGCCAATATCGGTGGTGCCGCATCCGCACCGATCGTGGCAGCGCACCACCGTGAAACGCTGGTACCGGCCTCCATCCTGATGGCCCTGATCGGCTACGCGCTGGGTAACTACCTGGCCATCCTGACCGGACGCATTGGACAATTAATCGGAGGTTGAATCTAAAAGATTGACCCCAGTCCGCCGCCATTCAGATGCCATTGGAAAAAATTCAGGACCCCGATATAAAGCAACCATACGGCCAATGGCATCATCAGGTTGGAAGCTTCCGACTTGATCGGTCTGAACATCCGGATCACGATCAGTACCACCAGAATCCACAGACCGACAACTGCCAGTGACCAACCTATGCGGTTCAAGCCAAAAAACAACCATGACCAACCAATGCTCAACAGTAATTGCAGAGTCCACCAACCCAGGGCAACACGCGCAAGCCCCCTCATCGTATCCCAAACCATCCACGCAGAGACCGCCATCAGCACATACAACACGGCCCAGACAGAGGCCATGACCATCGGCGAAGCAGTCCAGGAAGGTTTAATCATGACCTGATACCAGTCACCACCAACAAACTGACCGCCCACTGCCGCCGCGATGATTACCAGTAATAAAAAAACAGCTAATGAAACCAGCCTGTGCATGATCATTCCAGCCTTCTCATCCAATTCTCCATGCTACCTTAAACACTCATTCTTAACCAAGCTAGCGTGCGGTTCCTGGCAAGGCCTCAGCATTGCCTGTAAACCGGTCCTGCATTGCAGAGGCAGGATACCTTTGTAGCACCGATAATTACGAAACACTACAGCGGATATAATCAATCAAGGCATTGGTAATGCCTATGGAAATGATCACAAAAAACAATTTTACCCAATAGAAAAACAGGTCTATGCTTTAACGTGAGTCATTCCCGTTATTACATGAATTAATGGAGGACGTAAATTATGTCACTGAAAGGCAGTAAAACTGAACAAAACCTGAAAGATGCATTTGCCGGTGAGTCACAGGCGAACAGGCGCTATCTCTACTTCGCACAAAAAGCTGACATTGAAGGTTACAACGATGTGGCGACAGTATTCCGTTCAACCGCAGAAGGTGAAACCGGACACGCGCACGGTCATCTTGAGTATCTTGAAGAAACGGGAGATCCCGCAACCGGTTTGCCGATTGGTACCACCGGGGATAATCTGAAGGCCGCCATTGCCGGCGAAACCCACGAATACACGGACATGTATCCGGGAATGGCAAGCTCTGCACGTGAAGAAGGCTTTGATGAAATTGCCGACTGGTTTGAAACACTGGGCAAAGCAGAACGTTCTCACGCTAATCGTTTCCAGAAAGCCCTGGACGATATGGACTAACCAGAACCGGTTAGATCGCCCCACCGTGTGTTAGGGAACCTCTGATTTATTCTGAGCGAAGTAGATTGTGATTCAAAATGTTCAGATTCGAGGCGTGGATCGCACGTAATAGCTGGCTATTGCGAAGATTCACAACAAAGAAGCTGGATATTTTGAGCACAAGATACGAGTTCATCAATAGATCAGAGGTTCCTTAGTGAAAGGGGCGCGTTTGCGCCCCTTTTTTTGTCTTTGTTAACGTAGTAAACCGGAGGCTTCAACAATGAGCAAGGTACCAACATTGCGTGAAGGCAGTCTCGAAGCACCGACCCGTCATCCGCTGAAATGGCGCGAACCGGAGTTTTATAACGAAGCCGGACTGCTTGAAGAACTCGAGCGGGTCTACGATATATGCCACGGTTGCCGGCGTTGTGTTTCCCTGTGCGATGCGTTCCCTACCCTGTTCGACCTGGTCGATGAATCAGCTACTTTCGAGGTCGATGGCGTCGCAAAAAAGGACTACTGGAAGGTGGTCGACGAATGTTATCTTTGCGATCTTTGCTATCAGGTCAAATGTCCCTACGTACCGCCGCATGAGTGGAACATCGATTTCCCACACCTGATGCTTCGCGCAAAAACGATACAGTTCAAAAAAGGTGAACGCAAACTCAGTCATAGATTGATTAGCAGCACAGATCTGTCAGGCAAAATATCGAGTATTCCGATCATCAACCAAACCGTGAATGCGGCCAAGAACAATCCGGCCATGCGCAATATGGCATCCAGGTTGCTGGATGTTCATCCACAGGCCCACTTACCCGATTTTCACCAAAAGACACTCAGGAAACGTCTCAGGAATCATCAACCAAAGAACAGACAGGCCGTGGCCGCAGGACCGACCCGGGGTCGCGCTGCCCTGTTTGCCACCTGTTATTGCAATTACAATGAACCGGGTATCGGTGAAGACCTGGTTGCCGTATTTGAGCACAATGACATACCGATCAGACTGACGGACAAGGAGTCCTGTTGTGGTATGCCAAAGCTGGAACAGGGTGATCTTGATACGGTTGACAAACTTCGCCAGAAGAATATCCCGCAACTGGTTAAGCTGATCGACGAGGGCTGGGATATTGTCGCCGCAGTACCTTCATGTGTTTTGATGTTCAAGCAGGAACTGCCATTGATGTTCCCGGACGATGAAGACATTTTAAAGGTCAAGAAGCACATTTTTGACCCGTTTGAGTACCTGCTACACCGCCATAAAGACGAATTACTGAATATGAGGTTTCAAACACCACTGGGTATTGTGGCCTGGCATGTCCCCTGCCATCAGCGGGTCCAGAACATCGGCCCCAAGACCAAGCAGGTTTTATCACTGATACCGGGCACCGAGATCAACGCCATTGAACGTTGTTCCGGACATGACGGTACCTATGGTGTGCGCAATGATACCTGGGCCAAGTCTCAAAAAATTGCCCGCCCGGTCATTAGCCGAGCAAAAAAAATGGAAGCCGATTACCTCGTATCCGACTGCCCGATGGCAGCCACGCAAATTGCCGACGGGCTCGATCTGAAACATGCAGAAACAAACCCCATGTCCCTGTTAAGAAAAGCCTACGGAATATAAAGATGCCAGCACCATTAAAACGTTCAGACCTGATGAGCCTTGAGCAGTATTCGCAGCAGCGCGGCGATTTTCGCAGCAGGGTTATTGCCCACAAAAAACATCGGCGCGTGGGAATCGGACCGCATCTTTTCCTGTACTTCGAAGACCGCCTGACAATTCAATACCAGGTGCAGGAAATGCTGCGTATTGAGAAGATCTTCGAAACCGGGGGTATCGAGGAAGAACTCGATGCCTATAACCCGTTAATCCCGGATGGCCAAAACCTGAAAGCAACCGCAATGCTCGAGTACCAGGATGTCGACGAACGCAAACGGCAACTTGCATTGCTTAGGGGTATCGAAGACCTGGTGTGGATACAGGTTGACGGCTTCGACCCTGTCTATGCCATTTCAAACGAAGACCTTGAACGAAGCAACGCAGAGAAGACATCAGCCGTACACTTTATGCGATTCGAACTGGAACCGGATATGATCAACGCCATGCGAAATGGGTCTTCCCTCAAAATGGGATCAAGTCACGAGTCCTACCCCCACAGCACTGATGTTGTACCTCAAATACGCGAAGCGCTATTAGCAGACCTGGACTGATACCCTGAGTTTAGGCCTGATCAACAAGTCGGTAATGGGGGCCGCTGGGATGTGTATTGTCTTACCAGGACTCGTTCGAGCACGTCCTGTGGCACTCATACTCGACTCCTGTCTCGTAAGGTCCTGGTAAGACAATACACACCCCAGCTTAGTATCAGACGACGTGCATCTATCAACAGTCATTCCCCCAAGCATTAGCGTAAAACGCGGGTTTATAGAGTTCATAATCAAACGACGTGTACCTATCAGAAGCAATTGACCCATGCATTCGCACAAAGCCGAGGCTATGCAGTACCTCTCTTCAGGACCTTACGAGACAGGAGTCGAGTATGAGTGCCACATGGATGTGCTCGAACGTGTCCTGAAGAGAGGTACTGCATAGCCTTGGCTTCCCGACTGATCAATTGTGATCTAAAAACCCACCTCTATTATTGGTACTAGATGGGCAAACTAACTGGGACAACAGTGCCGAAGATACCCTTTTTTGATACTCTAGTAAGATTACCCATACCAAGGACACTGTCATCATGAGACGTTTAATTTTCGATGAAGATCACGAGATGTTCCGCGATGGTGTCAGGCGTTTTATGCAGTCGGAAATTGAACCACAGGTTGAAAAATGGCGTGAAGACGGGTGTTGTGATCCGGCCGCGTTTATCAAGGCTGGCGAACAGGGCCTGCTGTGTATGTGGGCTGATGAGAAGTATGGCGGCCTCGGTATAGATGATTTCCGTTTTGAGCAGATCGTCATCGAAGAAACCATCCGGCACGGTGACATCAGCCTGTTCCTGACGTTACACAGTCGACTGGTCGGACCCTATATCGAGCGCCTTGGTAGCGAAAATCTCAAACAGCGGTTGCTTCCAAAGTGTATAAGCGGAGAGACCATTCTCGGTATTGCCATGACCGAACCCAATGCCGGTAGCGACCTGGCGGGTATCAAATCCAGGGCTACGAGGGATGATGATGACTGGATACTGAACGGCTCCAAGACCTATATCTCCAATGGGATCAACGGCGGGGCATTCGTTGTTGCGGCAAGGACAGTGCCGGACAAATCACATGGTATTGGTTTATTCATCGTCGAAAGCGATATGGAGGGATTCAGCCGCGGCCGCAATCTGAAGAAAATGGGTCTCAAGGCCCAGGATACCGCTGAATTGTTTTTCGAAAATGTCCGGGTACCTGCCGACAACGTTTTGGGGGATCCGGAAAAGGGTTTTTATAGCCTGATGCACCATCTTGCGGAAGAGCGTCTGATCAGCGCCTGCCAGGAGGTCGCCCACGCGCAGGTCGCCTTTGATCTGACCATGGATTACATTCTTGAACGCAAGGCCTTCGGAAAGCCCATCGGGGCTTTTCAGAATAGCCGTTTCAAAATGGCGGAGATGCGTACCGCACTGGATATTCTTCAAACATTCATCGACCAGTGTGTGCTGTTGCACAATCAGGGCGAGTTGACCGCGGAGTTGGCTGCCGAAGCCAAACTTCAGGCCAGTGAACTGGAATCAACGGTGATGGACAATTGCGTGCAACTTCACGGCGGTTCGGGTTACATGAGCGAATACCGGATTTCGCATATGTTTACCGATGCCCGTGTATCCCGTATCTATGCAGGTAGCTCTGAGATCATGAAAGAGATCATTGCGCGTAGTATCGGGCTGGACGAGCGTAAGCTGTCGGGTTGAGACCCCGGTCAGCCGGCTTACCCTAAAGAAGCCCACTCACCAGGGCCAGGCCAACCCCGAACAGGAGTAATCCTACCAGGGTCTGAATACTGGTCATGGTGACCTTGTGTAAAAAGCGTTTACCCAGCAAGACGCCACAAAAAGCGGAGATGGCCCCGGTTATCACCAGGGGCCAGCTACTGAATTCACTGACGTGGCCACCGGCGGCCGTGAACAGTGCCACGTAAACAGAAATGCGGGTCAGATCGACGAGAAAGCCGATCACTGCATTGCTACCGACAAAACCCTCGGTGGTCAGACCGGTCTTGGCCAGAAATGCAGACCTCAACGCACCCTGGTGCCCTGAAAGACCACCGAAAAAACCGGACAACACACCACCCAGCGACAGGTAACGCCGCTCAAATTTCAGCGAACGGAAACGCGGTAGCAACTCAAACAATGCAAAGCCGATCATCAACAGACCGATAACGAGTTTGACCGGTGTGATCTTTGAAAGGACAGCTTCATTGACCTCGATAGTGAGTGCCGAATCAGATTGAGCAAACCAGCCGAGGGTCAATGCCCCGAGAACCGCTGCCGCAATCGCCGGCAAACCGAATTTCAACACCACTTCCTTATCAGCAAAACGTCCCAGCAGGGACACCTTGAATACATTATTGGCACCATGCACCAGCGCCGTGGCAACCACGGCCATTTCTGCAGGGAAAAACAAGGCAAAAACCGGCAGTAATAGGGTCCCCAAACCAAACCCTGAATACAGGGTGAGCCCGGCAGCGAGGAAAGCAGTCAACGCAACGATGAAGTAGGCAGTCATGAGTTCAAATGAATGTTGTCTGGTAATGTGCCATTTTTTGACGGGCCTACTATTAAAAAAACGCCAAGTTTACGTCCCTGTCAGCTATTATTCTTCAGCGCGTAAGCCTCGACCTCAGCCCAGACCCGCATCAGGTTACCGCCGAGGATCTTGGCGATATTGCTTTCTGAATATCCACGACGCAGGAACTCGGCAACCAGGTTCGGGTAGTCCGCAACATCTTTCAGACCGACCGGCAGACTGTCACCCACGCCATCAAAATCAGAACCGATACCTACATGTTCAACACCTGCGAGTTTGATCACGTGATCAAAATGATCCACAACTTGTGCCATCGTGGCATAAGGGTATGGCTCCTTTTCACGGTAATCACTGGTGTATTGATCGGCTTCAGGGCCGTCCTCATCAAAATCGTGTTCTTTCAACCAGGTGGTCCTGTCCGCCCACATCTTTGTTGAGTAGGCATTCGCCTCTGCGGTCAGAAAACCTGAACCCCAGTTAATCTGGATAACGCCGCCGTTTTTTGCCAGCGCAACTATCATTTCATCACTCATGTTGCGTTCAAAACCCGGTGTGTAGTGACGGGCTGAAGAGTGAGATGCGATCACCGGCACCTTCGTGACCTCTAAAGTCTGCCAGAATGCATCATCTGAAACGTGTGAAACATCCACCATGATGCCAACACGGTTCATCTCGGCAATCACCTCTTTGCCAAACGGGCTCAAGCCGTCCCAGGCACGATTCTCGTCATAGGATGAATCGCTGATTTGATTGCTCAAACCATGTGTCAGGGTAATGTAACGAATGCCGCGATCTGCAAAAAACTGGAGGTTTTCAATTTTATGGTCAATAGGTGAGCCGTTCTCCATACCCATGGCCAGACCGATACGGCCACTTTGCATGGCTTTTTTTGCATCGGCTACCGAGTAGACCAGCATGAACTTATCCGGCGCCCTCGCGGCGATGGCTTCCACTGAATCAATCAGTTGATTAGCCAGTTCAAAACTGCCGCCTTCCTTCTCCATTTCCGCCGGTGTGTAAATGGACATGAATGGCAGGTTCAACCCTCCCTGCTTGGCCCGTGGGTAATCAAACTGACCATCAGGTGCCGAAGTCGTTACATCGACCCAACCGGCATGCAGACGATAAGGCACATCAATATGGGTATCTGTTAACAGATACTTGTGCGCGATTTTTGATGCCTGCTCTTCAACGGATTGATCCGCCAGCACATCGGTCATGACCAATGACAAGCCCAAAGTTGCGCCGATAATCAGCAATCCCATTGCTCCTGACTTCATTCTTATTCGTCTCCTGATCAGTTCTGGTAGTACATAAATGAAATGTCTTTACTCAGCGGACATTAGCCGAGGGTTGTTATGAAGAGCGGTTTGCCACTCAGGTTTCCGTTGACAACTCGTAATCGAGCATCGTATCACCATCAAACAACCAGCGGCCCTGGAATCGCTCACCACGTAAAACCATGGGCAGCCATAAGTGGTCATCTTCCCACATCCGCTCATACGGAATCGCGTTCACTGGAACCCAAAGTGGTTTTGCTTCGATCGTTTCGGTGGGAACACCTTCAAATTCTTCGCTGCTGTATACCCAGACCAGCAAGGAGTAACCATCAACAAACTGGAAACGGTGCTGACCACAATACTGCGGGTTCAAAACAGTGATACCCAACTCCTCCTGGCACTCGCGCACCGCACAGGCTTCCGGGCTTTCACCGTTCTCAAGCTTGCCACCCGGACCATTAACCTTGCCTTTTCCAAAGCCGGTCTTTTTGTCGATCAGCAGAATTTTCCCATCCTGAATGACAAACACCAGGGTCGCGGGATCTTTAGCCTGCCATTCACTCCAGTCAATATCGGAAAGCCGTTTCAAGACTGTCCATTTTCAGATAAGTGTTCACCACTTGTAAGACGTTGTCTCGCGGCGCGCATGTGGCGGGTGAATACCTCTTCGTCATGCTCGGTAACCGCAGTCACAAGCTCGTTAAGCACCTTTCGGAAATGTTCGCTTACGTCTGCTGTATTGACATTGCCCTGTTGGATTTCGAAATACAAATGAGGGTTTTCACACACTACCTGTGTTGCCACGTTCAACTGTGCATTGAAGGTGGAACTGGAGATCTGTTTCAGCATCGGTACCTTCTCACCGCTTTGCGCCAACGCGCCGGCAAAGGCGATATTGACCAGGTGGGAGAGCCCCAATACCCAGGCCATCACCTCATCGTGTTCCTCAAGACTCAACTCAACGCAATCGGCAGCAGTATGGGCAAATAGTGCGCGGGCTTCAGCGATAGCCTGCTGGTTGCCAACATCCACGAACAGGATATGACGCCCCGACAAGCCGATCTCGTTGGGGCCGAACATCGGATGCACGGAACAGACACGGCAGCCGCTCTCCCGCATCGCATCCAAACCTTCACGCATCGGGCTTTTTAACGAACCGATATCGAATACAAGACATTCGGGCTTCAATTCTGCCAGTTGCAGCAGGATGTCATTGCTGGGTCCTAACGGAACGGCGACCACGATCAAATCATAGTCATTCACCACCCCCTGCCAGTCGTGCACCCGGCCAAAGTCTGTATCGCGTTCAACCGTATCAGCAACATCAACCCTGTAACCTACCATATCAAGGTAGCGTGCCATCCATTCACCCATACGGCCCAGACCACCGATAACCAGTGCGCGCCGTCCGAGGCCATGCCCGGACTGGACCAGTTTGTGGGTTTCCTGGTTGCTCAGCGAGTGATGGATCAAGGTCTGCAATATGTCACGTGCAACCGAACCGGAAAGGCCAAGGGACTCTGCACGCGCCACACCACGATCAATAACCTCACGCTCGCGTTCGTAATGACGCAGCGGCAGACCTGTTTTCAACTTGTGCTCAGCGATCGTAGTCACCACCGCCTGACGTTCGGCGATAAGATCTACGATACCGCTGTCTATATCGTCCAGGCGATTACGCAGCTCAAGCAATTCGGTGGGCGTTAACGGCAGATTATTTGACATATGCTTTGCAAAACCTGAGTTTGCCCACCTGCAGGATGCCTTCGAAACCGGTTTGAAGATGCAGGGAGCGGTCACTGACCTTTTCTCCATCTATACGTACACCGCCCTGTTTGATCATTCTGAATGCCTCGGAATTGCTGGAAGTCAGCCCGCATTGGGTCAGAGCGTTGGCAATTCCGACACCCTTCTCGCCAGCATCCAGTGTTTTTTCAGGGATATCATCGGGCATCGCCCCGCCACGAAAGCGCGAGATAAACGTCTCACGTGCCTTCTCAGCCGCCTTGCGATCATGGAAGCGCTCAACAATCTCCTCGCACAGAAGGAATTTGATGTCCCTGGGGTTCGCACCGTCTGAAACCCGTTGCTTCAGTGCGGACAACTCGTCGTTGCTTTTGAAACTCAGCAGGTCGAAATAACGCCACATCATCTCATCAGAGATCGACATCAACTTGCCGAACATGTCATCGGGCGCATCGGTAATACCCACGTAATTATGCAGCGATTTGGACATTTTCTGCACACCATCGAGGCCTTCCAGCAGTGGCAACGTAATAATTACCTGCGGTTCCTGACCGAAATGTTGCTGTAAATGCCGTCCGACCAGTAAATTGAACTTCTGGTCCGTGCCACCCATTTCCACGTCGGTTTCCAGCATCACCGAATCGTAACCCTGCACCAGCGGGTAAAGCAGCTCGTGCATACTGATCGGCTGGCCTGTGCGGTAACGGTTTTCAAAATCATCCCGTTCCAGCATGCGTGCCAGCGTGTATTTTGCTGCCAGCCGGATCATGCCTTCGGAGCCGAGTTCGGTCATCCATTCCGAGTTGAAACGAATTTTGGTCTTTTCACGGTCGAGGACCTTGAATACCTGCGTAGCATAGGTCTCGGCGTTTTCTTTAACCTCTTTTTTTGTTAATGGCTTTCGGGTTACATTTTTCCCCGTCGGGTCACCAATCAGGCCGGTGAAATCACCAATCAGGAATGTAACCTCGTGTCCCAAATCCTGGAATTGACGCATTTTGTTGATCACCACGGTATGACCGATATGTAAATCGGGCGCTGTCGGATCAAAACCCACCTTGATACGCAGGGTTCTTCCCGATTCCAGTTTCTGTTGCAGGTCTTCGACCTTGATGATTTCTTCCGTACCCCGCGAGATCAACTCGAGGGCCTGTTTTACATCTGTCATATACCAGTCCGTGTTCTGCCTGAGTTTTTTCAGTGAAATTAAAGAAGTGGCATTGTATTGCCTTGTTGAGCCAGCCACTACCCCAAACTCTTTATAATGCACAATTACGTGGCAAAATCACACTCCGGAACCCGTCCTGTATGCTATCTTTAGCGCTGTTTGAACCGGTGACTTCGATGATGGTCAATATGCAGCATGCAAAATAAGAACTTCCTTTCGGTGCTGACCGGAATATTCTCACAGTTTCATTTTAAAATTACCCGGACAAAACTGTTTCTGTTTGGCCTGACACTGGTGGCCTTTGGCTTCGCGCTAGGCGGGCTCGGAACTGTTGAGGATGACCCCGATGTTGCCAGTAAGGTGGTTAACCTGGGTCTGCCCGAGCGGCTGGAAATCCAGGTTCCCGGCCTCGAGGACATAAGCCAATACTACGGCACCGGGAACTACCCGGATACAACACCTGAGGTGGAGACCTGGGAATCTTTCACTGTCCGTTCAGGCCAATCGCTGGACGGTATCTTTCGCAAGCAGGGTTTCAGTGCAAACACGCTACACCGGATCATAACGGTCAACGGCGACACCAAAAAGCTGAAGAACATCCGCCCCGGCGATCTGTTCGAATTCCAGCGTCATCAGGATGGCTCGCTCAGACGTATGCGTTATGCCATTGATGAAGACCGATACCTTATCATCGATTACGACGGGCAACAGGCTGTGGCGAGTTCTGAAGCACGTGACATGATCACGGAAATTACCGAAACCAGTGGAACAATAATGTCTTCTTTGTTCCTGGCGGGTAAACAGGCCGGTCTCACCGATGGTATGGTGATGAAGCTGGCTAACCTGTTTGGCTGGGATATCGATTTTGTACTTGATATCCGCGAGGGTGACCGCTTTTTCCTGCTCTATGAAAAAGTTTACCGGGATGGCAGTTTTTTGCGTGATGGCGAAATCATCGGTGCAACCTTTATTAACCAGGGTGAAAAATTCCAGGCTTTGCGCTTTGACATTGATGGGCAGGCACAATACTTTGCGCCTGACGGACGTAATATGCGCAAGGCATTCCTGCGCGCACCGCTGAATTTTGCCTATATCAGTTCCAGCTTCAACCCGAAGCGTTATCACCCGATACTCAAACGCGTCAAGGCCCATAATGGTATTGACTATAAAGCACCCAAGGGTACCCCGGTTTATGCGGCAGGTGATGGCAAGGTCATTCGTTCAGACTACGGTAAATTCAACGGTCACCACGTGTTTATCCAGCACGCTAACAGCATTGTTACAAAGTACCTGCATTTCACCAAGCGTACTGTTAAAAAAGGTCAACGGGTCAAACAGGGCCAGGTCATCGGTTACGTCGGTGCCACGGGTTTGGCGCAGGCACCCCATCTGCACTATGAGTTTTTGCTAAACGGTGTTCATCGCAATCCACGTACGGTCGCATTGCCTAAAGCGGACCCGCTTGGTAAAACCCAGTTAGCTGAGTTCCAGCAATTGGCTGCACCGGTACTTTCAGAATTGAGCCGTCTTGAGTCTGCTTCCGTGTATGCCACTGCGGCGAGTAGCCCGTGAGCCAGGAACTCATTATCGGAATGTTATCCGGCACCAGCCGCGACGGGGTAGATGCCGTGCTGGTCAGTTTCAGCAATGGCGCAATGGAGATATTGCATGCCCTGTGCACACCCTACCCGGTTGCGATCAAGCAGACACTTGATCAATTACTCGAAACCGGCGCCCCGCCGGCTCGACAGGCTGTAGAACTTCTCGATGAAAACCTCGCTTACTTCTTTGCCCGTGCCGCGCAGAACCTGGTACGTGAGAGTGGTTTGGAAATGCATGATATACGGGCGATAGGCTCACATGGCCAGAATGTCTGGCACCAACCCGGCGGTGAAAACCCCTTAACCATCCAGCTTGGGAGAGGCGATCTGATCGCCAGGAACACGGGTACAACGGTGGTCAATGACTTTCGGAGTGCGGACGTAAAGGCCGGTGGACAGGGTGCACCATTGGCACCTTTGCTGCACCGTGGTCTGTTTCACAATGACTCGGAGAACCGCGCCGTTGTGAACATCGGCGGTATAGCCAACCTGACTATTTTGCCTGCCGACGGGCCCGTAACCGGCCATGACTGCGGCCCGGGTAACTGCCTGATGGATGGCTGGACCCGGCGTCAGTTGCAAAAGGACCATGATGACAATGGTCGTTGGGCCGCCAAAGGTGAACTGGACACCGGGCTATTGAGCCGCATGCTGGAAGATACCTATTTCAGACAAGCAGCACCCAAGAGCACCGGCCTGGAATACTTCAGCATGTCCTGGCTTGAGAAAATGCTGGGTGAAACACCACCGGCTGCGGTCAATGTTCAAACCACGCTGGCAGAATTAAGCGCGCAAGGCATCGCCGACAGCCTGGCGGTAGCGGGTTTACCGGACCGGCTGCTGGTATGTGGTGGCGGTGTGCACAATGCCTTCCTGATGCAAAGACTGGTAACGGCTCTACCGGGCGTAGAAGTAGAATCGACCGCGAAACACGGTACAGACCCCGACTGGGTAGAGGGATTATTATTCGCCTGGCTGGCGCGTGAAAGGCTGTATGAGCGGGCCCAGGACACGGCAGCCATTACAGGTTCAAATCACCCTGTTTTGATGGGTGTTATCCACCAGCCCTGAGAAACCGGCTTGTCAGCGTTTAATTTGAAGATAATTGAGTGGCAACCGGCTCACCGCGTCTCAACGTGTAGCTTGCACGGGCCTGCAATGACCCATAACTGGTCTTGCCACCATCCACCCAGTGTACCGTGACGTTTTTGACTGACACCTCATCTCCAATCCCGAAATGCAGCACACCGTCGTTACTGGCCAGGTAGCTCGATGCGCGATTGACTGTGCGCCATTGCACACGGTCGCCATGTGTCACTTCAACACGGGCACCGCTGGCTTCATTGCCTGCCATTTCGAGTACCTCGAGCGCCAACCAGCCACCCCTGGCACCCATCACGTTATGCAGCAACCGGGCGCGGCCGCCGTTATTAACAAGCGCCGCATCGATACCGCCATCCCGATCGTAGTCGGCAAAGGCGACAGCCCGTGTATTGTCGATAAGTTGCTGCACTGTTCCGCCACCGGGCTCAACAAGTTCAAATTGAATCCCTCCGAGGCCCCGGAACAGCTGATTGGGCTCGGAAAACGGTGTTTCTGCCGGCAGTCCCCGGCCAACCCGGCCGTTGCCGACATACAGGTCCAGTTGTCCATCATTATCGAAGTCGGCGAAACCGGTACCAAATCCTGTTAAGGCCACGCTTGCTGCGGCCAGCCCTGTCGTGGCCGTTACGTCCTCGAAAATTCCGCCCTCGTTCAGATACAGCGTATTGGTCTCTCCACGCAGGTGTGTCACGAACAGGTCGAGGTCACCGTCGTTCTCGAGATCGGCGATGGCGATACCCATACCCGCCTCCGCCGTACCGCTGAGGTTGACTGCCGTACCCGTAATCAATCCGCGATCTTCGAAGCCACCATCACCTGTATTGATCCACAGCTGGTTCGGCATCCCGTCGTTGGCCACGTAAAGATCCGGCCAGCCATCGGTGTTGAAGTCGCCCGGGACCACACCCAATCCATAACCGCGGGCTTTCCAGATACCCGTTGACTGCGTCACGTCAACAAAATGATCGCCTTCGTTGCGGTAGAGCACGTCTGCCGCCGGTGCGTTAAAGTGACGTGGGTGGCAATAGTCACGCTCAGCGCCGCCGGAGAAGCACTCGAGTTCCCGTTCCGAAGACCAGTTCACGTAGTTGGTTACAAACAGGTCGAGGTC
>Ga0316201_10000247_pt1 | contig 27771 bp, 19 predicted proteins | sample CS6wburrow_MG_FD_204516 | JGI IMG/M metagenome (GOLD analysis project Ga0316201, IMG submission 204516) | Coastal sediment microbial communities from Delaware Bay, Delaware, United States - CS-6 worm burrow | ecosystem: Environmental > Aquatic > Marine > Coastal > Sediment | place: USA...
GTCTGCGCAGCTTTCGTTTATGGATCCATTGACTCAGGCAAGTCTCGGTGCGGCCGCGGCCGCGCTCATCAGTCGTCGTAGCAATGTTCGTTTGGCCATTGCTGTGGGTGCGCTGGCTGGTGCCGCTCCTGATCTCGATGTCTTTATTCATTCAGAGAGTGATCCGCTGCTGGCCTTGGAGTACCATCGGCACTTCACCCACTCGCTGCTTTTTGCGCCGATTATCGGCCTGTTGGTTGCGGCACTTTTTAAAGCTATCTTCTACCGCAAAGATTGGCCGTTTCGGGATTTGGCTCTCTTTGGTATGCTAGGAGCCTTATCGCATGGCTTGCTCGATGCCTGTACTAGCTACGGAACGCTCCTCTATCTGCCATTCAGTTCGCATCGGGAATCGTGGGACATTATCTCAATTATCGATCCGGTTTTCACCCTTCCATTGTTTTTTCTCACTCTGGTTGCTTTTGCCTTGGGGCGGCCTCGATTCGTTAAAGGAGCTCTGGTCTTCTGTTTGCTCTACCTTGGTTTTGGTCTGTATCAGCGGGAGCAGGCTGAGCAGTTTGCCCACTCCCTAGCAGAAAGCCGAGGGCACGTGCCGATCGAGCTAACTGTTCGCCCGTCCTTCGCCAACACCCTTCTCTGGCGCATTATCTATCGACATGAGAGTCGCTATTACGTCGATGCCGTTTCACTTTTGCCTGGAAAACCACCGCAGCAATATGCGGGGCAGTCTGTTGATGCGTTTACTGAAGCACAGTCAGAGGCAATGCTTCCCGAGGGCTCCGTTCTCGCGTCCGATGTGGCGCGCTTCCGTTTCTTTTCCCAAGGGTATCTCTACCGTCATCCGGACGATCCCGCGGTCGTCGGCGATTTGCGTTACGCCATGTTCCCTGACTCCATTGAGCCGCTTTGGGGCATTTATCTGAACCCAAAGCAATCGGATCGGCATACGGATTTGGTCTATTTTCGTGAGCCTTCACAGCGATCCTTCGATCGTCTCTGGAGTATGGTGCAGGGAATCTCCGCGGCCAACTTGGCCGTGTCTGAGAATTGACATCCGGTAAGGGCTTCGAGCCGAGTTACTGCGGATTCGTTTTCTTCAAGGCTCTAGAACGAGCGCTCCAGACTTAGCGTGTGCATCTCCAAACCGGGGTTTGGGTCGCGGAGGTTGGCATTCGAAGTGTGTTGGAAGCGGTAGCCGAGAGTCCAATTTTCGTAGGTGTTCCAATTCAGGCCAATGCTACTGGTAAAGTGTATGTTGCCGCCAAGGTCATACTGGTCGAAAGTCGCTTGCGAGTAGAGGGTCGGTCCCGAACTGAGGATAAAGCTGACCGGAAAGTCGTCAGCGCTCACTTCCAGTACCGGAGCGAAGCGCACATACGCTGCGGTTTCACCCTCCCCGGTCAGTACGCCGATCGCGGTTTCAAGTTGCAAGTCGGCGTTTAAATTCTCCGTGAGTTCCCAAGACCACAGAGATTCGCTGGTTCCGTAGAGTTCGTAACTGCTTAGATTTACACTGCTTTCCGTGTCCACGCCGATCCGCAAGCCTGCATTGGAAAAGAAGCCATCTCCACTTTCAGCCAAGAGTGGGGTTGAGATGAGAGCCAGGATGAGGATCGAGAGGATTTGATTTTTCATGTTTAGGCTAACTTTAGACAATATCGGGCAAATGTAGAGCAAAGAGTGGTTAGTTTACTTTTATTCATGCCACAGTAAACCTCAAGCTCGCTAAGTGTTCGATTTCTATTGACCTCACCAATTCGAATAATTTGCTCATCGGCTTCCCAAGGAGAGGTGACAGAGTGGCCGATTGTGCATCCCTGGAAAGGATGTGTACTGGAAACGGTACCGAGGGTTCGAATCCCTCCCTCTCCGCCACTTACCGGGACGCTTTCAAGATGTGGACGTGGACAAGAGTGTCCACGCTCCTTTCTCTTTTTGCCGTAGTGTTGCCAATGTGGACGGGTCTTCTATTGATGTTTTGAAGAAGTCGCCTAGTTTTCGTGATCTTACGTATGTCCCAAGCCAGCCCGATTATCGTCTTTGGAGAAGTACTCTACGATTGCTTTTCGGATGGCCGGCGTGTGCTTGGTGGTGCGCCCTTTAATGTGGCTTGGAGTTTAGGCGGTTTTGGGTGCACGCCTCTTTTTATCAGCGCAGTGGGCGACGATGCCGATGGTGCGGAAATTAGGAAGCGGATGAAGTTATGGGGGCTGTCCACACGTGGACTACAAATCGACTCGGAGCATGCCACGGGCGTCGTAGAGGTGACGATTCAGGATGACGAGCCGTCCTATGACATTTGCGCCCCTCGCGCATGGGATACGATTCAAGACGAGGGCTATATTGCGACAGAGTTTATCTACCATGGTTTGCTTGCGCTACGAAGTGAAACCAACCGCCGAACCTTGGAAGGCTTGGTCGAGCGGTCTGCCGGAAAACGTTTTTTTGATATCAATCTGCGTCCGCCGTACGTTTCTATGAATGTACTGAAGAAATGGATACAGGGTGTGAACTGGCTGAAACTCAACATCCACGAGTTGGAGGAGTTGCTTGGAGTGGAGGGTATTAATTTTTCCGAGTGCGCGCCCTACTTGGATCACTTGCGTGAAACTTATTCGGTAGAAAATGTGTTAGTCACTGGTGGCGATCAAGGCGCGATCATTCGGGGCCTTGCTGGGTATGCATGCTGTACGCCCGCTCTTGTTCCGAAGCAGATGATTGATACGGTCGGTGCGGGTGATGCCTTTTCGGCATGTGCGATTCGCGGCATTCTGTCGGGCATGCCTGTTGTCGAAATCGTCAAACAGGCATGCCTCTTTGCCTCCCGAGTTTGCGCGATACAAGGTGCCACCTCGATGGATCAAGACTTTTACCGGATCTGAACCAGTGGAGGTTTTTTGCCAGCCTAGACTGCGCTTTCGGAGGCGTCTTTACGCCTTACGTCGTTGCCGAACCGCGTGGGCGAGGGTTTCGAGGATCGCTTCGGTCGCGGGAAAATCGATGCAGCCATCGGTGATGCTTTGGCCATACACATTATCGGTACCGACCTCATAGTCTTGGCGTCCGGCGACGAGGTGGCTTTCCAGCATGACGCCGGCGATTCCTTTTTGGCCGCTGGCGATTTGGTTGGCTAACACCTGAGCGACTTCAGTTTGCCGAGTGTAGTCTTTGTTGCTGTTACCATGGCTGCAATCGACGACCAGATAGGGGGGCAGTTTGACCGCCTCGAGTTGCTCGAGGATGGGGTCAATGTCCTTGGCTTCGTAGTTTGGCCCGGTGCGGTTGCCGCCGCGCAGAATCAGGTGGGCGGAAGGGTTGCCGGTGGTTTGAAAGATCGCGGTTACACCTTGTTTGGTGACGGAGGGAAACCAGTGCGGTTGCTGCGCGGAGCGTACGGCGTCGATCGCGATTTGCACGTTGCCGCTGGTGCCGTTTTTAAAGCCGACGGGCATGGAGAGGCCGGAAGCGAGTTCGCGGTGAACTTGGCTCTCCGTCGTGCGGGCGCCAATTGCGGACCAAGCAATGGCATCGGCGATAAATTGCGGAATGATGGTATCGAGAAACTCCGCTCCGGTGGGAAGGCCGAGCTCACAAATATCGATCAGCAGGCGGCGACCGATGCGCAGGCCTTTGTTGATCCCGAAACTTCCGTCGATGTTAGGATCATTGATCAGACCCTTCCAGCCTACGACGGTGCGCGGCTTTTCAAAGTAAACCCGCATGATAATCTGGAGGTCGGCTTTGTATTTCTCGGCCAGTGGGAGTAAACGACGTGCGTATTCCAGTGCCGCCTCTGTGTCGTGAATCGAGCAAGGACCGACAACGACGATGAGACGGTCGTCTTGGCCGTTGAGGATGGCTTCACTCTCGGCCCGGCCTTGATCGACAATCGCAGTTGCTTTGTCGGTCAGTGGAATTTCTTCAATCAGAATTGCGGGCGGAAGCAGTGGGCGCATTCCAGCAATTCGGGTATCATCGTGTGGTGTGAGCATTATAAGACTGGAAGTTGGAAGTAAAAAGGGAGTGAGTTTCAGCTTACTGGGGCAGGACGTCTGAATGGCTCATGATGAAAAGCATGAGCAGACTGAAGGCATTGAAGAAGCCGTGAAAACAAATCGAGACGAGGATGCTGCCGGATTTTTCGTAAACGCGGGCAAGCAGCACACCGACGAGGATGAGTGGGACGAAAGACAACAGGTTGCCATGCATGGAAGCGAAAATAACCGCGCTGATTCCTTGCGCGGGTAGGTAGGTCATTTTGCTTTTGAAGAAGCGATAGATGCAACCACGGAAGATTAGCTCCTCGACGAGTGGGGCGAGGACTACGGCAAAGAGGATCAAGAGGCCGATCGCGACTGGGTCGCCGCCAGCTTGAAAGAGGGTGATGAGCTCCTGTGGCTCAAACTCATCAATCAGTCCGAGGGCTTGAAGGATGCTGAGAATTTGCGTCCAGAAGAACGTAACAATCCAGATGATCGGCAAAAACCGTAGGAAAAATGGAGCGGCATAGCGCAGCGCGGCTCCGAGGGAAAAATTGCTGGTGTTGAGGCGGCTGGCATATTGCCCAGGAAAGAAACGTCGGGCGCAGTAAAACACGGCGAGAAGCGGAATCTGCAGTAGCAACACCGCGCCGACCGCTAACCATGGTGTGAGCTCTCCGTCATTGGCATCAAGGGTGTCTGCAAGAAAGAGGAAGCCAAAGTTTTGTACGAGTACGACCGCGAAAATCGTTGCGCAGATAAAGATGCCGAAGTTGACCCAACCAATCGGCCAGGAGGGTGCGCCGGCGTCAGGCATCAAACTGAGGCGAGGTGCCTGAATCCGCTGTATCCAGAGAAACGCGCTGCTACCCAGTACCGCTAGAATTACCAAGGTTGCAATGATGGCTGGGACGTCGAGCTCTTCAGTCATTTAGAAAAGGGAACAGATTAAAAAGGACGGGGAGGTGAAGACGCTCCCTGTTTGAACTGCGCAGATTCACCGCATGAAGGGAGGTCGAGGGGTAAACCCTCTCCTACAGTCGACCGCTTGTTTGAAACGCAGGGTGCCATCAAATTGAATATCACCCGTCTTAGGCCGTAATGCAGGTTCCATCAAAAACCTGTTTGCCGCCGACATAGGTGGCTTTGACTTTACCCTTTAGGGTTTTTCCATGCCAAGGACAGTTGCGGGATTTGCTGAAGAACTTTTCCGCATCGACGGTCCATTCTTCTTCGGGATCGAAGAGGCAGATGTCGGCATTGGCTCCCGCGCTGAGTGTCCCGGCATCGAGCTTGCAGAGCTCCGCGCCTTTGTGTGTCATGAGCGCAATCACTTCGTTGAGGGAGAGGCGCTTGCTGTGGTATAAGCTGACGAGGCTGCTAGCCAGTGAGTTTTCCAAGCCGATAATGCCGAACGGTGCCGCGTCAAACTCGCGATCCTTTTCGGTCGGCGTGTGTGGGGCATGGTCAGTTGCAATGCACTCGAGTGTGCCGTCGCAGAGACCGACAATAAGTGCCTCGCGATCGGCATCGGTACGCAGTGGCGGATTCATTTTAAAGCCCGTGTTGTAGTCGCCGATGTCGGCATCGGTAAACTCAATGTGGTGTGGGCTGGCTTCGCCGCTGACAGGGGCGCCGCGCTCCTTGGCCCGGCGTAAGATGTCGACCGAGGCAGCCGAGCTCACGTGCTGCATGTGGATGTGGGCACCGGTGGTTTCGGCGAGGAGAACGTTGCGGGCGACGATAATGTCTTCCGCAGCTTTCGGCCAACCGCGCAGACCGAGGCGGACCGACCATTCACCTTCATTCATGACTGCGCCTTCGGTGAGGCTTGCGTCCTGGCAGTGGTCCATGATCGGAAGATCAAACATTTTCGCATACTCGACGGCGCGGCGCATGATCTCGTTGCTCTGCACGCATTTGCCATCATCGGTCACTGCAACCACTCCGGCGGCTTTGAGCTGACCAGTCGGAGCGAGGCGCTCGCCATCCATCCCAATCGTCAGGCAACCGGTGGGGTAGACGCGAACGACTGCCTCACGTTGAACTTTGTCCATGATGCGCTGAATCGTTCCCGCATTGTCGCAGACGGGGTTGGTGTTCGGCATACAGACAACCGTGGTAAAGCCACCCGCGGCGGCTGCTTCCGACCCGGTGCGGATATTTTCCTTATGTGTTTGGCCGGGATCGCGGAAATGCACATGGATGTCGACGAGTCCCGGAGCGACGACGAGGCCTGTGGCGTCGACTTTGGTGGCGTCTTGTTTTTGTGCGTCGGTCAAGCTGTCGACGAGTTTGCCGTCGATAGCATAAATGTCGCCGATCGCGTCGCGTTTATTTGCAGGGTCGATAACTCGACCGCCGGTAATCCAAAGGGTTTTGCTCATGTAAGAAGTGGGAAGATGCTAAAAAGTGGGAAAGTTGTCTAGGGGAGCTCAATCGGAATCGATTTATGGAAGCAGTGGCAGAGATGAAGAATCGCCATACGGACGACGATGCCGTTGGTCACTTGTTGGAGGATGACGGAGCGGTCAGAGTCGGCCACTTCGGAGTCGATTTCGACGCCGCGGTTGATTGGACCCGGGTGCATGATGATGGCTTCCGGCTTAAGCCAAGCGGCGCGCTCTTTGTTGAGCCCGAACATGCTGGTGTATTCTCCCAGCGAAGGGAAGTGAGTCGAAGTCTGTCGTTCGTGTTGTATGCGGAGCAACATGACGGCGTCGGCATCTTCCAGCGCTTCACGGAGATTGTGGCAGACGGTGGCTCCCATGGCTTCGAAGTCTTTCGGCACAAGCGTGCTGGGGCCGGCGATGGTGACTTGGGCACCCAGTTTCTGGAGGCAGATGATATTCGAGCGCGCCACGCGACTGAAGAGAATGTCGCCGAGGATGGTGACTTTCTTTCCGTCGAGACTGCCAAATTTTTCGAGCAGGGTAAACGAGTCGAGTAGAGCTTGAGTGGGGTGGGCATGCGAACCGTCGCCGGCGTTGATGACCGGGATATCCACTACCTTGCTCAGATAGTTTGCTGCGCCCGAAGCGGAGTGGCGCATGATGATCATGTCGGCTTTTAGCGCGGCCATATTTTGGGCCGTGTCGCGGAGCGTCTCGCCCTTAGTCAAGCTGCTGGCGTCGCCTGTCACTGTGATCGTATCCGCACTCAATCGACTGGCGGCGACTTCGAAGGCAAGTCGTGTGCGGGTACTGGGCTCAAGAAAGAGATTTACGATCGTTCGCCCGTTCAGGTAGGGCTGCTTGTTATCGTCCGCTTCCATCGCTTTTTTGAAAGCGGTAGCGGCATTAAAGATCGTTTCAATCTCCGCACGGGAGAGTGAGCCGACTTCGATCAGGTCTTTTCGGTTCCAGGATAGGCGTGTGCTCATGTGTATGTAGGTGGTGCTGGGGGCTTTAAAGATGCCCTTCACCGAAAACCGAAATGTGTCTCGGAAAAAGAAAAGGGCAACGAGAAATCGTGATAAATACAGGGGGAGGGTGAAGCTATGCGCTTATTCGAGTCATGGCTTTGCTGACGCTGACACGAGCGCTCGAAATGCTTCGGACTGTGTGTGCTGTGATTGAAATCATAAGGGATTAATCGATCATAAGCATTGACATCCCTATTTTTGTGACTTTGATTAATCAAAATATGAAATTTGATGATTCTTTATTAGGTGCATTAAGTGCGCTTGTCGTAACGTTTTTACTGGTCGGTTGTGGGCCCAAAGAAACAGCTTCCTCCTTGGAAGGTGAGGTCGCAGGGCCCTATAAAGTGGTTTGTACCGTGGGGATGATTACCGATATCGTACGCAACGTTGCGGGCGACTATGCGGAGGTTGAAGGTATCATCGGCGAAGGCGTCGACCCGCACCTCTATAAGCCGACACGTGGTGACGTCGTGAAACTCAGTGGTGCGGACGTGGTGTTTTACAACGGATTACTTCTCGAAGGTAAGATGACCGACGTGCTCGTGCGCGTGGCGACCAGTGGTAAGCCAGTGACAGCGGTGACGGAAGCGATTCTGGAACGCTCCGGCTATCTCATGGAAAAGGATGATGGTTCGGAGTATACCGATCCACACGTTTGGATGGATGTTGCCGGTTGGATTCAGGCAGTACCTGTGATTTCGGAAACATTGGCCGCCTACGATCTACCTCGTGCTGCTGAATACCGTGCCAATGCAATGGCCTATGTGGAGGAGCTCATGGCTCTGGATGCCTACGCACATCGAGTGCTTTCCACGATTCCGGAGGACCAGCGAGTGCTCGTTACTGCGCATGACGCTTTCAATTATATGGGACGCGCTTACGGAATCGATGTGCGAGGCATTCAGGGGGTCAGTACCGAGTCCGAAGCGGGCGTACGCGATCTCGAAGATCTGGTCGATTTTATCGTAGAGAAAAAGATTCCCGCCGTCTTCGTTGAAACTTCTGTGGCGGATAAGAACGTCCGCGCACTGGTCGAAGGCGCACGCGCTCGTGGACATGAAGTGATTATCGGGGGCTCCTTATTCTCCGATGCAATGGGGCAACACGGAACCTACGAAGGTACTTATATCGGAATGATTGACCACAACGTCACGGTCATTACCAATGCCCTCGGGGGGATTGCCTCGGGCTTTTTGAAGGAATGATTTTCTTATGAACGCCGTATCCAAACAATCCCTGCATATTAATGGAGAAATTGTTTCGCCGAAGTCGATGCCTTTGGTTGTCCGTGACTTAACGGTGGCTTACCATCGAAAGCCAGTGATTTGGGATATTGAATTGGCCATCCCCGAGGGTAAGTTGGTCAGCATCGTTGGTCCCAATGGAGCGGGGAAGAGTACTTTAATTAAAGCCTGCCTCGATTTGATTCCCCGCACATCGGGTGAGGTTTCGATTTACGGAGAACCTTACATCAAGGAGCGAAAAAGAGTCGGTTATGTTCCGCAGCGGGAAAGTGTGGATTGGGACTTTCCGGTCAGCGCGCTCGACGTGGTTGCGATGGGCACCTACGGTAAGCTCGGATGGTTTCGTCGGGTGAACAAGCGCTCGAAGGCCTTATCCATGCAGGCGCTCGAACGGGTGGGGCTGGCCGACTACGCGCACCGGCAGATCAGCCAACTCTCAGGTGGTCAGCAACAGCGCACATTCCTTGCCCGTGCGCTGGTTCAGGATGCGGATATTTATTTCATGGATGAGCCTTTTGCCGCGGTTGATGCCGCGACCGAGCGTGCGATTGTCGACCTGCTTAAAGAGCTTCAAAAGCGCGGTAAAACAGTCCTCGTCGTGCACCACGATTTGGCGACCGTGCCGCAGTATTTTGATTGGACTGTTTTGCTCAACATGCGCGTCGTGGCAGCGGGTCCGACGGCAGAAGTGTTTACTCAGGAAAATTTACATAAGACCTATGGTGGTAAGCTGACCCTACTCAGCCAAGCCGCCGAAGAACTGGTCAAGTCGAGCTGATACAATTTTCGAACATCGTACCCCTGACTCCGCCCCGTGCCTGATTTATCCGACATCTGGAATGTTCTCATTCTCCGTGATTATAATACGCGGTTGGTTGTGGTCTGTACGATGTTGTTGGGTTGCGCCTGTGGCCTGATGGGGGGCTTTTTGCTTTTAAGGAAGCGTTCTCTGATGGGTGACACCCTCTCTCACGCGACTTTGCCGGGTGTTGGTTTAGCTTTTATGTTTGCGGTATGGCTCGGTGGAGATGGCAAGTCCTTGCCGATTCTTTTGACTGGCGCCGCCCTTACCGGAGTGATCGGTTGCGCGATGGTCTTGTTCATTCGAAACAACACGCGGATCAAAGACGACGCGGCTATGGGTATCGTGCTTAGTGTCTTTTTTGGAGCGGGGGTTGCGGTACTCGGTTTGATCCAGACGATGCCCGAGGGCAGTGCGGCGGGACTGGAGTCGTTTATCTACGGCAAGACTGCTTCGATGGTGATGAGTGATTTCAAAATCCTCACGCTGGTGACAGGCTGTGTGCTCACGGTTTCGCTGCTCTTGTTTAAAGAGTTTCGTTTACTCTGTTTCGACGAGGCCTTCGCTGCGTCGCAGGGCTGGCCGATACGCCTACTCGATGTGTTCTTTTTGGCTTTGGTCACTGCGGTTACGGTGGCCGGCTTGCAGGCGGTGGGCTTGATTTTAATTATCGCGTTTCTCATTACGCCGGCCGCTGCCGCACGTTTTTGGACGAACCAATTGGATCGTATGCTCGTGCTCTCGGCCGTGATCGGCGGAGCGAGTGGGTGGCTCGGAGCCAGTATCAGTGCGTTTTTTCCGCGCATGCCGGCAGGTGCTTTGATCGTGCTCGTTGCAGCTCTGTGTTTTTTATTCAGTCTCTTTTTCGGAACGGCGCGCGGTGTATTTATACGTCTCTACAGACAAGTGAACCTGAAGCGTCGAATGGGGCGGCAACATTTGCTGCGTGCGCTTTATGAGATTCTCGAAGCCGAAGCAAAACGTAGCGGAAAGCCGGAAGGTATTGAAATTGAACCCGTCCCGTTTCGTCTTGTGCGGGGGCGTCGAACCTGGAGTGATCATCAGCTGAGAAAGTATTTTCGGCAGTCATTTCGCGATGGTTTGGTGGAGAAAAGCACTGCCGATGACGAAATTGTATTAACCGAATCCGGTTTAGTCGAGGCGGCTAAGATGACGCGGAATCACCGCCTATGGGAATTGTATCTTATCGAATATGCCGATGTCGCTACCAGTCGGGTGGATCGCGATGCTGATATGGTTGAGCACATTCTCGGCGAAAAGATGGTCGCTGGCCTCGAAGCGAAACTACAAACTTATCGAAACGTCGGGCGCAGTCTTGTGCCCGAAAGTCCGCACCCGATCAATCCGATGGATTGAGATTCGAGCAGGCCTGATCGCTGACGATTAACCGCTAACTTTGAAGAGTATAAATTTAATGAAATATGTGAATCCAGATATGAGCTACCCGCTAGTATTGATGACTTGTTAAACCCATGGAATGGTTCGCAATAGATACTTGGATTGTGGTCATCGGCGTGTTGGCCGCTGTGGCCTGTGCGTTGTTAGGGAACTTCCTAGTGCTGCGTAAAATGAGTATGATGGGTGATGCGATCAGCCATGCGGTTTTGCCGGGCTTGGCGATTGCTTTTCTCGTTACCGGAGCGCGGGCGAGTTTGACGATGTTCATCGGCGCGGCCGTGGTCGGTGTCTTGACCGCGGTCTTCACACAGTGGGTCAGCCGTTTTGGAAAAGTTGATGAGGGGGCATCAATGGGGATTGTTTTTACGACGCTCTTCGCGGCCGGACTTTTACTGATTGTGCAAGCTGCCGATCATGTGGATTTGGATCCGAGTTGTGTGCTTTACGGCGCGATTGAATTGACCCCGCTCGATGTGGTCTGGAAACCGCAATGGTTTGGCACGGTTTTCGAGGTGCCGCGGGCGGCGCTGGTTTTGGGGGCTGCGGTGATGGTGAATTTATTCTTTGTGATTTTGTTTTTTAAAGAGTTACGCATTTCATCCTTTGATCCTGAACTCGCGAGCACGATGGGAATCAATGCCAATGTGATGCATTATTTACTCATGACACTGGTTGCCGTCACCACAGTGGCAGCCTTCGAGGCGGTCGGTAGTATCATCGTGATCGCGATGCTGATCGTACCAGCCGCGGCCGCGCATTTGCTGACGGATCGTCTTTGGCTGATGGTTTTACTGAGCACCGTTCTCGCGGCGATTTCAGCCGTCTTCGGACACTTAAGTGCGTTGATCGTGCCGACTTGGTTTGGCTTTACCGATACCTCCACTTCAGGGATGATGGCTGTTATGGCGGGCGTGATCTTTGCCCTCGTCGCGCTTGTTGCTCCGCGCCACGGAATCTTGGTGAAGAAGTTCCGGAGGGTGGAGACAGTGGCGAACCCTTGACAGGTTGGCCTAACTGAAACTTGTATTCAATTTAGTGATTCGTAAAATATCAGTCATCTGGCTTGTTGGTCTGTTTTCCTGGAACGTTGTCTTCGGTGCGTTTGGTGGGCTGCTGCTATGTCTGCATCAGGATAGTACGATGCATCTAGATGCTGAGCCTGATCTTGGTTCAGATTGTTGCATGGAAGAAGCTGCGGAGACGGAAGCCTGCATTTCTGAAGGGGAAGCCTGCGTTGATATTGAACTCAGTGCTGAAGTTTTACCGCACTCGAGGCCCGATGAAGTTCGATCGCTGATAACATACGCTCCGGTTTTTGAAGTGGTTGCTGAAGTTTACGAACCAGTTTTTACTTTGAGAGAAGTTGCTGGTATCGTGCAGTTGCGTGCCCCGCCGGATTTGCGGGCCACGAGTGTTCTGGTCGCGCAGACGATAAACTTGCGCGTCTGATCTCCTGATAAAGTTTGTAGAGGCAAGTGCTTCCCGAGGGGAAGTGTTGCCTTTCTGGAGTCGTCCATTGAGTGGCGCTCCTTGCGCTTAACTTTTATCAGGATTTTTCATGTATCGATTTTCTAAACGTAAACAAATTTTATCCATTCTGATCGTTTTTCCTTTTGCCGCACTGCGGGTACAAGGGGGCGATCTGAAAGCGCCGGCACGGGTCAGCTATAAAGCCGCGCTGGAGCGCGCGATCACAAGCGACCCCAACTTACTTGGATTCGATGCCGAGTTGGAAGCGGCGGAAGGACAGGTGGAGCAAGCCAACCTTCGCCCTAATCCTGTCATCACGGGTGAGGTGGAAAATTTTCTCGGTACGGGGCCGTTTCGCGATGAGCAGGGCATGGAGCTCACGCTCGGCATCACTCAGCTTATTGAAACCTGCGGTAAGCGCGCCAAGCGCACGGAGTTGGGGCGTACGCAACGCAAGCTCGTCGAATGGGATCGTGAGTTGCGGATCGGAGTCATCGCCTCAGAAGTTCGTGCTGCATTTGTCGATGTCTTGATTGCTCAAGAGACGCTGCGATTGCGCGAGGAGCAACTCGAGCTCGCTGAACGTAGCGAGGGTGAAACGGCGCGTTTGGTGCAGGCCGCTCGTTCCGCTCAAGTCGAGTTGACTCGGGCGCAGTTAGCCGTTCATCAACAGCATTTTGAACTGGGACGGGCGCGTCGTGAGTTGATTGCCGCCCGTGGGCGTTTGTCCTTGTTCTGGGGCGATTCGATAGAAACAGACTACGCCGTGGTCGGCTCACTTGAGCTGGAGGCGCAACTGCCTGAATTGTCCCAGCTCACGGCGCTTCTTCCGGGGAGTGTATCCCTCGCTCGACATGATGGGCATGTTCGTAGTCGTGAAGCCTCGCTGGCTCTTGAAAAAGCCAAAGCCAGCCCGGATTTTGAAATCTTCGGTGGGGGGCGGTACTTTAACGAGGACGGGGGCGAGTCTACCTTTGTCGTTGGAGTTGATATTCCGTGGCCGCTCTTTGATCAGAATCAGGGCAACATTCGCACGGCACGGGCTAGGCTCCGTTCGGTTGAATACGAACGCACGGCGAATCATCGGGAACTTCTCGCCTCGTTAACCGATGCCTATTTCGAAATCACGGATGGCTATGAAGATGCGCAGAGCATTCAGCGAGCGCTTCTCCCTGTAGCTGAAAAGAGCTTAGCCGAAGCCGAAGCTGGCTATGAAAGAGGCCAATTTACGCTACTCTCGGTTCTCGAAAGTCGAGCCGCGCTCTTTGAAATTCGCGAGGCCTACCTCGATGCACTCGCTCGCTATGCCGTTGCTCAATCTCGGATCGAAGCGCTGACCCGCCCCGTGACATTTAAATAATAACCGATCTATTTCACATTAATCATCATGAACTTTTTCATCTTTAAGAATTTAAAAAACAATAAGCCTGCCATCTTGTTCTGCTGCGCTTTTAGTCTCTTTCTCGGGCTTCCTGAGCAGGTCCATGCACAATCGCATGAGGGGCACGACCATGGGCACGAAGGCCATGCGCACCACGAGGAAGTCATACCTACCATACACGATGACCATCATGATCACGAAGGTCACGAGCATCGAAATGAAGCCGAGCACGACGATCATACTGGCCACGAGGAGGCGGGTGCTTTGCGAGTCGCTCCCGAAGTGCTGCGCGAGTTTGATATTACCCTTGGGGTCGCCGAGGCAGGCGTCCTTCACGAGGAAGTGGTCTTGCCTGGTGAGATTCAGTTTAACCGCGAGCAACTCGCGTATGTGACTCCACGCTATGCGGGCACTGTGCTGAGGATTAAAGCACGTTTAGCCGACCGAGTGAAAAAAGGGCAAGTTATCGCGACGCTCGAAAGTACGGATACTCTGCGGCCTTTCGATGTGATTGCCCCTTTTGACGGCACCATCACGGACTACGATTTGACGCTGGGCCAAACCGTTGAAACCGGTGCGTCTCTTTTTACTGTGGCCGATCTCTCCTCCGTCTGGGCAGATTTGAGGATCTATCAGCGTGACATCGGGCGAATCGCCGAGGGGCAAAGTGTTCGGGTCGAAGGCGGACATGGTAGACTATCTTATCGTGGAAAAATATCTTATATCTCGCCGGTAATTGACGAACACACTCGCACCGGATTGGCACGTATCAACGTAACGAATACAAAAGAGCTGTGGAAGCCTGGGCAGTTTATCAAAGGTAGTGTCTCTATCGAGGAACATCAGGCAGGTATTCTTATTCCTCGAACCGCCGTACTGAATCACGAAGGAAAGACCGTCGTATTTATTCAAACTAAAGAAGGTTTCGAGCCGCGTCAGATTATAACTGGGGATCGCGACTCAGAGTTTATAGAAGTCGTTAGCGGTCTCCAGTCCGGTGATGTTATCGTAATACGCAATGCTATTTCGCTGAAAGCGGAACTAGGAAAAGCCTCTTTCGGCGGCCACGAAGGCCACGCGCATTAAGCGAAGCTCTTTGATCACTGAACCCGAACTTCTTTACCGTATGTTTCAAAAAATCATAGATACAGTCCTCCATAATAAGTTGGTGGTCGTGCTCTTTACTCTCGCCGTGATGGCGAGCGGATATTGGAGCTATCAGCAGTTGCCGGTGGATGCGTTTCCAGACGTTTCCCCTGTGCTTGTCCAAGTCTTCACTGTGACCGATGGCCTCGGCCCGGAGGAGGTGGAGAGGTTTGTTACCTTCCCAGTGGAAGCTGCCATGAGCGGGTTGCCCCGAGTCGATGAGATTCGATCAGTTTCTAATTTCGGACTCTCTGTTGTAAGTGTCTATTTTTCCGAGGGCACGGATATCTATTTCGCCCGTCAAGTTGTCGGCGAGCGCCTTTCCGAGGCACGTGAAGCGATCCCCGAAGGTTTTGGCGAACCGGAGATGGGGCCGATCTCAACTGGGCAGGGGCTCGTCCTCTACTATAACCTCCAAGATGAGGCTGGTACTTATTCGCTCGAAGAACTGCGCACCATGCAGGACTGGATTGTGAAATATCATTTGCAGACGGTTTCAGGTGTGACCGAGGTGCTCGGGATCGGCGGGTTCGTCAGGCAGTATCAAGTGAATATCGATCCGGATGCGTTGCTTCGCTATGACTTACAGCTTCACGGGGTGATCGAGCGAATTGAAGCGAATAACCAAAATGTCGGCGGTCAGTTTATCGAACGCAACGGTGAGATGTTTATCGTGCGCTCCGAAGGATTGGCTCAACGAATCGAGGATTTAGAAAGTATTGTGGTCGCGCACGAAGATGGCACGCCTGTCTTTTTAAGTGCGGTCGCCAATGTCGAGATTGGTGGGGAGGTTCGTCAGGGCCTTGAGACCATGAACGGGGAGGGCGAGGTCGTCTCGGGGATGGTGGTTAAACTTTACGGCACAAATGCATCGACCGTAATTGATGCGGTCGAGGCGAAGCTGATCGACATTCAAGCAGCGCTTCCCGAAGGCGTCATGATTAAGCCTTACTACGAGCAAAAGACGCTGGTTGAAAACTCGGTCAAAACTGTCACCTCGGCACTTGTGCAGGGCGTCGCTCTCGTCATGCTTGTGCTGTTGATCCTCGTCGGTGGATTTCGTCCTAGCGTGGTTGTTGCGCTTTCGATTCCATTCTCGGTTCTGTTCGCCACGACAGCCATGCATTACTTCGGAATCTCAGCGAACTTGATGTCGCTGGGTGGACTGGCTATCGCGATTGGTATGATGGTCGATGGCGCTATAGTCATGGTCGAAAATACGGACCGGGTGCTGCGTGCTTCCGACGGTTCGGAATTGAAGTCGAAAGTCATCGCACGGGCCTGCGGCGAAGTCGTGCAGCCACTCACTTTTTCTATCTTGATCGTTGTGCTCGTCTTTTTGCCGCTTTTCACTCTTCAGGGAGTGGAGGGTAAAACCTTCCGTCCGCTTGCTTACACGGTCGCGATCGCGATGCTTGGTTCATTACTCTATGCGGTTGTCGCGGCACCCGTCTATGCTTGGTTGTTTATGAAGACACCAAAGCGTCGATCGGATGACTGTTTGAATCCTTCGATTTCAACTAAACCGGAGGCGGATGCTTCCGTGGATTCGGCGCCCGATCCATCGAATGAAATCTGGGTCGTTCGTTTACTCCTTGCGATGTATCGCCCGATTGTAAGCTTCTTTGTTCGTGTTCGTTTCGCCGCGATTGCGGTCGCAGTTGTACTTTTAATTATTGGCGCGCTCGTCTTTCCGCGACTTGGTTCGGAGTTTACTCCACGCTTGGAAGAAGGTTCGATCATTGCGAATTTATCGATGGCACCCTCCGTTTCGCTCGAAGAAACGAAGCGCAATACGCTCATCGCCGAGCGCCGCATATTAAAAGTTCCGGAAGTAGTCTCGACCCATTCTCGTATCGGTCGTGGCGAAGTTGGTGCCCATGCTGATCCGATCAATTCGGTGCATATGATGGTTGTGCTTAAGCCGCAGGCCGAATGGCGCGCCGGAATGACGCAGTCGGATATCGAAAACGAAATGCGTGAAGTGCTCGAAGGCATGCCCGGTGTGCTCGCGAATATGACGCAGCCGATTCAGTTGACGGTCGATGAACTCGTCGGGGGATCCAAGGCCGAGCTCGCGATCAAACTCTTTGGCCCCGACCTCGATATTTTGAAGGCCAAAGCCGACGAAATCGCCGCAGTTGTTTCCGATGTCGCGGGTGCCGCTGATGTGCAACCCGGCCAGGTGACTGGCTCGCCACAGGTAGTGATTCGACCTGACCGTCAAGCCATCGCGCGCTACGGGCTTAATCTTGCCGAGGTACAGGAGTTGATCGAAGCCGCAGTGGGCGGCGTTTCCGCCGGGCAGATATTTGAAGGCGTGCAGCGCTATGATATCTATGTGCGTTACCGCGAGGATGCGCGTGATACAATCGAAGATATGCGACACTTGATTGTGCGCTCTCCTGGCGGTGCCCTGATTCCGCTTGATGAAATTGCCACGATTGAAGAGGTCGTGGGCCCTCGTCAAATTATTCGAGAAAACAATCAACGTTATATCGAGGTGCAGGCCAATGTGGTTGGTCGCGACATCGGCAGTTTCGTCGCCGAAGCTCAAGAGATGCTTGCTGTCAGCGTGGAGTTGCCTCCCGGATACGTTCTGACCTGGGGTGGGCAGTTCGAGCTCCAACAGCAAGCCAATCAGCGACTGCGACTCGTCGTCCCAGTCACGCTCGCGCTTATTGCGATCATGTTGTATCTCAGTTTCGGATCGATTCGAAATGCCGCGCTGATCCTGCTTAATATTCCGCTTGCCTTGGTCGGTGGGATCGTCGCGCTTTGGCTGACTGGAGAAAATCTCTCCGTTCCCGCCAGCGTCGGCTTTATTGCACTGTTCGGTATCGCGCTGGGTAATGGTATGGTACTTGTCAGCTATTTGAACCAATTGCTGCACGAGGGCTTAAGTGTTCATGAGGCGAGTATTCAAGGTGCCTGCTTGCGCTTGCGCCCCGTTTTGATGACTGCCGCGACGACCGCATTGGGGTTGATTCCACTCCTGCTTTCCAACGGCACTGGGAGTGAGGTTCAACGTCCGCTCGCCACTGTGGTGATTGGTGGACTCGTCTCATCGACGGTTCTCACGCTGCTCGTTATTCCGGCACTCTACAAATGGTTCCGTCTCGATCCAAAATGGAAAGCGTGATTGGATGTAATCTGGGCTGCTTTTCGTTTCTTAGGAAATATATTCATGATTGAATATTCTTGGCTTTTAAGTATATTTTAAATCCTGTGATTCAAAAAATCGCCCAGATTATGATGGTGCTCGCCATCGCCAATCCGCTGTGCTGTTGCTCTGCCGATTGGCTCTTAGTGGACGATTCGGTATCGCAGCAGATGAGTTCTTGCTGTGGTGGTGGGGAAGCGGCTGCAGCGGATGGTGCGCCCGTGAAGCAGGATCACGATCCAGAAAATTGCCCGCATCAAGCGAGCAAAGAGTACCAGCAAACGTCTTCGCATGAGGATGTGAAACTCGCTCATCTCGATCCGTCTTGGCTTCCAGTCCTTTTTGTTTTGTTTGAAGCGTACGAGGCGGATTCACATCGCGCGACAGTCTCTAAACTAACTGAATCCCGAGTTTCGGCGGCCGACCCGCCATCGTTTTCACAGGTGTACTGTGTCTATAGGATCTGATTGATCGAGTGCTCATCGCTGCGTGCATTGGACGCGCAGTTATATGTCTATCCGCGTGAACCGCTGCGTTCATTCGTTTTGCAGGCAACACTCAATCAATCATGATTCATGAACTCTTCTACTGTATTTTTCTATCGAGCTAGGTCGGCTCAGTTTATTGGCCTAGGTCTCTGCATCGCACTGCTGTCGTTTTCTTTTGTGGAGGCAAAGGCGCTTACCCTTGCGCAGGCGCAAGCCCGTGCCGAAGCATCGAATCCGGGGCTTAAGGCTCTCGCCGAACGCTACGAAGCCGCTACACAACGTATCCAGCAAAGCCGCGCTTTACCTGATCCGCGCTTGCAGGCGACCTACTTTGGTGAATCGATCCAAACACGGACAGGCCCACAGGAGGCGGCTTATTCTTTTAACCAGACCGTTCCTTGGCTGAGCAAGCTGGGGCGTCGCGAGGACTATGCCACAAGTGAAGCATCGGCGCTTGGGTTGACCTATCGAAATGCGGTTCTAAATCTCCGCCGCGATGTCGCACTGGCCTATTACGAGGCGGCCTATTTGAAGAAGGCGCTCGAATCGAGGCAGGCAAATCTTCAGCTCTTGAGCGATCTACAATCTATCGTGGAAGAACGTGTAAGCGGCGGTGGAGAGTTGAATCAGCTCTTACGGCTAAACGTCGAACTGGAGTGGAATGAGGACAAGCTGACAAATCTGGAGCAGCAACAGATCGTTCAGCGCGCCCGCTTGGCGGCGCTCGTGGCGGAGTCAGCCGTGACTGACGCAGCCTTGGACGCGCTCACGCCGAAGGTGTCCGTTGGTCAAGATACGATGCCAAATCTGAGCCGATTGGAACTGGCCATGCTGGCGAATAATCCCGAGTTACTGAGTCTCAAGCAAAGCATAGGAAGTGCGGAATTTCGCACTGAGCTGGCAAAGCTTGAACGATATCCGGATTTTACTCTCGGCCTCAATTATATCGATGTTGGTAGCCCGATTCTCGCGTCGACTCCGGATGCGGGCAAGGATCCTTGGGGTGTGTCGATTGCGATGAATCTTCCGATTTGGGAGGGAAAGAATCGAGCGGGAGTCCGTGAGGCGCAGGCCATGCAACGGAGTGCTGAGGCGATGTATCAGGATCGTGCCTTGCAGATGAAGGCTGCACTCAGCGGGGCGGTCGCGCGTCGTGACGAAGCGATTGGGCGTGTCGGACGGTATCGCGATAGTCTTTTGCCGCTTGCCGATCAAGCGCTGGAGAACACACGCAGCGGCTACGAGAGCGGTCGCCTGAGTGTTCTCGATATGATCGATAGTGAGCGCTCCATACTCGACCTTAAACTCACATACTGGCGTGCCGTATCCGACCTAAACCAAGCCGAAGCCATTATCACCGCTCTAACAGGACGTATCCATTAACCACAAAAATCACAAAAGACGCAGAACTTCAGCCACCTCTCTTTTGTAAATTCTTTGCTGAACCAAAACTTAATTTAAAATGAAAAAAAAGCATATCTTTATCCTCATCGTAGTTCTGACTATTGGTCTACTGGTCGGGCGCTATCTCGTTCCCTCCAGTCCCGAAGCGGTGCATTCTCATGGAAGCATGGATTCGTCTTCTGTCGAACCCACTATTTGGACGTGTTCGATGCATCCGCAAATTCAGCAACCCGCGCCGGGTGACTGTCCGATCTGCGGGATGGATTTGATTCCACTGCTGGATGATTCGTCCGGAGACGATGGGCCGCGCACGCTTTCGATGAGTGAAAGCTCGCGTGCGCTGGCTGATATTCAGACTGTGGAGGTCCAACGTGACTATCCGGAGGCAGAGATTCGGCTCGTTGGTAAGCTCGGTTATGATGAAACAAAAGTAAAGTCACTGACCGCCCGCTATCCGGCTCGTATTGATGCGCTCTATGTTAATTATACGGGTATATCGGTCGCGAGGGGAGAGCACTTGGCGCAGGTCTATAGCCCGGAGTTGCTCTCGGCTCAGCGGGAATTGATCGCTGCCTATCAACGTGATTCGGAAGGGGCGTTGGCTGCCGCAGCTCGAAACAAGCTGCGCTTATGGGATTTGTTGCCCGAGCAAATCGAAGCGATTCTCAAGCGTGGAACCGCTGAAGATGATTTTGAACTGCGTGCACCAATCAGCGGTGTGGTGGTCAACAAATATGTGAAGGAAGGTGATTATGTAAAAACAGGGGAGCCACTCTTTCGGATCGTTGATCTATCGGAACTTTGGTTGTACCTTGATGCCTATGAGTCGGATATCACATGGTTGCGTTTCGGGCAGACTGTGGACTTCACGGTGGAGGCATATCCGGGTGAAGTCTTCCGCGGGTCGATCACTTTTATCGATCCTGAATTTAATGCCAAAACGCGCACTGTCGCCGTACGTGTTAATGTCCCGAATCCTGATGGCCGTTTGAAGCCGGGCATGTTTGCGCGAGGCACGGTTCAATCTCGAATCGCAGAAGATGGTAATGTCTATGCGCCCAATTTTGCCGGTAAATGGATCAGTCCGATGCACCCTGAAATCGTTAAAGATCAACCGGGAAGTTGTGATGTCTGCGGGATGGATCTCGTGCCAGCCGAGGAGTTGGGGTACGTTTCAGACGCTGGTAAAGCCGCGCCCCTTGTCGTGCCTGCTTCCGCCGTCTTGCGCACGGGCAAGCGGGCAGTGGTCTATGTTGAAAAAACCAACGCAGAACGTCCGACCTATGAAGGACGTGAGATCATGCTCGGTCCGAAAGCGGGCGAGTTTTATATCGTAGAATCAGGACTGGAAGCAGGGGAAGTGGTGGTCACGAATGGTGCCTTCAAAATCGACAGCGCGCTCCAGATACAGGCGAAGCCCAGTATGATGAGTGTGTCGGGCGAAGGCGCGGCCGAACCGATGCCGATGGAACTGCCAAAAGCACACAGCGAAATAAGGAAAGAGGTGCTGCCGCAGTATTTTGCACTTCAGTCATCGCTTGCCGCGGACGACTTTGCCGCGAGTCAATCTGCACTCAAGGCGATGATGGCAGTGACGGGGCACTCGGGCGACGTCGCCGAGTTGATCCATGCGATGCTTGATGCCCGCGACCTCGAAGGGATGCGCCGTCCGTATTTTGAGACTCTTTCAAATCTGGTGATCGCAGCAGTGAAAGCCGATTCGGCTCTGATCGAAGGGACGGCTTATTTAATGAATTGTTCCATGGTTTATCCGGATCGTGGGGCCGACTGGTTGCAACAAGACGAGGAACTTCTGAACCCCTATTACGGCGCCATGATGCTGCACTGCGGAGAAATGAAAGAGGTACTCGGGGAATGATTTTAAGCCACAAAAAAGCACGAAAAAGCATAAAAATAATGAGTATAGATGAAATCAATCAACTATGTGACACGATTCGTGAATCTTCGTTCGGATTACATAAGCACCTACGCCATGGGCATCTTGAAAAAATCTATGAGAATGGATTGGCTCATCGCCTCAAAAAAAAAGGAGTCCTAGTGCAGCAACAGGCACCCGTTCCAGTTTACGATGAGGACGGCACGATACTTGGTAATTTGAGTGCAGACCTCCTTGTCTCTGATGAGCTCATTGTAGAGCTGAAAGCAGTGCGTGCGGTCAATGATGACCACGTTGCTCAACTATTGGGCTACCTCCGTGGTAGCGGGAAGAAATATGGACTTTTAATAAACTTCGGCAGTCCGATTCTATTTATCAAACGCTACGTTTTGGACCCTATTAACGGAATCTGATTTTTGTGCTTTTTCGTGCCTTTTTGTGGCAAAATAAAAATGATTAACAAACTCATACGTTTCTGCCTCGAGAATAAACTCGTGGTCATTCTTTTCACCGCGGTGCTGATTCTTTGGGGTGTGATGGTGGCACCGTTCGATTGGAAGATCGACTGGCTGCCGCGGGATCCGGTGCCGGTTGATGCGATTCCGGACATTGGTGAAAATCAACAAATCGTTTTCACCGAGTGGATGGGGCGCTCGCCACAGGATATTGAGGATCAAGTAACCTATCCGCTGACGACTGCGCTGTTGGGATTGCCGGAGGTGAAGACGGTTCGGAGTTATTCGATGTTCGGTTTCTCCTCGATCTACATTATCTTCAAGGACGATGCGGAGTTTTATTGGACGCGCAGTCGGATTCTGGAAAAGCTAAACAGTCTTCCATCCGGAACGCTGCCACAAGGGGTGCAACCACAACTTGGCCCCGATGCGACCGCACTGGGGCAAGTTTTCTGGTATACTCTGGAAGGTCGTGATGCGGAAGGTCGGCCTGCGGGTGGTTGGGATCCGCAAGAGCTGAGATCGACACAGGACTGGTATGTGCGCTATGCGCTTCAGGGGGTCGATGGCGTGGCTGAAGTCGCTTCGATTGGTGGGTACGTCAAAGAGTATCAGATCGATGTCGATCCCGATGCCCTGCGGACCTATGACGTCGCCCTTCATGAAGTCTTCAATGCGGTGCGGGGGAGTAACCTCGATGTAGGCGCACGGACCATTGAAATTAACCGCGTTGAATACGTCATCCGTGGGTTGGGGTTTATTGAGAACTTAGACGACCTGCGTAAAACCGTAATCACGCAGCGAAACAATGTCCCGATTACTTTGGAGCAGATCGCTGAGATCGAATATGGTCCGGCCTTGCGGCGTGGCGCACTCGACAAGGCGGGAGCTGAGGCGGTCGGCGGTGTAGTCGTTACGCGTTTCGGGGAAAACCCGCTCGAAGTGATCAAGCGGGTGAAGCAAAAGATTGCCGACATTTCCGATGGCCTGCCGAAGAAAACACTGGAAGACGGAACAGTGAGTCAGGTGCAGGTTGTGCCTTTTTATGATCGAACCGGATTGATTTACGAAACGCTCGGCACTCTGGAAGATGCCGTGCGTCAGCAAATACTGGTTACCATCATTGTGGTCGTCCTCATGGTCATGCATCTCCGGAGCGCGGCCTTGATTTCCGGCGTTCTTCCACTCGCGGTCCTCTTTGCTTTTGTCGGAATGAGTGTGTTCGGAGTCGATGCCAATGTCGTCGCGTTATCAGGGATCGCGATCGCGATCGGGACGATTGTCGATATGGGCGTGGTGTTGATTGAGAATATACTCAAACACATCGATAGCGCTGAGCCGGAGGAGGATCGATTGGAGGTGGTGTATCGGGCGTGTTCGGAGGTGGGGGGCGCGGTCGTGACCGCCGTGATGACTACGATCATCAGCTTTCTTCCTGTGTTTACGATGGAGGCCGCCGAAGGAAAACTCTTCCAACCGCTCGCTTATACCAAGACCTTTGCACTCATTGGTTCCATCATTGTCGCCCTGACGATCATTCCGCCACTGGCGCATTGGTTCATTGCGGGGCATCATCATTCCCGGTTCAGTAAATTCACGCGTTGGTTGGCCATCGCATTGGTCGGCTTCGTTGGGCCGTTCCTTATCACATGGTTTCCCTGGTGGCTGGGGCTGATTATGATCGGCTCCGCGGCGTATAATCTGACAGAGGAGAAATTCCCTGCAATTATTCGGAGATATACGGTCATCACTTTCAATCTAATCGTTGCGATTGTTGTCGCGATTATTCTAGCGGGAGACTGGAAGCCGCTCGGACCGGAGCGTGAGTTTCTTAATATTATTTTTGTTTTTCTCGCGGTGGGCTTACTACTCGGAGCGTTCTTATTGGTCATCAAATTTTATGCCCCGCTGCTTAGAATCCTGCTCGGCTTTAAACGAGTTTTTCTTGGCTTCAGCACACTGATTATCGTTTTCGGAATGACGGTCTGGTTGGGGTGGAGCACTCTTTTCGGATGGTTGCCCGATTCGATTAAAGAATCCAAAGCTTACAGCATGGCCCTGCATAAGCTTCCGGGATTAGGGAAGGAGTTCATGCCTGATCTGGATGAAGGCTCCTACCTACTCATGCCAACAACTATGCCGCATGCTTCCATCGGCGAGGTCATGGATGTGCTGCGAAAACAGGATATGGCGATCAATGCGATTCCCGAAGTTGAATCCGCCGTGGGTAAACTTGGACGGGTTGAGAGCCCGCTTGACCCCGCGCCAATCTCGATGATTGAAACAATCATTAATTATAAATCCGAATACATAATCGATACGGACGGACATATTTTGACGTTTGCGTACGACGAGTCCGAGGGTGAGTTCGCATATGATGTATCTGGAAATTTGATACGTGATAAGCATGGGCGTCCGTTTCGTCAGTGGCGGGATGAGATAAAGACGCCTGACGACATTTGGGATGAGATTGTCAAAGCCGCTGCGATTACCGGTACGACCTCGGCGCCTAAGCTGCAACCAATCGCGGCTCGTATCGTCATGCTGCAAAGTGGTATGCGCGCACCGATGGGTCTAAAAGTGTATGGGCCGGATCTTGAAACCCTGGAAGCCGTGGCGCTCGATATCGAAGGCCATCTCAAGAATATTCCTTCGATCCAGTCCGAAGCTGTTTTGGCTGACCGAATTGTTGGAAAGCCTTATCTGGAGATCGAAATCGATCGCGATGCGATTGCGCGTTACGGCATCAAAATATCGATGGTGCAGGATGTGATCGAAGTGGCGGTCGGGGGCAAACCGATCACCATGACAGTGGAGGGGCGGGAGCGCTATCCGGTAAGGGTGCGCTATCAGCGGGAACTGCGCGATACGATCGAGGCGCTCGAAGGCATACTCGTGGCCGCACCCGATGGTACGCAGATTCCGCTAAAAGAACTCGCAACTATCAATTACTTGCGGGGGCCACAGGTGATTAAAAGTGAGGACACGTTTCTCGTCGGCTATGTTATCTTCGATAAACGTGAAGGCATTTCCGAGGTCGAAGTCGTGGAGCAAGCGCAGGCCTATTTACAGATTAAGATTGATTCCGGTGAGCTGAATATTCCGGCTGGGGTCAGCTATAAATTTACGGGGAGTTATGAAAATCAGATCCGGGCGGAAAAGAAGTTGAGAGTGGTGCTCCCCATTGCGCTCTTTGCTATCTGGTTGATTCTCTACTTTCAGTTCAAGCGGATTAGCACCACGTTGCTGGTATTCTCGGGCATACTCTTCGCTTGGTCGGGCGGATTCATTCTGTTGTGGCTCTATGGGCAAGACTGGTTTTTGAACTTCGAATTGTTTAGCCATAATCTGCGCGACCTCTTTCAGATGGACACAATCAACCTAAGTGTTGCGGTCTGGGTGGGCTTCCTCGCTCTCTTCGGAATCGCGACAGATAACGGCGTCATCGTTTGCACCTATCTGGAGAAGATCTTCCGCGAGCGGCGGCCGCAGTCGCTAGACGCGATACGTCAGGCGACCGTGGAAGCTGGCGCTCGCCGCGTTCGGCCTGCGATGATGACTAGTGCGACGACCATCCTCGCGCTCTTGCCTGTGCTGAGCTCGACCGGTCGTGGAGCAGACGTCATGGTGCCGATGGCGATTCCTACATTTGGCGGTATGCTGTTGGCAATTCTGACGATCTTCGTCGTCCCCGTGCTTTATTGTGGAGTGGCTGAAATCGCTCTTAAACTGAAAAAGAATTAACCACAAAAATCACAGAATCCACAAAACCACTCTACTGCAGAACTAAGCACTCGTTTGTGAATCTTGTGCCTTTTGGTGGCTATAAAATCTAGCGAAGAGAAGTGGAATAATCAGGACTGCTTTCTCCGCAGATCGGCTTGCTGTGTAAAAGCATAATATATAGATAGAATAACAGTATGACAGATCACTCAAACAAGCCCTCGCACTGCTGTTGCTCGCATCACACGCAAAGCGATCATGCGGCAGAGCCTGCGGCGGAGGCAAAATACTTTTGCCCGATGTGTCCCGGCGTCGAGTCGGACGTGCCTGGCGACTGTCCAAAGTGTGGCATGCGCCTGGAACGCAACCCGAGCTATAAAGTGAACCAGACGAAAGTCTGGACCTGTCCGATGCATCCGGAAATTCGCGAGGATGCACCGGGCCAATGTCCCAAATGCGGAATGGATCTGGAACTCGCCGTGCCAGAAGTGGACGACGCGGAGGATGATACGGAGATCGCAATCCTTCGCCGACGATTTTGGTGGGGCCTGCTCTTGAGTCTTCCGGTTCTCTTAGCGGCGATGCCGCATATGCTACCGGGCGGTCTCTTTTACGAGGACTGGTTGCCGATGGCGGTCTGGCGTTGGATTGAGTTTATCTTTGCCACGCCAGTTGTCTTTTGGGCGGGCGGCTTTCTTTTTCAACGTGGCTGGCGTTCGCTGGTGTCGTGGAACCCTAATATGTTTACCCTGATTTTCTTCGGCGTGGGCGCGGCGTATGGTTTTAGTTTGGTGGCGGTTCTGGTGCCGGAAATTTTCCCCGAAGGTTTTCGTAAAGATGGCTCGGTTGGGATTTATTTCGAAGCAGCTGTTGTGATCACTGTGTTAGTCATCTTTGGGCAGTGGCTTGAGGCGCGGGCACGAAGTCGGACAGGGCAAGCGATTCGAGGCCTTCTGGACCTCGCCGCTAAAACTGCGCATCGAATCAACGAGAGTGGTAACGAAAGTGATGTCGAAATTGATGCCATCGTGAAGGGCGATCGCCTTCGGGTGCGCCCGGGTGAAAAAGTTCCGATTGATGGAAGTATTGTGGAAGGCCAGAGCACTCTCGATGAGTCGATGATTTCCGGTGAGCCGCTTCCGGTGGTGAAGACGACGGGCGATCAGGTGATCGGCGCAACAGTCAATCAAACCGGCAGTTTCGTAATGGAAGCCGAGGCGGTCGGCGAAGACACCGTGCTTTCGCAGATAGTACAAATGGTGGCCGATGCTCAGCGGAGTCGTGCCCCCATTCAGAAGTTGGCGGATCAAGTGGCCGGTTACTTTGTTCCTGCGGTGTTGATCGCTTCGGTCATCACTTTTCTTGTGTGGTCCATCTGGGGCCCCGCCCCGGCCTTGGCTTATGGAATCGTCAATGCGGTTGCGGTGCTGATTATCGCGTGTCCCTGTGCGCTCGGCTTGGCCACACCGATGTCGATCATGGTCGGGGTGGGCAAGGGGGCCCAGAATGGTGTCCTGATCAAGAATGCGGAAGCGCTTGAGCGTGCCGAGAAGATGACTCACCTTATTGTCGACAAGACCGGAACCTTGACCGAAGGGAAGCCGCAGGTCGTGGCGATACAAACGATTGCGGGTGGAGATAGCGCTGCCATGCTCGCACTCGCCGCGGCGGTGGAATCACAATCAGAGCATCCGCTGGCTCGTTCGATTGTGGATAAGGCTGAAACAGATGGGGTGGAGTTATCTGAAGCAAAAGATTTCGAAAGTACGACGGGT